>Ga0310810_10000631_pt1 | contig 35272 bp, 30 predicted proteins | sample NCmetagenome_FD_207641 | JGI IMG/M metagenome (GOLD analysis project Ga0310810, IMG submission 207641) | Soil microbial communities from experimental microcosm in Duke University, North Carolina, United States - NC | ecosystem: Engineered > Artificial ecosystem > Soil microcosm > Unclassified ... | reverse complement strand
TCTTCTCTGGTGAGCATTGTCCTTCCTCCACAGCGCTATCGACGCTGACCGCTTGACGGCAAACCGCCGTCATAAGAGATAATAAACGAGCGGAGGTTTCTCAGGCAAGGGTTAGAGGCGAAAAAAACGAGAAAAATCAAATACTTATGAAGGTATTAACTTTTCACGTCTAAATCATCGGTCAATGGAAGATCACTGAAATAAGCAAAGGCGGGGTGGGCAGATTGACTATCAAAGAGCGGCGCGGCTTGGTTCCGGCTGCGAGTTAGGTGCGGCGTAGAGGCCGATGCGCTCATTGATCACGCCGAGGTCGATGAGCTGGTTTTTTTCCGGGTCACGGATCACGCCGAGGGGATCGAGGCCCTGGCTCACGCGCTCGATCTGTTCACGCAGAAGTTTCCTAAGCTCGATAATTCCTTCATCGCCGACTCCCAGGTGCTCTCGCGCGCGGTCGGTGCGCAGTCCCTGAGTCTCCCACGCCATCGAGTCCTGTGCCGGCACCATGTTCATCTTGTACTCGCGCGGTCCGGTCTTAAGCGCGACAAAGCGACACGGCACGGGCGCGTCGGCCGGAGAGCGATCGGTGTCGGATGGGACGAAGTTGGCGCGAAAAACTTGAGTATGAAAGTCGTCCACAGGCACGCGGATCTGAAGGTTGTGCCGGTGGCCGCTGGCCTCGTGCCACGGCGCCACATGGCGCAGAATCGTCGGAAAGAGCAGGGGATGTATATCGACTTCAGCTCTGGCGCCGGTCGCCAGCGGCAAAGTCGTGCGGCGTTTTTTGATGCCGTATTCGAAGCGGATGAACTCGTGTTTTTCGGCGTAGGTTTTCACCCGGGGCGCGAGGTGGGCCGTATCGCCGTGGAGCCAATACAGATGCGAAGGGTCCACCGAATTTTCCATCGGCTGGAGCCAGTTGCAATCGATGATCGATTCTTTGACGATCCAGCGCTTGCCATGTTCCCACACCAGCACGTCCCAACGCGGCAGCAGTGGCGCCGGCGCCGGTCCCATGTATGCGTAGATCAGACCGCCGAGATATTGTACCGGATAGGCGACGTGCTTGATGCGGTCTTTAAACGTGCTGTCCGCCGGCTCGGCCGGCTGCTCGAGGCATTTACCGGTGCAATCGAATTTCCAGCCATGGTACGGACAGCGAATACCCTCTTCGTCGACCCGGCCATAGGCCAGTGACGCCGAACGATGCGGACAGTGTTCGCCGACTAAGCCATAGTTGCCTTTTTTGTCTCGGTAGACGACCAGCTCCTCGTCGAGAATCTTGACCGCGCGAATCGGTTTTTCCTCAGTGAGTTCCGCCGCCGCGGTGACCGGATGCCAGTAACGGCGCAGTAGCTCGCCGCAAGGCGTGCCGCGGCCGACTTGAGTCAAAAATTCATTTTCCTCGGTAGTAAGCATGGACCGGTCTCCTCCGAAACGCGATGCGGATTCAGCTTTGCTGCACGCCGTAGCGCCGCGCCAGGAGATAATATACCAAGGCGATCGAAACCAAAATCACCGACCAGATCACGCCAAAAGCGGCGAGTTCACCAACCTGGGCGTTTTCCCAAAGCTCGAAGATCGCCACCGAGACCACCGGCGTCTGCGGGCTTACCAAAAGGACCGACATGGAAAGCTCTTTGGCCGACAGTAGAAAAATGAAAACCCAGCCGCCGAGAAACGAAGGCGTAATCAGCGGCAGGACGATGCGGCGCATGGAGCGCAGCCACGAGGCTCCCGCCACATAGGATGCCTCTTCAAGCTCTTTGTGTAACTGGAGCAAGCCTGAATGGGTGTAACGGATGCCGTAGGGAATGTAGCGGGTGACGAAAGCGATCAGAAGAATCCACAGAGTGCCGTAAACCGGGATCGGCACAAAAAGATAAAAGCGCAAGATCGCCAGGCCCATGACGATGCCGGGAAACAAAAGCGGCAAAGTGGTCAGCAAGTCGAGCAGCCAGCGACCGCGTATCTTCGTGCGCACCAGCAGCCAGGAAGCGAACAGGGTAAGCGCCATCACCGTGCTGGCGCTGCCAAGACCGAGATAGATGCTGTTTTTAATCGCGTCGGTGACCTTGGGAAAGTTGAGCGCCGTGGCGTAGTTTTTCAACGTGAAGCGTCCGACGGCTTCCAGGGATGGCTGCATGTAGAACGGTAAAAGCGACGCCCAAAGGATAATCAAAAACGGCAGCACCAGCAGCACGGTAAAATAAACAAACAAACCGATTGCAGCGGGGTATCGCCAGCGGCCGAGATGGATCACTGAAGGCCGATAGCCTTTGCCCGTGATTGTATGAAAGCGTTCGCCTTCGCGGGTCACGCGAAAATAAAAATAGAGCGTCAGCGCGACCACCAGCATCAACAGCACCGAAAACGCGCCGGCATTGCCGTATTGCGGCGGCAGCTTTTGCGCATCGAGATAGATGGAAGTGGTGAGCACGCGGATGTCACCGGGCAGGCCGACCAGCGCCGGAATTTCGAAGGACTCGAAGGAGCGGATGAAAATCAGCAGCATAACCGAGAAAAACGCCGGCAGCATCAGGCGCAGCGATACCCGCCGCATGGTCTGCCAGACGCGCGCGCCGCAGGCCGCGGACGCTTCTTCGAGGGAAGGATCCATGGAACGAAACGCAGCGGCCAGCATCAGAAAAACGAACGGCGACCAGAGCAGCGATTCGATAAAGATCATGCCGAACAGCGAATAAACGTTGACCACCGGCCCCGGCTGATCGAGCATCGACTTGAGCCAGCTGTTGACCGGACCCGCTTTACCGAGGAGCAGAAGCCAGCCGATGGTGTACAAAATAAACGGCGTGCCGAAGGACGCAAAGGCAGTGAAGTAGCCCAGCGCGCGGAGCGGCGCATCCGTGCGCGTCACAATCCAGGCGACGGCGCCGCCGAAAAACGTCGCGAGCAGCGCGCTGCCGATGGAAAAGTACAGAGTATTGAGAAACGGGCCCAGAACCCGCAGCTCGCCGATCAGGTTGCGATAATACTCCAGGGTAAATTGATCGATCTCGCCGGTGAGCTTGGTGGTGAATAGGCTAGTTTGAATGACCGAGTAGAGCGGCGGCAGGACCAAGTACGCCGTCACCAGTGAAACCGTGACCATTACCGCCGCGACGCCATCGAAATGGCGCGCCCCGCTACGGCCCCAGACCCGGCGCGCGGTGTCGACGGTGATGGACTTGAGCGAATATTCGTAAGCCACGGAGCTTTGCTGCCCGCTATTTCACGAAAATATTATTGAAAATCTCGACCCACTCGTTGCCCTTGTCGTACTGCACGTCAGGATTGATGTAGTAGGCGCGTTTGAACCGACCCCCGCCGGGCTTCAAATCCGCTTGCTTGGCCGGTACCTTCGGGTGAGACGGCAGATAGTTCGCTTGTTGAAAGACTTTCTGGCCGCGCTCCGACATCACGAAGTCGAGCAGCAGCATCGCCGCGTACGGGTGCGGCGTGCTTTTCGCGAGCGCGATGGTCTGAATCGTCGCGGTCACCGGCTCGTGCGGCTGCCAGTCCACCGGCGCGCCGGCGGTTTTGCTAATGTAAGCGTGATGATTGAAGATGTGCAGCGCCAGCGGATATTCACCGGCAATCGTCAAGTCGAGGATCTGCCGGTTGCTTGCGGTGCTCTTGGCGATGTTTTGCGCCTTGAGTTTTTGCAGAAAGGCTTTGCCGGCTTCCGCCCCCATGGTGTTGAGCACGTTCCCGACAAAAATCGGTCCGCCCGAGCCGCGGCTCGTCGACCACATCATCTGTCCCTTCCAACGTGGGTTGAGCAAATCTTCGTAGGTCTTCGGAACGTCGGTCGGCTTGACCATCTTCGTGTTATAGCCGGTAGCGAAAAAATAAAGGTTGGTCGAACCCCAGTATCCCTGCGCGTCTTTCAGTTCGGCCGGATACTCGGCCAGCGCCGGCGAATAAAAGCGCTGAAGTAGATTCGCCCGCCGCACCATGGTCGGCGACACCGTGCCGTCGATGATATCGACTTCGTATCTTTTCGCCTGATATTCGGCGAACATCTTCTGCACCAGCCGCTCGGCGTTGCCGCGGAAAAATTCGATTTGAATGAACGGGTATTCTTTTTCGAAAGCCTCCTTCACCGGTCGCACCACCTGATCGACAATCAAGGTGGTGTACCAAGAAATCCTGCCTTCCTTCTTCGCTCCTTCGACAAGAATCTTCTGCCGATCGGCGCGATTCATCAAGGCGATCTCCTCGATGCTCGCGGCATTTGACAGTTCGGTCGCGCAGAACAGCACACCGAGAAGGAGAAGGCTGAAAGCGATGCTTCGTTGCTTCGGCTTGGCCATAGAAAAGTCTCCGTGAAAGTTCAGGCTGCCGCGACGCTATTCTCAGGCTTTCGGCTTGTCAAGGTGGAACAGCCAAAATCCCCCGCCGAGAGCGCACAGATTTTTTCATCGCAAAAAATTATTTTCGAAGTATTCGACCCACGCATTGCCTTCGTTGAGCTGAGTATCCGGGGTGAAGTAGAAAGCCTTGGTGAATCGGCCACCGCCGGGTTTCAAGTCCGGCTGCTTGGCCGGAACTTTCGGGTGCGACGGTAGATAATTGACGGCTTGAAAAACTCTTTGGCCTTTTTCAGAAAGAATGAAATCGAGCAGCAGCATTGCCGCGTGGGAGTGGGGCGCGCGTGTCACCGGCGAAATCGTATTGATGGTCGCCGACGCCGGTTCCAGAGCGTACCAATCCACCGGCGCGCCGGCCGATTTGCTGATGTAGGCGTGGTGATGAAAAATGTGCAGCGCCAGCGGATATTCGCCGGCGATGACAAGATCCAGCAATTGCCGGTTGCTCGCCGTGGTCTTGGCCACGTTCTGCGCCTTGAGTCGCTGCAAATAAGCTTTGCCTTTTTCCTGACCCATGTTGTGGAGCACGTTGCCGATGAACATCGGCGCGCCCGAGCCGCGGCTAGTCGACCACATCATCTGTCCTTTCCAGCGCGGGTTGAGCAGATCTTCATAGGTTTTCGGGACCTCGTTCGGTTTGACCATGTGCGTGTTGTAGCCGAGCGCAAAATAATAGACGTTGCTCACGCCCCAATAACCCTGAGGATCTTTCAGTTCCGCCGGATACTCAGCCAGGTAAGGCGAAAAAAAGCGCTGCAGATAACCGCCCTTTTTCACCATCGGCGCCGTCACCGTGCCATCGACGATATCGACCTCGTAACGCTTGCCCTGATACTCGGCGAACATCTTCTGCACCAGACGCTCGGAGTTGCCGCGAAAAAATTCGACTTGAATAAACGGGTATTCCTTCTCGAAGGCCTCCTTCACCGGCCGCACCACCTGATCGACGATCAGCGAGGTGTACCAGGAAACCTTGCCTTCCTTCTTCGCGCCTTCGACGAGAATTTTCTGGCGATCCGGCTTGTTGTAGAGCGCGATGTCTTCGACCGACGCCGCGTGGGTTATCGAAAGCTCCGCCACCGCGAGAAGAACGATGCTCAGAATGATCGAGGCAAGTTCCACTGGACACCTCCGCCGCAATTTTGGAACTCAATGAAGGATCGTCTCGGCGAACTTTCCCGCCGGGACGCGCACACCGGTGTATTTGTCTTCGAGATGATTGCGCACGCGGTGATACTCCTGCACGGTCAGCGTGTCCTTCGCCGCCGAAATGCCGATGCTGTTCAGCCATTTCGTATCGACGTCGAGACGCCGCGTGCCGTTCTGCATGACGCGGCTGTACCAGTTCTGTCCTTCTCGCCCGAGAAACCAATTGACAAACACCCGAGTCGCGTTGAGATGCGGCGGATCCTTGATGACGCCGAGAACACCGAAAGCGTTGCTCGCCGGCAGTCCTTCCTTAGTAACCGGCGCGGGCTTGATAGGGAGCTTGGCTTTGACAAACGGGTCGGTCTGACTTCGACCGAGACCGAACGCAAGCGCCAATTTGCCCTTGGCCAACGCATCGGCCAATTGACGCGTATCGCGCGTCAGAAAAAGATCCTGCTCGACCAATTTCCTGAGATACTCTTCGCCGCGTTGTTCCCACATGAACGACCAGATCGACTGGCCCGAGCTCGGCACGCGCGGATCGCTGAAGCCGATCTTCCCTTTCAATTTCGGGTTCAGGTAATCCTCGAAGGAACGAAGCTCCTGCGGTTTAGTGAGGTTCGTATTGTACCAGGTGCCGTGGGTGCTCACATCGGCGAGAAACGAATACAGGAACTTATTGGTTTTCACATTGTCTTCCCAGATGTGGCCGCCCCACCACTGCTTGGAATCTTTAACTTCCGGGAGAATCCAAAGGGTTTCGATCGGCTCGAGCATGCCGTCGGCGGCAAGTCCTACCGACGTCCCGGTGCCGCAGATGATCGCGTCGAAATAGTTCACTCCGGCTTTTTTCTCCGCGGCAATGCGGCTCGCATTCTTCGGGCCGGGCGCCGGCACCAACTCCGCTTCGAGACCGAACTTTTGCTTTAACAAAGGCTCGAGCGCCGTGCGCAACTCTGTGGCCGGCGGAATTGCCAGAGTAATTTTTCCCTCCTTCCTGGCCTCCTCGATGGCTCGGTCCCATTCCGCCGGGCGTCTCGCCTCCGCGCCGAACGAGATCCCGCGCCCCACCAGGGCTGTAACGATACAAACCAGAAATATGATTCTTCTTCTATTGAACATATTCTCTCGGCGAAGCGATCTGAAAGATCTCGCGTGATGCCCTCTTAACAATTTGACGCCAGCGACGCAAACCTTTGTCGTCGGCTCGACAAGCACGACGCCGAGGCACAGCACGCCGGTTGCGGGCCACACGCGCAGGTGATAATCGGAGAGCATATTTTCTCGGGCAATGGACAGTTACCCACGGCCAAGGAGCGTTTTATGATCAAGACAAAAGGCGTTTACCATATGGGCATCCCGGTCAACGACGTGGAGCGCGCGGTCAAATTTTACACCGAGATTTTGGGCATGACGATTGCCAAGCTCAATCGCGACGACATGGGCGATCACTTGAACCGCGCCGATCTTCGCTCGGGTGACTCCATGGTCGTGCTTTTTCAGCGGCCGAATGCGGTCGAGAAGGACGCGCTCAAAGAAGACGGCGCCACCCATCAGGCTTTCACGGTCTCGCCGGAGGATTTCGAGCTGGCCGCGAAGAAAATGAAAGATTGGGGCGTGAAAGTTTATGATATTCCGACCGTGGAACGCCCCTCCGGACGAGGTTTCTATTTCTTCGATCCCGATGGCAATCTGCTGCAGCTCTATGCGCCGCCGAAAACGCCATCCGCGTCGTGAAGCGGCTCACAGTTGTCGGCAAGCCGCTGCCGCGCTTGGATGGCGCTGACAGTGTCACCGGCCGTGCGACCTACAGCGTGGACGTTGCCCGAGCAGGCATGCTCCACGCCAAATTGTTTCGCAGTCCTTTCCCTCACACCAAGATCTGCCGTCTCGATGTAAGCCGGGCGCGCGCGCTGCCTGGCGTCGCGGCGCTCCTCACTGCCGAAGACGCGCCGGCGAAGCGCTTCGGCTTTGGCGTTCAGGACGAAGAGCTGTTCGCGCGCGACAAAGCACGCTACGTCGGCGACGTGATCGCCGCGGTTGCGGCCTTCGATGAAGCCAGCGCCGACCGGGCGCTCGAAGTCATCGACTGCGGTTACGAACCCCTTCCTGCCGCGCTCACCGTCGACGAGGCGCTCAGCGAACATGCGCCGCTGGTTCACGAGCAATTGGATTCCTATCGCTTGAATACCGTGCTCGCGCGCGACTGGCATCCGATTTTTGGAACCAACATCGCGCACCAGACTTCTTTCGCCAAAGGCGACATCGATCGCGGCTTCGCCGAAGCCGACGAGATATTCGACGACACTTTTCGCTCGCAGCAGGTGCAGCATTGCTCTCTCGAACCTCATGCAGTGGTAGCCGAGTGGGACGGCGATCGTCTGACCCTCTGGACGAGCACGCAGAAAGTTTTTCTCGTGCGCTCGGGTTTGGCTGACCTGTTCAATCTGCCGGAAGACAAAATTCGCGTCATCGGCAGCAAAGTCGGCGCTGGCTTCGGCGGCAAGAATGCCATGCGTCTGGAGCCCTACGCCGCAGCGCTGGCGCTCAAAACCGGCAAGCCGGTGCGGCTCGTTAATAGCCGCGCCGAAGAGTTCTTCGCAGCGGCCGGTTCCGTGCCGGCGATCGTGCGCGTAAAAACAGGCGTCAAAAAAGACGGCAGGATCATCGCACGGGCGATGGAATTCACCTGGGACACCGGCGCCTACGCCGAGGGACTGGCCGGCAGCAATCGCGCGCTGAAAGACGGTGTCGGTCCGTATAAGATTCCGAACATTCGCGTCAGCTCGACTCTGGTTTATACCAACAAGCTGCGCGGCTGCCCGTTTCGCGGCCTCGGCATTCCCGAAGCGGTTTGGGCAGGCGAATCGCAGATGGACATGATCGCGCAGAGACTCGGCATCGACCCGATCGAACTGCGGTTGAAAAATTGTCTCGACACCGGCGACGAAACGCCTGCCGGCGATCGCGCCAATCATATCGCGCTGCGCGATTGTCTGCTGAAGGTGTCCGAGGAACTTAAGCGCTGGAAAAAACGCGCGCCGGCGGATCACGGCTTCGGCGTCGCCCTGCTGCACAAGTCACCAACAACATCGGCTTCTTCGTCCAACGCGCGCGTGCGCATCGGCGCCGATGGCAAAGTCGCATTATTCATCGGCGCCACCGACGTCGGCGGCGGCACCGGCACGAGCCTCGGCCAGATCGTCGCCGAAGAGTTGGGCATGCCGCTCGCCGCGGTGCGCGTCGTCATCGCCGACACCGAGCTAACGCCGTTCGACCATGGCACCTATTCGAGCCGCGTGACGCCCTACGTCGGCGCCGCGGTGAAGCTCGCCGCCCTCGATGCCCGCCGACAGATTAATGCGACGGCCGCGCAGTTCTGGAACCTGCCGATTGAACAGATCCACCTCGCCAAAGGCAAAGTCGTAGCTGAGGGCCAACGGGCGTTAACATTGACCGAGTTTCTGACGCAATTCCAGACGGCAGAAATCGTCGGCGTGGGCGCTAGCCAGAGTAAACGCTTGTGGGCCGAAGATACGTCGAAGCAAACAAAGGACACCAGCGCACCGGGTTGGCCGTTTGGCGCCCAGGCGGTCGAAGTAGCGGTAGATCGCGAGACCGGCGTCATCAAACTCATCCGGGTCGCCTCTGCGCACGACGTGGGTAAAGCCATCAACCCGATGGCGGTCACGAGCCAGATCGAAGGCGGCATCATGATGGGGCTCGGCTACGCTCTGTCGGAGGGTTTGCTGTTCGACGAAGGAAAAATCACCAACGCCAGCTTCGCCGATTATAAAATTCCGACCGTGCGCGATATCCCCGCGGCGACGCCGATCATCGTTGAGAAAGATTACGACTCGGAGCCCTACGGTGCAAAGGGCGTGGGCGAAATGTCCGTGTTCGGGATCGCGCCGGCGGTGGCCAATGCAGTCGCACGCTTGACCGGTGTGCGCATCAAGGATCTGCCGCTCTCGGCGGAAAAACTGCGCGAGCAACTCAAAGCATCCAAGGAGAAATGAATGGCCCTTTGCAGCTGATGGCAGCGCCATCTTCCTTTTTATCAAAGTGCAAAGAGACTTTAGATTTTCTAGATAAGTGAACACGAGCAACTATGCCACTCATAAAAATCATCTCCACCGGCGGCACCATCGCCAATACCGGGCATGGTCTCATCGGCATCGACGAAGTGCTCAAAGATATTCCGCAGGCGCGCGCCATGGCTGATTTCGAAATCACCGAAGCAACGCGCGTGCGAAGCGGTCAACTGCGCCTGGCTCAATGGTTCGACGTTGCCCGCGCTGCAGGCGCCGCGGCAGAAGACTCGCGAGTCGACGGTATCATCGTCACCCACGGCACATTTACCACCGAGGAAACCGCTTACTTCCTTCATCTCATTGTCCGCACCGAAAAACCGATTGTGGTCGTCGCCTCGCAGCGCAAGCACGACGAAGTCGGCAACGACGGTGATCGCAACATGCTCGACGCGATTCGCCTGACGCTCGCGCCGGACGCGCGCGGTAAAGGCGTTCTGGTCACTTTGCACGAAGAAATTCACTCGGCGCGTGAAGTGGTGAAAACAAACCAAAGGCCCGGTGGCTTTCACTCTCTCGGGCGCGGCCTGCTCGGACACATCGAAGACGATCAAGTCAGTTTCTTTTACGCGCCGACCCGTCGCCATACTTTCCGCTCCGAATTTGATTTGCGCGAGATTCGCGATCTGCCGAGGGTCGATGTGATCGCGGCGTATGTCGGCGGCGACGACACCGCGGCACAAGCTTGCGTTGCCGCCGGCGCGCAAGGACTCGTGATCAGCGGCTACGCTTACAACGGTCGTCCGTCAGCGGATCAGCTCGCAGGAATAGAAAAAATCGCCGCGTCGGGAATTCCAGTCGTGCTCGCCAATCGCGGCGGCCAGGGACGCATACCGGTCAATTGGGATGATCCGTTCATTCAAGGCGACACCCTGGTGCCGCACAAAGCGCGCATCCTGCTGATGCTCGGCCTAACCAAAACCAAAGACCCGCGCGAACTGCAGCGCATGTTCAACGAGTACTAAAAGTTCGACTGCAGGCGTCCAATCCCATTTTTTTAACTTTTAATCTTATACTTTTTACTTTTACTCATGATCACCCGTCTAGTAATTCTAAGAAAAGAACCCTTCGCCAACGGCCACGAATTTCCCATCACCGGCGCCTACGAGAAGCTCGTCGGCAAAGCATACGGTGAAGTCGATCCGAAGAACCGGCTCAATCGCATCATCGTCAATCTCGCTAAGGCGCCGCGCAATCGGCGCGGCCGTGTCGAGTATTCGAGCGACGTTTGCATCCTGAAGCCCGTCGACATGGTGCGCGGCAACGGCAAGATCTTCTTCGACGCGCCAAATCGCGGCAGCAAACGGATATTGGGCTTTCTCAACGACGCGCCGGAAGCCAACGACCCGAGCACGATCGAGCACGCCGGCAATGGTTTTCTCATGCGCCAGGGCTACACGATCGTTTGGTGCGGCTGGCAGGGCGACTTGATGCCGATCAAGAATTGGCTGGTGTTGAACGTCCCGGTGGCGACAAACGGGAACCGGCCGACTATCAGCAAAATTCGCACCGAGATCGTCGTCGACGAGAAAGGCGTCAAATCGCAGCCGCTCAGCGGTGACGAGCGGGTCAAGAGCTACGAAGCATCGTCACGGGACAAATCGCAAGCGACGCTTACCGTGCGCGAGAAATCCTACGGCAAAAGAATGTCTGTGCCCGCTGCGGAATGGGAGTTCGCAGCCTGGACGAAAGATATGCGCAGCGGCAAAGAGACGGTGAATCCGAGCAACAAACATCTCTACATCCCGTCAGGCTTCAAGCCCGGTCAGATTTACGAATTCATTTATTCGGCAAAAAATCCGCTGGTGCTCGGTTTGGGCTTTGCCGTGGCTCGCGATCTGATTTCATTTCTACGTTACGCGTCGAAAGATCGCGCCGGCAAATTCAACCCGTTGGCCGCGGGCAAGAAATCAACAGGCATCAGCCACGCTTATGCGTGGGGACGCTCACAGAGCGGCCGCTATCTGAGAGATCTCGTCTATCACGGCTTCAATGAAGATGAGTTCCATCGCAAAGTCTTCGACGCGGTTGCGCCGCATGTCGCCGGCGGCGGCCGGTTATTTTTGAACTACGAATTTGCTCGTCCCGTCACCTCGTCGCAGCAGCACACCAATCAGCTCGAACCCGAGCTATTTCCGCACGCCTACAACGTCATCAAAGACGCGCAAACCGGACGGCGCGATGGAATTCTCAAGCGGCCGAAAACCGATCCGCTGGTTTTTCACACGCAAACTTCGACTGAATACTGGCAAAAGCGCGGCAGCCTCGCGCACACCGACGGCAAGGGCAAAGACCTGAAGCTTCCCGACAACGTGCGGCTCTATGTCATCGCCAGTGCCCAGCACAACAGCCCCTTCGGCTCCGAGCCGGTGAAAGACGACAGCCAATTTCGGGTGAACCCGCTGCCGGCGGGAGATGTGCTGCGCGCGCTGATGGTCGCGCTGGACCAGTGGGCGAGCCAAGGCGTCGCACCGCCGCCGAGCAAGTATCCGACGATCAAAGATCGCACTTTGGTTTTGCCGGCAAAGAATAACGGCTTCCCAAATATCCCTGGGGTCGATTACGTCGGTTTGCACAACCGCCAACTGTTCCTCGATTACGGGAAGGACATTCTCCGCGGCAGGATGACTGTGCACCCACCGAAACCGCTCGATGGCGCGGCATATAAAATTTTCGTCCCCAAAGTCGACAGGGACGGCAATGATCTGCCGGGCATTCGTTTGCCTGCGGTTCAGGTGCCGATCGCCACTTATACCGGATGGAATTTAAGACCTCGCGGCTTGGCTGAAGGTGAGCTGGCCGGCCTGCTTGGCTCGTTCATTCCTTTTGCCAAAACCAAAGCCGAGCGCCGCCGAAGCGACGACCCGCGCTTATCGGTCGAGGAACGATACAAGGAGCGCGCTGAGTACTTACGACGCGTGGCGCAAGCAGTTCGAAGGCTTGTCGACAAAAGATATTTGTTGTCAGAAGACGCTGAAAGGATTATTTCAGAGGCAAAACGACAAAAGCTATTCTAACTGCACGAATCGCTCCGGGGAGGTCCAGATGCTGTGGGTCATCTTGTTTCTGTTCCTGCTGTCACCCTCTTCTTCCTTCGCAGATATCACCAAGCTGGTCATCGATAAGCGCGCGACCTTCGCCGATGGCCATGAGTTCGGCGTCACCGGCGCCTACGAAACGCTCAGCGGCAAAGCCTACGGCGAAGTGGATTCGAAGGCGAAGCTGAATAAGCCCATCGTCAATCTCGACAAAGCGCCGAAGAACGAGCAGGGGCGCGTCGAATATTCGATGGATATTTTCATTTTGAAGCCGGTGGATCTAATGCGCGGCAATCGGACGATCTTTTACGACGTCGTCAACCGCGGCAACCAAGCGCTGCGCGTCAATTTCGGCGCCGAGCGCAGCAATCGTCCGGCAACTCTGGCCCACGCCGGCGACGGATTCATGATGCGCCAAGGCTACAGTCTGGTTTGGAGCGGCTGGCAGGGAGACATGCTTCCCGGCGCCGGACGATTGACGGCAAGTTTTCCGGTGGCGAAAAACGCCGATGGCAGCGCCATCAAGCGCTGGATCTCGACGGAATTCGTTTTTCAGAAACCGGCTTTCTCCGTACCCTGGAGTTTCGACCGCGGCTCCGCGGATATCCAACCGTATCCGCCGGTGGAAGAAAGTATGAGCAAAGCGCGGCTTACGCGCCGCGCCGGTCCCCATGCTCCGCGCGAGCTTATCGCCAACGATCAGTGGTCTTTTGCCAGCTGCCCGGACGGCAAAGAAAAAAAAACTAGCAAGACTGACATCTGCTTAAGTGGCGGCTTTTCAACCGACTATATTTATGAGCTCGCCTACGAAGCGCGCGACCCGGTGGTGATGGGACTTGGTTTGGCAGCGACACGCGATTTGATTTCATTTCTGCGCTACGACACGTCCAAGAACAATCCGCTTTTCGACGAGAAACAAAACCAGGCGCCGCGCTGGGCGATCGGCTTCGGCTCTTCGCAGAGCGGCCGATTTCTCAAGGACATGATCTATCAGGGCTTCAATCAGGACCAAGCCGCCAGGATCGTTTTCGACGGCGCCATCCCGCATATCTCGGCCTCGCGCCGGACGTTTACCAATTTTGAATTCGCCATGCCCGGCCGTTTCTCGACCGCCGTCGAAGGACACTACACGCCGGGCGATGAATTTCCATTTACCTATGAAACGCTCACCGATCCGATCACCCACAAGCGCGACGGCTGGCTGGTGCGCTGCCGCCAACAGAAATCCTGTCCCAAGATCATGCACTGGGACTCCGGCACCGAGTCCTGGCAAGGAAGAAATTGGCTCGTTGTCACCGATCCTAAAACCATGAGGGATGCGGCGATACCGGAAAATGTCCGGCTTTATTATTTCGCCGGCACCCAGCATGGCCCCACGGACAAACCTGAGCGCGGCACGTGCCAACAGCTTACCAATCCGCTTTCGTATCAGGAAACCCAACGCGCGCTGATCGTTGCCCTGCAGGCCTGGGTCACCAAAGACGTCGCACCGCCGCCCACGCGCTATCCGCGCGTCTCGGACGGAAGTCTCGTTTCACCGCTGCCGCAGTCAATGCAAGGATTTCCCGCCATTCCGGGCGTGCGCTACAAAGGCGAGATAAACGATCATTACGTCAACGATCAGAGTGTCCAGCCACCGCAGCATTTGAACGGCAAACATTACAGCGCTCTTGTTCCCAAGGTCGACCAAGACGGAAATGAGATCGGCGGCGTCCGGGCCGTCCATCTTCAAGTCCCCATTGCCACCCACGCCGGCTGGAATCTCCGCGCGAAAGGCTTCATGGAAGACCAGCTTTGCTACTTGAACGGCATGCACGTGCCGTTTGCGAAGACCAAACAAGAACGAGAGAAGTCGGGCGACCCGCGCTTGTCGATCGAGGAACGCTACAAGGATCAAAACGATTATGTGCAACAGGTCAGCCGCGCGGCCAGAACTCTGGTGGACCAGAGATTTCTACTTCAGGAAGATGCCGAAAGAATGATCGCGGAAGCGGCCAAAGCAAAAATCTTCGCTGAGAAGTAATTACGCCCCCAGCCGTTGTTAGAGAGTCTCTGTCTTGCTGGGAATAATTTTCAACTATCCATTTTCAATTTTTCATTTCTGTTCATACAGCTTCTTGATAAACCCGCTCTTGTCGAGCTCCGTGATGAAACTCGCGTCGACGAATTCCTCCGGCTTGTGGTTGCGAATGTCGGGACGGGTTTGCGCGACGTAATCGTAGGTGGGTTCGAGACCTTTGGTGATCGGATATGGCGCAGCGACAAAGTCTTGTTTGAAGATATTGTACGAGCCTTCGAGAAACTCCCGATCCTTGGTCCTTACATATTTGGTCAAAACCTTGAGCGCGAACTCTTTGTTCTGCTTGTGGAAGGCGATGCCTTCGACATGGGAGCGGACCATGCGCATGACCGTGTCGCGGTCCTCACGGATGTTTCTGCGGGTCGTTACGACGGACGTCGTTGGGAAAACGATTTCTTTGCGCGCGTCGATCAAAACCCGGTAGCCTTTGCGCTCGGCTTGGACATCGGCGGGATAGGTCACGTCGGCGCCATCGATAACCCCCGTCAACAACGCCTGCAGCCGCTCCGCATTGGTGCCGATGGAGAGCCAGGTAATGTCGCGGTCGGGATTGATGCCGTGCTTGCGCAGCGCATAGCGAAACAAGAAATCTCCGAGCGAGCCGATGCTCGATGTTGCCACTTTTTTGCCGCGCAAATCCGCCGCGGTTTTGATTTCCGGCCGCACCAGCAGTTTGCTGCTCGCCGAAGCCACCGTGTGAGCGACATTGACCATATCGGCGCCGTTCAGGTCGGCGAGCATCAACTGCGGCAATGCCACCGGGGCGGCAAACAAACTGCCGCCCAAGAGCGCCTGCGAGCTTTGCCCGGAGCCGCGCAGCAAGACAATTTCAACGTCCAAGCCGTTCTTCTCGTAGATTTTCGCTTCTTTAGCGATCCAGGGAATCCACATGGCTGCCGACAAAGCGGTCTGCCCCCAGTTGATTTTTTTCAGCGCTCGATCCTGAGCCCGGCTCAAGTTCGGCGGCAGAAACAGAACACCAAGCGCAAGAACAACGAACCGCGGCAGTAATTTGAGGTGAGCAATCATGAAATTAGCCATTCTCCATTCTTGATTCTTTATTTCCCTTCATAGAGCTTCTTGATGAACCCGCTCTTCTCCAATTCAGCGACAAAGCTCGAATCGACGAACTCCTCGGGCTTGCGACCGCGAATTTCCGGCCGGGTCTGCGCCACGTAATCGTAAGTCGCCTCCAGCCCCTTGGTGATCGGATAGGGAACCGAAATGAAATCCTGCTTGTAGGTGTCGTAGGAATTTTCCAGGGTTTCGCGGTCGGTGATCTTCAACTGTTTGCTCAGGACTTTGATGGCGAATTCCTTGTTGTTCTTAAAATAGGCGATGCCTTCGACGTGCGCTCGGACCAGGCGCATTACCGTGTCGCGGTCCTCGACGATGTTTTTGCGCCGTGTCACGACGGACATGGAAGGATAGATCACTTCCTTGCGCGCATCGAACAGGACGCGAAAACCTTTGCGCTCTCCCTGCAAATCGAAAGGATAGGAGGCTTCGGTCGCGTCCACCGCGCCGGAGACCAGCGCCTGAAGACGTTCCGGCGGCGTACCGATGGAAAGCCAGACGATATCACGGTTGGGATCGATACCGTGTTTGCGCAGAATGTGCTTGAAAAGAAAATCGCCGAGCGAACCCAGACTGGATGTCGCGATGCGTTTGCCGCGCAGATCCTCAGCCTTTTTGATCTCCGGGCGTACCAGCATCTTGGTTTGGACGCCCGGCACGGTGTGCGCCACGTTGATGAGATCGGCGCCGCTCAGGTCGGCGAGCATCACCGTCGGCAACGCCACCGGCGAGGCGAAGATACTCCCGCCCAACATCGCCGCCGACGTCTGCCCCGAGCCGCGCAAAAGAATCAGCTCGACGTCGAGACCGTTCTTTTCGTAAATCTTGGCTTCCTTGGCAATCCAGGGAATCCAATTTCCGCCGGAAAGCGCTGTCACACCCCAGTTGATCTTTTTGAGCGGCTTATCCTGGCTGAAAACTTTAGACGAAAAAACGCCGAGGAAAACCAGTGAGGCAATCAACAATCGTCGCGCGCTTGGCTGCATGATGACTCGTTCCTCGCGCCTTACGCTTCACCCCTCACCCCTGACACCCTATTTCTGTCCGTAAAGCTTCTTGAAGAACCCGCTCTTGTCCAGTTCGGTAATGAAGCTCGGATCGACGAACTCTTCGGCCTTGTGCTGGTGAATTTCCGGACGGCGCTGGGCGACGTACTCGAAGGTCGCCTGAAGCCCCTGGGTGATCGGATAGGGCACCGCTACGAAATCTTCTTTGTAAATCTCGTAGGAACCTTCCAGCAGCTCCCGGTCATTGGTTCGCAAGTATTTGGCGAGAATCTTGAGGCTCGCTTCCTTCTGGGTTTTCAGGAAATGGATTCCTTCCACGTGCGCCCGGATCATCCGAGCCACGGTATCGCGATCCTCGTGAATGGTTTTCTTGCGCGTGACCACGGACATGGACGGGTATGGCACCTCGACGCGCGCATCCCAAAGCACCCGATAGCCTTTTCTCTCGGCTTGAACATCGAACGGATAGGAAAGGTCCGCCGCGTCCACGAGTTTCGCCTCGAGCGCCGCCAGGCGGTCCGGCGGCGCGCCGATGGTCAACCAAGTGACGTCGCGCTCGGGATTGAGGCCGGCCTTGCGAATGACCACGCGATGGAGAAAATCGCCCAGCGACCCCAGACCGGAGCTCGCTATTCTCTTGCCTTTGATCTCCTCGGGCCGTTTGAGGTCCGGCCTGGATATCATTTTGCTCTGCACCGCCTTCACCGTGTGCGCGATCGTGGTCAGATCGGCGCCGCTCAGGTCGGCGGTCATCACCGTCGCCGTGGTTACCGGCGCGGCGTAAATGCTCCCTGCGATCAACGCCTTCGATGTGTCGCCGGAGCCGCCGCGCAGATAAACGATGTCGACATCCAGCCCGTTTTTCTCGTAAATCTTCGCGTCCTTGGCGATCCACGGAATCCACTGTGACGAAGAAATCGAGGTCTGTCCCCAGACAATTTTCTTGAGGCCCTGCGCATCGGCGCTGTCCGCGCAAAAGAATAAAATGACCAAGCCGATAAAGCTGCCACGAAAAAAAACTCGCATATTTTGTCTTCCTAATTGCTAGTGCTGAATGCCGCTATTTTCGGATCGCAAAGGGTTTGGCGAAGCCGCTGTCCTCGATCCTCTTTAAAAGGCTATTGTCGAAAAACTCCTCGGGGTTCGCCGTCGCCGCCTTCGGCTGGCGCGGCGCCAGATACTGCAAGACCGCTTTCACCCCCGCAACGTTCGCATACGGAATCACCGGCATCATATCGAGATAATAGTCGTAGCCTTCCTCAGCGCGCGTGTGGTCGCTCAGGCGAAGATACTTCATGATCCCCTGAATCGTTTTCTCCTTTTGCGTGCGATAAAAATTCAGCGATTCGATGTAACCCTTGAAAAAATTTTCCAGCGCCGCCTGATGGCTTTTGATGTAAGTGCCGGCGCCGGCGATCGACGTGCCGGCGTATTCGATGTCGACCTTGCGCAGATCGGCCAGCTCGCGGAAACCCTGCTGCTTGGCCACGGTGCTGTAAGGCGGCGGCAACACCGTGCCGACCACCATACCGCGCACCAGCGCATTGAAGCGGCCCTGCTGGCTTTCGCTGACGGAAATGAAAACCACGTCCTTGTCGGGCTCGAGGCCGTACTTTTTAATATAGAGCCGCAGCGCCGTGTCAGCGGACGCGCCGGGGCGCGTGCCGGTTACCATTTTGCCTTTGAGGTCCTGCGGCGATTTGATCTCGGGATTGACCATCACCGAATAATCCAGTTTGTTCGACTGCACCGACAGCATCATCAAATCGGCGCCGCCCAGCCGCGCGCTGATGGTCGCGGTCGAGCCGGCCGCGAGAAGCTGGACCGAGTTGGAAGTTACCGCAGCGATGGAGTTCATGCCGCCGCCGAAATAAATCGGCTCCACGTCGACACCGTACTTGGCAAAGAGACCATTGCCGACGCCGATCGGGATCACGCTGGAGTTGACGGAAATCGATCCCAGCGCCACGCGAATCTTCTCGCGCGTCTGCGCCGCCCCCATTTGCGCGGTGAAAAGTAAAATTGCCACAGTGAGTACGAACTTTGAACGAGCCACAAGCATCCTTCCTTAACTTAATATTTCTTAGCGTTGGTTTGAATTGAATGTGCGCGGCATCTTCGCCGGTGGTCAGAAGTTCCTAGCGTGCTGCTTTTACTCGATGGCCTCGGCAAGTGTGGCCGTAACAGCACGTGGCTTCTGACTTTTGGCCCGAATGCGCGCCACCGCGCTTTTCGCAGCGTCGGTGACTTCATAGAGTGCCAAATGCTCTTCTTCGCCGTCGGGCACCGGCGTGATCGCCACGTCGCGATAGTCGCGCGCATCGGGCGCCGCCGCGATGCTGCGCCAAAGCCGCTGAAGTCTCCGGTAGCGGACAAACGACGGCACATACGTGGAGACGATCTCCCAACCGCGCCACGGATAAAACGTCAGCGGGTTTTCCCGCGGCAGCTCCGAACGCCGCTGCACGCGCACGCGGCGGCGAAAGAGCCCGCACTGAAGCGGATGCACGTTCAGGTAGCGCACGCTTTCGTGAAAAATGAAAATCGCCTCCGCCACCGTCGCCGGACTGGTGCCGGAGGCGACCGCGCGGCGAAGCAAGGTCGCGATGTGCTCGGGCGTGTAATACGTTTCCCACGCCTGCCTGTACACCGACTGCAACTCCTCGCCGGTCATGTTGGCGTGTCCGGTGGTCACGTGCTCGAGGTCGTACTTGTTCATATCCGGGTCCATCCACACGCCCTTTTCCCAGAGCGCCTTATGATCGGCGGAGCCGGGGAGCGGTGTGAGAATGAAAAATTCCAGCAGATCCACCGGCAGTTCGCGCTTGACGATCTCGATATCGCGCAGAATGGTTTCCGGCGTGTCGCCGGGAAACCCGAGGATATAACCACAGTACGTGACCACGCCCGCCTTGCGCCAGGCCTGGAGCATGCGCCGATATTCGGTAATCCGATTCTGGCCCTTGTGCGCGACCTTGAGATTGTCCGGATTGATGTTCTCGAGGCCCAGGAAGACGCGCCGGCAGCCCGCCCGCGCCGACTTCTCCACGAAGTTGGCGATCTTGTGGCACAGCGTATCCACCTGCATGGTGAAGTTGGTCTGGATGCCTTCTTTTTCGCGCAGCTCGATAATCCGGTCGAGAATCGCCTCCCAGTTGCGATTGCGCGCGAAGTTATCGTCGGTGATGAAGTACTGACGCACGCCCTGCGCAGCGTTGGCGCGAACGATCCGCTCCACGTCGTCGGCCTCGCGAAAGCGCGACTTGCGTCCTTGCACGTTGATGATCGTGCAGAAGCTGCACGTGAACGGACAACCGCGGCCGCCATCGAAGCAACCGAGAGAGCCGATGTAACGCCGAATATGTTTTTCCGGCAAGAAAGGCGTCGGTTGGCCGCCGAGCCCGGGCAGATCGTTCATGAAATTGTAAATCGGCTTCAACCGCCCGTCATAGGCATCGACGAGAATTTGCTCGAGCCGGCCTTCCGCTTCTCCGGCCACCAGAGTCGCGCCGAGATCGAGCGCAGCGCGCAGATCCGCCGGCAATTCAGGCAACATCGCAATACAGCCACTCACGTGAAACCCACCGATCGCCACGGGCACGCCGGCGGCGCGGAATTGCCGGACAATGTCGAGGGTGCGCGGAAACTGGTTACTTTGCACACCGACCATACAAACCAGGCCGCGCATTTGGTTTCCCCGGAAGCGGCGAATGATCGCGCGGATCGGCAGGATGGTGTTGCATTCGTCGTATGGCGTGATCTGAAAATCTACATCGGCCCCGAGCACGCGCCGATCGCCGGCGTCGAGCGCGAGGCCGTGCAGCGCCGAGAGTGAATTGGAAGGAATCCAGGCGCGCCACCATTGGATGACGTAGCCGTCGTCGTCGTAGTGCGATGGCTTGATCAACTCGAGATAGAATGTCTTGCGCCCGGACACGGAGTCGCTCGCTATTCTTCGGCGTACTGCTCTTTCAATTTCGCTACCACCGTCGGATCGGCCAAGGTGGTCGTATCGCCCAGCGCGCGGCCGTCGGCGATATCGCGGAGCAGGCGACGCATGATCTTGCCGCTGCGGGTCTTGGGCAATTCTGCGGTGAAGAGAATTTCGTCGGGCCGCGCGATGGGCCCGATTTTTTTCGCCACGTGCGCCTTGAGCTCGTCCATCAGCGCGCTGCTGCCGTCCACGCCGGCTTTGAGCGAAACGAACGCGCAGATCGCCTGGCCTTTGATCTCGTGCGCCTTGCCGATCACCGCAGACTCGGCGACTTTCTGATGATCGACCAGGGCGCTTTCCACTTCCATCGTGCTGATGCGGTGACCGGCGACGTTCATCACGTCGTCCACCCGGCCGAGCAGCCAATAGTAGCCGTCCTTGTCGCGCTTGCAGCCGTCGCCGGCAAAATATTTTCCCGGAAATCGGCTCCAATAGGTCTGCACGAAACGATCGGGGTCCCCGTAGATCGTCCGCATCATCGCCGGCCAGGGTTCGGTCAGGACCAGATATCCACCGCCGCCCTTGGGCACCGAATTTCCCTGCTCGTCGACGACGTCGGCTTCGATGCCGGGAAACGGCATGGTCGCCGAACCAGGTTTCAATTTGGTCAGCGCCGGCAGCGGCGTGATCAGGGGATGTCCGGTCTCGGTCTGCCACCAGGTATCCATTACCGGACAGCGTCCGCCGCCGATATATTTGTGATACCAGACCCACGCCTCCGGATTGATCGGCTCGCCCACGGTGCCGAGAAGACGCAGAGACTTGAGATTGTGCCGCGCGGGAAATTCCGTGCCCCAGCGCATGAAAGTGCGAATCGCTGTGGGCGCGGTATGAAAAATTGTCACGCCGTACTTTTCAACGATGCTCCAGAGCCGATCTTTGTCGGGCCAGTCGGGTGTGCCTTCGTACATCACCTGGGTAACACCGTTGGCCATCGGGCCGTAGACGATGTGCGTGTGGCCGGTCACCCAGCCGATGTCGGCGGCGCACCAGAAAACATCGTCCTCTTTCATGTCGAAGACCCACTTGTTGATCAGGTGCACGCCGGTCAAATAGCCGCCGGTGGTGTGCACGATCCCCTTCGGCTTGCCGGTGGTACCGCTGGTGTAGAGGATAAACAGCATGTCCTCGCTGTCCATCTGCTCCGGATCGCACCACTGCGGCGCGGCCACCATGAGGTCATGCCACCAACGATCGCGCCCGTCCTTCATCCGCGCGCCGGACGCCTCGCCGACGCGCTTTACGACCACCACGTGCTCGATGGATGGCGTGTCGCTGAGCGCGTCGTCGCAATTTTTTTTCAGGGGAACTACGGCGCCGCGTCGGTAGCCGCCGTCGGCGGTGATCAGCACCTTGGCCTTTGCATCGTTGATGCGGTCGCGCAGCGATTCGGCGCTAAAACCGCCGAACACCACACTGTGCGGCGCGCCGATGCGGTTGCACGCGTGCATGGCAATCACCAGCTCGGGGATCATGCCCATGTAAATGCACACCCGGTCACCCTTCTTGACACCGAGCTTCTTGAGCACGTTGGCGAACTTGTTCACTTCGCGCCAAACGTCGCGGTAGGTGAGCACCCGTTCTTCGCCCGGCTCGCCTTCCCAGATGATCGCCGCCTTGTTTTTTCTTCCAGAATTGACGTGGCGGTCGAGGCAATTGTAGGACGCGTTGAGTTTGCCGCCGATAAACCACTTGGCCCAGGGTGATTTCCACTCCAGAACTTTCTTCCACGGCTTGAACCAGTCGAGTTCCTTGGCAGCGTTGGCCCAAAACGCCTGAGGATTTTTCCGCGCGCTGTTGTAGACGCTCGCGTTCTTTGCGTTCGCCGATTTTTTGAATTCGTTGGGCGGTGGAAAGTTGCGCTTTTCGTTCAGTAAGACTTCGATCGCTTTATCCGCCATGTTGCCGCCTCCTTCAAGAATTGCGCAACCGCGCGTGGAAACGCCTCGGATTCTATTGAAGCATCCGCGCCTTGGCAAGAGGTGAATCGGTCGGGTTCGACTAAAGGTAAAAGTCCAGATGGAGCAGCGCGCGCTTGACGTTCATTTCGCCGGGCGATAGGCGTCGCGAGAAGAGGAGACATCCATGAAAAAAATTGCCGTCGTCACCGGAGGTGCGGGCGGGATCGGTCGAGCCGTCGCCGAACGCTTCGCCCGCGATGCCTATGAGTTGGTATTGATCGACCTGAATACTCAAGCTGGCGCGGAGGTCGCGGCCGAATGGCATCGGCATGGCAGTGAACTCGTTTTCCATCAGGCCGATCTCACCCAAGAGAATGCGGTCAAGAAAACCTTCGAGAAAATCATCGATACGAACGGACGCATCGATGCGCTGATCAACGTTGCCGGCGGCAGTTTGCACCGTCATCCACTAGCAGAGTTTCCGCTGGCCCATTGGGAGGCTGTGATTGCCGCGAACTTGACCTCGACGTTTTTGTGCTGCCGCGCCGCCATCGAGCCGATGCAAAAACAAAAAAACGGGGCGATCGTCAACATTTCTTCTGACATCGCATTCGGCGGCGACGCCGGGCGCTCGGCGTACGCCGCGGCCAAGGCCGGAATTCTCGGCTTGACCCGATCGCTCGCGCTGGAACTCGCGACCACCGGCGTCCGCGCAAATGCAGTGGCGCCGGGGAGAATTGCTACACCGCGCATCCGCGCGAATTACACCGATGCGGAATGGGAAGCCGCCGCCAAGCGAATTCCCATGGGCCACGCCGGCGAAGCAGAGACGTCGCGGAGACGGTTTATTTTCTTGCAAGCGACGCCGCCAAACATATGACGGGCCAGACAATCCACGTGAACGGCGGCAGAATCATGACGTGATTACTTCGAAGGCGAGCACGATCCTGTCGCCGCGCAAAAAAAAACCGCAAGCGCAGCTTGGCGCTTCCGGCCTTTCGCAATCCGAGTGACAGCTTTGCTCGTGTTCTAACGCGCGGCCTTGCGCGCCGCGATCACCGCGAGCATTTTGTCGTCGCTGAGATATTTAAAATCCCAGGTCTTGCGCGCGCGGGCTTCTTCCTGCTCGGCGCTTTCGAGAAGCTCCACGTCTTCTTTGGTGATCGCCCTCGCGCCTTTTTTGTTGAGCATTTCGATCAACGCTTCGATCTTTTCTTCCATCTGTCCGGCTGAAAGGCCGGGCTTGCCGGCGAGGTATTCATTGACCACTTTCATACCGCGTTCGGCGTCCTGTTTGGCGACGCCGACCAGACCGACGCTGGCGTTGCGCGACCAGCCGGCGACAAAAACGCTGTCGAGAGTTTTTCTCGCCTGCGGATCGTAGGGCTGATACGCTGCAGGGTTGGGATCACCCGGCAGTTTTTCCGGATTGGTTACGAACACGCCTCGGGAAAATGGCAAGCCCAGCTCCGCATCGACTTGATCCCCGATCGCATAGATCACACAATCCACGTCGATGCGCCGGGTTTTGCCTGTCCCCTTGGCAACCGTCTTGCCGTCCTGAAGAATCATTTCGTTTTCTTCGGCTTCCAGCGCCGCAACCCGATTTTGATCGTTGGCAATCACTTTGGTCGGCGAGCAGAGATAGCGAAAAGTCAGTCGGCGTCCCTCCGCCGGCTCGCCCTGCTTGACGAACTTGCATGTGATCTCGTCCACGTCCTGCCCGACCGCCGCAAGCTGCGGCGCAATCCGCTCGATTTCTTTTTTCATGTCGGCGTTGTCGAGATACGCTTCGATGTACTCGAACTCGCTGTCGTCGTAGGCCTTTTCCAGAGGTCCGCGGCGCGCGACGACGATCACCTGATCGATCTTCTTGAGATTCAGCAGCCAGTTGGCGATATCAACCATGACATTGCCCATGCCGATGATCGCCACGCTGCGGCCGATCTCAAAAGTCCGCTGGCTGAACGGCGGCAAGGAATTGTAGTGGTAGACGACGTCCTTGGCGTGATAGACGCCGACGGCGTCTTCGCCTTCGATGCCGAGTTTCTTGGTGCCCTGCGCGCCGGCGGTCACGACGATGGCGCCAAATTCCATCGCCTTAAGGTCTTCCATGGTCACAGGTTGGCTTTGGCCGATGGTGACGTGGCCGAGATAAAAAATTTTCGGGTCGGCGAGAATTTTCTTGAACTGCTTGCGCAGTCCGGTCTTCATCTTTTCTTTGTCAACGAAGATGCCATATTCAGCCAGGCCGCCGGGCTTGATGTCGCGGTTGAGAAGCACGACGCGGTGGCCGGCTTCGGCGAGTTTGCGCGCCCCATAGATGCCCGCCGGCCCGGCGCCAACGACGGCGACTAAGTGTTGTTCCGGCATAGCGTCACCTCAACGCAAAATTGTAGATGCTGGGCTCTCGCCGTTGAGAGGAATTTGATTGAAGCGAAACGATCGGGAAAAAGAAGGAAAGCGGGGTTACTGAAGCTCCCTTTTGCCTTCGTATTCCAATTCCGTGCCTCGGGAGTCCTTATGTGTAAAGGAAACCAGCTCCCACGAGCCGTCTTCCAGCGGACCTTTCAAGATGTAGGAATTTTCGTCGCTGCCGAGCACGCGATAGTAACAGGCTTGCTCACCGTGCCAGCGGTCCACGCACGCTTCAACCTGGATGACTCGCGTTCCGAGAGTAAAGCGGGCCGGGCTTTCTTGACCCTTGGAGTCGGATTGGGATTCAACCTTGACTTTCATGGTCGACTCGCTCTTTGTAAAAACCGAACGAGGTAATATAACTTAAAAATTATTATTTTCAAAGGAGCATCATGGAAGCCCCGGACCGCCTGAAAAGTGACATCGTCAGCGCCTGTCGTATCCTCTCGCACCAGAAACTGGTCGAGGGATTCGGTCACGTGAGCGTGCGCCTCCCCGATCCGAATTTTTTTCTTCTAACACCGCGCGTGAGCCTTGCGCTGATCCAGGAAAGCGACCTGCTCATCCTCAATCTCGCAGGCGAAGTCGTCGAGGGGCAACATCCGGCGCCGTTTGAAGCCTGGCTGCACACGGCGATCATGAAAACCAAGCCGCGGGTGAGCGCGATCACGCGCATCCACGCGCGGGTCGCGAACATGTTTTCCGTCACCGACCGAAAGCTCGAGCCGGTGCACAATCACGGCAGCTTTTTCGCCGGCGGCGTGCCGGTGTTCAAGACGCCGGATTTGATTTCCAACGCCCGGCTCGGTGGCGAAGTCGCTGCGGCGCTCGGCGACAAGCCGGCGATCTTACTCAGAGGCAACGGCCAGGTCACAGTCGGCCGAACCATTCCCGAAGCGGTGATGATGGCGATTTATCTCGAGGAGGCCGCGGCGATGTTGCACGGCGCGCTGCAGATCGGCACACCGATTCCATTGGCGCTCGACGAAGCGAAGCAGCGCCAGGTCGAAGCCCTGCCGCCGGTCGACCTGGAGCGCGCCTGGAACTACTTCAAGAACCGCGTGGAGAACGGCTGAAGCAAAAAAAAGCGCGGCGCCCGAAACTCGAACGCCGCGCTGAAATCCAGAGAAAATTAGTTCTACTTGCCGGCCAACTCGAAATTGACCTTAGCCTCTTCCTTCGCCTTGACGGTCACCTTCTGCGTGCTCTTGCCGAGCTTCTCATGCCAGACTTCGACACTGTAACTCCCCGCCGGCACATCGGTCAGCTTGAAGCTGCCGGATTTATCGGTCACCGCAAAATAGGGATTTTCGGTCGCGACCAGCCAGCCATGCATCCAGCCATGAACGTCACACTTCACCTCGACTGCTTCCGGCTTGTCGATCTTCACATCGAGGGTCTTTTTGAACTTGGGCTGGGCCTGATTGAACGGGCTGTTCACCTTGCTGTACGAATGAATATTGTGAAGGATGCCGTCCGGATTCAAAACCTCGACGGTGGAACCGGCGGGAAACGCCTGTACATGTGGATGATACTCGCAACCGTTCTGGTCGAGAGTGACTTTTTTGACCTCGATCTTTTTACCCTTCTGGATATCGGTGATCGTGATCACGGCGTTCACCAGATTGCCGTTATCGACGATCAGGGTCGGATCGGTCTTGGGGGTTTTGCCGCACACCTCTTTATCTTTGCTGATGTCGAGCTTTTTCGGCGCCGGCGCGGTACCCTTGAATTTCACGGTTCCGGAAATGGACCCGCCGTCTTTCACATCGCCGCCCTGGTAAGCAGCCATACCACTTACCGGCAGACTCAAAATCGCCGCCGAAAAAACCAAAGCGCCCAATTTCTTCATAACTACCTCCTTCGGTTGGTTAAAACCCGTCTATCTCTTGGACGAACCCAAACGTCCGCCCATTCACTATTTTGCCGGCTTGGCCCTGGCCACGGTCGCCGGTGCGGCGGGCGCGGTCGGCGCTGCGCCACGGCCGATGCTCATCAGATAATCGCGCAGGGCTTCGATCTGCAAGTCTTCCTTGCCGCCCAGAATATTGTCCGGACCGCCTGGATAGAAGGACGGCATCTTGGTGCCGGGCTGGACCTTTTGCGGGTCCTTCAGCCATTTGAGAATCCAGTTGGGATTGAGCCGTTGGCGCGCCATGGTTAGATCGGGGGCCCAGCCATCCACCGGTCCTTCCGGCTTTTTGTCGCCCTGCTGGTGGCAACTAAAGCAATTAAAGTAGTCCTTCGAAACGAGCTGCTTCGCCGCTTCGATATGCTCAGGCGGGATTTTCTTGTCGTCGATATACGCGTACGGAATATCGACCTTGGAAAGCCCATTAAAGAAGCTGATCAATTGGTTCGCATGCTCATCGGAGAATCCGAACGTCGGCATCCTAAGTTCCAGCCAGGGACGAATTGGCACCGGCGCCTTCAGGAAGCTGAAGAACCAGTTGGACTGAACCTTTTCACCTTCACCATTGAGTATCGGCGGTGCCAGTGTAGGATTCTCCTGATAGTACTTTCGGATATAGCCGCCGCGTTTCTCGATCTCATGACAGCCTATACAATTGTACTGCTGCATCAAGCGGCGTCCTTCGACGACCTGCTGAACACGCAGCCCCTGGTCCGCAAGATACCGCTGGCCGACTTTCCGTTCTCGGAAGCCGCCCAGCAAGGTGCGCAGCGCCTTGATGTCCTCGTCCGCGAGATCGAACTGCGGCATCAGCTGCTCGATTCGTTCGGTGGCGTAGATGCGCGGTGTCTTGAGCTTGTTGTAGGTCCAATCGTCCCAGGTTTCCTTGATGTCGGTTCGATTGCCGAAGAAAAGCTCTTCTTTGGCCTTTGAGCCAAAGGTCGTCAGCTCGGCGCCGATGCGGGACTCTTTTTCCATGCCCTTGATGTCATGGCAGCCGAAGCAGCCCCACTTGCGCACCAGTCCCTCACCTTTTTTGATATTCGCGGCATCCGCAAATTTTTGCTCGAGGCCGGGCATCGGATCGCCTTTGCTTCCGAGCGTTGTCAAATAGGCGGTGATGGCGAATGCTTCATCGTCGGACAGACGCAGACTCGGCATCCGCGTCTCAGGCGAAAAGCCGCGCGGATTTTTGATCCAGTTATAAATCCATTGGGGTCCGACCTTGGCCGAAATGTCTTTCAAGTTCGGCACCAGATCCTTGGATTTGCCTAGAGGCGTGGTGAATTCGCCATCGGCAAAACCGTGGCAGCCGCGGCAGCCGATGCTGTCGACGAGCTTTTTTCCTTTTGCGACGGTGTTTGCGTCCGTCGTGCCCAGGCCGGCCGGCGCGGGATGCGCCTGGGTCCATTTGTCGCCTTCTTCTTTGGACTGCGACCACAGATAGGAGGCGATCGCGATCGCGTCAGCCTCTTTCAAGTCAAAATTGGGCATGCGCGTGCGTGCGCGGAACTTATGCGGGTTCTCGATCCAGCGCACCATCCAGCTGGGATCGACTTTGGCGCTGATCTTGAGCAGGCTCGGCGCAATCTTGGGGATATTTTCGTAACCCTTAACCAAATGGCAGCCGGTGCAACCGCCTTGCTCGAAGAGTCGCTGGCCTTCGACTAGAAGTGGCGCATCGTCGGCGAATTTCTGCACGTCGAGATGACAGGAGACACAGCTCGATTGCGCCTTGGCGCCGCGCAACAGGGGGAATTCCCACATATGCCCTTCACCGTGGGCCTGACTAGCGCTGTTCACGGCCACGCCCTGTCCCTCGTGACAGCCGGTGCAGCCGAATTTGTCCGGCGGATGAGCGTTATCCGCCAGCAGCACTTCGCGCCGCGGATGGGTTTTGAAAGGATTCTTCTCTTTTTCGAAGCCAGGGCGATTGATCGCCAAATGGCAGGTTTGACAGCGGTCGACCCGCGCCACCGGCTGATCGAAACGATTGCGGTCGAACTCGTCGAGCGAGACTTGTTGAATCTTGGGGATCTTGTAGGGGCGGAGGGGACCGAGCTTGAAAGTGTCGTTCTCCATCACCCGCACCCACTTGTCGCGCTCGCCGCTCATCTTGGCCATCTCGTCTTCGATGTCCTTGGCACCGGTCTGAATTTTTTTAATTTCTTCTTTCAGCTGGTTGCGCCGATCGCGCGCAGGATCGAGTTGCTTGTCCAGTTGCGCCTTGCTCTTGTCGAGCTCGGCGATGGCCTCGAGATAGGGTTTGGGATCGCGCTTTTGCTGGACGGCGTGATCGTGCTCGTACCAGGCTTCTTCGAGCTCGCTCTTGACGTTTTTGACTTTCTGATCGATCTCCTGAAACTTGACGGAGGCGCGGGCCTCTTCGTTTTGCAGCGTCTTGAGTTTTTTCGCTAACTCGCCGTTGTTAAGACTGGTTTGATACGCGGTGAGTTTTTTCGAAAGCTCCTGATACTTGGCGTCCTGTTTGAGTTTCTTGTCCTCTTCATCGTAGGCCGCTTGAGCCTTGCTGTAGTCGAGCCGGTAGAATTGCGTCTGCACGCCCTTCCACGGCCGGCGGGAGAAATTGTCATCCCAATAGGCCCACAGAGACAACGCCACTAGAAGCGCGATGCCGATGACGAACGCACTGCCGTAGGATTTCTTTTCTTCTTTTGGGTCGACCCCTCGCTCCGCCATCCCGACTCCCTTATGCTATCTTGCGCTCGAGCACGCGCCCCAGGGAAAACACCCCGAGGCCGATCAGCGACAGGACGATTTCTTCAGCCATGGATGAATTTTTCATGACCCCGACGAACAGGGCATATCCCATGTCGGCGAGGCCCAGCGCCTGGAGAATCTTCGCCAGATAGAACATTCAGATATTGATCCAGGGCGTGACCAGCACGTATTTGACGTTGAACAGCAGCCGCAGCGCCATTTTGGCCGGCAGAGAAACCATCAGCGCGATCAGCGCGGCAGTGATCGAGAAGCGCACCATGCCCCAGCGCTCGATAAATTCTTTGCCTTTGATCTTCACTACAAACGCGTAAAACAGCGAGATCACCACGACAAAAAACAGTGCGATCATCACCAGGCTGAAGACAGCGGACCACGCGTAACTACGGAAGCCGACCAGGTACGGCAGATCGACATTGGTCAGCGCGACGACTTTGTGCGGGTCCCACTTCTGCCACGGCCAGAAAAGGTTCCAGCCCGGCCCGCGGAAGAAAGTTCCGATCATGATCATGGCGATCCAAAGCACGTGAAAGCCGAAAAAGAAGGTCAGGATCTCCCATTTCCGGTCCTTGAAGCAATAATAGCCATTGCCGCGCGGATTGATGTCGATGTAAGGGATCACCATCAGGCCGACGATGATCAAACTAGGCATCACCACACCGGCGTTCCACGGATCGAAGTAAACCAGCATTTCCTGCAAACCCAGAAAATACCAAGGCGCCTTGGACGGATTGGGCGTGCGGGTCGGATTGGCCGCCTCCTCCAGCGGCGCATCGACAGTCAGCGCCCAGAGCGTCAACGCCGCCAAAACAAAAAGCGCGACGAGAAATTCCATGCGCACCAGGTGCGGCCAGGTGTGAACCTTGTCGTCGACCGGAAGCCTTTTTTCGCGAGCTGCCTCTGCCATGTGTGTGCCTCGATTCCAAAAATCCTAAAGCGATGGACCCGAAAAGCCGTCGCGGCGAATGCGCCAAAAGTGCACGGCCATCAGAATGCTGGCGACCATCGGAATGAAAATGCAGTGCAGGATGTAGAAGCGCAGCAAAGTGTGCGGACCGATCTCGCCGCCGCCGAAGAGAAACGCGCGCGCATCGTATATCGGATTGGCGCCGACAAAATCGGCGAAGGGGCCTTCGTAGCCAAGAAGCGGCGTCGCCCGGGCCATGTTCGAGCCGACGGTGACGGCCCAGATCGCCAGCTGATCCCAAGGCAGGAGATAACCGGTGAAGCTCAAAAGCAGGGTCAACACCAAAAGCAGCACGCCGACAATCCAGTTGAACTCGCGCGGCGGCTTGTAAGAGCCGGTCAAAAAAACGCGAAACATGTGCAGCCAGACGAAAACGATCATCGCGTGGGCCGCCCAGCGGTGCATGTTGCGCATGAGCATGCCGAACGGCATGTCGTTATCGAGATACTTCATGTCCGCGTAGGCGTACTCCGCCACGGGACGATAATAGAACATCAGATAGATACCCGTGATCACGGTGATCAAGAACATTAGGAACGTGAGCCCGCCCATGCACCAGGTAAACCTCATGCGCACCGCATGGCGCCGCACTTTGGCGGGATGGAGATGCAGAAACACGTTGGAGGTAACCATCATGACGCGGTTGCGCGGCGTGTCTTCGTAGCCGTGGCGAAAGATAGACTTCCAAACGTGGCTTTCCACGATATCGCTTTTGATTTTGTCTAAAAGGCTCATGGTTCGATCCGTTAAACCTTAAGCACGCTTTCGTTGTATTGTTCGTCGGGCTCGATGCCGGGCCCCATTTTGAAAACTTTACTTTTGTCGACGACGAGCTGACCGTCATCGCCAACGGTTAATTTGAATCGGTCGAGTGGCCGCGGCGCCGGTCCCTCGAAGTTCAGCCCGGAGCGGAAAAAGCCGCTACCGTGGCAGGGGCATTTGAACTTATTTTCCGCGGCGAGCCAGCGCGGCGTGCAGCCGAGGTGCGTGCACTTGGCGAAGATCGCATAAATGCCGGTGTCTTCGCGCACAATCCACACGCGTTGATCTTGCTTATATTTCTCGCTGATTTCGCCCAGCGCATAGTCGCTCGGGAAACCCGCCTTGAACGTCGCCGGCGGTTGGAACAACACCCGCGGGAACGCGGAGCGAAGAAATCCCAAAAGCCCAAGGCCGCCGAAGATACCAAATCCGCCCCATCCCAACCGAGTAAAAAAGTCTCGGCGCGACCAGATGCCGCGCTTTTCTTTCTCCTGTTCCGCCATACTTCTTTTATCCTTTAATCCAGCTGATCAAGGCGCCCCAAACGACAAAAATGACACCGCCTAACATCAACAGCAGCCCCACCGGTCCGAAGATAAATGACAAGCCCGCTCCCAAAACAAAAATCAGCACTCCGGTCCCGAGCGGATTAAACGGCCCGGGAGTGGTTCCTGCCTTGTTTGCCTCGCCGTCATCAGCCTTGTGGATGAATTCCTCGCGGATGAGGGCGAACGCCAGCTCTTTGAGATCCTCGCGTCGCTCGGCCTCGGCGCCCTGAATGAGACGTCCGAGCTCTTGAGCTAACCTTTCGACCTCTTGTTCACGCGCTTCGGGCGCTAGATTGGCAGGATCAGATGTCACCTGAGATTAGAAACGTTGATTATTATAGAAATAATTCTTTGTCAACAAATCGAGGGCGTAAAAAGGGCGGCTCACCGCTCGACCAAAATCACCGCCGTCGCCGCCATGCCTTTTCCTTGTCCGATCCAGCCGAGTTTTTCTGTGGTCGCGGCTTTGACATTAATGCGCTCTTGGCTTACCCGGCACAGGCGCGCGATGGATTCGCGCATCGCGCCGTAATGCGGCGCGAGTTTCGGTGCCTGCGCGACGATCGTGAGGTCAACGTTTACCAGCTTGAAGCGCTTGCGCCTCATGATCCCGAGCGCGCCGGTCAGCAGTTCGCTGCTCGCGATATTCTTGTAGCGTGGATCGCTGTCGGGGAAATGCGTGCCGATGTCGCCGGCGCCGATGGCGCCCAGGACTGCATTGATCATTGCGTGGAGCACCACATCGGCGTCGGAATGGCCTTTGAGGCCCTTATCGTGAGGAATATGAATGCCGCCGAGCATGAGCCGGCGTCCGCGCATAAGGCGGTGCGCGTCGAAACCATGCCCGATGCGAATATCTCTTGCCATCTCCGCTGTCTTCCGCCGTGTCAGCGCGCATCATCACAAGAAGCGGCGCGACATGCAATCGTTCCGCGAAAAAGGGTATTGGTTCAGTTTCAATCGGCCATTGCCTTCACATCGAGAAATATTTCTCGCTCGAAATGACAGTCGGTCATAAGTGTTTGTCATCTCGCAACTGAACTACTTACCGCGCTCAGCCGCGTCTGGTATTGGGGTACACCGTGGGCTATACTCAGCTTCGCCGACAAACCTCGAATGCGCTCGCGAATGCTGCTCGTTTGCTTGCTGATTTTTTTCGCCCTGCCGATTTACGCGGTACTGTCCGGTCAGGCGCCGCTCGGCCGTGATTTTCGCACCGCCGATCGCTCCAGCGCCGGCTTAGCGCCGCCTCCGGAGAGCGCTCCCGAAGCAATCGTTCAAGTTTACTGCGCGCGCGCGCTCAACTGGCGCGGCATCTTCGGCGTCCACACCTGGATCGCCACCAAACCTGAAAACGCCACGCAATACACCGTCCATCAAGTGATCGGCTGGCGCGCCTACCGTGGCCTTCCCATCGTGGTTTCCGCCACGGGCATTCCGGATGGAAGATGGTTCGGCAACGACCCGACGTTGATCACTGACCTCCGCGGCAATGCTGCGGCCGCAGCCATTCCCAAAGTCCTCGACGCGGTGGCAAGTTATCCTTACGCCAACGAATACATGCTGTGGCCGGGCCCGAACAGCAACACGTTCATGGCCTACATCGGCCGCAACGTGCCCGAGCTGCACATGGACTTGCCGGCCACGGCGATCGGCAAGGACTATCCGATCAACGGCTCTGTGCTAGATCGCACGCCGAGCGGCACCGGCTACCAGCTCTCGATGCTGGGATTGCTCGGCCTCTCGGTGGCCCGCGAGGAAGGCGTCGAGATCAATGTGCTTGGTCTCAACTTCGGCATCGACTTCTTCAAACCCGCGCTCAAGCTTCCTTTCATCGGCCGGCTCGGCATGAGCGAGCATTAGAACTCGTCATCCGCATTCGGCCTTACTCGCATGGCGGCACGCCGATCTTTTTCCTCCTACCGTTTGCTAGTTTTCTTCGGCACCGTCTGGGCTTTGGCCTCGATGATTCTTCTCGTCGACAGTAATTTATTCTCGCAGCGCGAGAGGTTCGAAGAATCCGATTTCATCATGACCTTCTACGTCGCCGGCCGTCTGGCCGCGACGGGCCGCGCGCGCGAGCTTTACCCGCCGCCCGATGCTCGCTCTTACACCGGCACGGATTTCGATAAGGCTGCGCATGAGTTCTTGCCGCATCTGCCGACCAATTCCACCGGCGCCTACATGTACATTCCGCTCGTCGCCGGCTTCTTCGCACCTTTCACATCAGTTGGACCGCATCTCGCTTTGTTGTTCTGGCAAGCATTGTCCGTGGCGGCATTGGCGCTGTGTGCGGCGCTGCTCGCGCGCCTCAGCGCGGTGAAACCGTCCGAGGTTTTCTTTTTATCATTTTTGTTCGGGCCGGTGTTTCTAACCCTGTGGGCCGGCCAACTGGGTCTCGGTTTCGGTCTGCTGCCGCTGTGCCTCGGCTATTTTTTACTCATGCGTCATCGGCCTCTTGCCGCAGGCATCGTGTGGTCGTTTCTACTGCTCAAACCGCAATATTTTTTTGCCGCAGCCTTTGTGGGCCTGGTATGCGCCGTCGCAGGACGCTATCGAATTCTCCTGGGGATGAGCGGCGGTATAGTTGGTTTGATCCTTCTGACTCTGGTCATGTTCTCATGGCCGGTCACGACTCAATGGCTGCTCAGCCATCGGGTTGCCGATGCTTATTTTTTTTCCGGCCTGCACGGGATTCCCAGCCATCTCCTCACCGGTCTTCCCGCCAATCTCCTGATTCTGTTTCCGGTCGAGCAGCGCGGATGGATCAAACTGCCGCTTTACGCCGCTGCCGCCGCGCTCTGGCTCTTCGGCCTGTGGTTTTGCTTGCGGTTCAACAAAACACGCATCGACGAGCCGGCGCGCCTGTCAATCGCTTTTCTTATCGGTTTGGTTTTAAGCGCCCTTACCCTTCCGCACCTGCTCTACTACGATCTTTGCGTTCTCTTACCCGCGGGAGTGCTGTTACTCGCGGAGCGAGGTCCCCTGCCTCGGCAACCCGGCCTCCGCAAAATTGGTGCGAGCGCGTGGCTATTAGTCAGTGCTTCACTGCCGCTGTTGCTGATATTCGCCAACCGGAAAGTTCCGCCTCTTCTCTTGGAATTGATTCTGCTTTTTCTCGCCATTTTGCTGTGGAAAGACTTCAAACGATGTCTTCACTCGCCGCTGGCCACAAACTGACGACGGCACCGGCGAACGCCATCGCGGCGGCGGCGAGAT
>Ga0310810_10000627_pt1 | contig 35341 bp, 35 predicted proteins | sample NCmetagenome_FD_207641 | JGI IMG/M metagenome (GOLD analysis project Ga0310810, IMG submission 207641) | Soil microbial communities from experimental microcosm in Duke University, North Carolina, United States - NC | ecosystem: Engineered > Artificial ecosystem > Soil microcosm > Unclassified ... | reverse complement strand
CGACGTGGCTTCGGCTCGTATCTAGTCCAGGAGCTGAAGCGAGCCGCGTATGCGCTCGAGTGCATCCCCGCGGCGCGCTGCAATCCGACAAACGTCGCGTCGCGAAAGACACTGCAGAAGGCGGGACTCGTGCCCTGCGCCCACATCCTCGACGGCACGATCGCCTGAGCCGCCGCACCTGGCAGGGGCACAACGTGGCGGCATTCTTGCCACGACTCGCAACAGACCACATTCATAGACGAGGCGACCGTTCGCCGAAGGAGCAGAGCAATGCCTGTACGAATTGATGCGCAGAAGGAGGCGCCAGGCGTGGTCAAGGCCATGCTTGGTCTCGAACAGTATTTGAAAACGTCGGGTCTCGACGAAAACCTTCTCGATCTCATCAAGCTCCGTGTGTCGCAGATCAACGGCTGCGCCTACTGCATCGACATGCACTGGAAAGATCTTCGTGCGCTGGGTGAAAACGAACAGCGCCTGTATTCGTTGGATGCGTGGCGCGAGTGCCCGTACTACACCGACCGCGAGCGCGCGGCGTTGACCTGGGCCGAAGCGGTCACGCTGATCCGCGACGGGCACGTGCCGGATGCGGTCTACGAGTCGGTGAAGGCGCACTTCAAACCAAAGGAGCTGGCTGATCTGACGCTCAACATTGTGGCCATTAACGGCTGGAACCGGCTGTCGATCGCCTCGCGCACCGAGCCGGGTACCTATAAGCGGCACGCTCCCGCCACTGTCTGAGGAGAACGGAGGATTTGACAGCTCCTGTGTTGCGGGCCGATAGTGTGCGGACACCAGGGAACACGCTCCATGATGAGACTCCTTGCGACCGCGCTCCTGTCGTTCGCCGCCCTCGTCCTGGGCCTGCGAGCTGCCTCAGCACAAGCGACCAGTGACGTCCGGCCAAAGCCGGACACAACGAATCAGCTGCATGACGCGCAATATCCGGATGTGGATATTGCCTATGGCGCCAGCTTGTACGCGGCGCGCTGTGTGACCTGCCACGGCGTTCAGGGCGATGCGATTGGTGGCGTCAACCTGCGCAGCGGGAAGTTCCGCAATGCGGTGACCGATACGGACCTGGGGCGCTTCATCAGGGCCGGCTCGCCGGCCGCCGGCATGCCGCCGTTTGCGCTCGACAACGCCGAGATGGCGGGCATCACCGCGTATCTGCGCAACATGAACTCGCTCGACACGGCGAACGTGAAGGGTGGCGACGCCTCGCGCGGGCGCGCAATCTTCGAGGGCAAGGGCGGCTGCGCGGCGTGTCATCGCGTTGGCCGCGTCGGCTCGCGCGTGGCGCCCAATCTGAGCGATATCGGATCGCAGCGCAGCCCCGGCTCGATCCAACGCTCGCTCGTCGATCCGAGCAGCCAGATGATGCCGATCAACCGTCCGGTGCGGCTGGTCAAGAAGGACGGAACGGTCGTCAACGGCCGGCGCTTGAACGAAGACACCTACAGCATCCAGGTTATCGACGACAAGGAACGGCTCCATTCGATTCTCAAAGCCGACATCAAGGAGTTCACCATCTCCAAGACGTCGCTGATGCCGTCGTACAAGGACACGCTGAATTCCACCGAGATCGCCGACCTGCTCGGCTACCTGCTGTCGCTGAAGGGGCAATAACCATGACGACACGTTCGCGCCTCGTCACGTGTGGGTTCGCCGTCCTGATCGGTCTGCTTTCGGTTCGCGTGCACAGTCAGGTGACAGCACAGCGGCTGGTCAACGCCGCGACGGAAGCACAGAGCTGGCTGACTTACTCGGGCAGCTACTGGAGTCAGCGGTACAGCCTGCTGGATCAGATCACACCGGCAAACGTGAAGAACCTGAAGCTGCAATGGGTCTATCAGGCGCCCGTCGCTGGTAACTGGCAGACGTCACCGATTGTGGCTGACGGCGTCATGTACATCACCCAGCGGCCGAACGACGTCGTCGCCCTCGACCCGATTACAGGGCGCGTCTTCTGGATCTACCGGTACAACCCCAATCCCGATCGCATCGTCTGTTGTGGCGCGAACAACCGCGGCGTCGCGATTCTCGGCGACACGTTGTTCATGGGGACGCTCGACGCGCACGTCATCGCCATCGACGCGAAGACGGGTCGCGAAATGTGGAAGACAGAGGTCGCCAGCACGACGTCCGGCTACTCGATCACGCTGGCGCCATTGGTCGTGAAAGACAAAGTGATCATCGGCGTCGGCGGCGGCGAGTACGGGATTCGCGGCTTCATCGCGGCGTACAACGTCGATACGGGCAAAGAGGCGTGGCGCTTCTACACGATTCCCGGCCCGGGCGAGAAGGGGCACGAGACCTGGGAGGCCTGTCCACCGAAGTCCGAGGGTTTCTGCGATCCCGAGGCGTGGAAGCACGGTGGTGGTTCGATCTGGATGACCGGCTCGTACGATCCAAAGCTGAATCTCACCTACTGGGGTGTGGGCAACGTCGGTCCCGACTACGCCGGCGCGCAGCGGCCCGGTGACAACCTCTACACCGATTCAGTGGTCGCGCTCGACGCCGACACCGGCACCATCCGCTGGCATTATCAGTTCACGCCGCATGACGTCTACGACTACGACTCGGTGCAGGTCCCGATCCTCATCGACAACTGGGGCAACACAGGCATCGACGCGCTGACCTGGGCGAATCGCAACGGCAACTACTACGCGCTCGATCGCGCGACGGGGCGCTTCCTCCTGGGTAAGCCGTTCGTGAAGGTGAACTGGATGAGCGAGTTCGACGAGCGCGGCCGGCCGACGCAAACGCCGCAGCCGCCGGGCATGCCGACGTATCCAGGCAACCAGGGCGGCACGAACTGGTACTCGCCGTCGTACAGCCCGCGCACGGGACTGTTCTACATCTCTGCGTGGGAAGACTACGCGAGTATCTACGGACCGTCGCCGGTGGAATACAAGGAAGGTCGTAACTTCACTGGCGGCGGGCCACGAAACTTCTCAGCAGTTCCTGGTGCGCCGGGATTCTCGCGCGCGCCGATCAACACGTGGACCGAGGCCGCCGGCCACGGTGCCGTGATCGCGCTCGATGCGCGAACGGGTCAACGACAGTGGAAGTTCGACATGACCGACGTCACGGACAGCGGCATTCTGACGACCGCGTCGAATCTGCTGTTCACTGGCGGTCGTGAAGGATTCTTCCAGGCACTCGACGCGCGCACTGGTGCCCTGCTGTGGAAAACTAATCTCGGTGCCGCCATCAACAGCGGACCGGTCACGTATCGCATCGGGACCAAGCAATACGTCGCGACGGTATCGGGGCTGTCGCTCTTTGTGTTCGCTCTGGAGTAGATGAACGATCTTCGACACGCGCTGAGATCGTTTGCGAAGAACCCGGGATTTGCCTCCGTTGTCATCCTGACTCTGGGCCTCGGCATCGGCGCGACCACTGCAGTGTTCTCGGTGGTGAACGCTGTCGTCCTTCGTCCTTTGCAGGCGCCCCATGCCGAGAGGCTCGTCCGGTCGCTGACCATCAGCAACGGCAGACGGACTGAAATGCCCAGCGCCTCGACGCTGAGGGTCTGGACCGATTTGTCCGACGTCTTCGAAGACGTGTCGGCGCATCGGCTCGATTCTCTGCCGCTGCTGGGAACGTCGGAACCGGAGCAGATCACAGTCGGTCGTGTCTCCGAACCCTTCTTTCGTCTGTTTGGTGCATCGGTGATCGCGGGCCGCACCTTCAGCGCCGATGAAGATCGTCCCAACGGGCCTGCCGTGGCCGTTCTGAGCTACGGCCTGTGGGTTCGCCGCTTCGGGGGTGACAAGAACATCGTCGGACAGACAGTCGCTCTCGGGAGCGTGCCTCACACGATCGTCGGCATCATTGCTTCCGGTTTCGACAGTGAGCAGTTTGAGCCTCGCCCGGATGTGTGGGTTCCGTTGCGTGCGGATCCCGATCATTTCGATGGCGGGAGCATCTACCAGATCACGGCCCGGCTCAGGCCTGGAGTGACGTCTGCAGCTGCCAACGCTGCACTCGCCGTCGAGGACTCGAGGCTGACGACGTCGAGACCAAGCGGCGCGGCACAGAACCTGATGATCGCGGAACCCTTGCAGACAGCGATGGTGGGGTCTGCTCGGTCTTCGCTGAATCTGGTGCTCGGTGCGGTGGCGTTCCTGCTCCTGATCGCCTGCGCCAACGTTGCCAATCTTCTCCTCGTTCGCGCGGAAGAGCGCAAGCGGGAGATGGCCATACGTGCTGCGATCGGAGCGGGGCGACGCCGTCTCGTCCGGCAGCTTCTCATTGAGAGTCTTGTGCTCTCTCTACTCGGCGGTGCCGTCGGTCTCGCCGTGAGCGTCATTGCCACACAGGCGCTGCTGCGACTATATCCAGGCAGCAATCCGTTCATGCTTGGCGCGCTTGGCGCGATCCCTCGAATCGGCGAGGCAGGTGCGGCCGTCAGCGTCGATTGGCGAGTCCTGGCATTCGCACTGCTGATGTCACTTGGCACGGGTGTGTGCTTTGGGCTCATGCCATCGCGGTATCTGGGCGGATCGGATCTGAATCCCTTGCTGCAGCATTCGACGAACGGTTCAGGACGTGGCCGTCGATTCAACGCTCGCGCGATGCTCGTCATTGGCGAAGTTGCGCTCGCCGTCATCCTCGTCGTTGGTGCGTCATTGCTCATACTCACGTCGCTGGCCTTACGACGTGTGGATCCCGGCTTCAATCCGAACAATGTCATCACCATGCGCATGGCGGTGAGCGGAACACGATTCGACACTCGCGCTGGGATCAGCGAGCTCGCGCGCGCAGGCGTGGAGCGCCTTCAGGGGATTCCTGGTGTCGTTCGCGCAAGCACGACCTGCTGCATGCCGCTGGAAACGGTGTGGCAGCTCCCGTTCGTCATCGCCAGTCGAAGCGGTGAGGGGCTGACGCAATTTGGACAAATGGCGTTCCACGGGTTCGGGGGATGGACCTTCGTCTCCCCGGGGTACTTCGATGTCTTTGGCATCCCGATGCTCAAGGGCCGCGACTTCACGTTCGCGGACGATGCGAGTGCGCCGGGTGTCGTGATCATCAATGAGGCGATGGCTCGTCGATATTGGCCAACCGGAGATCCACTGAACGATCAACTGATCATCGGACGCGGCATGCGGGCCGCCTACGATCAGGAACCCGTTCGCCGAATCATCGGCATCGTCGGGAACGTTCGGGACACCGGGTTGCGCGACGCGGCGAGGCCGGCGATGTACGTGCCGATGGCGCAGGAGCCAGATGGCGTGACGCTTGTGAATGTGAAATTGCTGCCGCTCGTCTGGATCGCACGAACCGCGACGGATCCCCATCGTCTCAGTGGCCCCATCAAGTCAGCGCTCGAGTCAAGCGTTGGACAACTTCCGGTCACGCGGATTCGGGCACTGACAGACGTCGTGACCGAGTCAACCGCTCGCACCCGATTCAATACGTGGCTCATGACTGCATTCGGATTCTGCGCACTCGGCCTGGCAGCCATCGGGGTGTATGCACTAGTCACCCAGTGGGTGCAGCAACGTTCGCGAGAGATCGGCGTGCGCCTTGCGCTCGGCGCGGATGGCTTCGGTATCGCAAGGATGGTGGTGGGTCAGGGGATGCGCCTTGCGGCGATCGGCGTTGGCATCGGCGTCGTCGGTGCGCTCGGTCTCGCGCAAACGATTCGAGGGCTCCTCTTCGGCGTGCCTGCCAACGATCCGATCGTGTTCGTGTCGATTCCGATCCTTTTGAGCCTTGTGGCATTGATCGCGGTGTCGATCCCAGCGTGGCGCGCCAGCCGAATCGACCCGCTCACGGCGCTGCGAGTCGAATGACGACTCCGATCGCGACTATTGCGCTGTTGCCAAGTGCCGCAGTTTGTCCGGATTGCGGACCACGTACAGCGCGCAGATGACGTCGTTCTCGATCTCGAAGGCCGTGGTCTGCACGACGCCCTTGGGTGCTTCGACGATGACGCCGGGCAAACCATTGATGATGCCCAAACGCGTCGTGAAGTCGTCGCGCCACCACTGACCCGGACGTTTGCGGGTAACTTCGATCAGGAACTGAGCCGCCCGATCGCCGCCCTCGACCACGTTCAGCGCCGCCCGTACCTTGCCGCCGCCGTCCGTCACGACGCGTACGTCGCGTGCGAGCAGTTGCGTCAGCCTATTGAGATCGCCCGACTGGATAGCCGCGGCGAATGCTGAGAGGAGCTCGGCATGTTTCCTGTCGATCTCGTTCGAACGTTCCATGCGTGGGGTCACGCCACGCGGTCGAACGTCGCGCACGTGCGCTCGTGCGCGAGCCGCAAGCTGCCGGCATGCGGCCTCGCTCCGCTCCAATGCGGCGGCAACCTCGCTAAAGGAGAAATCGAACACGTCGTGCAGCAGAAACGCAGCCCGCTCGAGCGGCGACAACCGGTCGAGTGTCATGAGCAGCGCAACGGACAGGTCCTCGGCAAGATCCGTTCGGCTGTCGGGTGCGAGCGCTGCGGTATCTAGAACTGGCTCCGGCAGCCAGGGACCGACGTACTCCTCGTGCCGTGCTCGCGCCGACGTCAGCATGTCGAGACAAATTCTCGACGTGGTGGTCATGAGAAACGCTCTCGCGTTCGACACGCTGTCGCGATCGGCCTTGTGCCAGCGCAAGTACGTCTCCTGCACCGCGTCCTCGGAATCAGCCATCGATCCGAGCATGCGGTAGGCGAGACCGAGCAGATGCCGGCGGTACGGCTCGAATGTTGCGGCTGGATCAGACATCGCGGTCACGGTGTTCCCGGGTAGCCATCACCACGAATTGTCCAAGCGCGTCAATTAGGACGGCGCGCGCGGGTGAGTGCCAGCCCGCCGAGGGCCATGCCGATCAGCCCGACCATCATGGCTACGATTCCTCCACCGAATCCGTTGCCGGTGCCAAGGCCGCCGTCGGCGGTCGAAACGACCACCGCACCGATGCCCAAGCCGATCGGCGCCAGCACCAGGGCGACGATGGCTCCCCGTCGCCCGTTGCCGGTGCCGACCCGACGGGCTCGGGCTAGAGCCAGGCCCCCGACAATCACGGCACTCAGCGCGATGACGGCAGCCACGCTGGCCACCATTCGCTCCGGAGTCAGCCCGTAAGGATCCATCTCGCCCTCCTCTCAACAACGGTGAGACGGCGGAGGGCTTTGAAATGTGACATGACGCGGCAGTTGCTGCGCCGAATGGACGCAGCTCAAGCGCAGCACGTCGAGGCGCAGCAACTCTTTGCAGTCGCCACTGGCTTCTGCGCGCGCACGAATGCGCTCATGAAGCGTCCGTCGACCTGCGCGAGCGCGGATGGATCCGACAATCCGGCCTCGTCGAGGAACTGCCGGGCGTCGTCGGAGCTGTACACACGCGTCGGCTCGACGTCGATGCTTTCGAATCCAGCGTGCGTCAGCTTCTCACGGTAGTCGCTCTCCTCCAGGGCGCCAGCGATGCACCCAACCCATAGCTCCATGCTGCGTCGAAGGGACTCAGGCACCGAGTCGCCTCTCACGACGATGTCCGATACCGCGAAACGACCGCCTGGTTTCAGCACGCGGAAGGCCTCGGCGATTGCACGGTCCTTGTCGGCAGACAGGTTGATGACGCAGTTCGAAATGATGACGTCCACCGAGTTGTCCGGCAGGGGAATGTGTTCGATCTCTCCCTTCAGAAACTCGACGTTCGTCAGTCCTGCTTTTCGCTGGTTCTCGCGCGCGAGCGCGAGCATTTCGTTGGTCATGTCCAGCCCGTAGGCCTTCCCAGTCGGTCCCACACGCTTTGCGGAGAGCAGCACGTCGATGCCGCCTCCAGAGCCCAGGTCGAGTACCACTTCGCCCGGCTTCAGTTCGGCAAGCGCTGTGGGATTGCCGCACCCGAGCGACGCAAGCATGGCTTCTGCGGGAATTGCCGCTGCCTGACTCTCGTCGTAGAGGTCCGACGTGATCGTGCTGCAGCACGATGTACTACATCCGCAATCCGCCTTGTGGCCGGCCCGAGCGTGGATGGCGGCCTGCCCATACTTCTGTTGAATGACGTCTTTGATCGAGTCCATGGCGATACTCCTAATATTCGTCTAGGCGAATATATCGACGGCGTGGTATATATGTCAAGGCGAATATATGAAGCGAACCGGGACGAAACCCCCGCCGGCGATCGACCAGCTCGAGTCAGCGTTTAAGGCATTGGCGGACAAGACGCGCCTGCGGATTCTCGCGCTGCTGGGCAGCAACGAAGTGTGCGTCTGCCACCTGCATGACAGCCTCGGGTTGCCGCAGCCCACTGTGTCGCGGCACCTCGCGTATCTCCGGCGGGCAGGGTTAGTTGACGTGCGCCGTGAGGGCGTCTGGATGCACTACCAGGTTGCCCGCTCTTTGGACCCCGCCGTGCAGACGGTCGTGAACGCCGCGGTCGAGGCATTGACCGGCGTTCGAACCACGACCGAGGATCGAAAACAATTCCAGCGAGCCTTTGGTCAGTTGTATGTCTTGAACACGTCGGCCGGTGGTGCGTGCTGCGCTCCTCGAGGGTGAGGCCGGAATGGAGATTCACTTCGCAGAGGCACGCGACCTGCCGGCCGTCCGTCGTCTCCTCGAGTCACAGCACCTTCCCCTTGACGGCGTCGACGAGCACGTCTCGACGATGGTCGTTGCCAGGAAGGGGAGTGAAGTGGTCGGAGCAGCCGCTGTTGAACTGTACGCGGACGGTGCGCTGCTGCGATCGGTCGTGGTCGATCCGGCTGCTCGGAGTCAAGGGCTCGGCCATCGCCTGAGTGAAGCCGCGCTGGGCATCGCCAAAGCCCGAGGCACCCATACCGCATTCCTGCTGACGACAACGGCGGAGAAGTTCTTTTTGAAACTCGGTTTCGAGCCCATCGTTCGCGACGATGTGCCCGTGTCGGTGCAGGCCTCCGTTGAATTTCAGTCTGCGTGTCCAGCGTCCGCCGTGGTGATGCGAAAGCGGCTGGTCTAGATTGCGATGAACGCGAGCCTGAATCGCCGGATCGTTGCTGAAGCCACCGGCACAGCGATGCTGCTTGCCGCCGTGGTTGGGTCCGGCATCATGGCGGACCAACTGTCGGGCGGAAATCAGGCCATCGCGCTGCTCGCCAACACGATTGCGACGGGCGCGGCGCTGGTCGCGTTGATCCTCGCGTTCGGCTCCGTGTCCGGAGCACATTTCAATCCAGCCGTCACGCTGGCGGATGCATCACAAGGCGGCCTCGCGTGGCGCGATGTGCCAGGCTACGTGATCGCACAATGCACCGGCGCTGTGCTCGGCGTGTGGATAGCGCATGCGATGTTCGAGCAGCGCCTGTTCATGCTCTCTCAGCACGCGCGAAGCGGGCCGGCCCAGATGTTCAGCGAGTTCGTTGCCACCTTTGGGCTGGTGGCCGTGATCTGGGGGTGTTCCCGCCGCCGTTCTTCGGCCGTTCCATTCGCGGTCGGCGCCTACATCACCGCGGCGTACTGGTTCACCGCATCAACCTCATTTGCCAATCCGGCGGTGACGTTGGCGCGCGCGCTATCCGATACGTTCGCCGGCATTCGACCGATCGATGTTCCAGGCTTCGTTCTGGCACAGTTTGTCGGCGCAATGGTAGCGACGTTCTTGTTTCGATGGCTTGTGCCAGCGTTGCCTGAGACGGCGCCGGACGTCGTGATGCCACGGTCAGAACCCATACAGCGATGAAGACGGTCTTGTTTGCGTGTGTGCATAACGCCGGCCGGTCGCAGATGGCCGCCGCGTGGTTCAACGCGCTCGCGGATCCGTTACGAGCACGGGCGATTTCGGCAGGGACCGATCCCGGTCCACGTGTGCATCCCGAGGTGATCTCCGCCATGCGCGAGGCCGGTGTCGATCTCGCCGACGCATCGACAATGAGGTTGACTCCCGAGGTTGCGCAGCGCGCGCAGTTCCTCGTGACGATGGGATGCGGCGACGAGTGTCCCTATGTCCCCGGGGCAAAACGCGACGACTGGCCGCTCGAGGATCCGAAGGGCAAACCGATCGAGAGAGTACGCGAGATCCGCGACGAGATCCGAGTTCGCGTGCGGGCGCTAATCGAGCGCGAAGGATGGTCGCCTACGCGATGAAATACTTGGGGAGATCCGACTTCGTCTCGCGCAAGATCTCGAGAACGGCACGCCGATCGGCGGCCGATAGGTGTTTATAGCGGACGTCTTTTTCCTTCCCTGACAGGATCGTCCACAGTCGTTCGTAAACGGCGGCCTTCGCTTCTGGCGGCAGCTTCTCGAACTGAGCGGAGTAGATCATGTAGCTGCACGGGTGCCGCAGCAGACGTGTGCTGAGATCGAGCTGTCGCAACGACCCTCCTTTCGAATCGCGCGGCCCACGTTCACTGAAGTTCGCCGCGAACCCGGACGTACCTTGGATCCTCGAAGCGATGGGCGCTTCATCAACAAACAACATATAGTCCACGACCGCTGCGACCCGATCTCGAAAGGCGCTGGATGCGGCGACGGAGCGCTTGTCGTGCACAGCGACCCGCGTCTCCCAGCCCAATAGAGTCAGCAGATTGGTCATCTGCATCTGGTGCTCAAAGACCATCAGCGCTGCGATGTCGCTGTACGGAGCGAGATATCCGCGCGTGTCGAAGGTTTTTTCAAGAGACATCAGGGTCGTCGTCGCAGGCGGAGCATCGCCGGAGGTCAGCTTTGCCACGTCCACGTTGCCGAAATGCTGGATGGTTCCGAGGTTCCCGGTGACATACCAACCGCCCCATCGACGTTCAAGCGGGCGAGTCTGACCCATCGGTTCGATCATGCCCGGCACACCTGCGGTTCGATGACTGTTGTGGCAGGACAGGCAGGTGTTATCGCGCTCGATAGACAAGCCTCCGAGCAAGCCGGAATGCGTCCGATAAAAGACGGTGCCCTGTTCTGGATCCTGCGCGGCAATCTCGACGAAGCCACCTCGCACCCAACCCACGACGACCGAGTCGTTGAAGTACAGGGCACGTGGATTGTTGGCGCCGATGATGGCGCTCTGGACGCTGCCCTTTGAGAACACCATGATCTGCGACGAGACGGGGACGTCGAGTGCGTTCAGGATCGAGCGCAGATAGCCGGACGGTCCTTCGCTTGTCAGCCGCGATATGCCGTCAGGGCGACGCAGCAGGACGCTAACAGAATCGTTCGAGGGTCGCGAATACTGAATCGCAGGGTGGCTCGGCTGGACGTCGTTGGATTGTGCGGCGACGGAAAGTGTCCACGCCATCCCACTGACGACGAGCGAGACAAGAAACAGACGTCGTATGCCCATCACGCAGCTAGAAGATCTTCCGAATCTTCAATGGATCATCGGGACTGTTGAGCTGAACCACTTCATCCGGCCGGCGAAGTCGCAACGTCGTCCAATCTGGGCCACGAACTGGGCCCTCCTCATAGCGGAATACATCAAGTCCTGCGAGTCGGCCATTTTGATCTGTAAGGAGCTCAACATCCAAGGTCGCACCATCCGCGTCGAGCACGGCTGCGTGGATTGGCAGTGGGCGATCATAGCGGTCGGATGGCGGGCTGTAACCGTCGATTTCGAAACGTAGCGCCAATTGCTCGTCGCGGATCTCTTCTACGGTGGCCTTCTCCAGGTCGCTTAGCAACGATTGACGCTGGGATTCGTCCGTGCGCTCGGCAAACCAACGGATCACGGTTATCTCACTCGTGGTCGGTGGTCGCATCATTCCATCCTCGCATTAAGACGTTGTCGTCATCCGTAGACGCGCTTCGCCCAGCACGATCTCGTCGCCAGACTGAAGGCGAACACCCCGTGATCCGGAAGGCACGTTGATGGTTCTGCCGGTCCGTACGATTGATGTGCCGTGTCCGCTGCGATCGTCGAACAGCCGATATTCACCGTTCTCTGCGCAATCGATGTGGGCGTGCGCGCGCGAGACGGTCTCGTTGATCGGGCCGGCGCCATCGCTGAACGCGACGTGATTCGTGCGCAGCAGCCGATTCCGGCGATCGCGCACCTCGGCGCATCGTCCGAGGTTGATGCAATCGAGGGTCAATGCGTACTCAGGCTTCTCCGCGGAGCCGCTGACCACCGTCAGCGTGATCTCATGAACGACTGCTGGAGAGGAGGACGGCAGTTCCTGAACGGCTCCGCGACTGAAGTCCACGTGAAACTCTGGAGTGGTCCATGCCGGATCAGCCTGCCCCACACAGGACACGCGCACCTGGAGATTCGGCACGTCGCAGCCGGCGGCGCGAAGCTTAGTACTGATGCGCTCCTGCAACGAGGGGTGTCCGTCCAGCACCGCTGAGAGACGAGCGCGGGCGTCTGGTGAGACAGCGACGATGGTCGCCTTGATCTTGTTGAAGGGGAACACGTGCGTGCCGCGTCCCGCGGGCTCGATGCGCTCCTCGACGGCCTCGAGGATGCCGTGAACGATTTCGAGTGGTCCTCGTGGACCTGACTTCGACCACTGCTGCGCGGCGCGATCGACCGTGCGCGCGAGTCTCGATTCGAGTTGCCGTGCTTTCGCGATGATGTCCATCGTTGTTCCATGGCCGGTCCAAAAGGACCGGCATCCGGCCCGTCCGAAAGGACGGGCCCTACTTAATGAGCCCGCTGGCAGCGGCGGCGGTGACGATTTCGCCGGCTGCCGGTGCCGCGGCCGCACCGCCGTACCCAGCGTTCTCGATCAGCACAGCAAACGCGATGCGCTTCTCGGCCGGACCGTACGGCGCATATCCGACGAACCAGGCATGCGACTGAGCGCCGTGTACTTCGGCGGTGCCGGTCTTTCCTGCGATACGCCACGGATGCTCACGCAGGCGGCGACCGGTGCCGGTGAGCACCGAGTCACGCATGTATCGCCCGAGGGTGGATGCCGAATCGGGGCTCATCAGCACGTGCGGCGTCGCTGCGCGTGTCGTTGCGGTCTTTTCAACGGAGGTGTCGCGGAGCACACCGCCACTCGCAATCGCAGCCGCCACACGCGCCATCCGAAGCGGCGATGCGACGACATCGCCCTGGCCGTACCCGGCTTGGGGCAACGTGGCGCGCAGACGCGCGACCGAGTCGTCCCGCGCGACCGAGATCCCCAGGAGGTGTGCAGTGTCGAGCAGTGGAGCAGGACCGACACTCACCGCGAGCTGCGCGAAGTAGGCATTGCACGAATGCACCAGGCCCTCGTGCATATCGATCCGTCCGTGCGGATGCTCGTCGAGTACATCGTCGCGCACGAGAGTCCCGGCGACCTGTGCGCCGACGCGGCCGTTCGGCTGCAGCGAGCACATGAATGTGGAGTCGCGAAACGCCGGGCTCTGCCGAAGGGCCGCCGTCGCCGTCACCAGTTTGAATGTGGATCCGGGCGGATAGAGTCCGAACCGCGCGCGATCGATCAGCGTCTCGTGCTCTTCCTCCTCGTCTCGGAGGTGTGATTCGGCTGCGACAGCCGGAAATGGATAGCTGCCGACGGCGAGCAACTCGCCGGTGTCCGGGTCGATGACCACCGCCGCCGCATGTCCTGTGGCCGAACGCTCCGCATACGTCGCCAGGATGCGCGCGACTGCGGCTTGCAGCGGCGCATCGATCGTGAGCCTCACATCGCGCGTGCGGTGCAAGAACGCTTTCACTTCGGTGTGATTCGGTGAGTAGCGATGGCGAAGCAACGGCACCAGCTCACTGAAGTCACGCCGCATCGTCTGGACGAGATGTCCTGAGGCGTCGGGCAGTTTGACAGTCGTCGCGTGATCGTCGAATCCGCGCAGATGGTCCTGCGAGTCACGTTCCACGTAGGCGGTGTTGGTCGCGGCCCAGTTTCGCGCATCGCGGACGTCGCCGAGCAGATGGAATGCGGCGCCGCCGAGCGGGTAGCAGCGTTCGTCCGCACTCGTCCGGGTAAAGCCGGACACTACGTTGCCGGTCCGGCTAAAGCCGGACACTACACACCCGGGAATCTCCACGCCCGCCTTCTTGTACGCGTCGCTCGCGCGTTTCGCGACCGCCGGATCGCCCGTCGCGAGCGGCAGGCCGCGACGATCGAAGACAGTCCCGCGCGGGATCGTCGCGAGCACGTCGGTCAAACGTTCGTTGTACTGGTAACGGCGCACGCCATCGGCCTGTACGCCCACATGCGGTCGTGCGACGAACGCATTGGCACGGACCACCTGCACATCAAACAGCGCGATCAGGATGATGACTGCTGCAGCGCTGAATCCAATCACGATGCGCCCGACACCTTTGCGAAATGGTTCGGTGATCGGCACGTCCAAACCGACGTGCCCTACGTCCGAACGGACGTGTCGCACGATGGTGGACTGCCTCCGAATCGCGGTCAGGATACCGAGCGCGACGAAGTTGGCCACCATCGCCGAGCCGCCGAAGCTGAGAAACGGTGTGACGACACCGGTCAGCGGCACGAGACCGAGCATGCCTGCGCCCATCACGAGGACCGGCAGGGTCAGGAACAGGGTGATGACGCTGGCCAAGAAGAAGCTGTAGTCGTCAGGCGCGCGCCGTGCGATGTCGAATCCCCGCGCTGTGATGATGACAAAGAGACCTGCGACCGCGAGCAGACCGGCGAAGCCGAGCTCTTCACCGATCGCCGCCAGCATCAGGTCGGTATATCCCGCTGGCACATAACCCGTGTTGCCGAGGCCGAGGCCGGTACCGAACACGCCGCCCGTTGCAAGTCCCCAGATCGCCTGCGCGATCTGCTCGCCGCCGCGTGCGCCGTTATCCCACAACGATCGCCACATCGCCACTCGCGCGGTCAGCGTCGAGGAGATGTTGAGGGCGTAGCCGATGTAGAAGCCGGCAATGAGTACCGCGAAACCCGCGATCGCGAGACCAGCGCGATTGCGGGCCAGCGCATAGGTCAGGAGAAACACGCAGGACAGAAACAGCGCGGGACCAAGATCTCGTTGCAGGAAGAAGAAGAGCAGGGCGATGCCGACGCCGGCGAGCACCGGAAGCAGGTACTCCGCGCGAGGCACGTCCATCCACGCCGGTACATCGAACGCACGCACGCGTCGCCCGCGGACCTGTCGTAGAAGATCCCATCGCTTCGCGAAGTAGCCGGCGAGGAATAGCGCGAGGAACAACCGAATGAATTCCACCGGCTGTAACGGCCCGAGATTGACCTTGGCGTTGCTGCCTGTGGGGCCCGCGCCGAGCAGGATCAAGGCGACTGACAGCGCCAGAGCACCGGCCAATGGCAAATAGCTGAAGCTGGCGCGCGCCAGTCGTCTGAGGTCTGTTGCGGAGACGAGCGCGAAACAGAGCAACCCTGCAGCGGTCAGCTGCACGTGCCTGACGAACAGCGTCGTATCGCGCAGCGGATCCTGGCGGCTGACGAGTGCTGCGAAGCCAAGTGCGGTGAGGAGATGAGCGGTAGCGAGTAGTTGCACGTCGCCGCGCATGCCGAGCGCCCACCAGAACAACACGACGAACCAAACGCTGGCCAGGTAGAACGCGCCACATCGCACGACAAGTTGCTGGTGTGCCTCCGCTGTTCGGACCACCGCGAGGGGCTTGATGACCGCGAGTTCGCCACGCGTGAGAATCGTCCGGCCAGTCGCGCCGTCTTTCACGTCCAGCAGCGCGCCGACATTGGGCAATGTCTCGCCGTCCTCACGCCGCGAGAGGATGAACTGCGAGAGTGTCGTCGCTGCGGCGCGGCGCTGGTCTGCGTCGGGAAGTGCGGTCGCGAGAACCGGCAGGAGATCTTCCGCCTTCGTGATGGCGTTCAGGTTGAGCGGCCGGTCCAGAAGGACCGGCCCTACACGTGATCTGTTCGTGAACGCGTCAGCCGCTCCTCGTCCGATGAGTGACAACGCGATCGCAAAGACCGCGACAACGGATGTCGCCGCAAGGACGACGTGGCGCGCGTCCAGGTGTCGTGCGCCGACGGCGGCCGTGCGCCGGTCGCGCTCGGATGCCGTGACTTGCGTCACGCCCACGGACGGACGACCTCGCGCACCGCGCCGATCGATTCATTACCCGACGATGTTGGGGCCGGAGATTCGACGGGCGCGGGTTCCGGTGCGTCCGGCTGCGGTGGATTGAGCTCGTCGAGGCGATGCTGCGTCTCATCGTGCTGACGCTGTGTGCCGCGGATGTTGTCGGTGAGCTTCGGCTGCGTATTCGACTGAACGTACAGCTCCAAGGCGCGCTGATAGGCCTCGACCGCCTTGGACAAGTAGTCGCTTTCCTGCGGCATGCCTTCGAGCTTGCGAGCAATGCGGACGAAGCTGGTGCCGCGCGCGCGATAGCCGTCGGCCAGCAGGCTTGTCTCGCGTTCCGTCAGCATGTAGCCACGCTGCTGCGCCTGCTCCAATGCGTTGGCCCCACGATCTACATCGTCGAGCCCAAAGATGAAGACGCGCGCGAGGCCAAGGAATGGATCTGGCCAGTCTGAGCGAAGCTCCGCGGCTTCGCGGAAGAGCGCGACGGACTCACTCAATTCGCGCTGCGATTCAGCCTCGTCGTTCCGTTGCTTGGCCGCTTCACCATCGATGCGGTGCAGATGGCCTTCGCAGTAGCGCAGTGCGGCGACCAGGCGGTTATTGCCGGGCGCGTACGTGACCGCGCGGCGCAGCGCGTTGCGCGCGGACGTCCACTGCGCTTCGCGCACGTTCGGCAGTCCCATACGGTAATTGCCGATGATGCCGTCGGTCAGTGTCATTGTCCGCTGGACCAGCGCGTGCTCGAGTCCGGCTGTGCCGAATTCCAGGCCGCTGCGTGCATCGAGCTGCGCCCGCGTCTTCCACAGGTCGCCTAGTTCGTCGAGTCCTCGCGTCGAGACCTCACCGGTGACTCTGTTCGCCTCGCTCATGACCGAGAACTCGGTGGCGAACATGTTGTAGATGATGATCGCGACGATCACGAGCGCTGCGCGAAACACGTACCGTCGCGTGCGGCTGCGAGCCGGCGGCGCGGTATTCGCGTCCTGGACCTTCGATGGGGCTGCCGGTGGACGCAGCGCCGGCGGACGCAGTGCCGCGGTTGGTAGCGGTGGTGGCACGACGGGCCGTGTGCGGCGCGTCGCTTCATCTATTGGTGCTTCGTCCTGTGGTGTCGTGCGTCGTGTCGCCTCTTCGACCTGGGCACGGGCTGGCCAACCGTGTACTTCGGCCAGCGTTCGTTGTCCGCTTGTCAAGCGCTCCAGGTCTTCGCGAATCGCGAGGGCGTTCCCATAGCGAACATCCGGTGTGGGACCCAGCAAGCGCGCGACGATGGCCGCAAGGCCGTCGGGACAGTGGCCGGTCAGAGAAGGCGCGGGCTGTCGCGATCGGATGATCCGTTCAAGGCGCTGCGTGTCGGGCGCGTCGAACGGACGTTCGCCGCGAATCATCTCGTAGAGCATCACGCCGACAGCCCACAGGTCGGCGAACTCGTTCACTTCGCCGTCCTCGTCCAGTCTTTCGGGCGAGAGATAGGGCCTGGTGCCGAAGTCGTTTCGCGTGACCTTTCGACTGAGTGACAGCGCCTTGGCGATGCCGAAGTCCAACACTTTGACGTCGCCGCTCGACGTGATCCGGACGTTCTGCGGCTTGAGATCGCCATGTACAACGGAGCGCCGTGGCTGCCCGTCGATCACCGCAGCAAAGTTATGCGCCGCTTCGAGGAACGTGCACAGCTCCACGGCGATAGCGACGGCGCGCTCGATGGGAAGAGCGCCGCGTGAAATCAGGTCGGACAGGTTCTCGCCATCGAGATACTCCATCGCCACGACGAAGTAGCCGGACTCGTTCGGAAGATGCTCGTAGACGAGGGGAACGTGTGTGCTGATCTGACTGAACTGCCGCTGTAATTCGGCGCCCAGTTGCTCGGCTTCGAGAATGTCACGTGCTTCGCCGGTGATGCCGATGGGTACCAGCTTGAGCGCGACATTCCGGCTTGTTCGCGTGTCAGTGGCCAGGACGACAAGCGCCATCCCACCGCGGCCGATTTCATGAATGACCTCGTACGGTCCAAGCCGATGGAAGACGGTATTCATGGCCGCACCGTCCTGCCTGTCATGAACCAGTTGTCATGCTCCAATCTGAGCCGGATTTCAGAGTTCAGGCCTGTGAACACGTCGGGACGCATGCCGACAAACACGTTCTGCTGGAGAAACGGCACCGCACGCTGTTCTACGGTGAACGCCGCGGGCGTGTTCTGGGACAGACCGTTCCGGGTGAAGACGTTATGGGTGATGCGGGGGCGGGCACCTGCCTGAATCGCGAGCGCAACGCCCGGATTGTCGCGGATATCGCTGCTCATGAGCTCGGCGGAGGACTCGCGCGCGAATGACACCGCGGCCGTCGCTGCACCCGACACTTCAACGTTGATGATTGAGAGGCCAGAGCCCTCAATCAAGATGCCGACGCCGAGCGGCGTTTGCGAATCGCCGACGATTCGGAATCCCACGAGCGACCCGCTGGCCGATCCAGTGGCGACCACGGCGGGATCGGGCTTGGCGTCTGACGCGGTTGCCGGCAGTCGAATCGTCGCGCCCCGTGGCGTGCGGCTGATCAGATGGACGCTTCGTGTCAGGGTGATCCGTTCGCGGTATTCGCCAGGCTCGACGAAGATCTCGCCGCCCGGCTGCGCGCGCTCGAGCGCGGCGGCGATTGATTCGCCAGGGTTGACGATTTGCGTTTGCAGCTTGAGTGACGCGACAACAGCCGGCGGCCAATCCAGTGCCGGGAGGTAGCCCGCTCGATAGGCGAAGAACCCAGTGACGATCAGCAACAGGCCGATGATGGTCGCGAGCATCAGACCGCGTCGTCCCCGCGCGTTCCCGAGCGACACGGCGGCCGACTCAGTCGCTTTCTGGATGTAGACGGCGGTGATGTTGTCCTTGCCGCCAGCGACGTTCGCAGCATCGATCAGACCGTGGACGATGGCGTTCGGATCGCCGGCGTGCTCGCCAACGACACGAAGAATCGCGGCCGACTCGACGAGATCGCTCAGGCCATCGCTGCACAGCAGCAGCGCGTCGCCGGGATCGAAGGGGACTTCATGCAGATCGACGAACTCGGGATCGTCCGGTCCGTGCGGCTCCGAGCCAACGTCGCGAAAGACCTCGTTGCGCCGAGGATGGCGCATCGCATGATGCTCAGAAATTTCGTGCGCGTCCTCGCGCTCGCCAACTGGTGAATGGTCACGGGTGATCTTTTCGATGCGGCCATCACGGATCTTGTAGAGGCGCGTGTCGCCGACGTGACCAACCATGGCCGTCCCATTCTGGATGACCGCGACCGTCAGCACGCATGCCATGCCCTCCCACTCGGGGCGAGTGGATGCAAGACGATGAATCTCATTGTTGGCAACGGTGATCGCTTCGCGAACGCGCTCGCCAAGCGGTCCAGTCTCGCGCTCCAGCCGCTCTCGCAGCATGCAGAGTGCGACGTCGGCAGCTTTGCCGCCAGCTGCCTGTCCGCCGACACCGTCGATGACGATGAACAGCCCGCGCGATTCGTCAACGTGGAAACGATCCTCGTTGACCTCACGCTGAAGGCCGGCATCGGTGGCACCGGCGGCCGCGATCGTGCTGAGCGTCGGCATTTCGCGAGTTCAGCTGCGCCGCGTTTTCAACAGCCACATCTGCCCGGCGACCACAGCGACGAGCGCGATGAGGAAGACGTAGCGCGTGATGAGCAGGAGCGTCATTGTGACACCACGCCGAAGTCGAGGTAGACGGTTTCAGCCAGGCCGATGCGCGCCTGATCCGGCAGTGGCGTCTCGACGCCGTTCTCGCGCTTCGTGCCGTCCACGTCGTCGTATCCGCGAGGCACGTGACGACCGTTCAACGTCGTGCCGAGCGAGCTGAGGTCAATGAGAAAGAATCGTCCCGTCTGCTGATCGCGACGAATTCTCGCGTGCTCGCGGGAGACATCGGCTGACGAGGCGATCTTGATGTCCACCAGAAACGAGGCACCACCGCGTCCGATGGTCACGGAGTCCTTCGAGATGTCGTACTGGTGATGACCCGATTCGTCGTCATGGGTCACGCGCGCCAGTACGCGAGTTGTGGCAACCGCCTGTCGAGTGACGGTCTGCTCGCGGGTGGCGACACGAGGGCCGAAATGCACGGTCGTGATCCGGCGTGTGCGGCTGCCGCCACCGAGTTCAGTGTCCTGCGGCGCTCGCAGTTCCGAGTCGATTACGAAGGCGCCTTCGGCGATGTCGCCGTCCGGATCTTCGAGGAACTCGACCTGCCAGTCGCCCGTCGCGCTCTCCACCGGGAGCGCTGTCCGGCCGACCAGCCGTTCGGCATACCGCTGCATCGTCGAACGGCGGTTCAGTTTGTCCACTTCGTCGGTGAGACCGCGGATCGTCTGCTCGCGAAGCAGTGGAAGAATGCCTTCCAGACGCGCGTACTCCGACGAATGCAGATAGATCAGGTATCGGCTGGGTGCGATCACCGAGTACATCAGCGGCTCTTGATAACGCCGCATGTTCTCGAGCACGGCGACGATGAGATCACGGGCGAACCGGCGTGGTGTGTCTCTCACAGTAGAATCGCGCCTACGATTGCACAGCGCAGTGATGCAAGTCCTAAGGATTAGCCAAGGATCTTCTAGGTCTTGGAGCGGCCGGTGAAGGCGCGCTTCGATGCGTTCGAGATCGACTCAGAGACGCGGCAGCTGACCCGCGGTGGCGAGGCGATCCACCTGTCGCCAAAGGCGTTTGCGGTGTTGTGTGCGCTTGTCGAGAAGCGCCCGAACGTCGTGCCGAAAGCCGACCTGTTCGGTCAGATCTGGCCGGACGTCTTCGTCGTCGAAGGCAACCTCAACGTGTTGGTCGGCGAGATCCGGCGGGCACTGGGTGACGACCCGCACGAGCAGCGCTTCATTCGAACGGTACATGGTGTCGGCTACGCGTTTTCCGCGAAGGCCACGAACGTCGAGCGCGGGGCAGCCGCTGAGAACCCGCCTGCCCGATTCTGGCTGACGTGGAAAACCCAGACGTTCGCACTCACCGACGGCGACACCATCATCGGCCGGGATCCCCGGTCGCAGGTCTGGCTCGATCATTCCGGCGTGTCGCGCCGCCACGCACAAATCCGGATCGCCGGGGCAGAACGCCCGGTGCTGACCGACCTTGGGAGCACGAACGGCACGTTCGTCGGCGGTGAACGTGTGGACGGGCCAACGCCGCTCGCCGATGGCGACGTCATCAAGGTCGGGTCGGTGACCGTCAAGTTCCGCGAGTGGACGGACCGGACCTCACGGACCAAGCGCATCCGCCACTGATTCCTGATTCCTGATTCCCGATACCTGATTCCTGTCTCTGCGCGTATCATTCGGCAGCGCGCGCGACGCGCGCGGGAGCGACATCATGTCTCAGCGCTTACTTCTATCCCTTTTCGGAGCCGGCATAGCCATCACCGCGGCGACGTCGATTGTCACGGCACAGCGAGCCGCGGCGCCGCCCCTTCTGATCACCGCACACAACAATGGGAAGCCCACGCCCTACACCGTGCCGCGTACGCCGTGGGGCGATCCCGATCTGCAGGGTGTGTGGAGCAGCGACGATACCAGCGGCATTCCCCGAGAACGTCCCAAGGAGCTCGGCAACAACCTCTGGTTGAGCGACGAGGCTTTCGCCGCCCGCGTCAAGACGGTGGAGCAGGGCGTCAAGCGCGGCGAGACCGACATCGGCTCGTTCCGCAACGACTTCGCGCGCCGTGCGTTCCGGCAGACGTCGTTGATCATCGATCCGCCTGACGGCAGCATGCCGGCGTTCACCGCAGAGGCACAGAAGCGTCGCGCGCCGCGCGACCGCGGTACGTTCGGCGACGGCCCGTTCAACACGACGGAGGACTTCACGCTCTACGACCGCTGCATCACCCGCGGCATCGTCGGCTCCGTGCTGCGCGTCGTCTACGGAAACGGCAACCGCATCGTGCAGTCGCCGGGTGTCGTGGCATTCAGCTACGAGATGATTCACGACACGCGCGTCATCTATACCGACGGGCGGCCGCACGTCGGCGACGGGATCCGTCAGTACCTCGGTGATTCACGCGCGCGATGGGAAGGCGACGAGCTCGTCGTCGTGACGACGAACCTGACCGACAAGACCAGCATCGGTGGTAACGGCAACGGCCTGCGTCACAGCGACAAGATGACGATCACCGAGCGCTTCAAGCGTGTCGCTGCAGACGTGCTGCAGTATCAGTTCACCGTAGACGATCCGGTGACTTACGTGCGGCCGTTCACGATGTCGATGCCGCTGACGCCGCTCGACGGCGGTGTGCTGCTTCCGTACGAGTGCCACGAGGGCAACCGCGGTCTGCCGAATGCGCTCAGCGCTGAGCGCGCCGAAGACAAGGCCATCGAAGAAGACCGTAAGAACGGAATCGTGAGGGCTCGGCGTGCGATCCAGGTCCCTGTTCCGAACCGTCCAGCTGCGCCTGCCGAAGAGAACTAATCCTGACTGGTGGGGTGGCACTTAAGTGCCACGCTCCGCCCGTTGCACAGTTTTCCTCACAAAGCTCATCGACCCTGATACGATGCGCCTCCTTACGGGCTGAGGTTCGGGGTCATGCGCACTCACCCTTCATGACCATCCGGGCGGGCGGGGAGCCCCCAATCGGAGGGACACCATGAAGAGACGACAGTTCGTTGAACAGTTGGGAATTGGATCCGCTGTGCTGGCCGCCGCGAGTGTGGCCAACGCCGCGGCGCAAGGCGAACACGACCACAAAGCGCTGACAGGGCCGCTGGCTCATGCAACGGTCGGCTTCGGTGCGTGGCCGGTCGGAACTCCGGCGGTGCCGCGCGATCGATTCACGTTGCCGAACGCTCCGCAGGGTCCGAACGTTCATGCACTGCTGCCGAATGACGTGACGATCAAGGAAGGCGGCTCGGTGAGCTTCATCGTGGCGGGCTTTCATCACATCGTTGTCTATGCTCCGGGCAAGGACCCCAACGAGGTCAGTCAATCGGTGCTGCTGCCGATCCCCAATGCGCCACCGGTTGTCGGGCTCATCGACGATCCAGGGCAGCGCATCTACCGCGGCCTCGATCCACGGTTGGCCACTACGCCTCAGGATCGAGTCGAGGTGGTCGGCTTCAGCACGCGAGGGACCTATCTCGTCATCTGCGCCGTGAACGTCCACTTCAACGATGGGATGTTCGGCTGGGTGAAAGTGATCGCCTGAGGCACCAAAGCTTGCACTCCCTTTCGCGCGAAGAGTCGAGCGGAAGGGAGTGTAAAGCTCATGAAAACAGGAATCCTCTGCATTGGCGCCGCGATGCTTGTCGTCGCGGCCGGGTGCAACCGCAACGATAGGACAGGCGGTGGCTCCGTGCTCGATCGCACGAATGGTCAGCACGCGAGCATCACGGTGAGCGGCTGTCTGCAAGCAGGCGAGCAAGGCCTCGGATCGCGCGAGCCGAATGCGGCCTCTCGATCGGCGGAAGGCGTCAATCGATTCGTGCTCGCGAACGCCACGTCATCTGCGTCATCGGCTGCCTCGCAGCCCTCAACGTCAGCGTCAACAGGTCCGCTGTATATCCTCGAAGGCCGGGCAAACGAGCTGCGCACGCATGTGGGCCAGCAGGTCGAAGTGACGGGCAGGCCCGCCGACGACCGCTCGTCCAGCGCTGACCCCAACCAGCAAAACGCCCAGCTCCTGCGAGTGGAATCGGTGCGCATGGTCAACGTGAGGTGCGACATTACGCGTTAGGCGCTTTCACCGCGCGCGCGGCGCGCGCCGACAACTCACACCTGACCTGTCCGCCGCAGCTTCAGCGAGCGCGGACCTGTCCGCCGTAGCTTCAGCGAAGGCGGATTGACCGTCATAGCTCATCGCACCCTGTGTTGACCGTTGTGCACAGGGCGGCGCAAGATGAAGCCGCTGCGGATCGGTCAGGTGTGAGATGACAACTGGCACGCGAATTTCTCGACGACGATTACTCAAACAGGGCTCGGCTGCGGCCGCCGCCGCGGCGGCGCTTGGCCAGGTGACTCCTGCGGCGCAAGGACAGCGCCCTGCCGTGATCACCAACCGAACGTTCCGCGCGTGGATCTCGCGAGGAACGGGCCGTGGGCGCACCACGTTGCAGGACGTTCGGCTGCGGCCGATCGGCGGGCGTCAGGTTGTCGTGCGCACCGAGGCCTGCAATCTGTGTTACTCGAACGTCGGCGCGGTGCTCGGCATCCAGGCCGCCGTACCGGCAGCCGCGGCTGCGCCGTCTGCAGCCGCGACGACAAACCAGGCAGCCGTTGGTCTGGCTGGCGTCAACGCCAACTCACTGGCGCTGATTCAAGGACACGGTGGTGTCGGCGTCGTCGAAGCAGTTGGCCCCGAAGTGCGCCGCGTGCAGGTCGGCGATCGCGTCTGCGTGTCGGGCACTCCGCAGTGCGGCTCCTGTTATCACTGTCTGCGCGGCCGCGCCGACGTATGTCAGCTCCTCGGTCGCAATCTGCCGTCCGATCTGGTGGCGGTGGGCGACTTGAAGGACGGCACGCCCGTCTATTCGAACTCGCACATCGGCGGTCTCGGCGAGCTGATGATCACGTTCGAGGAATGGGTGGTGCCCGTTGTCACCAAAGCGAATGCCGTGGATCTCGGCATGGTCCTGAGTTGTGTGAGCGTTGCGGGACTCGGCGCGACGACGACCGGTACGCTCGCGACCGTCGCGCCAGGGTCGGTTGTCGCGGTTGTGGGTTGCGGACCGCTCGGTCTGAGCGCGGTGCAGGGTGCGCGCATCGCGGGCGCGTCCACGATCATCGCCATTGATCCGATCAAGGTCCGGCGCGATCTCGCGATGAAGGTTGGCGCGACTCACGTCCTCGATCCGAATGTCGAAGGCAACGCCATCATCGAGCGCGTGCGTAGCCTGTCGAATGGACCGACCAGTCGTGCGTGGAGCGGCGGCCGTGACTCCGGCGGTCGTCGCAGCGGCGCCGGTGCGGACTTCGTCGTGGAAGCGTGTGGTGCGGAGTTCGTGCGGCCGAAGATGGAACAAGGGCCCGACCCGACCGGCATCCTGCCGATGCAGCAGGCTTATGAGATGTGCAACGCCGGCGGCCATCTGGTGACCACCGGCCTCGTGCGCGGAACGATCGCGCTGCCTGCGTTTCTGTTCGCCATCGGCGGCATCTCACACTCGGGCGGCCAGGCTGGCGGCGCCAATCCGATGCGCGACATCCCGCGGTTTGTGTCGCTGCTCGACAGCGGTCAGTACAACGCAAAAGCGCTGGTCACGCGCGTCGTCCCGCTCGCCGACATGCTCGGCGCGTACGAAGAGGTCGCATACAGGACGACTGTCACTGCGATCATGACTGCCTGACCCTTCGCAACGCCTCACGCTGACTCCGTGGGGAGTGTATTGGCATACCTCGTTGGTCGGCGGCGAATGCTGAGTTGTGTGGATCAAGTCGGCTTTTCGGAGCGACCTACAGTCCTGCTTCGCGCGCAAGCGATGGGCTACAGAATCTCTTTGAGTCGTTCAGCAGGCCGAGCCAGGATTGCGCGCGCGCCTTTCTCGACGATAGGGCGCTGTATCAGATCCGGATTCCTCACCATCAGCTCGACGATCTCATCGTCCGAGAGATCGCGTTCGGCGAGTCGGAGCGTCTTGTAGATCGGCTCCTTCGTGCGCAGCAGCTCCCGCGGCGACATCTTCATCTTGCGAAGCAGTTCGATCAGCTTCTTCTTTGGAATCGGATCGACGTAGTAGTTGACGGCATCGAAGTCCACGCCGCTCAGAGCGGCGTGCACCTGTCGGCAGGTCGTGCAGGTCGGCTTCTGGTAGATGACGATCTTCATGCGGCCAGCATTCGATTGTTGGTTTTCGATCTTTGATTAGTGATTCGTTTGTTGATTAGTGATTGCTGATGGTTGACTATCGGAGCTGTTCTCAATCACCAATCAAGAATCACCAATCAACAAGCAATCACCAATCAAAGATCCTTCAATCAACAATGCCCTACTTGGCCAACGGGTCCGGCCGCAGCTGGAAGTGCGCGGCGAGGGGCTTCGTGCCTTTGCCGCCTTCGATCAGCCACGGCGTGCGATCGCCGTTGGCGGCCCACAACCCACGTCCTTTCCAGCCCGCCTTCGGATCGTCGATGCGACCGTCGAATCCCTTGGCATAGAAGCCGAGCGGATACGGCACGCGCAGGACGATCATCCGGCCGTTCGCGTAGGCAATGATGCCGTCGTTCAAATTGCCGGTAGACATCGGCACGTCGTTGCCCAGGCCGAACGTGTTGTGCTGATCGACCCACGAGTAGTAGCTCGACTCGGCGCTGTTCTCGCCGATGCCTTTGAATCCCGGTCCCGGGTACTGATGGAAGGTCCAGCCTTCGGGACAGTGATCGCCGGTCGCCTTCGGACCGTTGAGCGGCCCTTTGCACTTGCGCCGATCGAAGCTGCCGAGATGACCGCTGCCGAGTGACACCCACACCACGCCTTTGCTGTCGATGTCTGCGCCGCGCGCGCCGAAGCCGGGCATCGGCACGCGATAGATCTCGGCAAGCGCCGTCTCCGGTGGATTCGATCCCGGCGCGATTCTGACGATTGCACCTGGCACGCCCATCGTCGCGCCCCAGATCGATCCGTCAACCGGACTCGGCATCACCGCATAGAACGCGGAATTGATCCGCGTGTCTTTCGTCGGATCGGGCTTCTGATCGGGCTCGACATACGCGTCGCGCTTGCCGTTGCCATTGGTGTCGAGCACCAGCGCCGTCCAGCCTTGCGACTTCGCGGCGTCGCCGGTCTTGTCGAACATCTTCGTGTTCACCCACCCAACAACGGGACCGCCACCGCTCGTCCACAGCGTGTCGTTCGCGTCGTACCCGAACTGCAGGTGGTGCGTCGAGAAACACGTGTCGATGAACGTGTACTTCTTTGTCTTGATGTCGAGGACCGCGATGTGACGGACGGCGCGGTCCATCGGGAACGCTTTGGCCGATGGGTGATCCGAGCCCGCTTTGCAGAACGCCGGGTTGTCCGCGCCACGCACTGTCGCGGCCAGCCACACGCGGCCGTCGCGGCCGAACATCGAGTTGTGGTTGTTGGCGCGCGTCTCCCAGATGCGCTCGTTGCCCCAGTACGGCGATGGCTGCAGCGCATCGAGCGCCGCTGCGTGTCCGGGACCGAGGCTGAGCGGCATGCTCGTGTCGCGCACCGGCGCAACGAACGTGGTCGCCACGTTCTTCACGGGGTCGAGCAACGGCAGCGTGTCCGAGCTGTACTCGGGCGATCCGATCAGCGGCCCATTCGCATTCACGGTTGGGAAGCGTCGATCGCTGGCGATCAAGTCGTGCAGGTATTGCTTCTCGTTCATCCAGTCACGCAGCGTGACGACGATGTTGCGCTCGACGCCTTGCGGCCGCGGCGGTTTGGCAAACGGCAGCTCGCCCTTCGCGACGCGAGCGGTCCAGTCGCCGTAGTTGGCAAACGCGACGTCGCCGAGTCCAGTCAGCTGTCCGAACATCAGCTGACCTGCCTGGCCCGATTGCACGCGGCGACGCCACGCGTCGGCGGGAGACGCGAACGTTCCGAGCGCCGCCGGAATCGTGCGCGTGGACTGCTGACCGAGCTGATGGCACCCGATGCAGCCGGTGTTCTTCATCGCGCTGATCCAGGCGGTCTGCGTGATGCGATCGGAGATACCGCTCTTGCCGCCGAATTGATCCGCGGCCGGGATCTTCAACATCGAGTACCAGTAGATCGCCGGGTAGTAATGTGCCGCCTCCGCCTCGTTCGGCGCGATGACGGCAGTGATGCTCACACGTTGACCCGGCTTTGTCGTGGTCTTGGCGCTGTCAACGAGCCCATAGCCACGCGCCCAGACCTGATAGGTCGCCGACGGCAGGTCGGGCACGACGAAGCGACCGCGGTCGTCAGTCACGACGCTCTTGATGTAACGGACCGGCAGGTCGCGCGTCTCGGCAATGACCCAGACACCTGCTTCGGGACCTTTCGGTCCGGTCACGACACCGCCGATGTCGTCGTTGTCGATGGCGACATCGTTTGCTGGCTGCTGTGCGTAAGAGGTCGGATGGAGAAGAAATGTTGACAGGGAGATCACGGCGGTGAGACCGATGAGCGTGATCAGTCGGCTCTTGGTCATGGTGTGCGCTCCTCCGGCGGATGGAAAGCGCGATGGTACCACGACCGGTCGTACGGCCTCGACGCATGTGCGCCTCCTGCGCGCTACCTGTGCTCCACCGAAAGTTCACGTACGCCGAGCCGGCCGATGTTCACCTCCTCGATCGACAGCCTGCGCACGACACCTCGCTTCACGGCGATCGCGCCAATCGCCAGGCTGCCGATCGCCACAGCCCCGACGGCGAATGCGCCAATCGCAAACGCCCCGGCGGCAGCCGCGCCCATGGCGATTCCTGACGGGATGTTCCGGAGTCTCGAACTCTCGCGGACGGCAATCACCTCGTACACATGTGGATCAGTCGAGGTCGCCAGCGCCGTGGCTTCTTGCAGATGCGGAAGGGCTGCGGGATGGCGAAGCATCGCCTCGAGGTCCTCGCGGCTGCGCCATTGCGCGTAGTTTGTGACGCGCGTGCCATCGACGCTCTTGTGGAAGTTTGCCGAGATGAAGCCGGGGAAGTGTCGAATCGTGTCGTCGGTCGCGCGAGTCAGCAGCTCGACGAGCTGGTCCTGCTTGGAGGGGTCAACCGTAAAGACGTTGATGACGGTTGCTAACCGGTCTGTTGAGCGGATGTGTGACATGAGCATGGCCTCGCCTGTCATGAAGCACCTTGCGTGCCGAGGCCGGTCTTGCCATAGACTCTTGCGTCTCCGGCTCGCGCCGATCACGAACGAGAGCTGCCATGACGACTTACTTTGCGCCCGTCTCGTCGGATGAACGCCTGCGGACCCTCGATGTGCTGCGCGGTGCGGCGCTGCTCGGCATCGCGCTGATGAACATCGTCTTCAGCGGCCTGCCGATGGCGGCCTACTCGAACCCGAATCTGTGGGGCGGCAATGACCCACTCAACGTGGGCGTGCTGGCCATCCAGTGGGTGCTCTTCGACGGCAAGATGCGCGCGTTGTTCTCGATGATGTTCGGCGCGGGCATCGTCTTGTTCATGGATCGTGCGATTGCACGTGAGAACAGCGTCCGGGCGGCGGACCTGATGACGCGGCGGTTGCTGTGGCTGATCCTGTTCGGGGCCTTGCACGGGTGGCTGATCTGGGCGGGCGACATCCTGTACGCCTATGGGCTGTTCGGCCTGCTCATCGTGCCGATGCGCAACGTGTCGCCACGCAAGCTGCTCATCACGTCGGGTGTCGCACTGCTCTTGTTGTCGCTGGCTGTTGTGGGTATGGGGTTCAGGCAGCGTTCGACGCGTAATGCCGCAGTGGCCGCCCGTGCGGCTGAAGCACAGGGGCAGACACTGACGAAAGAGCAGCGGGACGCAAAGAAGGAATGGGACGAGGCCTATAACACGGCGCTGCCGTCTCGCGAAAAACTACAGGAGGAAATAGACAACTACCGCAAAGGCTACGGCGGCGTCATGACCCAACGCGTCCCGGTCATGCGCCAGTTGAATTTCGCTCCCGTGTACTTTCCGGGGGGCGTCGACATCTGGGCGCTGATGCTGATTGGCATGGCGTTGTTCAAGCTCGGCGTCCTGCAGGGCGATCGGCCGACTGGCTTCTACCTCCGTCTGGCGGCGGCCGGGTATGGATTCGGGATCGCCGTGAACTCACTCTCGACCTACGGCATGATCACGTCGAACTTCGACATCGTCGCGACCATTTTCTGGAACGTGCCGTATGAACTCGGCCGCGTCGCCGTCGCGGTGGGGCATGCCTCGGTCATCATCCTGCTCGCGAAGAGCGCGGTCATGAAGTGGCTGACCGATCGTCTCGCCGCCGTCGGGCAGATGGCGTTCTCGAACTACATTTCGCACTCGATCATTTACGCGCTGGTCTTCTACGCACCCGGCCTGCGGTTGTTCGGACAGCTGCAGCGCTATCAGCTTTATTACGTCGTGCTCGGGATGTGGATCGTGAGCCTGGCCGTCAGTCCGATCTGGCTTCGCCATTTTCGATTCGGTCCGCTCGAGTGGTGCTGGCGGTCTTTGACGTACTGGAAGCGGCAACCAATGCGACGCCGCGCGCCGCAGTCCGCGGACGTCTATGCGTTGGGATAGACATGCGTCGTCGAATTCACCCGCATTCTCTGTCCCATTGATTTGAGCGAGTCCTCGGAGGGTTCGCTCGTCCATGCTGCTGCGCTTAGTCCGATGGTACGACGCGAAGCTGACCGTGCTGCACGTCGCGCCGACGTTCGACCCTGTGGACGCGCGGGGCGTGCCGGCAACCGCCAGTCACTATGAGCCGCGCGATCACGCACAGAGCGTCCTATTCCAAGTCGTACGCGATCACTTCGAGACGTTTCGCGCACAGACAGCCTCGCTGCGGGAGGGTGAAGGCCCGCCCCGGTTCGTCGAGCGGGAGTTGCGCGAATTCCTCACGTGCGGGTGTCTCGCCGCGGGATTCGCGCTGTGGCCCGGGGCGGCCTCTGACACCTCACTGTGAAATGCGGTTCTGACGCTGTGAGAATGAACGAATCGAAGCGGCTGATACCCAGCTACGATGCTTGTAGTGCAGTGGCAAACTCGCCCAACTCGGCACTGTTCACGTCAGACACGGCCCAGAACGACATTCCGTTGTGGATCCAATGACGGAGGTTGAATCCGCGAACGGTCAAGACGACATTGCTGGTGGACGGATCACCGCCCGCCGGGGAGACAAACACGTTGATGGTATGTTTCCGCCGCTGATATACCAGCGCGGCCACTGGCCGCCCACCCACGTAGTCGAGGCGGCCGCCGACGAGCGCGAACCCACTCGAGGTGAGATCAACGACGGGCGGGGAGAAATCGAGCTTGCCAAGGAACCACGGTTTCACCGTGTGCTGATCTGTCGACTGGACATCGAACAGATGATTCGCCATCAGGGAGCGCACATGGCCGTTGACCACGTCATCAGCGATGACGTCCCCGCGGCTTGCCCCCGGCCGCCACAGCGTCATCCCCGCGCCGACCGAGAGGACGAGCACCGCTGCGGCTGCCCATGTGAGGACGCGACGGACCGAGTGGGACTGGGAGGACGCTCGCACTCGAGCCCGCAGGCGATCTGGAGCTGAATAATACGGCGCGCTCCGCACGAGCCTCGCCAACGTCTCGCGTTGAGCGAGCTGTCGGCGGCACGCCGCGCACGTCCCGACATGCTCGCGCACGGCTGTCAAGGCCGCCGCATCGAGCTCGCGATCGAGATACGCATCCAGGTCGCGTTCCACAAGTTCGCAACTCATCGGAGAGTCTCACTGAGTGCGTTTAGCTTCAGTATCGTCTGCAACCGCTCGCGTGCTCGGGCGAGTCGAGACATGACCGTGCCGATCGGCACGCCGGCGACCTCCGCGATCTCCCTGTAGGAGAGGCCCTCAATCTCGCGCAGGACGATTGCCTCGCGGAAGTCGACGGGCAGCTGTTCGAGGGCCGCGCGGACGAGCCCGACCGTATGCTGCTGAAGCAGCCGCTCCTCTGGATCGAGAGCATTATCGGGCCGTTGGTCCTGTCCGTCGTTCAACCGTGTCCCCTCTGCCACCCGGCTGTACCACGCATTCCGCACGATCGTGAACAGCCAGGCGCGCGCGTCGTCGTCTCGCAGCGACGAAAAGAAGCGCATCGCCCGCACACAGGCATCCTGGACAACATCCTCGGCGTCGGCTTCGTTCCTGGTGAGCCAGCGAGCGTAGTTGAATGCCGCGTCGAGGTGCGGCAGAACGGTTTCCTCAAACACTCGCGGACGCATCTATTCATCTCATAGACATGCATCCGATCCGCTTTATTCCCGGGAATAGCTCCCGTGCCGGCGCAGTCTCTACCCGCAGATGGCATTCGTCGGTCGCCTCCACCCGCTGCTGATTCACTTTCCGATTGCGCTCGTCATCGCGGCCGCATTGGCCGAGGGCGCGGCGATCGTCACAGCGGACGAGGGCTGGCGGACGGTGGCCGTCGAAAACGTTCGTGCTGGTGCGGTCTTCGCGTTGTTGGCGACCGTCGCGGGCTGGCGTTTGGCGCTGGCGCCCGAAATGGATGTGTCGCCGCTCCTCGAATGGCATCGGTGGCTGGGAACCGTAGCGGCTGGGGCGGCGCTTGCGGCAGCGCTCGCGACGGGAGGCGTTCGCCGTCGATCGGCGCTGGGGGGAAGACTTTACCGGATTGCTCTGTTCACTGCGGGAGTGCTGGTGGCCGTCACCGGGCATGTCGGAGGACTGCTGGTGTGGGGTGCGAACTTTCTGCGCCCATAAGGGAGGTACGTGTGTCACGGACAGAAGATGAGAAAGACCTTGATCGACGGAACTTTCTGAAATGCATGGCATGGGTAGGGACGGGTGCCGTCTGGACATTATCGAGTGGCATCCTCAAAGGGTCTCCGCTGGGCCAGTCGGCGGGCGCCGCGATGTTGTCTCACGATGCCGGAGCGCTCCGCTTCGTTCAAATCAGCGACAGCCACATCGGATTCGATAAACCGGCGAACACGGACGTCACGGGGACGTTGCGTGCAGCGGTTGCGAAGATCAAGGCTGCTCCCGAACCACCGGCATTCGTCCTTCACACGGGAGACCTGACGCATCTCTCGAAACCGGCGGAGTTCGACACGCTGCAGCAGGTGCTGTCGGAGTTATCCGTTCCGGTGTTCTACGTCCCGGGCGAGCACGACGTGCTCGAGGACGATGGCAAGAGCTATCTGGCACGGTTCGGCAAGGGGACGCAGGGCGCCGGGTGGTACAGCTTCGATCAGGGCGGCGTCCATTTCATCGGCCTCGTGAACGTCGTGAACCTCAAAGCTGGCGGCCTCGGCACGCTCGGCGCCGAGCAACTCGAGTGGCTCGAAAAAGACGTCAATCGCCTCAAGAGCAGCACGCCGATTATCGTGTTCGCGCACATCCCCCTGTGGTCGGTGTACCCGGAATGGGGATGGGGCACGGAGGACAGCGCACGCGCGCTGTCGTACCTGAAGCGGTTCGGGTCCGTATCGGTGCTCAACGGGCACATCCATCAGGTCATGCAGAAGGTTGAAGGCCACGTGACGTTCCACACGGCGATGTCAACCGCCTTTCCGCAACCCGCGCCAGGCACCGCTCCATCCCCTGGACCGATGAAAGTCGCCGACGACCGGCTCCGGAAAGTGCTCGGCCTTTCCCGGATGTCATTCCATGGCGTCAATCATCCGATTGCGATCACCGACGTCCCGCTCGAAGCGGAGACGCAGACAGCCGACGCCCACGACGTGATGATGGACAATTTCAGCTTCACGCCGGGCACCGCATCCGTGCCGATCGGCACGACCGTCACGTGGACGAATCACGACGACGTGCCGCACAACGTGGTCAGTACGGAGCAGAAGTTCAAATCGCCCGTGCTCGACACCGACGAACGGTTCGCGCATCGGTTCGACGCGCCGGGTGCCTACAAGTACTTCTGTTCCATCCACCCGAAGATGACCGGTCGCATCGTGGTCGGGTAATCCATGCGACGAATCACCTTGTTCGCTATCGCCATCGCGCTCGTAGCGGTCTCCTTGGTTTTGGGAGCAGCGTCTTCAGGCGCGAATCCCGTGCATGAAGTGCAGGTGGTGGCGACAAAATTCGCGTTCGAGCCGGCCGTCATTCAGGTGACCGCAGGAGAGCCGGTCCGGCTTGTGATTCACTCCCTCGACCGCGTACACGGGTTTTCGATACGCGACTTGAACATCGACGTTCAAATTCCCCGAAGCGGGGACGTCGTCGTCGAATTCACGGCCCCGCGCGCGGGGCGCTACGAAATCGCCTGCTCCGAATTCTGCGGGAGCGGGCACGGGCACATGAAAGCGGCAGTCGTGAGCGTGGCGCCCACGCCAACGGCTGGCAGCTGATTATCGAAAGGATCAACATCATGCACCGGTTCTTCTTTGCGGCGGGTCTGGCCGCGTCGACGTTCGTTGTGGCTGCATGCGGCGGCAGTTACGGCACTTCATCGCCGTCTGGTCCCAGCGACACACCGCCTCCCGCCGGTGCAATCAGGTCGACGTCACAGTTGAGCACTTGCAGCAAGGCGAGCAGCTGATCGACAGACTTGCGGTAGTTCGTCTGATCGAGCAGTCGATACCGCTGCGCCGCGCACGTCCCGAGCCTGCGCATAATCTCGCGCTTCGAGAGCGGGCTCTCTGCAACTCGCTTCTGTGCTTCGAGCGTCAGTCGGTACAACAGGAGATCGCGGAGGTAGGTGGGATCCTCGTTGTACTCGAGCACCTGTTCGACGTGTACGGTGCCGGCGTGGCCCGAATGGAGGACGTAGCTAAACGCTTCCGGGCCAGCCTCTAGGTCAACGGAGATCTCCGTGACGCGACAGCGTCCAGGGGTGGAGCGAGGACGGCCGCGCGGTTCTGGTAATTGAATCATCGACGGTGCGACGCGCGTGATGCGGGTCGATCTCGCTACGGGAACGCGCACCTTCATCCGGCAGCTCATGCCGAGCGATCGCACGGGCGTTATGGCGATCTACCCGGGCACCGTGCGGCGCGACGGGCAGATATGCGTCTACTCCTACTGGCGTCAATCGCAGGACGCCGAGATCGTCAAAGGAGTGCAGTTCGACTAATTGTCGGTACACCTCAGTAGCATCCAGCCCGACGCTGCAGCGCCGCACCCGCTGCATATAATCGCACTTCAATGAGACTGACAGCGGGCACGCGATTGGGCCCGTACAGCATCCAGTCTGCACTCGGCGCGGGTGGCATGGGGGAGGTGTATCTCGCACGGGACACCAACCTGGCGCGAGACGTGGCGATCAAGGTGCTGCCCGAAGCGTTTGCCGACGACCCGGAGCGGCTCGCCAGGTTCGAGCGCGAAGCCAGAACGCTTGCCGCGTTGAATCATCCGAACATCGCCATCGTCCACGGGCTCGAGACCGTGCCGCTCGATGCAGGGCACGTGCGCGCGCTGGTGATGGAACTAGTGGACGGTCCAACACTCGCCGAACTGATCGGCGGCTTGAGTGTGCCCGAGGCGTTGCGTCTCGCGCGGCAGATCACCGACGGCCTCGAAGCTGCGCACGAGCAAGGCATCGTGCATCGCGATCTCAAACCGGCCAACATCAAAGTGCGGCCCGATGGCACGGTGAAGATCCTCGATTTCGGTCTGGCCAAGACGGCGGGGGAGCCCGCACGCGCGTTCTCGCCCGGCCTCTCGATGTCTCCGACGATCGCCTCCCCGGCGATGACGCAGGCTGGGCTGATTCTGGGTACGGCTGCTTACATGTCGCCCGAGCAAGCGAAGGGGCGCGAGGCCGACAAGCGCAGCGACGTCTGGTCTTTCGGTGCCGTGCTCTACGAGATGCTGACTGCGCATCGGACGTTCGCCGGGGAG
>Ga0310810_10000626_pt1 | contig 35399 bp, 34 predicted proteins | sample NCmetagenome_FD_207641 | JGI IMG/M metagenome (GOLD analysis project Ga0310810, IMG submission 207641) | Soil microbial communities from experimental microcosm in Duke University, North Carolina, United States - NC | ecosystem: Engineered > Artificial ecosystem > Soil microcosm > Unclassified ... | reverse complement strand
AGATTCGGGGCATCACCCAGATTCCGGTGAACGAGAAGAAGGGGCTGACCTTCGCGCGCGGCTTGCGGTCGATCCTGCGTCACGATCCCGACAAGATCCTGGTGGGCGAAATCCGCGATAACGAGACTGCGCAGATCGCCATCAATGCCGCGCTCACCGGACACCTGGTGTTCACCACCGTCCACGCCAACAACGTCCTGGATGTGCTCGGGCGGTTCCTGAACATGGGCGTGGAGCTTTACAACTTCGTATCCGCGCTGAACTGCATCCTGGCCCAGCGCCTGGTCCGCATGATCTGCCCGCACTGCAAGAAGCGGGTCACTTACCCGGATTCGTATCTGGTCGAGAGCGGGTTCGATCTCGAACAATGGCGCGATGTGCCATTTTACGAAGGCGCGGGGTGTTTTGAGTGCGGAGGAACGGGATTCCGCGGACGCAGTGCCATTTCCGAGCTGCTGGATCTAAGCGATAACATCCGCGACCTGATCCTCAACCGGCGTCCCAGCACGGAAATCCGCCGCAAGGCACGGGAGGAAGGCATGACCTTCCTGCGTGATTCGGCAGTCGAGAAGGCTCGCGAGGGCATCACGACGCTGAAGGAAATCAACAAGGTCACCTTCATCGAAAACTGAACCTTCATCGCTATGGCCTGGTGGAAGCAAATCACGCGTCTCGCGAAAGATCCTGCGCCGGATCACGTCTTCGAGTTGTCCGAGGCGGGTATCGCCTACGCACGGCACGGAGAAACCGGTTTCCAGGCGTTCGAACCCGGAGTGCTGGCGGTGTCGCCGGTGGCCGATAATCTTCTGCAACCGGGTGTGGTGACGTCCGGGCTCGCCCGCCTTGCGCCGCCCAATGGAAATAAGCGGCGTCCGGCGGCCATCATTCTTCCGGACTACGCCGCGCGCGTCAGCTTGCTGGATTTCGATTCCTTCCCGGCTTCTCCGGAGGAGCAGCTTCCGTTGGTCCGGTTCAGGGTGAAAAAAACCATTCCGTTCGATATTGATTCAGCATCTGTAAGTTACTGGGCCCAGCCGGCCTCCGGAAAAATTGGCGCGAAGAAAGTCGATGTCGTCGCGGTCACGGTGGCGCATGAGATTCTGGCCCGCTACGAAGCTGTGTTTCGCAGTGCGAACCTGCATCCCGGCGAGATCACCACCTCCGGGCTGGCCGCGCTCAACCTGTGTCACGCGAGCGGTGTGACGGTGATTGCCAAGCTGACGGGTAACGTGCTCACGGTGATGGCGGTCGCCGACGGGCGTTTGAAACTGTTCCGGTGCCTGATGATCGAAGAGGGGAGCGACGAAGAAATTCTGGCGGTCTTGAATCCGACTTTTGCTTACCTCGAAGACGAGTTGGGGCAGAGACCCGACAAGCTGCTGTTGTGCGGGTTCGACCACGCTCCGGAGGGAGTAAACCTGGATATGGAACCGCTGCGGAGCCGTCTGGGCTCACCCACCGCGTTTAACGCCGGACTGCTCGGATATCTGGAGGCGGCGGGTTGAGGATGCAGGTGAAGATCAATCTCGCCAGCGAACCATTTCGCCGCGACCGGCTCATGCTGGTGGCTTCCTCGATTTGCGCCGCGATCCTGGTGTCGCTGCTCGGGGTACTGGTTTTTCTGATCGTGGCCGAACGCGGCCGTCAGACCGAAACACGTACGGCCGTAGCCCAGCTGAATTCCGACCTGCGCACGATTTCCGCGGAGCAAACCAGGCTGGACAGCACGCTGCGCCAGCCCATGAATGCCGAGGTGCTGGAGCGCAGCCTGTTGCTGAACTCGCTGATCCAGCGCAAATCGATAAGCTGGACCAAACTGTTCGCCGATATCGAAGGCGTGAAGCCCGATAACGTGCGGCTGATTCAGGTGCGTCTCCCCCAGATCAACTCGCGCAATGAGGTGACGCTCGATATGGAAGTGGGCGCGCAAAATCCCGGGCAGATGATTGATTTCCTGAAGCGGCTGCAGAATTCTCCCTTGTTCGGCCCGACGAATCAGTCCCGGTCTTCGCCGCCCACGCAGAATGAGCCTTTGTGGCGTTACCGGGTGATGGTGAGCTATGCCCAAAAACTCTAGGGCCCAGGGGCCGGGCGCCAGCGGCCAGACTAACGATCTGAAGCGGAAGATTCGGATCGTATTGGGCGCTCTGCTCATACTCAACGTGATCGCAGTGGGACTGGTGCTCTATCCGCCCGGCGGATCGGCCGATGATCTGGAGAGTGAGCTGGCCAGTCTGCAAACCCAAGTGATGCAGAAGCGCGCTCTGCTGGAACGTACCCGGTTCAACGTGGTCGCCATCGAAAAGGCCCGCGGGGAAGGCGACCAGTTTCTGGACCAGCACTTCCTGACCCGCCGGACCGCGGATTCCGCCCTGCTGGCCGAGCTGACCGAAGCCGCCAGCAAAGCCCAGATCAAGGAGCGCGATCGCGCCCAGACTACCGAATTCATCGAAGGCTCCGACTCGCTCAGCATGATGACTATCACCGCCAACTACGAGGGAACCTACCGCAATCTGCTGAACTTCATCAACGAGCTGGATCATTCCGCACAGCTGCTGATCATCGAGTCGATGTCCGCCGCGCCGCAGCAGGGCTCGAACACTCTGACGGTGAGTATGAAGCTGGATGCTTTCATCCGCGAAGATGCGGCGCGGGAAAACACAGCCCGAGAAGGGGCGGCGCAATGAATCTGGCTCCCTCAGGCATCGGCGCGGAGCCGAAAAAGGTCGCCTTCCTGGTCGGACTGCTGTTGCTGGCGGGCGCGGTGTATTACTGGATGAGCCGGCCTGACGTACCCGCCGGCGCGAGCGGTTCTCCGCCCTCCTCGACGGCAAAGATACCGGTCACACCGTCACCCGCACCACCAGCCAAGACATTTTCCTACGGACCACGAACCGCACGAGGCGGTCGTGCGTCATCTTCCGGCGACGATTTTCGCCCCACGCTGAAACCCCCCGAGGGCATGGATCTCAGCCGCGTCAATCCGATGCTGGATCTGGCCCTGCTGGCCAAAGTACAGCAAGTGTCGGTCGAGGGTGGATCGCGCAGTTTGTTCGAGTTCTATACGCCACCTCCGCCACCACCACCCAAAGTGGCAGCCATCAAGCCGGTGGATCCGCCGAAAACAGATTTCCGGCCAACCGAGCCGGCGAAGCCGAGTGGCCCGCCGCCTCCGCCCCCCATTCCGCTGAAGTTCTACGGATATTCCGGAGCGTTGCGTTCCACGGCGCGAAGGGCGTTTTTTCTGAATGGCGAAGACATCGTGCAGGCGGGAGAGAATGAGACCATCGGAAATCGCTATAAGATCCTCCGCATAGGGGTAAACTCGGCCATAGTGGAGGATACTGTCAGCAAGAATCAGCAGACGCTGGCCCTGGCGGACGAAGCTCAATGAAAAAGAGGTCCATCGCAGCGCGCCGCCAATCCGAGCAGGGAGGATTCGCCCTGCTGATGGTGTTCCTGATGGCCGCCATCGTCGCGCTGATGCTGTATCAACAGCTGCCGCGGGTGGCCTTCGAAAGCGAGCGTGAAAAAGAACAGCTTCTGATCGACCGCGGCGAGCAATATACTCGCGCCATTCAGCTTTACTACATGGCCAATAACCGCCAATGGCCAACCAGCATCGACGATCTGGAGAAGCACGAAAAGCGCTTCCTGCGGCGGCGCTACGTTGATCCTTACACGGGCAAAGACGAGTGGCGCATCATCCACACCACCGGCGGATTCCTGACCGATTCCCTGGTGCAGAAGCCTCCAGGGTCGAGCGATAGCCAGTCTGCCAGCGCCAGCGCCAACGCAACCGCGACCGACGGGCAGCCGCAGGTCAATGCCGCTGTGCTCCAACGGCCCAGCGATCGCCCGGTCACGCCCCTTGCTGGATTCGGGCAGGCCTTTCCTGAACCAGGCTCCACTGGCCAACAACAGGGCCAGCCGCAACAACCCGGAAACGCCGCGCTTCCTCCCATCACGCTGCAGCCGCAGCAGGGGCCAGGGGCGCTTCCACCCATCACGCTGCAGGCGGGCGGAAATCAGCCTGGAGGACTTCCGCCGATTACCCTCGCGCCGCCCGCTGGGGCTGGCGGGCAGCAGATTCCCGGACAAGTACCCGGCCAGTTTCGCATTGGAGGCGTAGCTCCCGTTCCCGGACAGCCACAGGCTTCCCCGTTCCCGGGACAAGCCGTTCCCGGAGGATTGCCCGGCTCAACCCCGCCGGCGCACCGCCGGGATTCCGGATTGACGCAAACGGGCAACTTGTTCCGGCCACGCCGGTACCCGGACAGGCTCCCCAGGGCCTTACTGGACTGCCGCAGAATATTCCGGGACAGCCGCTCTCGCCGCAAGCTCCAAATCAGCCCGGAGAGCAAGGCTCGCCCAATGCGGCGCTGAATCTTATCAATCAACTCCTGACCAATCCCCGCCAGGCCACGTCCACAACGGCATCGACGGGCGGCAATCAGGTTGGAGGAATCGCCGGTATCGCCAGTACTCACAAGGGTCCCAGCATCAAGGTCTACAAAGACCAAACGCAGTACGAGCTGTGGGAGTTCGTGTTCACGCCCACGGCCAGCACTGCGCCTGGTGGCGGAAACAACCCTGCAACAAATCCAGGACGCGGTGGGCCGAACCAGCAGGGCAACGGAAGCCAGCCTGTCAACGGAACCCAGTCGGGCATTTTTGGAAATCCAGGTCAAACGGGTGGTCGAGCCGGAACAGGCCAGCCGGGCGGGAATTTCCAAGTCAATCCCATCGGACGTTAGCCCACCGACTCTGGCGCACACAGAATCCCGGAAACGGACAGCGGCTCCAGAATAATATCCTTTTGCTTCAATAACATATATCTGGTTGCCGAGTTGCCAAGCCCATTCTCGGATAGAATCGAGGGGACTTGGATAACGACTTGAGTAACAACTTGGGTAACGACGGGGGCAACAAAGGAAGGATTCTGATCGCCGACGACCAGGGTGACGTGCTCGAAGCCCTGCGTCTGCTGCTCAAAGGGGAAGGATTCCGCATCGAATCTGCTAACTCGCCTGCTGGCATCATGGCAGCACTGGAGACTGGCGATTTCGAAGTGGTCCTGATGGACCTGAACTATACCCGCGACACTACCAGCGGACAGGAAGGCCTGGATCTCCTTTCGCGTATTCACTCTAACGACAATTCCACTACGGTTGTAGTGATGACCGCCTGGGGGAGCGTCGATCTCGCGGTTGACGCCATGCGGCGCGGCGCGCGCGATTTCGTGCAAAAACCCTGGGACAACGCGCGGCTGCTGGCTATTTTGCACACCCAGGTGGAGCTGAGCAACGCGCTCAAGCGAGGCCAGCGCCTGGAGGCCGAGAACCGGCTGTTGCGAGCCGATGGCGGGCCGGACCTGATCGCCGAATCGGCGGTGATGCAGCCGGTGTTGCAATTGATCGCGCAGGTGGGACCCTCCGACGCCAACGTGCTGATCACAGGCGAGGCCGGTACCGGCAAGGAAGTGGTCGCGCGGACGTTGCACGCGGTGTCCGGACGCGCTGCGCGCCCGATGGTGACGGTGAACGCCGGCGGTCTGGCGGAAGGAGTATTCGAAAGCGAGCTGTTCGGTCACGTGCGTGGGGCTTTTACCGACGCGAAGGTAGACCGGGTAGGACGATTCGAGCTGGCCGACGGCGGAACGCTGTTTCTAGACGAGATCGCCAACGTGCCGCTGAATCTGCAGGCGAAGATGCTACGGGCGCTCGAGATCGGCGAGATCGAACGCGTAGGATCGTCGAAAACCAAGCGCGTGGACGTGCGCGTGATCTCGGCCACCAACGCCCGGCTGGCGGAAGAGGTCGGCGCGGGGAGGTTTCGCGAGGATCTGCTGTTCCGCTTGAACACGGTCGAGATCCACTTGCCTCCGCTGCGCGAGCGCCGCGAGGATATTTCCGCGCTGGCGTCCTATTTCCTGGGTGTCCATGCCCGGCGGTATCGCAAGGATCTGCGCAGCTTTGATCAGCCCGCCATGCAGGCTCTGCTCGACAATCCCTGGCAGGGCAATGTTCGCGAACTGAATCACGTAGTGGAGCGAGCGGTTCTGCTGGCGCAGGATCGCGTGATCCGGACCAGCGATTTGGCCCTGCGTTCCGGACCGCAGGGCGCGCCCAAGCTGGACGATATGAGCCTCGAGGAGGTGGAAGCGTTCCTTATCAAGAAGGCTCTGGCGCGGTACAGCGGCAACGTGAGCCATGCCGCCAATGCGCTGGGATTGAGCCGCAGCGCGTTGTACCGGCGGCTGCAGCGTTACGGATTATGAACCAGCCGGTGCACGAGCAGCGCATGCGGCTGCTGGCTTTGGGCGCCGGACTTCCCGCGGTCATCGCTGCGTTGGTGCTTCTATGGATCGGCGGCTACTCGCCCAAGATCCAGTGGACGCTCATCGTCCTGATCCTCGGAATCTGGTGGGGCTGCGCCGCAGCCATACGCGAGCACGTGGCGTCTCCGCTCCGCACACTCGCAAACTTGCTCGAAGCCATGCGCGAAGGCGACTATTCGATTCGCGGCCGCGGCACGACGGCCGGCCAAGGAATGGGCGGGGAAGACGCACTGGCTGACGTCATGCATCAGGTCAACGCTATGAGCGCGACGCTGCGAGCGCAGCGCTTAGGCGCGCTGGAGGCAACCACGCTGCTGCGCAAAGTGATGGAGGAAATCGACGTGGCCGTGTTCGCGTTCGACGGTGAGCAGCGCCTGCGTCTGGTGAATCGCGCGGGCGAACGGCTCCTGAAACAACCCGCCGAACGCATTTTCGCCGCTGACGCGGCAACCCTGGGACTGGCCGAGTTCCTGGAAGGCGAGCCAACCAGAACCGTCCAGCGCACGTTCCCCTTGTCCGCCGGCCGCTGGGCTATAACGCGTTCCCTGTTCCGGGAAGGTGGCCTTCCGCACCAATTGTTGGTGGTCAGCGATCTGACCCGCGCGCTGCGCGAAGAAGAGCTGAAAGCCTGGCAACGCCTGGTCCGGGTGCTGGGACACGAACTCAATAATTCTATGGCACCGATCAAATCCATCGCCGGGAGCCTGGAGTCGTTGATCGCGCGCGAACCTCTTCCGGAAGACTGGCGGGAAGATGCCTGCCGCGGGCTTTCGATCATCGCCGCGCGCAGCGAGGGGCTCAGCCGTTTTCTGGGAGCTTATGCGCTCCTGGCCAAATTACCGCCTCCTCGCCCTGCTCCCGTGGAGGTAGGAACGTGGATCCGCCAGTCGGCCACGCTCGAGCAGCGTTTGACGGCCGAGGTCCGGCCGGGCCCTGAGATGACCATCCAGGGCGATCGCGACCAGCTCGAACAAGTGATGATCAATCTGGTGCGGAACGCCGCGGACGCCGCGCTTGAAACCGGTGGAGCCGTGGCAGTCTCCTGGAAGCAGCAGGGCACGCGGCTCGAAATTTCGGTGGAGGATGAAGGTCCCGGCCTGGCCAATACCGCCAACCTGTTCGTTCCGTTCTTCACGACCAAGCCGGGGGGATCGGGAATCGGTCTGGTGCTCAGCCGGCAGATCGCCGAAGCGCACGGCGGATCGCTCGATCTGCGCAATCGCGAAGACGGGCGCGGGTGCCAGGCCCGGCTGGTCCTGCCGGCCTGACCGGTGGCGATTCAGCCTACATCAACATTCTCAGGTCGCTCCGGACATACGCGATGGCGGTAGAGGAAAGCCGGATGGGATAATCCTCGGCGGATTTTACAAGATCTTTACAACTTGTATACGACCTCCCATGGGGCTGGTCTTTAGGATGGGCTCATGAGTGCCCAAGCCGTCACCTTTGCAAGTTATCCCGCGCTGCTTCCCGAGCCGGGCGAGTGGAAAAATCTCTCCGATGAAGAATTGATCGCCATCTATCGGGAGCGCTGGGGGACCCGCGCCCGTGAGGACGCCGCCGCCGAGCTGTTTCTTCGCCATCAGGCCCGGATCGCGCGCTGGTGCTACCGGTTCACGCATGATCGTGAGTCGGCTTCCGATCTGGCTCAGGAAATCCTGCTGCGGGCTTTCCGCAATCTGGATAGCTACCGCGGGGAATGCCGCTTCTCCACGTGGCTATATGTCATCGCGCGCAATCTGTGCATGAGCGCGATTCAAAAACGATCGAATGAACCGGTGTGGGTGGTCAAAACCAACACCCTGGATTTTCCGGATACGGCGGCGGTCGATGTGCACACGGCGGTCGAAGCCGAACAAACCCGCCGGAGAAGCTGGCGCTTTATCCTGGACACTCTGGACAAGACCGAAGCCCGCGTGATGATGCTGCACTACGGTCAGGAAATGCCGCTGAACGCCGTCAGTCGCAAGCTGGGTCTGACGAACAAGAGCGGGGCTAAGGCGTACATCGTGAGCGCGCGCAGGAAACTGCAGGCGGCCATGTCGAAATCGGCCTAAAGTCGCCGGGCCTATCCGGGCAGGCGCAAGATAAAGCGGGCGCCGTCGTCCTTGCGGTCGGACCACAAATCCCCGCCGTGCGACACCACCGTTTTGCGCGACAGCGCCAATCCCAGCCCCACCCCGTTCTTCTTCCCCGCTGTGACAAACGGCTCGAACAGCTGATCGGCGATGGAGGACGGAATGCCGGGGCCGGTATCCTCGACGCTCACTACGATTTCACCGTCGCGCCGTTCCGCGCGGATGCTGACGAATCCGCCGTTAGGCATGGCCTCAATGGCGTTGCTCAGCAGGTTCTGGAACACCCGTTCCATCGGAGAGCGGTCGAGCGGCAGTTCCACGTCCCTTTCCACATCGATTCGAACAGCAACGCCGCGGGATTCGGCGCTGGCGGCCAGTGGCTCGTAGGCTGCCGTAATCACCTCGCGCAATTGGCAGACTTCGCGTGCATGCGCGCGCCCCTGGGTGACGTCGGCCAGCTCTTGTAGCAGATTTTGCACCTGGCGCGATGCTTTGTAAATGTTGGACGCCAACCGTTCCACCTGCGCGCCGGAGAGCTTGCCATCCACCAGCATTTCCGCGCCGCCGTAGATCGCTGCCAGGGGATTGCGAAGGTCGTGAATGATGGAAGTCGACAGCCGCCCGATGGTAGAGATGCGCTCCTGGCGGATCAGGTCCTCGCGGGCTTTGCTGAGAGAGGCGCACATGCTGTTGAAAGTTTCCGCCAGCCGCGCAATCTCGCCGCCTCCCTCCACCGGAACGCGCACGTCGTAATTGCCGCTGGCGATCTCCGAGGCAGCCCGATCCAGGTCATCCACCGGTTTCAAAAGCCGGCGCGCCAGCAGGTACGTTAAGCCGATGCCGGCCAGCACGGCGCCCAGCCACAGTACCGCCAGCCGGGACCGCACCTTTGTGATCTGGCTGAGCGCACCCTTGAACGAGCGCAAAATACGCAGCTCCCCGACGGAATTTCCGTCTACGTCGGTTAAGGGAGAAGTGAACTGCAGATAGTCGGAACCCAGCAACTCGATCTGCGGAGCGGATCCGGCAGCAGCCAATGCGCGCTCCCCAGCCGGATCGAGCGTGGACGCGGCCATCCGGCCGCCCGCCAGAAACACAAAATCGCTTCCCCCGGTAGCGTTCTTCAGCTCACGCGCGAGTTCAGCATCCACCGCGATCCCCGCCACCAGAACATTCAGGAGCGCCGAGTCCTGTGTGGTGGCGACGTACACCGGTGTAATTACGATCTGATACAGGCGATCCCCCAGCGTGACGAATCCCCGGGCCTGTTTGGGAAATTCCCGGGCGGCGGAGCGAACCACATCGATCTGGCCGCCCGGTCCGGCTACGGCGGCGATCACCACGCCCTTCGGATCGCACACCAGGAATAAAGTTTCCGGGCGGGAAAGCTGATCCCATATCTCGTTGGCCGAATCCCGGATGGTGGCCCCATCCCCGGTACTGAAGGCCGAGCGGACGCTGGGCAAGCGGCTGAGGATCAGACTAATGCTGGCGAGTTGGTCGCCGCGGGCCTTCCACAGCGATTCATAGGCCCGGAAACTGGCGCGGACCTCGTCTTCCAAAGTGACCGACGCGATACGCACGAACTGATCCTGCAACAACCAGCCCATCGCGGCGAATAGCGCGGTAATGGCGATCGAGGTGGAGAAAAGAATTCGCCACAGCAAGGAAACGGAATGTCGTCCGGTCTTCATTTCCGCACGGCCGGGTAGACTCCGTTGTCGTCGGGCGCGTCGGTGTAGTCGTGCCCATACTTGTTGTGGTGCGGAATCACAATATAGCCACTTTCCGAAATGCCGATGGCCGGCAGGACGACATTGCCTTCCGCAATCGTGACTCGGCGCGTGAGGGAATCGAGCGTCGCCTGGGTGGCGCGTTCATGGAAAAACTTCAGGGTATATTCGCCTGGAGGAATGTCGGGGAGCTGGAAATTGCCATTCTTCTGCGTGGTTACAAAGTAGGGAGTATTCAGCACTACGATCACTGCGCTCATGTTCGCATGGATATTGCAAAAAACCCTCACGATACCGGGCCGGGCAAAGCGCACGCGCCGCGACGTTCCCGGTGGATACAGGCCGACATCGAACAGTTGGCCGTTGTAGTTGGAGAAGGCGTTGTGAAAGATGGGATCGAAGTTGGGGAAATCGACACTGGTGCCCACCAGAATCGGCAACACATGGGGCGTGAAGGTCTTGTCCTTCTGGACCATTTTTGCCGAGGCCCCTGGAGGCGCTCCCGGAGACGATCCGCTGATCGGCTCCATCCACACCACCACCCCCGAAAAATCCATGTGCTTACGCACGGCCGCATCCTTCGAATCGTGCAGCTCCACTCGGCCGGATACCGATCCAGCGACAAGATTCGTCGCCGCGGCTAGGCTTAGCAGGAAGCTAAAAAAGGTATGCAAACGCGAGGTCATAATGCGGACTGATCCGTGTGCCCGATCCCAAATAGGTAGTGCGGACCTGGGAGGCCTCAAAACTCGTCAGGATATTCGAGCCCAGGCGGTACATGATGTTCGCGCCGTAGCCCTGATTCTTGCCGATGCCGCCGCGCTCCAGATCACGGTTGCGGTCGTCCTCCTGGCCGCCGTAAAAATTGAACGAAGCTCGGCGGGTGGCCCGGAAGGTCAACTGCCCCCATCCCCCCACGGCTCCCACCGAGTGGGCTCGTCCGTTGAGAACGCTGACGCCCTGGCGGAGACCGCCGATCACCCCGGTGTTTTCCCCGTGGAAAAAGGTCCCCGTAAAATCCACGCGCGCCGCCGGACGAATCAGCCAGTCTATCGAGAAGATGCGCGAGGGTACCGATTGCCCGATCACACGCGTAGAACTGACGTGGAAGCCAGGGGCGATCTCGATGCGCCGGCTCCCGGATTGCCCCCAGAACTCGAAGCGGCCCTGATAGCCCGGCCGGGACCGGGCTAAATCGGGATATTCCGTTGATAGTCCCGTGCCGCTCTCCGACGTCTGGTAGACCCCGAACTGCGCGCGCAGCCCAGCGCTATCCGTCAGCGCGATGCGGTGCTCTACACGCACCTGCGGCTGCCACAGCCACAGATTTCCGGCAGCGGTGAGCGGTGAGACGCCGACTTGGGCCAGCGAATCCGGTTCGCGCGGCGCGATGATCGGCTTGTCGAAGGCCAGCCCCAGCGTGGTGTTCTTCCAGGCCGCATCCAGGGTGGAAACGCGCAGACGCACGGTCTGGTTGAGCCCCGTGCCGCCGCCGAAAAAGTCCATATAAAGGGCGCCGGTCACCTTGCCCCCGCCGATAATGCCCGGCCCGTTCAGCTTCAGGCCGATCACACTCTGCCGGAACGTGGCGCCTCCTGATGCTTGCCCGCCGGTCGGGGGCAGCAAGGTCGGGTTGTCTGCTCCGCCGACGCCCTTGCCATTCAGGAAGGCGTTGAACAACAGCATGCCCGTAAGGGTTATAGGCAGCCGGTGCTCACTTGAGATCTTGGATTGATCCAGGTCGGCCAGGCGGCGCTCGGCGACGTCCACTTTCTCGGCAATGGGTTGCGGGGGAGCTTCGGAATCCGATGCCTGGACCACCGCCTCGGGCGCGGGCTGTATCGCCGCAAGTTGCGAACGTAGCGCACGGATTTCCGCCATCAGCTCGCGGTTTTGGGCCTCCAGGCGGTCCAAACGGTCGATCACTCCCTTTAATTCCGATGGCTCTTGCGCTGACAAAGACCCCGCCGCACAAACGGCCACGAACAGGCATGAGAGCTTACGCATGAATGAGCTCCTCCAGTTTTTTGCGCATGGCGCTGGGTGAGAAGGGCTTGGCGAAATACGCGTTGGCCCCCAAACCAAGCGCGCGGGCGGGCGTCGAGGGATCGGGATCGGCGCTCAGGACAAGCACGGGCAGGGACCGAAAACGAGGGGTTTTCCGGATCCGCTCGACCAGCTCCAGGCCGGTCATTTCCGGCAGATGAATATCAGTGATCACAGCGGAGAATGTACCACTCTCCAAGGCCCGAAGCGCGGCTTCCGCGGAGAGAGCCGGCCGGATCGCCACCTCAGCCAGGGTTTCGAGCGCGAGCTGCAGCGTAGCGATGCAGTCTTCGTCGTCGTCGACGACCAGAATGGTCATGGTCATGGCAGAAACCGGTAACCGACGCCGTGCATGGTCAGGAAGTGCCGCGGAATCTCAGGATCCGGCTCCAGTTTCTGACGAAGCCGGACGACATGCGCATCCACGGTTCGGGTATTCGGAAACGACTCGTAGCCCCACACCGAGTTGAGAATCACGTCCCGCGACAACGCCCGTCCCGGATTTTGCAGGAAGAACGCCAGCAGATTGAACTCGGCGCGCGTCATGCGGGTGTCCGCGCCCTTGCGGCGGACCATGCGCTGGTCCAGGTCAACTTCGACATCGGAAAACGAGAGAACCAGATCTGATCCTTGGGTCGTTCGCCGCAGAAGAGCCCGGATACGCGCGAGGAGCTCGCGGGTCCCGAAGGGTTTGACGACGTAGTCGTCGGCGCCGATTTCGAGCAGCAGAACCTTGTCGATTTCGTCGCCCATGGCGCTGAGGACGATGACCGGAGTTTTGAGGCCGGACGCCCTGAGCCGCTTGCACACCTCTACTCCGCTCAATCCGGGCATACGGAGATCCACCAGAATGAGGTTGGGGCGAATCGCGAACGCCTGCTCCAGACCGGCTGTACCATCGGCCATCAAGACGGGACGAAATCCTTCATTTTCAAGCAGTAAGCCGATGGTGTCGCGAAGGCTCTCATCGTCGTCGATGACGAGAATCGTCTGAATTGAGGTCTGCATTCTGGGGCTACTCCAATTGTAGACACTGGGGCATCGGGTAACGGAACAAGTACGTCGAAAGCGGGGCGAAATAGAGAAAAAAGGCCGCGCCGCTTACTGCTACTGTATGCACCCAGTCATGGGACATGAGCCGGGGGTGGCGGCCCGATTCCATCCGACCGCCCTGGTGGAGTCGGAAGAAATCGGTGCAGGGACCCTGGTGTGGGCCTATGCGCACATTCTTCCCGGCGCCCGCGTCGGCCGGGATTGCAATATCTGCGATCACACCTTTATCGAAAACGACGTGATCATCGGGGACCGCGTCACCATCAAATGCGGCGTGCAGTTGTGGGACGGTCTGCGCATCGAAGAGGACGTGTTCATCGGGCCCAACGCCACCTTCACCAACGACCGTTTCCCGCGCAGCAAGCAGCACCTGATGGAGTATCCCCAGACCATCATCAAGCGGGGAGCATCCATTGGCGCGAACGCTACCCTGGCTCCCGGAATCGTCGTCGGGGAAATGGCCATGGTGGGCGCGGGAGCCGTAGTGACTCACCATGTCCCGCCCCACTCCAAGGTGGCGGGAAATCCGGCGCGGATCATCGGATATGTGGATGCCACACCGGAATCTCCGGCCGCCAAGATCGTCGAGGAAATCCGCATCGCCACGCCCCTGGGTGAGGCTACGGTTTACGCGTTGCCCCGCGCCAAGGATTTGCGCGGCAGTCTCAGTTTCGGCGAAGTTCATCGCCAGGTACCCTTCGAGGTGAAGCGCTACTTCCTGGTTTTCGACGTTGCCAGCGAGCATGTTCGCGGCGAACACGCCCATCGCACGCTGCATCAGTTTCTGATATGCGTTGCCGGACGCTGCCACGTGGTCACCGACGACGGAACCAGCCGCCATGAGGTGATCCTCGATTCGCCGGCCAAGGGCGTTTATATTCCGCCAATGGTGTGGGCCACTCAATACAAATTCACGCGAGATGCGGTCCTGATGGTGCTAGCTTCGGAATACTACGATTCCCAAGAGTACATCCGCGACTACGGCGATTTTCTGTCCCTTCGTCAAAGCGTGCGTTGACAAGCTCGCGGGGCGTTGACATACTCAGCCGAAGAGCCCCTGGTATGAAACCTCAGTACCTTCTGCTATTGGCGTTTATTGTGACCATCCGGGGGGCCGTTCCCGATCCCGTCCATCTAGACAGCGGATCCGTTTCAGGCGCTGCCACCAGTGATCCAGGCGTCCGGACGTTCAAGGGCATACCCTACGCCGCGCCCCCCGTCGGCGCTCTACGCTGGCGCGCGCCTCAACCGGCGGCGCATTGGGAGGGAGTCCGCAAAGCCGAGCAGTTCGGTCCGAACTGCACTTCCGGAGGCGGAGGCCGCGGAGGAAGTGGAGGCAAAGGTAAGCTGGCTCCCGGGGGATCCGCCGCCGGCGAAGATTGCCTGTACGCCAACGTGTGGACCCCGGCCAAGACTGCCGGGGACCGGCTGCCCGTCATGGTATGGAGCTACGGCGGTGCGTTCACCGGCGGTTCGGGTGCGGACGGGCGCTACGACGGAGAGGCGCTGGCCAGGAAGGGCATCGTGGTGGTGACCTACAACTATCGTCTGGGGTTGTTCGGTTTCCTGGCCCATCCGGAGCTGACCACAGAATCCGGCCACAATGCTTCCGGCAATTACGGCTTGATGGATCTGGCGGCGGTCCTGCGATGGGTGCAGAAAAACATCGCGGCGTTTGGCGGTGATCCCCGGAAGGTAACCATCGATGGCGAATCGGCGGGCGCGATGTTAGTGGCGTCCATGGTGGGATCGCCCGAAGGCAAAGGTTTGTTCCAGCGCGCGATCGCCCAGAGTGGCGCGTGGATGGGCCTCAGTATCGGGAAGATGCGGTCGCTCGAACAAGCGGAAGAGGCCGGCAAACGCGCCGCCGGGACGCGCTCCATCGCCGAGTTGCGGGCCATGTCGACCCAGGAAGTCGTTCAGAATGTGACCGGCGTCCAGGCGGGCGTGGTGGTCGACGGCTGGATGGTTCCAGAGGACCAATCGCTCACCTTCGCCGAGGGTAAGCAGAACGAGGTCGATATACTGATCGGTTCAAACCAGGACGAGGGTACCTTTTTTGCAGGCGGCGCTACCTCGGCGGACGCGGCGAAGAATCGGGCTCAGCGGACCTATGGCGATTTGGCCGATGATTTCCTCAGGCTCTATCCGGCTGGAAGCGATGCGGAGGCCGCGGCCTCGAGTTTGATGCGCAGTCGCGATGAAATCGGCTGGCACATGCGGACCTGGGCGCAGTTGCAGGCAAAACGCGGCAAGAAGGCGTACCTGTATTACTTCACCCATGTGCCTCCCGGAAACGGAGCGCGCGGGGCGACGCACACGGCTGAGCTGCCGTACATGTTTAACAATCCGCCCGCGAATGATTCGTGGGTGGTCCTGGACCACCAGCTGGCGGACATGATGTCGTCCTACTGGGCGAACTTCATCACCACGGGCGACCCCAACGGCAAGGGGCTTCCCGCCTGGCCAGCCTATAGCGCCAGGAACGACAGCCAGGCGCTCGTGCTGGGCGACACCGTGGAGTTCGGGCCGCAGATCGAGAAGCCGCGTCTGGCATTTTTCGACAAGTATTTCGCGGCCGCGCAAAAGAGATAGCCGCCAAAACGTTAGACTTTTTCAACTGGAGAGGTCGCGCTGATCTGGTCCAGATCGAGCACCATGTGTCCGCCGGGCGCCACGTCAAACGCGGGAGCAAACCGCGCGGACCATTCGATCTCCTCCCAGCGGTACGAGTACCGGGTATTCACCACCTGGGTGAAGGAGTCGTCGTAGCCCCGAATCAGGATCAGCACTTCGGCTTGCAGACGCTCTAGATCCGCGGCCGATTTCCCGGCCAGAGGGCTCGCGTCATCGATAGGGTGAACCACGGTCCAGGTCAGCGCCAGGAAGAAAATCTTCGTCCGTTCCAATTTCAGCTCTACGAAATTGCGGCGAAGTTGCCCGGCGGCGTCCTGCTCCACCGTCATCAGCATCATGTCGGCCAGCACGTCGGTGAGCACATTGGTGCGGCGGTTGGCGATGCGGAATTGCAGGCTATGGCCGTTGCGGTAGGGCGCCACCACCATTCGATCGCTGAAAACCAACTGGGCGTTGGGGCGCGAAAACCGCGCGAACAGCAACCCTGTGGCAAAAGCGAATCCCATCAGCCCCAGTGCCGCCTCGGCCGCCGCCACCACGTTGGCGGCCAAGCCCAGTGGATAGAGATCGCCATAGCCCACTGTGGTGAGCGTGTGGACGCTGAAGAAGAACGCTTTGCCGAAAGCATTCAGGCCCATATCCGTTTCGGCGGCGCGCAGGGCGCGAGGCCCCAGCGCGGTGTAAAGCAAGGCGAAGATGATATTCGCCGTCAGGTAGGCCAGGGCGACCAAACCCCAAAAGCGGGGCCAGGATAAGCTGACCAGGTGCATGTAGAAACTACCGGCGATACCGCGCAATCCGCGCCGCCGGACGTTAAAGGACCCGTCCTTGTTGATGGCGCGCAGCAACGGCCCGGTATACTTCTGGGTCAATCCGGGATCGAAAGTAGAGGGTGCGGGGGCCATCTCTGCACTATGCCACGTTGCGGAGAGCCAGGTGGATACGGACTTGTTGTTATTCTAACGGTGATGTTTTGGGCCCGTATCCAGCCGCTTTTTGTGCCCGCCATCCCTGGACTCACGGCGAGTCTACGCCGCTACTGGTACCTGCCGGTGTTCACAGCGCTGATTGTGGCCACGGCATATCTGTACTTGGTCGTTACGATTGACAATACTAACCTCGGCACAACCAACGGGCTGTGGAAGTCGCCAGCCGTTTATGCCTGGGGGCATGGACTGAACGGCCCGGTGGACAGCGGAGGCATTTTGTACCTTCCTGTTTACGGGCTCCTGGCCCGATCGATTCCGGATTCCCTGCTGCGCTACGGTACGCCCGCCGCGGATCTCACCTTCCGAAAGATGGCGCTTCTGAATGCCCTCTTTGGAGGCCTGGCATCCGGCCTGGTCTGCTTCCTCGCGTTGCGGTTTACGGCTTCGCCTCTTTCGGCGGGAATCGTCTCTTTGCTGCATGCGGGGGCCGGGTTTGTTCTGCTGAACAGCATCAATTCCGAAGATATCGTCCCGGCGTATGCATTGTTCTTGGGCGCAACGGTGTGTTTTTTCGAATATCTGCATCGTGGGGGAGTGCGGCTGTACGCCGCGAGCGCCTTACTGCTGGCCTTCGCAACGCTGTTCCACTGGACGGTGATGGTGCCCGGCTTGGCGGCGATCGGAGCAGTGTATGCCGTGCTCCTCACGCAGCGGCGCGGTTTCTTGTGGGCCGGAACTGCCTGGCTGTTTCTGTTTCTGGTATTCGTGCAAACCCTGGTTTTACTCGCATTTCCCTTGCGCCACATTCCGGTGTGGGCCGTGGTTTACCCGGGAAAGGCGGATGCCGCGGGTTGGGTCGGATTCTTCGGCGAAAAGCGTTGGAATCTCCTGGTAGGGATAGGAAATTACTTCGCGGGCGCAAATAATATGACCGACTACAAGGCCGCGTTCGCCAATGCGTCCTTGGTCCATATGATGATAGTGTCCTGGACCGTTTTAGCAATTGCCCTTGTGGTGAGCCTCGTCGCGCTGATCCGCCGGCCGTCCAATTCCGGAGTTGCGCTTCTGGCCGCCTTTGGATTGGCCCTTTTTCTGGTGGGAGAAGCCGGCGCACTTTACTCCCAGCCGCAGGACCCCCAGATGCAGATTGAGCCGATGTTTGCCACCATTACCGGAATGATCGTGTTGCTGGGCGCGGCCGCTGGGATCACAGGCGGTCTCTGGCGACGGAGCCTGGCAGGAGTTCTGACCCTGGTGGGCGCTGCGAATGGAGCCTCTAATGTTCAGCTAATGCGAGCCGGCGGTGGCCAGGACAGTAAAGCGCTCTCTGCCATCGCGGAAGTGGATCGCTTATTTCCAAAGGACACGACGGTCATCGTTTCCCTCGGGTTTGAAGGGTGGACCACCTGGCAGTACGTATTGTTGTGGCGAGACAGTCCGGAAGGTTTTCTGAAGCAGAGTGTTCACCTGGCACGGGCCTTCACGATGAACCGGGGCATCACGGGGAGCCAGGCGGCCGCGATCACAGTAGCGCAGATCGATGCCGATTTGGCTAGCGGGCAGCGGGTGGTCGCGGCGGCGCTGTGGCCACAACCGGCCGAAGAGTTTGTGGGCGCATTTACAACCGTGGCTACGGAATCGGATGCGCGAACGTACGTTGCTCTTCTGCGGGGTCATTATCGAACGGGGGAGCGATGGAACACGCCCGTCGGACCGTTCGTCGAATTATTACCTGCTGAAGTACGCGCCGGAGATGGCCAGCCGTGAAGCCGAGTTCCACTTCGATACACGTTCTTCGGCCGCGGGAACGTCCTCGCCGGCTGTCGCTGGTGATTCCGATCTACAACGAGGAAGCAGTGATCGCCGCGCTCCGCGACGCCGTGACCGGCTTCGCACGCACTGTGCCGGGCGAGCTGGAGCTGGTGCTGGTGAATGACGGTAGCGCGGATCAGACCATCGCTCTGTTGGCGGAATGGGCCGCTTTTGATGGACGGGTTAAAGTGTTGCACCTCTCCCGGAATTTCGGGCACCAGATCGCCGCTACCGCCGGATTGGATTACGCCACCGGTGACGCGGTAGTGCTCATGGATGCCGACTTGCAGGATCCGCTGCCGGTGATCCACCAGATGATCGAGCGCTATTGCGAGGGGTATGACGTGGTGTATGGACAGCGAGAATCGCGCGCGGGCGAATCCGTCTATAAGCGTTTCACTGCGTGGATGTTCTACCGGATCATGCGCCATCTCGTCTACCGGGACTTGCCGCCGGACGTGGGAGATTTCCGGCTGATCTCCCGCCCCTGCCTGGATGCCGTGAAACAGATGCGGGAGACGCACCGGTTCCTGCGAGGGATGGTGGCGTGGGTCGGGTTTCCCCAGGTGGCGGTCGGCTACCATCGGCAGGCTCGTGTCGCGGGGTCCACCAAGTACCCTTTGCGAAAGATGCTGGCATTTTCCTGGGTGGCCGCCACGTCGTTTTCGACGATGCCACTGCGCCTCAGCATGATCATGGGTGCGATCGTGGGATTGATCGGCGTCGAGGAGGGAATCCGTGCGCTGCTGGCTTACTTTCTGGGCTGGTACACCGTTCCCGGATGGACCTCGCTAACGGTGGTTGTCTCTCTGATCGGAAGTGCGATGCTGATGAGCATCGGGATTCTAGGGGAGTACGTCGCCAAGATCTACGAGCAGTCCAAGGATCGCCCGCTGTACATCGTGGCCCGAACCTTTGGAACGTTCCAGGATGTCCCGGCCCAGGCGGAGCAGTCCGACGCCGCGGCTCACTTGAAATGAAGGAACCCTCCCGCTTCGACGAGTTATCATCCTCTTACGAAGAACTGCTGCGCGATCCCATTCGCGACCGGTTCACCGGCCAGGAGTCGATGTTTTTTCATCGCCGCAAAGGCGATTTGATCCGGCGATTTTTCCGCAGCCATAGCCTGCTCGCCAGGGACCTCAATTATTTGGACGTGGGTTGCGGGAAGGGAGAATTGCTCCAACTGCTCCAATCCGATTTCAAGCACGCGGCGGGTTGCGATATTTCGAGCGAGATGATGCGGCAGATCTCGCAGGCCACGGGTATCGAAACTCGTGTTCAAAAAGACCCTTTGGAAATTCCGTACGGCGACGCTGAATTCGATCTGGTGACGGCGGTCTGCGTGTATCACCACGTTCCTCCCCCCTTGCGGGCGGCGCTGACCAGCGAGATCCGGCGAGTGCTGCGGCCCGGCGGAATTTTCTGCATGATCGAGCACAACCCCGTGAACCCCGTCACGCGGCTCATCGTGAGCCGGACACCCGTGGATTCCGACGCCATCTTACTGCCCGCCAAAGAGGCTCGGAGTTTGGCTGCCGGCGCGGGATTGGCTCCCGTCGAACAAAGTTACTTCCTGTATTTTCCACCAGCTCTCTATCGTTACCTGGGGCGACTGGAAGCGATGCTCGCCCAGATCCCGCTGGGCGGGCAATATGCGTCCTTCAGCAAGAAACAGCCTCCTAGAGCAGCACCGGCCTGACGGAATTGCGTGGGGAGAGTTATGAGGGCGGGACCGGTCACCGGCGGCTCGGGCGTCCATACCGGGCCAATAGGTGGCGAGGTGGCTCGCCCTCAAGTGCTGATCATCGGCCAAAATTTGCTCGCGCCCCATAGGAAGACTGTACGGACCGTACTATGCCGGGGCAGTACGAAAGCTAGTTATCCGCTGCACCACGGCTGGAGTAGACTGGCCAAGGGAAACCATGCTTCCGTCACTCCGGCGATCACAACTAACCAGCTATAGCTTTGCGCTGGCGTGCCTTTCCGCAGCGGCATTTCTGAGTTGGGGAGCCAGTCAACTTTTGCACATCCAAGCTCCGCTCTGGCCGTTCATCCTCGCGGTCGCGGCCATCTCCTGGTTCGGCGGGCTACGGGCAGGTCTCTTGGGCACGGCGCTAGGCGCTGTGATGCTGTTCGGGGTTTTCAAAGGTATTCTGTTCTCCTTCATGGCGATCCAGCCTGGCACCCCTCTCGTAATCATGTTCTGCGTGCTGGGAGTCATCATCAGCCTGGTAGTGGATCGGGTGGCCCGGGACTATGCCGATGCGAAAGCCACGAAAGCGGAGTTGCAACAGGCCATCCAACGCCTTTCCGATACGAACCGGTCCCTGGATCAGTTCGCCCATTCCGCGGCGGACTCCTTGCGGACGCCCTTGCGCGCCATCGGAGTATTCGCCGAATTGTTAGAGGTGCGGCACGCCGCGTTACTGGACAACGAATCCAAAGAGTACCTGCGAATCATGGTAAACAGCGTGCGTCAGATGAATGACGTGGTGGACGGACTGCACGACTATGCGCGCGCGACGCAACCGCAGCCGGCGCTGCTGCTGATCGATTCGAACGGAGTACTGCGGCAGGCCATTCAGCAGCTTCAGCCGGAAATCCAAGCCGCCGGAGCGGTGGTCAGCTTTGACGCTCTTCCCACGGTGCGAGCCGATGAGGGCGGTTTGCTGCAAGTGATCCAGAACCTTCTGGGCAACGCATTGAAGTATCGGGGCCCTGCTGCCCCGCGAATTCACATTTCGGCCAGGCGCGCCGACGCCGAATGGATCTTCTCGCTGGCCGACAACGGCATCGGCATCGACGGGAAGGACGCCGAGAATGTGTTCGATTTGTTCCGCACGATAAACGGCAATGTGGACGGCCATCCCGTGGACTGCGGACGGGGTATCGGGCTGGCGATCTGCCGGACCACCCTCGAACGTTTCGGGGGACGAATCTGGGTGGAATCAAGACCAGGGGTCGGGTCGACGTTCTACTTCGCGCTACCTGCGGGAACCGCGCGCCTGACACAAACCGCGGGGGCGTAAAACCGGCGGAAGTTGGCTGGTGCGCCCGGAGGGACTCGAACCCCCGGCCTACTGGTTCGAAGCCAGCCGCTCTATCCAGCTGAGCTACGGGCGCATCGCCTCATCGTATCATCCCGGCCAGTGGCTTCACCGACCATTAAAAGGATGAAGGATGGGCCATGGCCGTCCGAAGTACTGATTTGATCAGACCACCTCTGGTGGCGGTTTCAGGCTGCCGATTATACCCACATCATCGTTATGCCGCACTTACCAGGACGTAGGCTCAATGCCATGGAACAGTACCTCGCGACATGCAGTTCCATCGCCCTTAGGCAAAACGACCTTAGTACCGCGGAAGGTATTGTCCATTTGAAGAAGGGGTGCTATTCTTCCAATAGATTCGTGGACAAGATTTTCACAACCCGGATGAGTGAGAGAGGCGAACGATGCTCGAACTAATCGTCACCTCCATCATTACCGTCAGTTCAGTGCTCATGTTGGGCTACTGGTTCCGTTACAGCTGCCTGCTGATTCTGAGTGCGCAGACGACTCGGGACTATGCGGCTGATATCGCCACCGCGAATCAATTGAGCTTCCTGCAAGTGCAGGCACAGTTGCGTGAGAACCCGGTCGATCTGGATCGGTTGCAGTCGGCTCTCGATCGTGACTTCGCCTTGGTCACCTACTTGATCCAAAATGCCTCCGGGCAGGGCGAGTGGGGCATGGAAGACCGGATGCTGCAGCTGAACTACCGCCTGATGGGCGCCTGGTGCAGCATCAGCCAGAGCTTCTCGCCGGAAGCAGGACGCCGCGCCCTGGACGAGATGTCGATGATCATCTCGCACTTCGCCAACGCCATGGGCGAGCGGGCCGCCGCCGGCGCAGCCGCTTAATCCTAGAACTACTATCCTTCGTTAGCGGGCACTTGCCAGCGCCCGCTTTGCCACTCCAGATTGAAATTCTCGCCCAGGTACACCCGGCGGACCTCAGGATCGTTGCCTAACTGATCGGGCGTGCCGGAGCGGAAGATCCGCCCGTCGTTGATAATGTAGGCCCGGTCGGTCACCGCCAGGGTTTCGCGGACGTTGTGATCAGTAACCAGAATGCCGATGCCGGAGCGCTTGAGGTCGAAGATGATCTTCTGCAGTTCCAGCACCTGGATCGGATCGATTCCAGAGAACGGCTCGTCGAGCAGCAAGTAGCTGGGCTCGATCACCAGGCTGCGGGCGATCTCCACGCGCCGGCGCTCGCCACCGGAGAGCACGTAGCCCTTGCTGTGACGCACCTGCTCCAGGCCAAGATCGGTGATCAGACGAGTGGCCCGGTCGCGACGGTCCCGCCGGGAGAGTGGGAGCGTTTCGAGGATCGCCATCAGATTATCCTCGACCGACAGCTTCCGGAACACGGAGGGCTCCTGAGGCAGGTAACTGATGCCCTTGCGCGCGCGCTGATACATCGGCAGCGGAGTAATGTCCTGGTCGCCCAGGAGCACCCGTCCGGAATCCGGAGAAATCAAGCCGACGATGCAGTAAAAGGAAGTGGTCTTACCGGCGCCGTTGGGACCGAGAAGGCCCACGACTTCCCCCGGCTGAACCTTGATCGAGACGTTATCGACGACCTTGCGACCGCGGTAGGCTTTGGTGATTTCCGCTGTCTGAAGCGCTTTCACGTGGTCACTTTTTGCGGATGGTGCTTTCGGCCGGCGTGCTGGGCGCGCCGTCAACCAGCAGCCTATCATTGTTCGCCCACCAGGTCAATTGTTGGCCGGTCGTACTGTTCTTCGCGCTATCCACCAGTAGGGGCTGGCCTTTTTGCAGAATCACTTTTTGCTCATCGGCGTAATACTCGGCGTGCTCGGCAGTGCCGGTTCGGGTGCGCGTGGTCTTGCCCGCGCTGGTCATGCTGACGATTTTTACGACGCCGTCGGCGAAGGCTTTGTCCAGTGAGGAATCCGAGTCGGCGGGCTTCAGAAAAGCCTGCAGCTCGTGCGAATTTACGGTGAGGCCCGGCCGCGTGAGCACTACGCCGCCCTGATAGACCGCGACGCGTGTTTCCTCCGTGTACACCAGATCGGGCGCGCGGACCACGGTGAACACGGGCACGGCTGGCGTTTTGGCCTTGGAGTTCTTCTGGTCGACGTTTCTTTCTGGCGATTTGTCCGCGAACTGGCTGACTACTTTCCCGTGTGCTTCCATGACGCGCCGGTCGCGGTCGATTTCGATCCGTTCCGCATCCACCCTGTTCGCCCCCTGCCACGCTCTAGCGTTGCCTTCGTAGCGAATGTGTTTATTGTCCCCGCTCGAAATCATCCGGTCCGCCACCGCCTGCATCACCTCCTGATTGGAAAGCATGGCCGAGGATGCTCCCTTGCGGTCCGGCTGACGAGTGGACGATACGTGACCGTCCGCGGTGTAGTCTCCGGATTTCTGATTCAGCACAATGCGGTCTGCATTCACCGAGCCGGTGGGATCCCAAGTCCGCGCCGAGCCATCCAGCGTCATTACGTCCTTGGCCTGATCGAGCGTAGCTTTATCGCCACGAGCGCGCCGGTCGCCCTCTTCGTACCGGAAATTAGTGGTTTGCTCCAGGCGGATCATCTCGCTGGTGTTCGGATCGAATGTGGCCAGGATGTCTTTGCTCTGGGTGCGGGTCAGCGTGGGCGCGGCCTTGGGCGCTTTCGGAGGGTGCTCCGTGAGCGTGGACGCGTTGATCGACCGGACGGACTGGATGCGGTTTTCCTTGCCGTACGCTACCCAGATGCGATCGCCTTGCATCGAGCGCTTGGGGCGATCCGGCTGAGTGGGTTGAAATTCCAGCTTACCCGGACCATCGGTTTCCACGCGATCGATCTCCTTGCCGCCGGGCCGCATGGCCAGTCGAACAACTTCGCTTCGCAGGATACGCGCATCGCCCCCTTGCGTACCGGGCCGTGGCACTGGGGTCGCTTCCACAATGCTTTTTCCTGTCGCAACCGCGGAGTTGAGCGTGCTCTCTTTCCCGGAAGTGGCGAAATCCAAATCCAGCCGGTCGGAGGTCACCGTAGTCCGCGCGGTATCGGACGTCGAAACCAGCTTGGCGTGGTCGTGCCCCTCAATGGTACGGATCACCATGCCATCGTCAAAATTCAGGTTCAGTTCGTCCGCGGCATACTCCACTTTGCGGCCGGGATCGTCGTGGACGCCGCGGGCCATCTGCACTTTAGCGGTACGAATGACGCCCTTATCGAGCTGAACGTCGCTCCGGCCGCCTTCCATATGCAGCGTGTCGCGAGTGAGTTTCGAGGAGGGAAACAGGACCACCTTCGAATCGCGCTCGGTATAGATCGCCTGATCGGCCTCGACGTGCACGGGCTTGGCATCGGCAGTCTTGCCGCTCCAGTCGATGACCACCTTGTTATGCAACAGCAGCTCGCGACTCGTAGGATCGTATTCCGCGCCGACGGCCGAACCGTTGCCGCGGTCGAAGCCGAATGTCACGGCGCGGTCGGTGGTGGCCTTGCCGGTATCGCTTGCAAAATGGATTCCGGAACCATGGATGCGCAGCAGGCGGCCGCGAGGCGGCCCGTCCACGGGCACGCCCATCGTGATGTCGACTTCGCCATCCGAATAGAGCGTCTTGGCCGCGGTATCGAACTGCGCGGCCTCGGAACGAATCAGGTCCGATTTCTCGCCGTCGTCGCGGAAGATTTGCAGCTCTACTCCCTCCAGTTCCATGAGGGAGGGTTCCTTGATTTCGCGAATGTTACGGGCATGAATCGTAAAGTGCTTCTTGTCGCCCTTGAAGACCGTATGCTCCCAATCATTGGCGCGGCCATCCAGTCCGGCCTCGAGTGGCTTGGGCTGAACACGAGGTTCGTTGGCGAGGATATCCCTGCGTTTGAGATACGTCGCGACAACCATAAAGACAATGGCAGCGATGGCGGCGAGGAAAAGCCACCGGGTATGGCGCATACGGGTAACTACATGGTATCGCGCGTGAAAATCGTCTTACAGTGCGGCTACTAGCTTTGCGAGCAGAGCCGTCCGGTCGGCGATGCGGTTGACTAAGATGCTCTCGTGAGGCGCATGCGCGCCTTCGCCGACCGCGCCCAGGCCGTCGAGGGTCGGGATGCCCAATGCCGCCGTGAAATTGCCATCCGAGCCGCCGCCGCTGGAGGATTCTTCGATCGTCACGCCAAGTTCGGCGCCCAGGATGCGGGCCGTCTGAAATAATCGACGGACTCCGGCCGAGCGCTCCATGGGCGGCCGGTTCAGGCCTCCGGTTACGTCGATCGTGCAGCGTTTGTCGAAGGGCTTGAGCGAGGCAAAACGGCGCTCCAGCCTGCGGGCATCCACGGCGCGAGGCGCACGAATATCGATATCAACATGGCACTCGGCTGGCACGACGTTGCTGCGCGTGCCGCCCTGAATTACACCCGGGCTGACGGTGATTCCGCGATCCAGGCGCGTGAAGGTGGCAATGCGCTCGATCTGCCGGGCCATCTCGACCACCGCATTGGCACCCTTCTCGAAATCGAGGCCCGCGTGGGCGGCGCGTCCCCGGACCGTAATTCGATAGTCGCCCACGCCCTTGCGCGCGGTCTTCAGTTTTCCGTCAAGTCCGGTGCCTGGTTCCAGCACCAGCACGGCGGTGCTTTGTCTGGCAATTCTCTCGGTTAGCAATCTGGATGATGGGCTGCCGACCTCCTCGTCGGAGTTCACCAGCAGAACCACCCTGCGCCTCACGGGGATATCCAGTTCGCGCAAGATCCGCATCGCGAATACGAAGAACACCAGCCCGGCTTTCATATCGAGTACACCCGGTCCCCATAATCGGCCACGAGCCTGCCGGAACGGCATGGTCTTGAGTGTGCCCAGCGGCCAGACGGTATCGGAATGCCCCTGGGCGAGGATCTGGCCGTCTTTCTTTGAACCAGGCAGCAGCATTTCGCAACGTACGTGCTGTCCAGGATAGATTTGGACCCGCGCGATATCGCTCAATATCCCACCGAAGAGCTTCGCGAATTTGCCGATGGCAGCCGGGTCATTGCTGGGCGATTCGCATTCGACCAGGGCTCGAATGCACGAGATCATCTCTTTTTGTTTGGAGCGCGCGGAGCGGAGGATCGAATCCACGCTTGCTATAATAGCGGGACCGCACATGCCAGCTCTGGACAACCAGGCCATCCGCGACATTCTTCCGCACCGTTATCCGATGCTCCTGGTGGACCGCATCGAGGAGCTGGAAGAGGACCGTGTGGTCGGTATCAAAAACGTCACCGCCAATGAGCCGTTTTTCATCGGACATTTTCCCGATTTCCCCGTGATGCCTGGTGTGCTGATCGTGGAAGCCATGGCCCAGGTGGCGGGCGTCCTGGTGCTGAGCAGCATTCCGGATCGCCACAAGAAACTGGTGCTGCTGGCGTCCGTCGAACAAGCCAAGTTTCGCAAGCCGGTGCGGCCCGGTGACCAGCTTCGTATTGAGATGAAGGTCGCCAAGCGCAAGGAGACCGTCGCCAAAATGTTCGGCACGGCGAGCGTGAACGGCGTGGTGGTGGCGGAAGCCGAAATGCTGTGCAAGCTGGCGGACCGGCCGTAGGGACACATAGGTAGACACACAGGTACATAAGCGGATGCCGATTCATCCGACGGCGATCGTCGATCCTGGGGCGCGCATTCACTCTTTGGCGGACGTCGGGCCGTACTGTGTCATCGGCGCAGACGTCGAAATCGGCGCTCGTACGGTGCTCAAGGGTCACGTTTTCATGGAAGGCCCCGCCGAAATCGGCGAGGATAATGTTTTCTTTCCGTATTCCACCGTGGGCGTGGCCCCGCAGGATCTGAAGTATACAGGCGAGCGCTCCTCGACCCGCATCGGCCACCGCAATAAGATTCGCGAGTTTGTCACCATTCACCGCGGCACCCAAGGCGGAGGCCTGCTGACTTCGATCGCCGACAATAACCTCCTGATGGCATACGTCCATGTGGCGCACGACGTGCACGTGGGCAGTCATTGTATTTTGTCGAACGCGGCCACGCTCGGCGGCCATGTCACCGTCGGCGACTGGGCGTTTGTCGGCGCGTCGAGTGGCGTCCATCAGTTCTGCCGCGTGGGAAGACATGCGATTATCGGCGGCTATAGCGTGATCACCCAGGACGTGTTGCCGTTTTCCAACACCGTGACCGAGCGCGAGGCGAAAGTGTTCGGGGCAAACAAAATCGGTCTGGAGCGGCGGGGCTTTTCGGCAGAGTCCATCGACGCTCTGCATAAAGCCTTCCGGCTGCTCACACGTTCCGGACTCAACACCACTCAGGCCGTGGAAAACATCCGCCAGGAGATTCCTGGCTCGGCCGAGGTCGACGAGCTGCTCGAGTTCATCGCGGCCTCGCAGCGCGGGTTCATTAAATAAACCATGCCTTTGGGCCCAACATTAGGAATGATCGCCGGCAACGGACGTTTCCCGGTGCTCGCACTGGAAGCGGCACGCCAGGCGGGCATGGAAGTGGTCGCGATCGCCATTAAAGAGGAAGCAGCGCCTGAGATTGAATCCTTGGCCGCGCGCTGCTACTGGATCTCGCTCGGCGCGCTGAGCAAGCTGATCGACATCTGCAAGCAGGAAGGCATCCGCCAGGTGATGATGTGCGGGCAGGTAAGGCACATCAAGATTTTTTCGTCGATCGTGCCGGACTGGCGGTTAGTCAAGCTGCTGACGTCGCTGGACGCCAAGAACACCGATGCTTTGATCGGCGGCGTGGCCAAAATCCTCGCGGACGAAGGCATCACTCTTACCGATTCGACCTTGCTATTGAAAGATCTGCTGGCTCCTGAGGGTGTCCTGACGCGGCGCAAGCCGTCATCCGACGAGGAGCGCGATATCACCTACGGACGCCGCATTGCCGCCGCGCTTTCCGAGCATGATATCGGACAAAGCGTCGCTATCGCCGAGCGGGCCTGCGTCGCGGTAGAGGCCATGGAAGGCACCGACGCGATGCTCCGCCGCGCGGCCACGCTAGTGGACGGAAAGGCTCTGCGGCTGGTGAAAGGCTCGCGGCGGCGCCAGCACCTGCTGTTCGACGTTCCCGTGATCGGACCGCAGACCATCGACGTCATGAAAGAGACCGGGACCACCGCGCTGGCGATCGATGCGGGCCGCACGCTGCTGCTCGATCGCGATGAGCTGCTCTCGCGCGCCAACGCCGGGGCGATCACCGTGATCGCGGAGTAAAGCCAGCTCCCGTCAAGCCTTCTCTATCCAGCCATCGGCGATCTGAATCACCCGTTTCCCATAGGCCGCATTCGACTCGGAATGAGTCACTTGAATGATGGTGGTGCCGGATTCATTAAGTTTGCGGAACACCTCCATAATCTCCCTGGCTTGGCTCGAGTGGAGGTTGCCGGTGGGCTCGTCAGCCAGAATCACTTTGGGATTGGCGATAATCGCGCGCGCGACGCCCACCAACTGTTGCTGCCCGCCCGATAACTGGCTCGGGAAAAGATCTTTTTTGCCGACAATCTGAAAACGGTCCAGCACGTCGCACACGACCGCGTCGCGGTCGGACTTTTTGATGTTCCGGTAGGAAAGCGGGATCTCCAGATTCTCGTACACCGTCAGCGAATCCAGCAGGTGATAACTCTGGAACACAAAACCGAAATATTTCTTGTACACCTCGTCGCGATCTTTCTTTTTCATCGCGTGGATGGGGTGATCCAAAAGGTAGTACTCGCCTGTCCAATTGCTATCGTGCATTCCGATCAAGTGCAGCAGCGTGGACTTCCCGGCGCCCGAAGGTCCCATGATCGAGACGAAGTCGCCCTCCTGAATGTCCAGGTCAATACGGCGGAGCACGAACGTTTTGGTAAGGCCGTGCTGAAAGAATTTCTCCACGTTGCGGAGCCGGATCATCTTGAATTCGCTAAAGTTTTTCTTTGAGCAGCTTGGTGACCGCCGCCGGATCAGCCTGGCCGCGGCTGGCTTTCATGACCTGACCCAAAAAGAAGTTGATCACGGTAGTCTTCCCGCTGCGATATTGTTCAAGCTGTTTGGGATTCGCGGCGATGACGTCATCAATGATCTTGGCGAGGGCGCCCTCATCGCTGATCTGCGAGAGCCCTTCACTTTGCATTACCGCCTCGGGCGGTTCTCCCGTCAAGAACATTTTCGGGAAAATCTCCTTGGCCAGCTTGCCGCTGATCTTTCCCTGCGCGATCAAGGCTACCAATCGCCCCAGGTTTTCCGCACTCACGGGCGCTGCGTCGATTTCCTTGCCCTCGGCCTTCAGGAGACCGGCCAGATCGCCCATCACCCAGTTCGCCGCCGCCCGCGGATCTGCGGAGACCGCCGCTACCTTTTCAAAATAATCGCTGCTGGCCCGCGTCGCGGTCAATACCTCCGCGTCATATTCCCGCAGCCCGAATGTTTCCACAAAGCGCGCCCGCCGCGCCGCGGGTAGTTCCGGCATCTTCGCGCGAATGGTGTTCAACCACTCCTCGCTCACCCGCAGAGGAACCAGGTCGGGCTCCGGGAAATAACGATAATCGTGCGCGTGCTCCTTGCTGCGCATACCCACAGTCTCGCCCGTTTCCGGGTTGAACAGGCGCGTTTCCTGCATCACGCGCCCGCCGCCTTCGAGGATGCCCACCTGCCGTTCGATCTCCTGATCCACGGCTAGTTTCAAAAAGCGGAAAGAATTGAGATTCTTGACCTCGGCCTTGGTACCGAACTGTTCCGCACCTTTCAGGCGGACGCTGACGTTGGCATCGCATCGCAGATGGCCCTTTTCCATGTCGCAGCTGGATATCTCGACGTATTGGAGCACCTGCTTGACCGCGGTCAGATACGCGTGCGCTTCATCCGCACTGCGGATGTCCGGTTCACTCACGATCTCGATCAGAGGTGTCCCGGAGCGGTTCAGGTCGACGTAGGTGTAGCGGTCCGAGTCCTTGAAGCCTTCATGGATGCTTTTCCCGGCATCGTCTTCCATGTGAACCCGCGTGATCCCGATGCGCTTGTGCGTGCCGCCGGCTTCGATCTCCACCCAGCCATGCTCGGCCAGAGGCTGATCGTATTGGGAAATCTGGTAACCCTTGGGAAGATCCGGATAGAAGTAGTTCTTGCGGGCGAAAATCGAGCGTGGATTGACTCGGCAGTTTAACGCCAGCGCTGCACCGATCGCCAGTTCCACCGCCTGACGGCTCAGAACGGGAAGAGCTCCCGGCAGCCCCAGGCAGATCGGGCAGACGTTGGTATTGGGAGGAGCCCCGAAACTAGTCGGGCAGCCGCAAAAGATCTTGGTCCGGGTGGCAAGTTGTACATGCACTTCCAGACCGATCACCGGCTCGTATCGTGCGATCACCTCAGGAGACACGGCGGTGGACAGACCCGATGCCATGAGACTCATTATAGCGGCCGACCCACTGAAATGGAGCGGAGACGGTCTCTTGGCGTATCGGAAACCCTTCAGAAATCTAGGACTTGGGCGCCTGCCTCTGGTACTCGCCCGTATCACGATCTACTACGTCTTAATTTCCTTCCTAATCCTCCGGGGCGAATCTAATGTGGTAACTTCCCGCAGCCGATCACTCCAACGACACAGCACTTTGGGATACCAAGAGCCTGTTAATGATGCTCAAGCCACATCCGCATCCGCTTGTGCGCACGGTCGGCGTTGTGTTGCTGGGACTGGCGCTCTTACTGTCATCTCCGTCCAGCTTGTTTGGTTACACCGATCCGGGGACGGGTGCGTTCCTCTATCAGGCAGTCTACGCCGCGTTCATCGGCGGAGCTTTCTATTTCCGCAAATTTCTGAACCGTATCTTCCGCAAACGCCCGTAGCGTGGTCCCATGATCGCCACGCCCGATGCGAACATCCCCACGTTTCGAGATCCGGCCGGATCAGTGACGGCGCGCCAGGAGCTGAAGGATATCCTCATCTGCTTCTCGCTGGGCAACTTATGTTTTGTCCGGCGCTGGTACGATCTGGAGATCCTGCAGGAGACTGGCCTCGACTATCTCCGGCCGGGTCCCGCCAGCCCGGTTCTTTTGATCGCCACCCTGGTCGCGGGATTAATTCTGGGTGTAATGTTCTGGGTCGGCTGGCAATGGGCGCGCCGGCGTGGACCTGTGTGGCTCAAGTTCGCACATGGGTGCTTCCTACTGGCCCTGGTGTTCCCGCTGGAATCGGTGCGCCGCTATTGGAATGCCCAACTGGGACACGTGGATCTCGCCTCCAACGTGGCGCTCTTGAGTATTGAGGCTCTTCTTTTCGGTGGAATAGTCCTGGCGATGCGGGGAAATCCTCGTGTGGTTCGGGCGGCCCGGCACGTAGCTTTGATGATGACCTTCATGTTCCCGGCGCTGATGATCGATTTTCTCAGCAGCCGTCTAAGCTCCGAGCCCGCCTCGGCGTTTCGACCCAAACCGGCCGCGGCCGTGTTACCCGTTCGCGCTGATACGCCCCGTTTCATCTGGATCATTTTCGACGAGATGGATCAGCGAATTGCCTTCAATGACCGCCCCGTCTCCCTGGAGTTGCCGGAGCTAGACCGGCTGCGCGGCGAGTCCTTGGAGGCCCGCCGGGCGACTCAGACGGCCGGCTATACGGGACTCGCCGTGCCGATCCTGATCTCCGGACGCTCCTACCGGCAATCCGAGATCATGGGCGCATCCAGGCTGGATGTCTTTCCGGAGGATTCCGCGGAGAGACTGAATTGGGGCGAGGAACACACGGTGTTTCATCGCGTTCGTGAAATGGGCCTCAACGCCGCTGTGTCCGGCTGGTATCATCCCTACTGCCGGATCTTCGGCGATCAGCTGACGAGTTGTTTTGCCACGGCCACCAGCCAAGCGGGGCGAGCTTTGTTGCGCGAGCAGCACGCTTCCCAAGAAGGAGTCGGGCGCATGGCTGGATTCTTGTTCCGGCTGCAACTCGAGAATCTCAAGGACATGTATCGCTTCGATGGCCTGTCGGGTTCTGAGAACCTGAAGGACGCCTATTTGCAAAGCCAGCAGCAGCAGGAATACTTCCAGATTCGCGACCATGCTTACGCGGATGCAGTGGATCCACGGCTCGGATTCGTGATGCTCCATTTTCCTGCTCCGCACATGTATGCCATCTACAACCGCTGGCGGAAGGATTTTACTCTGGATTCCACCATCGACTACCTCGACAACCTGGCCCTGGTCGATCGGACGGTCGGCGAGCTTCGTACGAAGCTTGAGGCCGCCGGACTGTGGGACCAAACCAGTATTCTGATCACCGCCGATCACGGGTTCCGCCCGAACCTGTGGCGAGGCCACTATGGCTGGACCCAGAACATGGAGCGGATCTCGGAACGGGGTGCGAGTCAGCTGGTGCCCTTCATTCTCAAGCTGGCGGGAAAACGGGACCACGTCGTCGTGGACCGGTCATTTTCGAACATCGTCTCGTCCGACCTGGCGATGGCCGTTCTCAGCGGTCAGGTATCCAGCGCCCAGCAGGCGGCCGATTGGATTGATCGGCGCGAGACCAACAGCCAAACCAGCGCGAGATATCCCGCCGCCGGCCCCTCCGCCGCCCATTAGAATCCCGGAACATTTCAGGCCTGGGCCACGTATGGAAGAACCAGGTGCTGCATGTTGAGACAACTGTTAAGCCATACGCTGCTGACGATGGGGATCGTGGTGCTGGCCGGGTGCGACCGCGTTCACGTAGGACAGACGGAACATGAGATCAAGATTCTGGAACTCGACAAATCCGAGCTGACCCGGGTGGAGCTCAAGATGGGCGCGGGCGAGCTGCGCATCGAAGGCGGATCCTCCAAGCTGATGGAAGCGGATTTCACGTATAACGTTCCAGCCTGGAAGCCGCAGGTGGAATACCATTCGACGGGCGTGCGGAGCGATATTGAAATTTCCCACCCGCCCGGCACGGCTCCACAAGGAAAAAGCGATTGGAACCTGCGTTTTAATGACTCCGCGCTGATGGACCTGGTCGCGCACGTGGGCGCCGGCGAGGCGCGCTTGAACCTGGGCAGCCTGAATCTGCGCAGTGTCGCCGTTAATCTCGGAGCCGGGGAAGTAAACGTAGACCTGCGCGGTAATCCCAAGCGGAGTTACGACGTCCGCATCAACGGAGGCGTGGGGCAGGCGACCGTGTACCTGCCGGCCAGCGTGGGGATCTCCGCAACGGCGGCGGGAGGAATCGGCGAGATCAACGTCCGCGGGCTGGAAAAGCACAACGGTCGGTGGATTAATCCGGGCCACGAAAACGCGCCCGTGACCATCCGCCTGGACGTGAAGGGCGGCATCGGCCAGATCGACCTGATCGCGGAGTAGTCGCCGGGTAACTGTTCGCGCTACTCTAACAGAGACGTGAGCACCAGCGCCCCGGAAACGACCCGTATTTCCATACCCAAGTGTGATCCCGGCATCGGACATGTGATTCGCACGCCGGATTCGGCCGACCTCATCGAGGGCGTGGTGGTGCGCCCTTATGACCTATGGCCGGACGACCGTGGCTACTTCCTCGAAGTCGCACGGATGGGCCAGGGCCTGGCGGCGGGCTTCCCCCCGGAGAGCACGCAGGTTTCCGCCGCACTGAGCTATCCAAGCACCATCAAAGCCTTCCACTACCACCTGCATCAGACCGACCTGTGGGTCCCGGCCATCGGGATGTTTCAGGTCACATTGGTGGATCTGCGGCCCGAATCCCGGACGTTCGGGCGTAAGAACACCATGTACGCCGGTATGATGAGGCCCTGGCAGTTCCTGATTCCGCCCGGTGTGGGGCATGGTTATAAAGTCATCGGCGAGCAGCCCGGAATCCTGATCTACGTGACCAATCGCTTGTACAACCCCAAGGACGAGGGTCGTATCGCCTATAACGATCCCTCCATCGCCTACGATTGGGAGCTCCAGCACAAGTAATGAAATTCCTGGTCACCGGAGGCGCGGGCTTCATCGGAAGCGCATTCGTAAGGCTGCTGCTGGAAGATCAGGCTGGTTCGCGAAGGGTCCTGAATCTGGACAAGCTCACCTATGCGGGAAACCTGGAGAATCTGACCACCATCTCCAATGATTCGCGCTACCGCTTCATTCATGGCGATATCTGCGATGCCGCGCTGGTGAACGCTCTGGTGAGCGAAGAGAAGCCTGATGTGATCGTGAATTTCGCCGCTGAGTCGCACGTCGACCGCAGCATCCTGTCGCCGGCGCCGGTATTCGAAACCAACCTGCGCGGAACCTTTACGATGCTGGAGGCGGCGCGGACCCATAAGACGCCGCGCTACGTTCAGATTTCGACCGACGAAGTCTATGGGAGTATCGATCCTCCCCACGATGCCGACGAAAATTATCCGCTGCGCGCCAGCAGTCCTTATTCGGCATCGAAGGCCGGCGCGGATATGCTGGCTCTGTCTTATTTCGTCACTTATAAAATGCCGGTGACAGTGACCCGGGCTTCCAATAATTACGGCCCCTACCAGTTTCCCGAGAAACTCATCCCGCTGATGATCTCGAACGCTCTGGAGGACAAACCTTTACCGATTTACGGCGACGGCCAACAGATTCGCGACTGGTTGTACGTCGACGACCATGCCCGGGCCATCCTGGCGGTGATCGAGCGCGGCCGGGCAGGCGAGATTTACAACATCGGTGGCAGCCGGGCGCTGCCGAATCTGGAGGTGGTGCGCAAAATCCTCGCGGCGGTCGGAAAGCCGGAATCCCTGATGCAGAGGGTTACGGATCGTCCGGGACACGACCGCCGTTACGCTCTCTCGAGCGAAAAACTGATGCGCGAAACAGG
>Ga0310810_10000624_pt1 | contig 35519 bp, 43 predicted proteins | sample NCmetagenome_FD_207641 | JGI IMG/M metagenome (GOLD analysis project Ga0310810, IMG submission 207641) | Soil microbial communities from experimental microcosm in Duke University, North Carolina, United States - NC | ecosystem: Engineered > Artificial ecosystem > Soil microcosm > Unclassified ... | reverse complement strand
GATTTGCTTTGCCCATTTTAACACAACCTGCGGTTTGTTACCCATGAGAGGCAGTCCGGAAGAGCGCGCCGCGTCGTTTTATCGAGTAGGGGCGGTTTCATCGCCGCAAAAGGGCATGAGCGCGGAAGCCAGGGTCATTTGGCGCAAGATTGTTGCGACCAAGCCTCGCGATTGGTTCGATGCCGGTTCGCTGCCGTTGTTGCGGCTTTATTGCGAGACGCTGGTCAGTGCGAACAAGGTTGCGGCCGATCTGGCGGAGATGAAAACGGGTTCGCCGGGTTATGCCAGAGCGGTTACGCAATGGGGCAAGCAATGCACCGCGGCGGCGACGTTGGCGCGGCAGTTGCGGCTCGGCGTGCAGCACGCGGTGGAGCGCCAGGCGGCCAAGGCCGGCGAGAAGGCGCCGGAGGGGCAGGGCGACGCGCTGATCGGCGGGCCGGCCGCCGAACGCTTCCGGGTGGTTGGGTGAGCATGGCAAAACGGCCACTGCCGCGACCGCGCCCGCCTCCTTGCCCACCCGGTTGGGGGACTGTTCACGATTGCAACAGGCCCGACGCATTGCTTGATTTCCTGCGGTTATTACTAATCGAGGGGAAGATTACGATAAACGATGGCCGCGCGATCCTCAGGCTAAGCGAGACGAATGCCGGCGGCCGAACTCCGGTCTGACCGGATCGTCCGTTTCTGCGAAAAATATCTTGTGGTGCCTGAGGGCGCCGACGTCGGCAAGCCGGTGCGGCTGCGCGAGTGGCAGCGCGACATCATCCGGCAGATTTACGACACGCCGACCCGACAGGCGATCGTCACGATGCCGCGCAAGCAGGGCAAGACGGCACTGTGCGCGATGCTGGTTCTGGCGCACGTCATCGGGCCGGAATCGCAACGGAACAGCCAGGTCTATTCGGCGGCGCAATCGCGGCAACAGGCGGCGCTGGTGTACGACCTGGCCAGTAAGATGGTGCGCATGTCGCGCGAATTGAGCGACCCGAACATGGTCGTGTGCCGCGAGCACGCCAAGGAGTTGTTCTCGCCTTACACGGGCGTCCGCTACCGGGCGTTGGCGGCGGAGAGTTCGACGGCGTATGGCCTCTCGCCCGCCTTGGTCGTCCACGACGAATTGGGTCAGGTGCGCGGGCCGCGCAGCGAATTGTACGATGCGCTCGAGACTGCGATGGGCGCGCATCCGCAGCCGCTCAGCATCGTGATTTCGACCCAGGCGCCGACCAGTAGCGACCTGCTCTCGCAACTCATCGACTACGCCGCGACCGGCGCGGACACCAGGACGAAGCTGATATTCTTCGGTGCCCCCGACGATGCGCCGCTCGATGACCCGCAGACTTGGAAAGCGGCCAACCCGGCGCTCGGGGATTTTCTGAATTTCGTCGAAATTCAGGGGCTCGCCGAGAAGGCGATGCGGATGCCGAGTTTCGAGGCGTCTTTTCGCAATCTCCATCTCAATCAGCGCGTCTCGGCCGACGCGGCGCTGTTCAGCCACGGCGTCTGGACGGCGAATGGCGCCGAGCCGGACATGGAGGCGTTCGCGCAGGGGCCGGTTTACGGCGGACTCGATCTGTCGGCGCGGCAGGACCTCACCGCGCTCGTGCTGCTGGCGGAGAAGCCGAAGGGCTTTTGGAACGTGTGGTGCCATTTCTGGACGCCGGCCGACACGCTGCACGAACGTGCGCAGCGCGACCGGGCGCCATATGATCTTTGGGTAACGCAGGGCTACCTGACGGCGGTGCCGGGGGTCAGCATCGATTACGGCTATTTGGCGGCGCGGCTGGCGACGCTGCGCAATCAGGTGCGGTTCCGCACGATCCTGTTCGACCGCTGGCGCATCGAGGAGTTGCGCATGGCATTGCAGGCGCACGGGGTGAACCAGCTCCCGCTCGAGGAGTGCGGCCAGGGTTACCGCGACATGGCGGGGGCGCTCGACGCGCTGGAGACGCTGGCACTGCAGGAGCGGCTGCGCCACGGCATGCACCCGGTGTTGACGATGTGCGCGGCCAACGCCACCGTCGTGACAGACCCGGCCGGCAATAGGAAGTTGGAAAAAGCGAAAAGCTCCGGCCGCATCGACGGCATGGTGGCGCTGGCGATGGCCGCCAAGGGCGCCACAGCGACCACGGCGCCGATGTTCGATCACCGCACGATGGTCGCCTGACGGCGCCCGGCTGCATCCGACGACACCCAAGGCGCCTTCGGGCGCCTTTTTTATTCGGACTGACGCAATGGATCTGATCCGCAAACGCGAGGTTGCGGCGCCGCCTCCGGCCGCCGACCCGCGCGAGTTCGTCATGAGCGACGGCAGCGTCGACCGCATGGGCGACATGATCGAGCCGGAGGGCTGGCGGCTGGACCGTTTCCGGCGCAACCCGGTGGCGCTGTTCAATCACAACCCGGACTTCCCGATCGGCACGTGGCGCGACGTCGCGGTGAAGAAGGGGCGGCTGACCGGCCGGCTCGATCTGATGGAACCGGTTTCGTACCGGCTGAAGGAGCTGCACGCCGCGGTCGAGGCCGGCGTGCTGCGGGCCGTGTCGGTCGGGTTCCACAGTGACAGTTTCGAGCCGCGCGGCAAGTCCGGCGGCATCCGTTTCACCGAGGCCGAGCTGGTCGAATGCAGCTTGGTGTCGGTTCCCGCAAACCCGAATGCCCTGGCGGTTGCCAAGGCGCTCGGCCTCTCGCGCGAGACGCAGGGCCTGATCTTCGGCGCGCATGCCTTTGATGAGGATCGGCCACGCATCCGCGCTTCAACCGGCGAGCTAGCCGCAGGAGACGACCGGAAACCAGGAAATCGAGCAATGCAGTACAGTGAGCGTATCGAGGCGGCCCAAAAGGAAGTGGTCGGGCTGCAGGAGCAGCTTGCGGGCCTGCCGGATGCCGAGGACGTCGCGCGGGTCACCGACCTGACGGCGAAGATCGGCGAGGTGAAGGCAAAGATTTTTGCCTGGGTCTCGGCCGAGCAGGCGCTCGGCAACGAGGCCGCGCCAATCACCGTGCCGAAAGAACGCACGACGATTTACACCCCGAGCGAGCCGTTGCCAGTATCGGCGCCGAAGGCGTGGGCGCAACCGAAGCGCAAGGAGACGCCCGCCGAGGAGCACCTGTTGCGGCACTTTGCGGCCACGGCTGTCGGGTACATCAGGCGGCAGCCGGTCGAGGCGGCGCTCGCCGAGCTGTACGGCAGCTACGGTGACTACGAGGCGACGCGCGGCGTCGTCGAGTGGCGGACCCGCGCCGCGACAGCTCCGGCGACGACCACGACCGCAGGTTGGGCGGCCGAGCTGGCGGTGACCGGGCAGGGTGCCTTCGTCGACCTGATCATGGCCGGCAGTATTTACCAGCCGGTCAGCAGCCGCGGGTTCTCGGTGACGCTTGGCCGCTACGGCCAGATCAGCATGCCGACGCGGGCGACGACGCCTACCATTGCCGGCTCGTTTGTGGCCGAGGGTGCCCCGATTCCCGTGCGCCAGGCGGCGTTCACGACTGTCACGATCGGCCTCAAGAAAATGGCCGTCATCACGTCGTACACGCGGGAGCTAGCCGAGCACTCGACGCCGGAGATCGAGGCGTTGCTGCGGCGGCTCATCGTCGACGACACAGGCGTAGCGGTTGACAGCGTTTTTATCGACGCCAATGCCGTATCCGCGATCCGGCCTGCCGGCATCAGGAATGGCGTCGCGGCGATCACCGCAACGACCGGCGGCGGGTTCACCGCACTGGTCGGCGACATCAAGGCGCTGGTCGGGGCGCTGGCGGCAGTCAACGCGCTGCGCAACCCGGTATGGATCATGAATCCGGTGCAGGCGATCGCAATCAGCCTCACGCAGAACAACGGCGGCGACTTCCCCTTCCAGGCCGAGATCAACGGAAACCGCATGATGGGTTATCCGGTGGTCGTCTCATCCACCGTGCCGGCCGGCATGGTGATCCTGATCAACGCCGACGATTTGATGGTCGTCGCAGGCGACACGCCAAGATTCGATGTATCCGACCAGGCGACTCTGCACTTCGAAGATACATCCCCGTTGCAATTAACAACCGGAGCGCAAGGCAGCGCCGTGGCTGCAACCCCAACTAGATCTATGTTCCAAACCGACAGTTTGGCGCTTCGCATGGTGCTCCCGATGAACTGGGCAATGTTAAGGACAGGCTCAGTTGCCTGGACCCAGGGCGTCACTTGGTAATTCGCAGATACGGATGGCGGACGCCGGGCAGACGCCTCGCCCGGCGCCTCGTCACGAAGGAGGACGTGGATGCAAACAACGGTTCAGACCAACCTGACGGAACAGCAGCAGGCCGCGAGGTCCGAATACGACGAACAGAAGGAGAGGCGGGCGGCGCTCACGACGTCGACTCTGATGGTGACGGAAAACAGCCGGCCGATCCCGACGCAGGAGGAAAACGACCTGTTGCGGCTGGGGCTGATGCACCCGGACGATATCAGCAACCCGGCGTCGCCAAAGATGCCGGCTCTGGAAGTGCAGCGGGCGTACCTGACAAGCGGGGAAGGTAGCGTCGAGCCGGTCAGGGAAGAGCCTCCGGCAACGCCGGCGCGGCAAGTGCCGCCGCCGCGGCCACAGCCCGAACAGCGGCCGGCCGAACGCAACGTGCCGCGCCCGCCGGACAGCGACAAGCGCTAGATGGCGTCTGCTTGGGGCGGGATGCTAACGCGCATCTTCCGCCCTGTTGCCAAGGCCGCGCCGGTCACGCTGGCGACCGGGGGTTATATCCCGCCGTCATGGCCGGCGAATTTCTGGCAACTGGGCTACGACCCGGTCCGCGTCGGGGGCGGCGCCATCGTGCATTCGTGCATTGCCTGCTACAGCCAGACTGCGGCGATGTGCCCGCCGGCCCACTGGCGCTCGACCGGCGATGGCGGGCGCGAGCGTGTCACCACCTCGGCGCTGTCGCGCGTGATGGTGAAGCCCAACGTCTATCAGAGCGGGTCGGACTTCGTCCTCAATTTGGTTGGCGCGCTCTACAGCGACGGCAATGCGTATGCCTACGCGACGCGGAACAATCGCTATGAAGTGGACGCACTACACCTGATGAGCAGCCCCTCTTGCGGCGCCTGGGTCGCGAGCAATGGGGAAATCTTCTATTCGATCGCCGGCAACCCGGTGGTCGAGCGTCTCTTGACGAAAGAAGCGGCCAAGGCCGTGCCGGCGCGCGACGTGCTCCACGTCAAGCTCGATGCGCGCGACGGCGATCCGCTCAAAGGCGTGCCGCCCTTGACCAACGCGATGCTCGACATCGCGGCGAGCAATAGCATGGTGCGCCAGGCGCTCGACTTCGCGCAGAACGCTGCCAAGCCGAGCGGTGTCCTGACGACCGACCAGCAGCTCGAAACTTGGCAGACGGCGGAGATCCGCCAGGCGTGGCTCGACCGGACGACCGGCGCCAATGCCGGCGGCACGCCGATCCTGTCCTCAGGTCTGAAGTGGCAGCAGGTGTCGTCCACGTCGAGGGACGCCCAGCTCGCCGAACTCCTGCAGATCGCCGACGGGCGCATCGCCACGGCATACCGCATTCCGCTGCCGCTCCTGTCCCTGTGGGGCGCGCAGATGCAGGCGGGCGGTGAAGACCAAATGCGCTTCTGGGTGAGCGGTGCCTTGGGGTTCAGTCTTAACCACGTCGAGGACGCCATCGGCAGGTTCTTCGGCCTGGCGGGATACCCGAGCGAGTATCTCGAGTTCGACACCGCAGTCTTGCTGCGCTCGAACCAAAAAGACCGCGTCGCGGCGCTGGCGCAGGCGGTGCAAGGCGGGATTTACAGCCCGAACGAGGCGCGGGCGCTGGAGGACCTGCCGGCGGTCGAGGACGGTGATTCGCCTCGGGTCCAGCAGCAGGTGATTCCGCTGGTAGCCTGGTCGCAGCCGCCTCCCAGTTCGCCGCGCCCCGACGCGCCGGCCGCACCGCCGGGGCCGGACGCGCCGGCCGCCAACACGAACGAGCCGCAGGACACCGAGGCGGCCAAGAACGCCGGAGTGGCCGCGATGCGGAAGAGCTATGCCGGCGCTTGACGAACTCGCCGCCTCGCTCGGCGGTGAGCTTGGCGCCATTGCCGCCCGCATCGAGCGCGACCTGATGCTGCGCTTTGCGCTGGAGGCCGAGCGGCTCCGCGCGGGGCAGGCCGAGTTCGAGCTGCGCGTCGAGCGTGCGGTTGCCGAGCGGCTGGCGTCATTGAAGGACGGCGAGCCGGGGCCGCCGGGAGAAAGCGTCATTGGGCCGCCAGGCCCGCCGGGCGAGAGCATCGTGGGGCCGCCGGGAGCAGACTCCGCAGTGCCAGGCCCGCCGGGAGAGGTGCCCTATGTCGGCGAGGTCTGCGGCCTGTTCGATCCGGAGCGCCAATACTGCAAGTACGACCTCGTCAGCCTGCACGGCGCCGAGTGGCGCGCGAAGTACGATGCGCCGGGGCCGCTGCCGGGCGACGGGTGGGCATTGGCGGCCAAGGCAGGCGAGCGCGGCAAGCGGGGCGAAGCAGGCCCGCGCGGGGAGCGCGGCATGCCGGCGGCGAGCATCGCGGAGTGGCGGGTGCGGGACTTCCGCGCCGTGCCGGTGATGAGCGACGGCAGTGTCGGCCCGGCGCTCGACCTCGGCGTGCTGTTCGCGCAATACCACACCGAGGCGGCCAAGTGAGACCGCTCTACACCACGATCGTGACGCCGGCGCTCGAGCGCAACCTGGTAAGCCTCGACGATCTGCGCGAGCAGCTCCGGGTGCGGCCGGGCGACGTCGCCAACGACGCCTGGCTCACCAAGGTCATTGCGCGGGCGAGCCTGGCGGCGGAACGCTACTGCAACCGTATCTTTTCGCTGCAGAGCTATCTCGACACGTTCCTCTCCGGCGTCACCGGCATGACCGGCGAGCCGCTGATGCTCAGCCAGGCGCCGGTCGACCCGGCGAGCCTGGAGGTGACGCTCGACGGCGCGGGCCTGGCCGCGGGCGATTATGCGCTGGAGCCGCTCGCGGGCCATCTGTGGCGCATCACGGAGCCGAAGGCGTGGGTCGTCGGGGGCGGCGGTCTGTCCGTGCTCTATGACGCCGGGTTCGCCGAGATCCCGGCCGATGTGCAACAGGCGGTGCTCGACCTCTGCACGATGGAGTCCTCGGGGCGCGGGCGCGACCCGATGCTGCGCGCCACCGAGTCGCCGGGCCTCGGACGGCAAGAGTACTGGGTGGGCGGCGTGCCGGGCGGCTCGTTGCTGCCGCAGGACATTGCCAGCCTGTTGAACCCGTACAGGCGCGGCATGGTCGGATGAACACGGCGCGCGGCATCCTGATCGACGCCAAGCTGGATTTGAACGACACCCGGCTGCGGGTGCGGCTCGACACACTGCCGGACAAGCTGCGCCGGCGGCTCGCCTCGACGATCGGGCGGTTGACCAACGAACTCCTGCACAAGGTCGAGGCGCGCGAGCCGGTGCGGACGGGACGGTTGCGGCGGTTGACACAAGCCTATGTCGACGACAACCGGATCAAAAACTTTGTGCGCGGGCGGGTGCGGGTGCTGCGGAGCCGGCGGCACAATACCGCGGCGGCGGCCGGTGCGCTCGAGTACGGCAGCACCGGCAAGAAGTTTGCGGTCAGGGGTTACTCCAGGCGCGGCGCGCGGGTGGGCGGTTACCAGCGGGTCGGCGGCATTACCGAGATGCGTTTCCTGCGCGGCCCGGCGGCGGCGATGCTGCCAAAGGCGCGGGCCGAGTTGCGGCGGCTGCTGCAGGATCTCTGAAGGACTGACATCATGGCATTGGTTGTGCTCAACGGCCCGACTATCGCGGCCGGTCAAAGCCTGTCGTCGGGGCTCGATTGCACCAGCGGCCGGCTGGTCCGCATCACAATGCCGGCGGCGTGGACAGGGGCCAACCTGAGCTTCCAGATATCGAGCGACGGCGCTTTCTACAACGATTTGTTCGGCGTCGACGGGACCGAGTTGATTATTCCGGTCGTGGCGGGGACGGCTGTCGTGGTGGCGCAGCTCGGCGCCGCGCTCGAAGCCATCCAGTTCCTCAAGCTGCGTTCCGGCTCGCGCAGTTATCCCGTCGCGCAATCGGCAACACGGGACTTTGCCGTGGCAGTCGAATCCGCCGCCGCGCGATGAACCGAGAAGCCATCGTCGGCGCCCTGTTGAACAAACTCGGCGGGCCGCCATTGGTGGCGCCGTTCAGCGCCGACACGACGACAGGGTCGGCCACGCTGACCAACGTCAGCGACACCGCCGGCCTGATGATCGGGATGCCGGTGGCGGGCGAGGGTATTTCCGACGGTGCAACCATCGCCACGATTACACCCGAAGTGACGCTGTCGCTGCCGGCGATCGCCGACCGCACCGCGGCGCCGTTGCTGCAGGGGTTCCTGACCATCGAGCGGCGGCTGCGCGATCCGAACGCCGAACAGGATATGCCGGCGCTCTTCCTGGTCGAGTTGAACGAGGTCCACGGTTACCGCGAAGCGACGCGCGGAGTCCTGGTCGAGCTGAACTGCGAGGCGTGGATCTTTACGCGCGTCGGGGCGGATCAAAACGCCGTGCCGGCGGCAATGCTCAATGTCCTGATCGATGCCGTCGAGCGGGCGCTTTATCCGCTGCCGGGCGGCCTGCGCCAGAACCTCGGCCTCACCGGCGTGCATTACTGCCGCATCGAAGGCGAACTGCAAAAAGATCCGGGGCATTCGGCGCAGACCGCAATGGCGGTGATCCCGATCAAGATTGCCGCCGCACAACACATCGACAACGTTCCTGGCTAGGAGTCCGTCATGGCGACAGCGACGATCAGTATCGGCGCAAACCCGGAGATCGAAGGATCGCTTAAATTTGTCGGGCAAACCGATATCGGACCGAAAATCGAAATGATCCTGACCCAGGTCCAATTCGGTCCCGCCGCGGCAATCAATTTGATAGGGGACGAATACGGTCTCATCGAACTCGAAGGGCGGGCGTTGCTGGTCGACGGGAGTTTCGGCACCGTTACCCATCCGGACGACGCTCTGGTCTCGCCGAACGTCCTGGGCTACTACGTCGGGACCGGCATAGTCTCATGGCAGGCGGCCGGCGAGACGACATTTATCGAACTCGGGAACTGCAACCAGTTCGAGTTCGAGCAGACCGTCGAGCGGCTCGACCATTTCCAGCACATGAACGGAATCCGGTCGATGGATTATTCTCCTATCGTGCAGCAGAGCGCGACCGTCCGGCTCCAGCTCGACGAGTGGACAGCCGTCAACCTGCAGATGTATTTCCTCGACGTGGCGCCGGTCGTGGTGCCCTGAAATGGTCTCGCTCGTCGATATCGTGCCGCGGACGCAAGAGGTCGAAACCGCGCATGGCACGGTGACGTTTCGCGGGTTGGGACTGCGGCACATCGCGGATTTGTTTCTGCGCTTTCCCGAGGTGCGCAAGTTCTTCGCGGCCAATGCGCCCGCGATCGACGTCGCGGTACTGCTGACCGAGGCGCCGGACGCGATCGCCGCGATCATCGCCGAGGCCGCCGGGCAACCCGAGGCGGCCGAGCGGATCGCCGAGGCATTCAGCCCCGACGACGCGGCGGCGTGTCTCCTGGCTATCCAGGAGTTGACGATGCCCGCCCCTTTTTTCGATCGGCTGGGCGCGCTCCTCGGCAACAGCGCCGCAAGCGTGCGCCCCAATGGCAGGGCAGCGGATACGAGTTCGCCGCCGCCGCCGAGTTCCTGATCGCCGCCGGGCACCCGCCGGATCACGTCATGGGCTACACGCCGCGGATGATCGCGGCGTTCGTGACGATCGCCTCGGATCGGCGCCGCCGCGAGTTGGCCGAGCAGTTTCAAATCCACGTCGTCGCGGCGCAGGGTGGCAAGGATGCCATCAAGAGCACGCTGAAAGAGCTTTCCGATGCCGGATAATTTGACGGTCGAAATCAGCGCCAATAGCGGAAAATTCCGCGCCGAGCTGACGCTGCTCCAGAAGCAACTGCGCGATCTGAGAAAAGACCTCTCGGCTGCAGCGAATGCCGGCGACACCGCGGAGGTCAACCGGCTGTCGCTCTCTTACGAAAAGCTGGCGGCGCAGATACGCGGCACGAACCGCGCGCTGTCGGAACAGAACAGGGTGGTCGCCGCCAGCAAAACGAACTGGTCCGAAATGGCGATAGGCGTCAAGGAGGCGGTCGCCGCCTTTGCGGCGATGGCAGGCGTTCGGAAGGTCGCCGGTATCTTCGGCGAGGTCGCCGACAAGATCACCGAAATCAGCAACACGGCAAAGGCGGCGGCCCTCTCGCCCGGCGACGTGCAGGTGTTTCAGGAAGTTATCGAGGACACCGGCGAGAGTGCCGAAGGAGCGCGGCAGGCGCTCGTCAACCTCACCGACCAACTCGCGCAGACCCGCATCAAGTCAAAGGGCTTCGGACAGGATCTGGCAACCGGCGTCAACGTCATGCGCGGCTCGATCGGTGATGCCGTCGACGGCGTCAAGACCCTGCGCGGCAGCACGGGAGGCGAGCTGTTCGGCGTCGAAGTAAATCGAGGCGGAAAGGCGGCGGCGAAAAGCGTCGAGGAACTGACCGAGAAAATTAAAGAGAACGCCATCCAGTTCAAAACCAATCGCGAACGCATCCAATCGGTGTTCGAGCAGCTCGGACAATTACGGAAGCGGGACGCCGAGTTGGGAACCGCGGTCGGGGTTCAGATTCTAGGACGCCGCTACGCCATCTTTGCCGAAGCGATCGACCGGCTCGCAAAGGGAGCATCCTGGGAGGAGGTCAGGCAGAAGCTCATCGAGCAGAAACGTTATATCGACGAGGACGCTTCCGCCCTCGGAAAGCAATACAAGGCGGCGGTCGACGACCTGACCGACTCGTTTGAAAAACTCAAGTTCGCTATTGCCATTCCCCTTTTTCCAAATGTCACCGGCGGGATCACCAAACTCGCCGAGCTGGTCGAGAACGTCGACAAGCTGATAGCGAAGTACAAGGAGTTCCGCGACCTGAGCGGGCTGGCGGCGATCGAAGACAATATCGCCGGCCCGATCCGGCGCGGGATCACCAGCGCGCTCGACGCGCTGCGCCAGTTCGGACTCGACATACCGGGGCCGATCGGCGCCAGCTTCACGGTCCTGGCAGACCTGATCAAGGTCAGCGTCGATCTGATTACCGGCGATCTCAGCGGAGCGCTGCGCGATTTCAAGACGCTGTCGAGCGACGTGTGGACCGCCGTCACGGGGCTTGTGACCGGGTTCGGTGACGGCATCAAGGGCGCGATAGGACTGGTTGGCGATCTGATTACATGGGTCGGCAATCTCGCCAGCAAGATCGCGAGCCTGCCGTCATCGCTGTTTAGCGGTGCCGGCACCGCAGCCCCGACGGTTCCCGGAGCCGTTTACGCCGCGGGCGGCATGGTGCGCGGCCCCGGCACCGGCACGTCGGACAGCATCCTGGGCCGCCTCAGCAACGGCGAGTTCGTCATGCGGACGGCAGCGGTGCGGCACTGGGGGCCACAACTGCTGTCGGCGATGAACGCCCTGAACCGGCCGCTACGGGGTGTCGGCGACGGCTCGGGTTTTGCCAATGGCGGGCTGGTCAGCGCGAAGACGAGCGACGGCGCGACCGTCAATCTGCATTTCCCCGGCGGCAGTTTCAGCTTGCGCGGCGACAAGGCGATCGTGGAGGGGCTGACCCGCGAGGCGCGGCGCGCGGCGGTGCTCAGCGCCGGCCGCTCGCCGGGCGCGGCGCTGGCCTGATGAGCATCGCCGACGGCGGCGGCACCGAACTGGTGATCGACGGCCCCGGCATGCCGCGCTACGCCGCCAGGGGGCTCACCCAGACGCTCGACCCGATCGACGCGGCCGGCGTGCTGGCGCGCAGCGTCAATGGCGGATTGCTCGACTTCTCGCCGCCGCAAATGCGGAAATACACATCGACGATATCCTGCCAGGACGTCGAGGCGCCGGCGCTCGACGGCGTATGGCCGGGCGACGTGCTCACCGTCGATTGCGCCGCCGAGCTGGCGTACCTGACGGTAACGGATGCGCCCGGGCGGCCGGTGGTCGAGGGCAGCGAACGCGTCGTATACGATTACACATATTACCGGCCGCGCCTCACGATGCGGGTAATCAGCTACACCGTCAGCCGGGATGAGTATGGACACCTGACCCAATGGTCGTTGGTGTTGGAGGAGGCATAGCTGCCCGGCCCGTTTTACTTCGCGTGGATTTCCGGCCCTGAACCGTTCGACCCGCTCGTGCACGCGGTCGAGGACGAGGACATTGCCGAACTGACCATCGGCCAGCAAGAGGGCGAGTTCGCGTCGCTCCAGATCACCGTCATAAATCCGTTCCTCGGTCTACTCGCGGCGGGCCGGATGCAGTGGTGCTGGCTCTCGTGGCACGACGGCAGCGACCCGGTGCCGCTGTTCTGCGGACGCCTGACCGGCGTGCCGGAATCGATCGACGGTGAAACGGTGCGCCTGTTGTTCACCGCGCGCCCGATCGGTTACGAGGGAGTACGCGACGAGCTGGCGGCGACGCTCAAGGTCTTGCCGTACTGGGACACGGTATGGATCACCGGCGACACGGAGGACGCCGACAACGTACTGGAAGCGTATGGCGTGCGCTGGCACATCGACCGCCGCACCCTCGCCGTCACGGTGTCCGACGAGCTGGTCGGCGAAGACGGCACGCTGAGCTTCGGCGAATCCGACCACGTCTACGACGCTCTCGCCATCGGCTACACCGGCACGCCGCTGGGCCAGGTCGATATCGACGCCGAACTGGCCTGGACGCAGGGCGGCAGCGGCACGATCGATCTGACCGAGCGCATCTACAATGCGTTCATGGCCCACAGCTACCTCGTCGTCGCACACCCGACCTCGGGCATAGTTCAGTCGATGACCGGGGAGGGCTTGGCGAGCGACTGGCCGGAGGGCGGCGACAGCCTGGACGGCGGCTGGACGGTCGCCGACGCGACCTACTGCGAAGAACTGACCGACTGGCTTTACACGCGGTACGACTATCACGTCACGTATCAGGCATATACGACCGGGTCCGATCCGTTGGCGGACGAGATTTGGGCAGAGCAAAAAGACAATCTGGCAAATTCGTGGTTCCGCTCCGACGATTGGTATTTTGTTGATTTCCCTATTTATTATTTGAAGCAAAATACAAAGTTGGATTGGAAAGCAAACCGCAGCCGGATCGAGACGCTCAAATGCACTGTCGTCGCCGATATCCAGCCGCTCATCGCGGAGGCCGGGCTCGACGAGAACATCGGTAAGATCACGGTCAACGCGAGCGACACCGTGACCGAGCCGGACGACTCGGGCGCCATGCCGATCGGCGATATCAGGCGCACGGGTTACCTCGACACCGACCGCGGCCGGGCCAGCGTCGAGTATCTGATGCTGCTGGCGCGGGCGCAGCTCCGGCGCGGCGCCAGGGTGGTCGAGGTCGAGTGCAAAGTGCCCTGGCCGCTCGGGGTCGGCGTCACGCTGCGCCACAACGCGCAGGTGGTCGACTACCGCCTGCCTGGGGGCGAGGCGGCGGGCAAGGTCACGGCATACCGGATGAGCGCCTCGGGCACCGGAGAGCACAGCGTCACGCTCACGATCGGCTGCGCTATCGGCCGCGACGGCAGCGTGGCAGGACAAGCGGGCGACCCGACCTGGGCGGACGACGGCTACGTCGCCACCGGATATCAGACGATGGCAGGCGCCATGTTCCTCGCGCCGACCGGGGATATCGCATGGCAGAGCTTGGACGACTTCGAGGTGGACGACGACGGGATCGACTTGTTGACGCTGGACGAATTCACGGCAGTCGAAAGTCTGGAGGTCAAAAACGGCATCAAGGAACAGGCTGCGGTGATCGACGCTGCCGACCCGGTCGAAGCCATGCGGCAGCTCGCCTCCGAGGTCTGCATACAGATGGTATCGCTGACCGATAAGGAGTTCGAGACCGCCTACACACCGACCGTCGAGAAGCTGCCGATCCCGCGCACGATCGACCTCGAGGCTGCCTGATGAATCTGAACGAGATCAATTGGACAAACAGCCCACGCTTTATCCGGCGCAGTCTGTTTGCCGAGACGGCGCGCATCAAGCGCAAGCCGCCGCGGACGGTGAGCGAGGAGAACAAGCCCGGATATTTGTGCTGGGGCCAGGTCGGCGACTTGCCGAACGCGGAGCCGGTGCCGGAGGTCGGCTTCGTCGTCGAGAAGCACCAGGAAGTCTCGCGCAAGACGACGCCGGCGCGCGTCGAGAACCCGGACGACGAAGAACAACACGTCGATATCGATCAGACAAATCAAATGACGCTGGACAAGACCGTGCCGGCGGAAAAGAACAACAGTGCGACAAAGGACGCCAGCGTGTCGGGGGTCGACGACGACCGCGTCATCGATGCGACGAAACCGTCGACCGCCGCGACCGAGACCAAGCGCTACACGGTCGATTACAAACCACCCGAGCGGGCCGTTTGAAAACCTACGGCACGCCTGCCAACCCGTTTCCCGAGCTGCCGCCGGCGGCGTCGTTTTATTCGGTGGCTTGGAGCGGCGTGAAAGGCGTCAAATGGATGGACTCGGCCTATATCACCGCGCTGCGCGAGACTTTGACGATCAGCAACAGCCCGAAAGGCACGCTGTCCGCTTGGTTCAAGTTCCCGGCCACGGATAGGTATACGATCTTTGAGGGCGTCAATAACGACTTTCGGCTCGACATCACACCGGGCGGCTATCTCGACTCGTTCCCGACTAGCGGCGCGGTTACGGTCAGCACACGGTTTCTGTTTGGCGCAGCCGCCAACGGCGGCGGGTTCGAGGAGCCGTACAATCAACTTGTCGTATTTGAAGACAATGCGAATATCGCGGATACCGGCAAGTGGTATCACGTTTATGCCGAGTGGGATACGGCCGCATCTTCATTCTTAATGAAGGTGAACAACGTCACCGTCTCGGGTCATATATTCCCTGGCGATGATTACATAAGCGACAGCTACACCGGGCCGCCGTTCGACGTGCCGTGGAAAACGGACCCGTTGGGCGAACCTGATACCTTCATCGATTTCTTCTGGTTTCGTTACAGCGTGCCGCTGAACGTGGCGACCTATTCCGTTGCCGAGTTCTGGCTGGCGACCGGCGTAACCCGCGTCGGCGTCGACAAGTTTCTCACATCATCGACCAACCCCGACACGGGCGTCACGACGTACCGACCAAAGAGCTTGGGCGCCAATGGAGAGAAGCCAATGACCCCGGTGCCCACGGAGGTCGATCCCGACCGGGCGCCGGTAAAACCGGATTTCTATTTCAGCCGCCGCGGCGAGCCCGACACGTTCCTGATTAATCGCGGCACGGCAGGCGATTTCACGCTGGTCGGCGACAAGCCGATAGATGAGACGACCTCGCCGAAGTTCACCATCCCCACAACGGGAACGCCCTAATGGCAATCGTCTACCGCACGAATGGCGCCTGGGGCACCGGCAAGGGCAGCAATCTCGCGCCGGCCGAGATCGACGGCAATTTCTACAATATCGACTCGCGCGTCACGTACATCGAAGACAATCCGGTGATGCCGATCGAGCCGATATCGATCACGATCACCGGCTACAATTTCTTCATGGGTCTGTCGAACGGCGAGACCCTTGGGCCGGTCGTGATGACGATGCCGGTCCCCGAGTGGCGCGGGGCGTGGACGCCGGCCACGATATATCACGACATGGACTTCATCACGGCGCCGGACGGCGGGTTCGGCGCGGTGATGCTAGGGCATACCAGCGCCGCGACGTTCGACTGGGCGGCGGTTTCCGGCGACGGCCTGCCGCTCTATCGCCAGATCGTCGGCGCCAACGCGATGACAGTGGCGCTCAGCGACCTGACCGACGTAGCGCTCGCCGGGATCGCCACCGGCGACATGCTGGTGTGGGACGGCGCCAGCTCGTACTGGCGCAACCTGGACGCGGCCGAAGTGGCGGAGCAGCTCGCGGTTTTCGCGGGCGACACCGGCACCGGCGGTGCGCGGGGCATGGTGCCAGCCCCGGCGGCGGGGGATGCCGCGGCGCACAAGTTTCTGTCGGCCTCGGGTGGCTGGGTGGTTCCGGCAACCGGCTCGGGCGGCAGCGCATCGCTCGCCGGACTGACCGACGTCTCGATCAACTCGCCGGTCAACGACTCGTTGCTGCAATACAAGGCAGGCGACGGCAAGTGGCACAATAGTTCGATCATGGATCTCGGCGCCGGCACGGTGACGAGCGTTACCGCAGGCAGCGGGCTTTCCGGCGGCACGATAACGAGCACCGGCACGATCGCGCTCGCCGCTGCGCCGGCAGCGACGATGCTCGCGAATACGGCCGGCGGTTCGGCACCGCCGGCACCGGCGACGCTGACGGTCGCTCTCGACGCTCTCGCGGGATCGATCCGCGGCAGCCTCCTGCAGCGCAACGCGGTCGGCTGGCAGCCCCTCGCGCCGGGCACTGCGGGGCTGTTCCTGCGCACCGGCGGGACGGGGGCTGACCTTACCTGGGCCAGCCCGGCCGGCAACGGCACGGTGACGAGCATCACCGCCGGCGCCGGTTTGAGCGGCGGCACGATTACGACCGCCGGCACGATCGCACTCGCCGCAATCGCCGATGTCCGGATGCTCGCCAACGTTTCGGGCGCCGGTGCACCGCCGACCGCAACCAGCGTCACCGCCCTTTTGGATGCCGCCCTCGGCACGACCCGCGGCAGCGTCATTCGGCGCGACGGGTCGGTTTGGAGCGCATTGGCGCCGGGCACGGCCGGTCACGTTCTGACGTCCGGCGGCAGCGGCGCAGACGTCTCATGGGCGCCGGGCGGCGGGTCGGGCGCCAGTGTCAGCGTCGGCGACGCGCCGCCTGCATCGCCCGATCCCGGCGCCCTGTGGTGGGACAGCGCGGGCGGGCAGCTCTATCTGCGGTATGACGACGGCAACTCGTCGCAGTGGGTGCCGGCCAGCAATATGCCGGGACCCCAGGGTCCAACAGGTGCGACCGGTCCTGCGGGGCAGACCTGGACGGTGGGTGCGGGGCTAACGCTCAGCGCCAACACAATCTCTTTGACGACCCCTGCGCTGCCGCTCACCGGCGGCACGCTGAGCGGGTCGCTGACCGTCAACAACTCCGTCGGCAGCAACGGATCGAATGCCGGCTACACCTGGGAGCCGCGCGACGCCCCCGGCACCGTCTGGCTGATGTATGCAGCGGCCGGCACGATGCGGCTGTGGAGAGGCGGCGACGCGCTTTTACTCTCTCCGTCGGGCATTCTTACGTTGGCCGGCTCGCTGACCGTCGATAGCGCCGCCCAGGTCACGCTGACGGCCGCAGGCGGCTACACGACCCTCAAAGCGCCTACGACCGGCGGCTCGATCGTGCTGGGCGGCACGTCGGCCATCTACAACTACTACATCAACACCAATCACACATTCCGCAACCTGTCGGCGCTCGACACGATGCTGCTCGACGGTAGCGGCAACCTGACCATCGCAGGCGGCACGGCGACCAAGCCCGGCGGCGGCAGCTGGGTCGCTCCGAGCGATATCAGGTTGAAGCGCGACGTCACCGAGTACACGGGCGGGCTGGCGCAAGTGTTGGCACTACGGCCGATAACCTACGGTTACAACGGCAAGGGCGGGCTGCCGGACGACGGGCGCAGTTACGTCGGCCTCGATGCCGGTGAAACGGAGCCGGTGATGCCCGAGCTGGTCGGCTCGATGATGGTGACACTCGACCCGGTTAGCACAGACGAATTTCCCCCGACAGAGGTCAAGGAGCCCGACACCGAAGTCAAGACGATCGACGCGAGTGCGCTCGTGTATGCTTTGGTGAATGCGGTCAAGGAGTTGACGGTGCGCATCGCGGCGCTGGAGGCGAAGACGCCATGACACGGGATGGACACGGCTCGGTGACGCCGATCCCGGCCGGCGACGCGGCCCTGCGCGCTGCGCGTGCGGAGATCGAAAGTTTAGAGCAAAGGCTGCGGTTCGTTAGGGAATGTATAAGTGATATTTGCCTGCCGTTGGGAGTTGCGAGGAATAGCGATAAACTATCGGCTAAAGATGTCATCACCGAGATATCCCGAATGCGCGCGCACAGCGCCGTGAAGGACAAGGTTATAGCGGCGGCGCGACTTTTGGTGAACAGTCCAATATTTCCCCGAACCACAAAAGAGTTACTGCGAGACCATTATGCTTTGGTCGAAGCCCTTGCCCGCCTCGATGCCGCGCCCAGTAAGGTCGGCTCTGCGATGACAATAGAAACTGAGGAGCGAACAGCGGAGGAATATGAGCAAGACCTGCTGGATATAGGAAGTGGAGAATGACCGAGCGCAATCCGCTGCCGCCGGTGTTTTGCGCGGTGCCGACGCCGATCCCGGCTGACGAGGCGGCGATCTACCAGCGCATCCGCTCGATGCACTGCGACGACAAGCTGCCGGGACACGACTGCCAGGGCCGGATCACGATCGACCGCAACGGGATCACACTAAGCTGCCCGCGCTGCGGCGACGCGCGCCGGGTGTACTGCGCCCAGGAGGCGGCGGCGTGATCGACTTCCCGGCCAGCCCGACGACGGGGGAAATCTTCCAACCGGTCCCAGGGGGACCGAGTTGGAAATTCGACTCCGTGAAATGGCTTCCGAACTCGGCGACGGGGCTTGCCGTCGCCGGCGCGTCCGGCGATCTGCAGACCAACAACGGCAGCGGCAACCTCGGCGCTCTGTCGCCGGCATCCGGGGTTGCATCCTGGCTCGCAACGCCGTCGTCCGCCAATCTGCGCGCCGCGCTGACCGACGAAGTCGGCACCGGGCCGGCCTACTTCCAGGGCGGCGCGCTCGGCACGCCTGCCAGCGCCACGCTGACCAATGCGACCGGGTTGCCGCTCCCCGGCGGCGTCGCGGGCACGCTGGACACCGCTCACGGCGGCACCGGGTTGACGGCATTTGCCGCGGGCACGGATTACGCGACCGTCGCGCAGGCCAAGAGCGAGGTGCTGATCGTAGCGGTCTCGGACGAGACAACCGCGATCACGACCGGCGCGGCGAAATTCACGTTTCGCATGCCTTGGGCGATGACGCTTTCGAGCGTGCGCGCCAGCCTGTCGACGGCATCGACCTCGGGCAACCCGGCAATCGACGTCAACGAGGGCGGCGTGTCGATATTTTCGACCACCCTGACGATCGACGCGAACGAGAAAACCAGCGTTACCGCAGCCGTTGCAGCGGTCATCAGCGACGCGACCCTCGCCGACGACGCCGAGATCACGATCGACGTCGACACCGCCGGCACCGGCGCCAGGGGACTGAAGGTGTCGCTGATCGGGACGCGCGCCTAGTGGTCGGGATCGTCCGCGCATTTACTCCGGCGTCCCTCTATACCGGCCCCGGCGATGTCGCTTCGTTCGACGTGTTTTATGGCGTGCGCGCGTATTCGGGCGCCTATGCCGCCGGGGGCGGGAATGCGTTCGATCTGAGACGATCCTCGGACAACGGCACGATGACGGCGGCGTTTTTGGCGACGGGCGCGCTCGACACGGCAACGATTTCATCATGGGCCGGTGCCGACACGATATTTATTTCGCGAGCCTATGACCAGACCGGCAACAATCGCCACGCGACGCAGCCGACACCGGCCAACCAATTGACCCTGTTGCTGTCCGGGGGGATGGGGAACAAGCCTTATATCCTGGTCACGGCCACCAAGTTCTTGTCGTATGCGACCTTTGCGCCGTCCAACGGCGTGTGCTCGTTCAGCACCGTGGCATATCGCAACGGAACTAATACGATCCGCTTCATCTCCAACAATGGAGACGGCGGAAACCTGTTCGGGGGGAACGACCAGGCAACGGCAAACCGATGGATGTTGAAGCGCACCACCGCGACGACAACGCGCTTCAATGCGGTTGCATCCGATAGCGCTTGGCATGTCGGCCAGGGCATCATGAACGGCGCGAGTTCGGTGATCTCGATAGACGGGACGGATACCACCGGATCGGTTGCAGGCGACACCGTCGCTGCGACGCTGCGCTTTGCCTCGGGCGGTGACGGTCGCGTGGCCGAGGCCGGATTCGATGACGGCACGGCGTGGGCGGGAGCTGTTTACGGGGCGCTCACGGCGAACCAGCAGGCTTATTATGCCTAGCATGACGCTCGTCGCGATCGTCGGGATGGCGGTGCTGCACCGGATCGACGGCGGCGAGGTCCTGGTAGCTCCGTCGCATATCACCTCGATGCACTCCAGGGCGCCGGCATCAGGGCAAAACAAACTGGTTACTGGGGAAGCACGGTGCATCGTGTGGCTCAGCGACGGCAAATTGTTGTCGGTGCTGGAGACGTGCGAGGCCGTCAAGCAACTTATGGATGAGGCCGGGAAATGAACCGCAGCAAACCGCCGCCGCCGCCGCCGTCGAGCCAGCCGCCGAAGCTGCTCGATGTTGAAATTTCGCCGGTCATTTTTGATTGCGCGTCGCCGAGCGGGTCAGTGATTGCGGCTGTGCTGGTTGAAACCTCGGGAGAGCCGTTCCGCGGCACGCTGGCGCTGACCGGGCCGGATGCCGACAAGTTCGCCGTCACCGACGGGCTGCTGTTCGTCGTCGCCGACGTGCCGCCGGGCAACTACGAGATCACCGTCGTCGCGGAGAGCGCAACCGAGAGCCTCTACTCGCCGCAGGTTCTGACGGCGGTAGGCCCCGACAATGCGCCGGGGCCGGAACCCGAGCCGGAGCCGCCGCCATCGAACGCCGCCAACACTGTGCTGGTTGCGAGTGCATCCGGCGCGGCGGTCGTCAATTATCCGCGGCAATTCGGCCGCGCGTTCATGCGCGGCGAAATCGCCCACTATCCGCAGGTGCTGGCCGATGGTGCGGCGGTTCCAAGCCAGGCCGATGTGAAGAACCGCTGGGGCGACGGCTCGGTCAAATTCGCGGTCATCTCGCTCGTTGTTCCCATGCTGCCGGCGGCCGGGAGCGTGACACTGACCTTCCGCGACATGACGCGGCGGGGACGTATCCATACCGCGGGATGGGCTATTGCCGACGAGTTCCCCGGCTTCGACGCGACGATCACGATCAGCGGCCCGGCCGGCACGCGCAGCGCGTCGGCGCGGCAGATGCTCCTGGCCGGCGACTATCTGCCTTGGGCCGAGGGGCCGGTGGCGACTACCGTCGTCTGCTGCGACCGCAGCCCCGGCCGGGTTTACGATATCGGGTGGAGCGAGCATCGCAGCCTGCACCCTTGGTTCGTCGTGACGTTCTGGCATCAGCTCGGCAAGGCATTCATCAGGTACGTCGGCGAAATCTCCAACACGGAGGCACTCGAGGCGCAGACCTACGACCTCGAGCTGCGGGCCGGCGACAAGCTCGTTTACCAGCAGGCAGGGATTGCACAGCGCGCGGCGACACGATGGACGCGCAGCGCGTGGTACGGCGACGCCCCCGAGCACCGCGTCGATATCGACCACAATTCGAGCTATCTGGCTGCAACCAAGCTGGTCGCGAACTACGATGCCGGCATAACAATTCCCGAAGCTACGATCGCCGCTAATTATGAGGCATGGCTCGGCACTACCAGAAATATCGGTGGTTCCGGCTTTTACCAGAAGTACATGCCGACAACCGGCGGTCGTTACGATATTGGACTAGCGCCGAGCTGGTGTGTTTCGGCTTTGCTTTCCGGCGATTGGCGTCTGCGCGAGATCGCATGTGTACATGCCGATCTGGCCGGCAGTTGGAACCGGACGATGCGCGAGGGCGATCACAGTAAGCCCAATGCTGGGCGCACGGTCACTTGTCATTCGCGCCCGTCGTACTGGTATCTCGACGCTCGCGTCACGCCTGCCCCGGAGGATGCCGTCGTTGTCATCGCTGCCGGATCGGACGATGGCTGGTTTGCCGATACGGCGCACCAGCCCGACCCGTTCACTGTGCCGTACCTGATTACGGGCGACCCGTATTATTTGGACTCGCTTGAACTCTGGAACGGCAGCAACTCGCTCAGCACCAACCCCGGTCCCGGCGTCAATGGAAGAGGCGGGGGCTATTTCACTGCATGGGGCGACGGGCAGGTCAGGGCGATGGGATGGATGTACAGGACATTATTCAACGCCGCGGCGCTGCTGCCGGACACCGACCCGATGCGCGCCGAGGTCTTGCGGATGATCGACGACGCCATCGCCAAGGACGAGGGGCAGAGGGCCATCGCCGGCACCTCCTTCGAAAACAGCGAGCGGTGGCTCTACGGCGGCGCGGCGCTCGGCACGACCGGCGACGGGTGGAAAGGCTTGGGGCCGCCGCCCTGCCGCTGGTGGGGCGACGTCGGCGGGTACGCGGCGACCGACCCGGCCTTCTACGACCCCGAGGTGGCGTACAGCGCGCACTCGCACTGGATGAACATGTTCGTGATCGCCGCGCTTGGCCGGGGCCGCGAGATGGGCTTCCCGACCGACGCGCTCCTCGAATGGGTCGGGCCGCACGTCGTCGGGCAACTCACGACGCCGGGCTACGCGGTCGCGTTGGTTTCGCAATACGTCGTGCCGGATCGCGGATGGCAACCGGATGGCTCCGCGGACTGGTTTCCTGATTGGGACGAGACAGTGTTCGGCTGGAGCGAACAGAAACAAACCGGCATGCTCGACGGCGCCCTGGAGGTCGTCTACTGGCCGTTGTCGAGCACCTACCTGACGCAGGCGCGGTGTGCCCTGGCGCTTTGCGTCCATTTGCCGGACGGCGGCAGGGCATGGCAGGCGCTGGAGGATCTGATCGCGGCCAAGACCGCCGAGACCGGAACGCCGATCGCGTGGGCCGCCGACCCGACTTGGGCGGTAATATGCCATGTTGCGATTTTGCGCAACTCGGCAGTAAATGCTTGAGTGTCCAGCCTATTCGCCGCTCTCGGCAGCCGCGGCAGTTTCCCCGGATGGCTTTGTGGCGGCGGCGGGCCGGGGAAGGGGCCGCTCGCTGGGGGGACCATCCGGGGATTCTGTAGCAGCCAGGCGAAGCCGCTCGCGGATCGCGTCGGCATCGGCCAGCCGCGCCGCTCGTAGCAATTCGCCCGGCTCGTCGCCGGTGCCGACAGCCTCGCGCAGCATCTCGCGCTCTTCGGGCGACAGGCCGCGCAGATGGCCGCGCAGCAGCTCGGTGCCGCGCAGCGCGGCCTCGCGGGCGGCACGCTCGATCTCGTCACGGTCGAGCACTTCGCCGGTGAACTGATCGACAATCTCCGGCGAAGCGGGTGCCGCGGCCGGCACGCCCGCGAACTGGTCGAGCTGGGCGCGGGTGTCGGCGGGTGCTGCTGACGGCGCATTCTCGGCCTGGGCCATTTCGTCGTCGCTGTACAACCCGCCCAGCTCCAGGGGGAACGCCTTGCGCAAGGCTAATGACTCGGCGGCTTTCGCCAGCATGATGTCCGGCATTAACTTCCAGAACCGGGTCAATTCGCCCGTCCTGGTGCGTTGCGCATAGCTCTCAAATCTCGCAGGCCCCCACAGCGGCTGCTCAAAATCGCTGCGCAGCACGCCGACCTTGGCCGCAGCCGGTGGTTCTTTTGCGAGCCACACGTCGACCCATTGACCGTCGCTGCCGCACCAGTATGGGCCAACCTGTCCCTTGTATTTGCCGGTCCTGTCGGCGACCAGGCGCAGCCCGTCGATCGACGTTTGCAGCGCCATCACCTCGCGCTTCTGCTCATTATCCCAGCGCTTGATCGCATAAATTTGGCGTGCGAGCGGGTCGAGGCCGAGGCGCCGGGCTTGGTATAAAAAGAGTTGAAGCTCGTCATCGGTAGCGCCACGGCAAATCGTGCGCTTTATCAAATCTGTCTGTTCGCGGCTGTACTCCAGCGCCGGTGCGACGGCGCCGCGGCGGTAGGGGATGACATCACTCACCAGCGCTCTCCTTGATCTTCAGCACCCGGATGTCTCGCGCCGCGACGGTGTATTCCGCCCTGTGATAGCGGCGGAAGCTGATCGCGTAACCCGGCAGCCAGGCGGTCGACGCCGGGCCAAGGTTGTTCTTGAGCTTGTAGTCGATCTCGCCGAGCCGAGCCGCGAGGGCGCTCATTTCCACCTTCAGGGCGCGGCGCTCGTCGAGCACCTCGCGGATGTCGTCGCGCTCCGACCAATCCAAATGCTCGCCCGTGTCGAGCATCGCCTCGATCCCGTCCGCGCTCTGCGGCGGCGCGAGCAGCCCCTCGTCGTACTGCGCCCACCATGCGTTCGTTGCGTCGATTATGCGTTTCTCGGCATCGGTATGCCGCGGGACGTCAAATTCATGCACGGGATAGTCGCTCGCCAGCACCATGCATGCGAGGACCCCGCGGGTGCGCCCGGTGCACATCAGCGCGGTGAGGAGCTGGAGCACGTAGGCAAGCGGCGGGCGGCCATGCCATCTGTCCCACACCTCGGGGCGCACCGTCTTGCACTCGATCAGGCCGTCGTCGTCGAGATAGGCATCGGGCGTCGCGCCGAGCCGGTACTCATCGATCCAGTGGTAATCGCGCGCCCTGACAATGCGCCAATCGGGGTGCGCCTCGCGCAACGCCTCGATGACGGCGGCCTCCAGCACCCGGCCGCGCCGCATCGCCGGCGTGTCGCCCTTGGTGCTGCGCCCGCCTAGTTCGGCCGCGAGCTGCTCGCGCGAGAGGTAGGGGTGCGCGTCGAACAGGGCGCCGATGCGGGATGCGGTGACGTGGCCGCGCCGCTGGTCGAGCCAGGCGCCGACGTCGTCGATCGGGCGGCTGTTGCGCTTCGGTTCCTCGCTCATCCCGGATTCCGTCCGCGCTGTTTCGGACTGACTCGCAAACTTAGCGGGATTTTTTTCCCCGGTCCATGCCTGCGTTCGCAGGATACCGCTGCGCAGCCGCAACCACTGTCGCCGTTGCGGGCGTTGGAGAACGTCTTTAGGCTTTCGCCACACCTATACAAGTTTAGAGAAACTTTAGGGATATCAATAAAATGCAGGACGCGGCGGCATCCCGAGTGATCAGCATGTACCGGGTCGAAGACCTATCGAAACGGATCGAGGGGGAGTCTGGGGATTATCTGCTCCGATTGGCAGACGGATCGCATCGCATCGGCTATCGCAACGAGGACGGCAACTGGTACGAGCGTGAAGGTGACCGGCTCGACCCGGTGGAATGCGGACCGCTGGATTAACTGCTCTCCGGGTCCGTGTAGTCCAGGATATCAACCACCATTTTGGCGAGTTTCTGACAGTCTGCCCGGTCGGGCGGGCGACGCCGCGCCATTGCGGCATAGAGGTGCGCCGCGATACTGGCGACGAACGCGACGCGATCCAGCGCATCGGCGGCCGGGTTCGGCAGCGGCGGCGAATCGCTCAGTCCCAGCAGGAAGGCGGGGTCGGCCTCCAGCGCTTCGGCGATCTGCAGGACGTGGCGCACATTGCGGCCATCCGGCAGCGCCGCGCGGTCCTCCCGGAAGTATTTCGGGTCAAGCCGGGCCTCGCGCGCAACATCTTTGAGAGTATCGATGCCGCGTTGCTTGGCGACCTCGAGCACGCGCTCGCGGAAGCCGATTTCGTCCCACACCGTCAATGTCGGCGCCCAAGAGATTACCCTCGATCAACATTAGGATTTTCGCTGCGTTTTGGCGAGGGAATTTTTTCCCTCGCTGTATGGGACAAACAACGGGACAAACCCGCTTGCCGACAGGATTACGGTCCCGCATGCTGTCCCGTGATGACCGGCGACCAGCTCCTCACCCTGGCGCGGCTCTACACCGCGCACCACGGCATCTCGCTGCGGCAGCTCGGGCGCCGGGCGCTCCAGGGCAACCATAAGTTTTTCGCCCGGCTCGAGGCCGGCGACGGCGTCAACACCAAGTCGATCGCGCGCGCGGGCATCTGGCTGGCGGATAACTGGCCGCCCGACGTGCCCTGGCCGGAGGACATCCCGCGGCCGGTGTCCAGCCGATCGCGGTGTGCGGCGTGAGCCTCACCCCGCAATTGTTCCACGTGGAAACGTACACTGAAACCATGTGGATAGAGACGCTGAGCCGTCCCGCCCGGCCGCGCCGTGCCGCGATCCCGCGTTCCATCCCGGCAGGGGGGCGCGTCGCCGGGCGGGGCCGGGTCACGTGCAAGACGGGCTGGCGTGATGGCGCCGCATGAAATTCGCCTGATGAGCGAGGACGCGAAGCGCGCCGCTCTCGGGCACACGGAGCGACTGGCGGTAACGCAATTTCGCGTACACCCGCCCTCGCATGGAGAGTGACTCATGTCCGACACTACAAACGCCGTCAATTGGACGCCCGCGTTCAAGTGTGACCTGACCGCCGGCCCGCAGGCGTTCACGCATGCGGTCGAAAAATTCCGTGAGTGGGCGCCGCAACAGAAGCGGTCAGAGATCCCGCTGCAAACGGGATGGCACTGCATCACTCCGGAGATTGCGGAACAACTGCTGATTCGCAATCGACGGAATCGAAAACTTCGGTATCCCGACGTGCTCAGGTACGCCACACAGATGGCGAACGGGCGCTGGAAGAAGACCGGCGAACCGGTAATCATCAACGTGGCTGGCGATGTTGAGGATGCCGGGCATCGTCTGTTTGCGTGCTACTTCTCCGGTTGTTCGTTCGAGACATTCGTCGTCAGTGATGTGCCGAACGACGATGAGCTGTTTGCGTTTATTGACAACGGTGTGTCCCGAACTGGCGAAGACACCTTGCACTCGGCTGGGCTCAACGGCATGAGCAAGGATCTGCAGTCAGTAATCAAGAAGTTTGCGATCCGCTACGACGAGGGCAGCCTGTACTTCAGCGGGCGGTCGCCGATCGCGCCGATCTCCAATAGCGATATTCTTGATTACGCTAAGGCGCACCCAACGCTGAGCGATGCCGTCCATCTCACGCTGGATGTGTATCCGGCAGCGGTGTCGCGGCTCGGCGACAGGGCGGCGGCAATCTTCCTGGCTTGGAAGATCCGCGAAGCCTACGGCTCGGGCGTGCTGGAGGATTTTATGGGTCTCCTGACCCAAACCGATCTGCCGAACGGCCACCCGGTCGCTGTTCTGCAGCAGCGGATCGCCCGGCACGAGGCGGCAAAGCTCGCAAATCCGAAGACTCCGGAAGCACGGCGCAAGGCGACGCAGGACAAGCTATCCGACGTTAAGCTGCTCGTTGTGTCGATGATTGCATTCAACCTCTGGCGTGCCGGTCAGTTGAACGTGCGGCGGCTAGACCCGCGCATGGACGATTCATTCCCCAGGATCGACAAGCCGGAAGATAGCGACCTCGCACACGCCGCGTAAGCAACTGAGAGGGCGGGAGGCAGCTCCCGCCTTTCTTGATAACTGGGGACCGAAACGAATGCCGACCCACCATCCTGACGCCGCACTGTTTCCGATGCTCAGCGAGCAGGAACTCTCTGAGCTTGCCGATGACATCAAAGCCAATGGACTGCGCGAGGCAATCAAGCTCGACCACACCGGCGAACTATTGATTGATGGACGTAACCGAGAACGCGCATGCCAACTCGCCGGTGCTGAGCCTCGCTATGAGGTGCTGCCCAGTGATATCGACATCTTCGCCTACATCGTTTCGACCAATCTGCGACGGCGGCACCTGACCGATGAACAACGTCGATCGATCATTATCAAGATAAAAGAGCGCAATCCCGATATCAGCAATCGCCAGATCGCAGATTTGGCGGATGTTAATCGGAAGACAGTTGATCGAGCGTTGAGTTCAACTGGGACAGGTGACCCACTTGAACAGAAAACTAAAGGAAAAGACGGCAGAACGCGCCCGGCGAGCAATCGCGTAAGCGATGCAATAAAGGCTGCGATCACTGCGGACCTGAAGAACAACCCCGTTGCGCAACGGGACATTGCCTTGAAGCATGGAGTGTCGGTCGGCACCGTCGCCGGCATAAAGAACCGGCTCAAGGAAGCCGGAGAACTCAAGTCTCCGATTGCAGAGCATCTCGCCCGCCGGGCTGTTGTGGTACCGCGTTACGACACTATGACCCGCGAGGAGCGCGGCATGGGATCGCGTGAATACGGAGCAGAGCAGCATCCCGACTATCCGGAGGGATGGACCCGCGACCATGTGCATCGCGAGCAGTACGGACGCATACAGATATTCACACCGAAGGAGCAAGCCGAGCGAGAACTGGTGAAACAGTTTCAAAAGGTCATCCAGGCGCTCGCCACGATTGTTACGGAAGCACCGCAAGCGGAACGGATATCGTCTATTGGCTACAAGAGCCGCGAGATGATCGAGTTTCAACTGTCAAAGTTCTGTCCGCAGGTGATGGCGCTGCTTTCAGCATATAGCGAAGCGATTGTTCTAACGGAGGCAGACAAGGCATCGTGACCGCCCAGCTAGAGCGCAATCTCCAGTGCGAAATCCTCTACCGCCTCAACCGCTATCCGGTGATCGCATGCGCCATCCCGAATGGAATTTACTTGCCCTCGCACAACGAGGCTGAGCGTGTCCTGGTCCGGCGCATCGTCGCCCGCATGCGCGATGACGGCATGCTGACGCCCGGCGCGCCGGACCTAGTGATCGCCGGCGAGCGCGGCGCCGTGATGGTCGAATTGAAGAGGTCCGCCTCGCGCGACCTGTTCGGCCGCAAGCCCAAGGGCCGCCTGTCGCCGGAGCAGAAGACCTTCCAGCAGCGCTGCGTCGACTGCGGCGTCGAGTACACCGTGGCCTCGTCATGGGACGATATCGCGTGCATTTTGCCTGAACTTTTTTAACCAGGGGAGACCGTCATGCGTACAATTGTGTTTGCGACTGCCTCGATCATCGCCCTCGCTGTCGGCATGGCGCCGGCCAATGCCGTTCTGCAAATTGCCTGGGACTTCGGAGGCACAACCGGGATATGCGTCGACAACACCGGGTGCGACCTCAACCTGGCTGTCGGCACGCTTCAACTGGCGGATCAGACGATCAACGGGGTCGAGGTCAACGGCAGCATTCAGACGAGCACCAAGAGCGCGTCCCTCGATATCCTCAACACATCCAGCTTGAGCGTTATCAACACCACCGGGTCCGACATCCTGGTCACGGTCACGGTCGGCGACAACAACTTTATCGGCCCGGTAACACAATATTCCACGGCGGGCTCGGGCGTGTGGCAGAACGCCATCGGGTCCAGCATAACCCTCAACTGGTACAACGATCCGAACAACGCGCAGGGCGCGGATACGGCGGGCGACACGCCGGGCTCTCTGATCGACACGTTTACCAGCAGCGCCATATTCGCGGCCGACAGCTTCAGCCACAACGGCGCGGGCGCCGTGAGCGACGGCGCGCTGTTCTCCATGACCGAACAGGCGAGCGGCACCCTTACCGCCGGGGCCACCCTGCTCAATCGCGGCCAGACCGAGATCAAGAGCGCCGCCGCGGTGCCCGAGCCGGGCTCGCTGGCGCTCCTGGGCGGTGCGCTGCTGGGGCTGGGAATGCTGGGGCGCCGGCGGCGCCTCGGATGAGCTCACCCGACGCCGATGCGGTCGCGTTCGCCGCGGCGGCCGACGCGCTCATGGACTGCATCGCGCCGATTTTGGCGGGCCGATCGCCCGAGCTGCAGGGGGCGGTCATCGCCGACATGACCGCGATATGGCTCGCCGGGCACCGTGTGGAGGGTGACCGCGCCGAGGGCGATCTGCTGCGCGAGCGGCTGCTGCGGTTGCACGCCAAGCATGTGCACGAGCTGGCCCTGATGTACCTGGACGGCGTCGATGGCTGACGAGCGACGCCACACCGCACGCGACCTGGACGCCGGCAAAGCGGCGATGCAGCGCTGGCTGGCCGATCCCGCCAGCGGGCTGCCGCATCACATCGCGCTGGCTATCGCCGCCGAGCGCGAGCGCATCGTGGCCGTGCTGACACGTGCGGCCTCCGACAATCCCGCGGTCGCGCGGCAACTGCGCGCCGTGATCGACGCCGTCGAGCGCGTGCAGTGAGCGCCGCCCCGAGTCCGCCCAACCGCGTTGTCCTGTCGGACGACGGGCGCCGCATCAGGGTCTCGGTCTACGTCGCCGGTGTCGAGGCACCGCTCGGGGTCGCCGAGCTGCCGCTCGAGGTCGCGGCGCAGCTCTGTGCCGACCTGGCCGCCGCCGTTGCGGCGCACCTGGCGCGGATGCGCAACCATCGGGTCGGCGTGGTCCGGGGGCCGGCGAAGTGAGCGCGGGCGCGCAATCCTTGTTGCCGCAGGCGGGGCGCCTCGCTGGAGCCTACGCCATGTCCTGCTCGATAGCGTCGGCCAGGATGCGCAGCAGCGCCGGCAATTTCAGTGCCGCCGTGCCATTCGTCTGCACGCTGAAGCCGCTGCCCTTATCGCCATTGACCACGATAACAATTACGGCGTCAGCGCTTGATGCCTCGCGTGCGTGCGTCGCGAGGTCGTCGTATTTTCCCGGCCCGAGTGGCATCCGATGCGTTCCTTGCTTGCCGCGGCCGGGGCGCCTCGCTTACGCTGTCCGGTGGAGTAATCCTTGGGAGAGCTATCCCAGAAATAGACAAGCCCGCTCGAAAGCGGGCCTGAATATCCGGTACGAAAACCGGCTGATCTCTGAACAAGACCAGCTTGCCCCAATCGTACCGGATTTAGCAAGAGCGTTTCTTGCCACGGGCGAGGTGCGCCTTGTTGCAGGCCGCTTCCGGGCCAACCGGAGGACAAGCCGTGCCTGATTCCGTCATCCCGTTTCGCCATCCCGAGCCTGCACGGGAGCCGCCCGTGGACATCGAGGCCGAGCAAGCGCTCCTGGGCGCTGTCTTAGTCAATCCCGCCGCCTATCAGAGCATCGAAAACACGCTGCTGCCGGAGCACTTCGCCAACGCGATCCACAGTAGGATTTTCAAAGCCGCAGCCACGCTGATCGCCGCCGGAGCCAATCCCGACCCGGTGATGCTCAAGCATTGCCTGGGCGAAGAGCCGCTACTGGCCTCGATGGGCGGCACCGCCGGTTATATCGCGACGCTCATCCGAGCCGCCGGGCCGCCCAGCAACGCCCCGTTCTATGCCAAGGCGATCAAAGAGGTTCACTTCCGCCGGATCGCCATCGCAGCCGCCACTCGCGTTATCGATGCCGCCAACAATCCCGCCGAGTCGATGTCGGCGAGCGTCGCACATGCGTCGCACATATTTGGCGCGGTCCCACATGCGTCGCTCACCTTAGTTTGTGCGGCTGACGTCGCTGCGAGGCCGGCTCCCACCAGACCGTGGATTGTTCCCGAATGGTTGCCGTCGCGCCAAGTCACGCTACTGACGGGTGATGGCGGCACCGGAAAATCCCAGATCGCGATGCAACTGCAGGCGTCGGCCTCGGGCGGAACGCTCTGGCTCGGCCTGCCGGTCGTGCAATGCCGCTCGATCGGGTTCTATGCGGAGGACGACGACGACGAGCTGCACCGCCGGCTGCACGGCATTGCCGCACTGACCCAGGCTTCGCCTGAAACGCTTTCCGACATGCATTGGCGCAGCGTGCTCGGCGACGAAGCGGAGATGGTCGAGGTCGACGAAACCGGCACGATCCAGCCAACCCCGTACTTTCGCGAACTCGAACGTATCGTGCTGAATTACAAGGCTCGGCTCCTGATCCTCGACGCTGTCACCAACCTGTTCGGCGGCGACGAGATTCGTCGGCGGCAGGTCAACGCTTTCATCCTGCTGCTACGCCAACTCGCCATCAGGATGGACGGCGCCGTCTTGCTGCTCGGACATCCCAGCGCATCGGGCATCGCGACCGGCTCCGGTCTGTCCGGCTCGACCCACTGGCACAATGCCGTGCGGTCCCGGTTCTATTTTGCCCGCGCAACCGACGAAGACGCCGACCCCGACGAGCGCACGCTCTCCAAGATGAAGGCAAACTATGCCGGGGCCGGCGACGTGCTCCGGGTACGCTGGCAACCGGGCGGTTTCGTCGCCCTCGACGAGCCAGGCTCGGTCGACCGCATGGCGCAGGCATCCAAGGCCGAGCGCGTGTTCCTGGCGATCCTGGCCAGCACCTACAGCAGCGGCACGTGGACGTGCCCCAACCTCACCGCGCGCAACTACGCGCCGCACGTCTTCGCCAGACATGCCGACCGCGAAGGGCTCGGCAAGCCGGCATTTGAGGCGGCAATGCAACGTTTGCTGCGCAGTGGCCGCATTTCAACCGAGAGTTATGGACGGCCCTCCGATCCCCGGGCTCGTTTGAGACTTATGTGAGTAAAGGCGTATCCTATGAACCGTCGCACATGCGTCGCACATCCGTCCCACATTCGGCCACGCCCGCCCAGGAGCCCCCCACGTGTGTCTCTCTCCCCCCCTATAGGGGGGAAGAGACACACGGGGGTTTGGGGCGACAGAGAGACACGCGGGCAGTCTTCAGGTCTGAGGCACATCTCGGAAATTCTACCGGCTGTTACCGCCGCAGTTCGGCAGGCAGCGGAGTAGTCCGCCATGATCGCCACCCTGTGCCTCCTGATCGCCGTCGTGTTCGCCCTGCTCTCGACCACCGGCATCCCCGAGCATCCCCGCTGGCACCATCTCTCGGCAGCGATCCTGTTCCTGGCGCTGGCACTTCTCGTCGGTCACCTGCCGTGGCCTGCGCCATGACCTTCGCCGAGGCCCTCGCAGCGGTCGACCGCGACAGCAGGGACGATCTGGTCGAGGACATCGAGGACGCGCTCGACGGCCACAACGCCGCCGAGGTGTTTTTGGCGATGGCGTACTTCCTGGCCGTCGCGATCAAGCACCTGCCCTGCAGCGATCTCGACGCGATCATCGACGGCATGCCGACCATTTTGCGCTCGGTCATCGCCCATGAGGCCGACACGGTCACGCTGCAATGAAAGCCAGCCTGTTCCTCGCCGCCTTGGACGCCACCCTGCCGCCGGAGCGCCTAACGCACGGGCGGGTCGAGCGGTCGCGCGAGACGGTGGCGGACAGCGCCGGCCGCATCGGGAGGCCCTATGTCGCCGAGGGCCTGCTCGGCATGCTGGAGCGGCGCGGCCAGATCGGCCGGGCGCAGCGCCTGGCCGGCGAACAATTCGCGGAGTGGTTCAGGCTCGCCCAGCTCGATCCGTTGCGCGCCGCCGACATCGGGCAGCGCATCCCCTCCGGCAGGTCCGCGACCGGCCTCGCCATCGAGCACGCACGCCGCCGCGTCAACGCCGCGCTCGACGCCTGCGGCGGCATCTCCAGCCCGTGCGGGTGCGCCGCCTGGTACGTCCTCGGGCTCGAACTCACCGTCGCCGAGTTCGCCCGCCGCGAGGGCTGGTCGGGCCGCGCGATGCGCCACGAAACCGCCAAGCACCTGCTGTTCGGCGCGCTGAGCGTTTTGGCGGCGCATTACGGAAAAGATCGATGAGCAAATTGTGTCCGTTCTGCGGCGCGACAAGCGAGCCGGAAATGGATTGGGTGCTCGCGCTTCGATGGGGATTCGACTGATGCCGACCTCCGAGCCCGATCCCGAGATGCTTGCGCTCGCGCAGAAAAGCGCCGCCGAGTCGCGCGCCGGCATGTCGAGTGGATATGCGAAGGCGATCACAAGGCCCAGCTCGGCGGGCCGATTTACCGGCATATCGAAGGCATCTCGACCGCTGTCATCATGGACGCGCTTCGGGTGATCGAGGAGGCCACGATCAAGCGCGTATTCGTGATTCCTCCACAGAAGACGGCGGGGCGGTAGATGCCGCGCCCCCTTGCCATCGATCTCTTTTGCGGCCTCGGCGGCTGGGCCGAAGGGTTGCTCGCCGAGGGCTTTGATGTCGTCGGCTTCGACATCGAGAGGCACCGATACCCCGAACGGGTACTGAATAGCGGGGCGCGCAAAGTTGCCGCTGATGGGGTCGATTTCAATAACCCGAACGTCGGTAGTAGTCGAAACCGTTCTTTCAATTATGCAAATCAGTGCGCGGTAAAAGAAGCGCCGCTGACCGGGCGATGGGCAGAATATCCCGGCCAGCTTGTGATTCAGGACGTGCTGACGCTGCACGGTTCGCAGTTCAAGGACGCGGCGCTTATCGTCGCCTCGCCGCCGTGCCAGGAATACAGCTACATGGCAATGCCGTGGAAGCTGGCGAAGGCGAAGGCTGCGGCAATACGGGCCGACGCGACCGGGCAAAAGCTGGCCGACCTCAACCGGCTGTTCGACGCCTGTTTCCTCATTCAAGCGGAGGCTTCCATCGCCGCCGGTCGGCATATCCCGATGGTCATCGAGAACGTGCGCGGAGCACAGCCGTGGGTCGGCCGGGCGCGGTGGAACTTCGGCAGCTTCTACCTTTGGGGTGATGTGCCGGCGCTGATGCCGTTCACGTACAGCGCCACCAAAGTGCCAAGTTTCCGCTTTGATGGCAGCGGAGGCAGTTTTCAAACTGCCTCCGTCAGACGCACGAACCCCGGCAACGGGACGCTCTTCACTACCCGCGATTGCGGTATTGAGAGCGTCAAACAAGGCGGCTCGGGCGCGGCGTGGTGGGACAAAGGCCTGGACGAGTGCCGTAAGGAAGCAACCGGCCGCAAGGCGGCGAGTGCGCTGATCGCCAAGATACCTCTGCCGCTGGCACGTCATATAGCGGCTGTATTCCGGCCAGACGCAGAAACGGCGCAACCCTTTGCCGAGGACCGCGCCGCCCAATGACCGCACATTCGCCCGCTGCCCGGCGTGCGGAGCCAACGGCCCCCGCATCGAACACGATCCGTACAGCGACGAATGCTTCGCGGCATTCGAGGCCGCCCGCGCCGCTTGGGATCGCCGGGCAGAAACCGGTTGACAAACCGTGGAATTTATTTGGATGATTTATGCAATCCCTTCGAATTGTCACTGATCGAGCCCCATGAGGGGTCAGGAGTCGTTCACGTCCGGCTGGGCCGCCGAATTGGCCGCGACATGTGATCGAGCCCCTTGAGGGGTCGGGAGGGTACGGTTCGACTCCGCCCAGGATCGCCCCTGCGGCGGGTTTTGCGTTTCAAGGCCCGTAGAGCGGCCTGATTGCCGGATCCATGCCGAACTAGCCAAAAACCCGTTGAATGCACTCAGCGGCCACGGGAAGCGATTTACGGGGTATTCTACCGCGGCATTCCGCGAATGATCACGACGGTTCGGGGTTGCTCCCGCGGCGGCGACGCAATTGCGTCCCGATGCCCTGCGCCTCCCCAGAAGCGGAGGAGATGCCGGCATTCCTCGATCTCGGCAAGTGACAACTGGGCAACCGGCTTGGAACATTCGGGAGCGATCATGTCGAGCGCGCCCGACATGTCGGACGCCCACGCCGGCCCCGCCGACACTAGGCCCGCCACCACCAGATACGCCAACCTTCGCATGATCCAAACTCCTGCTTTACCGGCATCCACAGGTATGCGCTGCGTTGGCAGGCGTCTTGATAGCGTCGGCCAATTACTTGATATCCGCGCATGAAGCACAAGCGGCAGCACCCGTTCTACGATACGGCCGCATGGCGTACCCTGCGCAGGCAGATCGTGGCACGGGACGGGTACAGATGTACCGTGTGCCATGTCTCGCTGACCTCGGCACAGGCAAGGGTCGACCACGTACAGCGCATGAAGGATGCACCGCACCTCGCACTGGAGCCGAGCAACCTGCG
>Ga0310810_10000623_pt1 | contig 35540 bp, 31 predicted proteins | sample NCmetagenome_FD_207641 | JGI IMG/M metagenome (GOLD analysis project Ga0310810, IMG submission 207641) | Soil microbial communities from experimental microcosm in Duke University, North Carolina, United States - NC | ecosystem: Engineered > Artificial ecosystem > Soil microcosm > Unclassified ... | reverse complement strand
CAGGAGCGATCTCCGTCTACCTCCAGACATCGCCGAGTGGCGCCGCGGTCTTCGCGGATGGGAGCGCCATTGGCGTCTACACTCCGGCTGCGGCCAGCGTCAGCCCCGGTGGCTCGCTACGGCTGTCGCTCCTCGGCTACGTGGATTCGACGTTCGCCGCACCCGCGCAATCAGAAACGCTCCGCGTCACTCTGCGGCCGTCAGCAGGAACACCGGCGCACTTCACGGCGATCCGCCTGACGCCACCTCCGACCTGTCCTCGCGCCGGAGGGATCGCCGTTGGGCAAGACGGCAAGATCTATGTGCCGAGCCTGTGCGGCTCGAGCGGCACGCTGAGCATCTATTCAGCGACTGGGGCGCTCCTGACGTCGTGGTCGCTCAGCGGACCCATCGGGGGATACTCCGGGCTCGCCGTTGACTCTCAAGGGAGCGTCTACGTCGCGACGTGGTCGGGGAACGACTCGTTCGTCGAGAAGTACTCCTCCGCCGGAGCGCTCCTCTACGCGCTCAGCTCGCCCTCATCAGGCGGAACGTTCAACAGATTCCTGAGCGCCGTGACCATCGGCACCGGCGACAGCTTGTACGTCTGCTCGCTGGGCCAGGTCCTCATCTACGGCCGCGACAACTCAGCCTCGACGAGGAGCGTGCCGATTGCGACGAGCTCGACGGCCTTCGGCACCATCACGCGCGACGCGTCAGGGAATTGGTACGCCTGTCGCCAAGACACGGTTCAGACGACGAGTGACGCGGTCTTCAAGGTGGCGCCCGAGGGCGGGAGCGCGGTCAGCTCATGGCAGATTCTCTTGAACGGATACGGCGACGTGCTGGGGGTGCGAGGGGACGCGAGGCTCTACGTCTACGCCTTTCGGACCACTGGCGTCAGGGTTCAGCGCTACTCCCTTGATGAACAGCTTCTCGCGGAGTGGACCATCAAGGCACCCGATTCGCCGGGAACGGTCAGCGACTTTGGCGTGGCCCTGGCGCCAAACGGCGACGTCTTCGAGTTGACTGGCTGGGCGCTATTGCATTGGTCGAACTGAGGCTAAGGGGCGTCACGAGGTTCCTTAGGCTGGTCCTTGCCAGTATACCTGCTGCGCCATCCCTTTGGTGTGGCATTTCCGCCTTGGTGCTTCGTGCCGGCAGCGCTAGCGTCAAGCGAGGAGCGCGGCCGCGCCACAGATGGGCCAGGACTATGTAAGGAGGAGCCATGGGAAGAACCAGCCGCACCGTCCTCTTGCTCGGAATCGCAACGCTAACAGGCAGCCCTTCGTTGGCCGAGTCCGCGACCGCTCACGCGGTACACGCGACTACAATACCGACAGCATCACGCTCGACGGAGGTCATCACATTCACAGACATCGGCCCCGTTCTCACAACAATGTACACAACCGGAGTGAGTTGGGGGGACTATGACAACGACGGTGATCTCGATCTTGTCTTCGCTGGTACACCCGACGCGGCGCCGTCGAATTCGCGGATCTACAACAATGGTGGTGGCGGTGCCTTCACAGATATAGGTGCGGGCCTTGCGATTGCCGCGTATCCGTCTGTCGCGTGGGGCGATTACGACAACGATGGCGACCTTGATCTTCTGCTAGCGGGATACGACACCGTCGTTGGCGATGGGCGCACGCGCATTTATCGCAACAATGGTAATGGCACCTTCACTAACATCGGTGCCGCGCTCCCGGGCATTTATACCGGCGTCGGCGCCTGGGGCGACTTCGACAACGACGGCGATCTCGACATTCTCCTCATGGGGTTTTCCGGTACGGGCAATCTGGCGCGTGTCTATCGCAACGACGGCGGGGGTACGTTCACAGACATTGGAGCAGGCCTTCCCGCCCTCTACGACGGCTCGGCGGCCTGGGGCGACTTTGATAACGATGGCGATCTCGACATCCTCTTGAGCGGGAATGCCGGGACGGAAGCGAGTCCGACGCCGGTCTCAGTGATCTTCCGCAACAACGGGGATGGCACGTTCAGTGACATCAACGCTGGCCTGACGGGCGTGTGGAAGAGTTCTGCTGCATGGGGCGACTACGACAATGACGGGGACCTCGACATAGTGCTCATGGGCAACGCGGGCTCGAACGATGTGCCACATCGCATCACGCGGATCTACCGGAATGACGGTGGCGGCGTGTTCACGGATATTGGGGCTGGTCTTCCGGGCGTCAACACGGGAGCAGTCGCGTGGGGCGACTACGACAATGACGGAGATCTCGATCTTCTGCTGACTGGATACACAGGGACTGGGGGGCTGGCGCGTGTGTACCGCAACGATGGCGGGGGCTCGTTCACTGACATCGGCGCTGGCCTCACAGCGGGTACGGAAATACCTCGAGCCCGGCCTCGGGCATCTGCTCCTTCACCGACTGACGAAGGAGCATGTTCGGAGCTACCGACTCTGGCTCGAGAAGAAGCCAATCTCGTCGACTACGGTCTGGCACATCCTGGCCGACGCACGATGCATGCTGTTCTGGTGTGTCGACGCCGGATTCTTGGATTCATCGCCGTTCCCGCGGCGCATCATGCCGCAGCTTCAGGAACGGCCGCCGGACCGGTTGACCGATGAGGAAGCAGAGCAAGTAAGGCTACTCCCCGAACCGTACGGGTTCGTCTGTCGGTTGGCTATTGGAACTGGACTTAGGTGGGGTGAACTCACGCGAGCCCAGGCGAGCGACGTAGAGAGAGGATTTCTGGTCGTCCACCACACCAAGAGTCGCAAAGTGCGCCGGGTTCCTCTGGAGCCCGAACTCCTGAGGGAAGTGCGGAGTCGGGTAGGGCGCTTGGTGGCATTCGCTACACTGTCACCGGGATCGTTCGCCTCTGCGGTGCGGAGGCACAGCGGCATCGAGCGATTCCATGTTCACCAGACACGCCATACCTTCGCTTGTCAGTGGCTCGAGCGGGGTGGAGGCCTTGCCGCCCTGCAACAGATCCTCGGACACGCCTCGATCGAGACGACGCAACGCTACGCGAAGCTGACCGATGAAGTGGTAATGCGCGAAGCGCAACGCATCTCAGCCATGCCGTCGAGTAGGAGAGACGTTGACTGAGGTACGCGTCCAGACATCGAAGAACCGCAGCTTGTGGGCGACCAATTACTGGAAGTGCCTGTTCGATTCTCTCTGTCGGAAGGGATCGAGACACGATCCGCGTCGTGAATACCCCGATCTGAAGGAGCACTTGGAACACCTGATCGAGGAGCGCGCAGGGCGGTTCCACCCGCGGATCGGCACTGCACTTTGCGAGCATGATGACGACAAAGTGCGTGTCATTCGGATGACGAGAGTAGCGAAGGGCAAGGAAGAGATCGCATTTGCGCCCGCATGGCAACCGATTACGTCCAGCTGGACGCGTATTGAGTCTCCGTTCTTTGGCACGCCTGGCGATTCAAAGTACGAGGCTCAGAGCAAGTCCAACCAAGAGGTGCTTGGGAAGCGCATCGAGCAGGATCGCGATATTCGTTCGCTGGGGCTTTCCTTCACCCTTTCGCAGTTTCGGAAGGACCGGGATCTTGACAACCTGTACGACGGCCTCGTGAAGTTGTTCAACAAGCTGTATCCCAAGATCAATGAATTGCTCCTCGTGAAGGAAACTCCGCGGCCGGAGCAGGGCGAAGTTCTTGGGGTCTTGTCTGACGTTCGTAGCCAAGTTGTAGCCAAAGTTGTAGCCATCAATTCCTAAATCGTTGTGGCCCCGTAGCTCAGACGGATAGAGCAGCGGTTTCCTAAACCGCGTGCCGCTGGTTCGACTCCAGCCGGGGCCACCAACCATCGTCCAAATCGCGGCGATTCTCGTGATACGATCCCCGCGGAGAATCGAGCGAAAGCATCGTCCGAAGCGCCAACCGGGGGAGGGAATACGATGGTTTTCCGTTCGCCGCTGATGGCTCTCGTCGCCACCACCCTCGCGCTGGCGGGCTGTTCCAGCTCGCGAACGCTCGCGCCCAGCATCTCGGGGCAGCTTCCGGCACAGGTCACGCTCGGCGGAGTCGCGATGTCGGTCACGACCTCGCTCAATCGCGATTTCATGCCGATTGCGCCGCCAGACGGCAGCCCGCTCGGCGTCCTCGTCCAGGTGCATTCACTGACGGGCGCTGCGCTGCCGGCCGGCCTCTCGATCGTCTCTGTGACCGTCCGGTATCAGGGGCTCGAATGGACGAGCACACCCAACAAGATAGATCTGTCGGACCCAACGCGGCTGGAGGCGGGCTCGGGTGGCGGCCCAAAGTGGGGCCCGGAGGTCGCGGTCGACGTGGTCGCGGTGCTCGAGCTGGCCGGGCACCGTGAGTCGGTGGACCTGACGAATCAGTGGATCGGCAGAACCGACTAGCGACCCCTGCACCGCGCTCCAGCTCCCTCGCGTCGCGATCCGAAGACCCTTCGCGGCGGGCCGGCCTCGTGTCCCTGTGACGTTTCCCCCTGACCTCGGGGTTGTTACAGGAGACCCGGCAGACCCCCTGCCGAACGTGAGGAGACCCACGATGAGATCGAATTGGATGGTGCGGTCCGCAGTGTGCGCGACCCTGTTCGCGTGCGCCGGGCTCGCGATCATGGCCGCTCCGGCGGCCGCGCAGCTGACGGGCAATCTGAGGTTCACGAGAGGCTACGACCTGGTCCCGAACCCGCCGCTGACGACCCACCCGACGACGCTCGTGCTCTATGGCGTCTACCAGACGAATTGTGGCGTCGTCGAGGACGTGTCGGTCACCGACCCCGAGCACGTGTCGATCCGCCTGCGCTCGACCACCACGTGTCCGGACTCCTCGATCAACTGGTGGTCCGGCTCGCTCACGTTCGGCGTCGAGGATTCGCTGTCGATGCCGCCGCCACCGCCGCCGCCGCCTCCGGTCGCCCCGCTGGTCCTCGGTACGCAGATCCGCCCATGGCCGCCGACGGCCCACGTGCCGCTCGCGCTCTCGGTCTGGGGGTTCGCGCCGTTCGACTGTCCGATGGCGACCGAGGCGACGGTGATCGACTCCAGCCATCTCTCGGTGGGGCTGTCTCCCAGGTCCGACTGCGCCGGCGACACGACGCGGGCCTGGTCGGCTTCGTTCGACCTCGGCCTGCAGCGCGAGGGCTATCACACGATGGATCTCGCCATCACGCTCACCGGCGATTCGCTGACGCACCATGTGCCGGTGCAGTTCATCGTCGCCGCCGACTCGGTCCAGTGGGGACCGCCGCCGTCCGATTCGCTCGACCACATGATGTCCCAGGCGCGGCCCAATCCGTTCGCCAGCGAGTCTCGGTTCTCGGTGTCCGTGGACAACGTCAGCGCGGCGAACGTGGCCGTGTTCGACATCATGGGCCGGCGCGTGCGGACGATCTTCAGCGGCCGGTTGCAGCCGGGCACCACCCAGTTCGCATGGGACGGGCGCCACGACAACGGCACCCGGGCGACGTCGGGCATCTACTTCTATCGCCTCGAAATGAGAGGACGCGTGTTGTCGCGCCGGATCGTGCTGCTGAGAGCACAATGACCCGGATGCGCGGGACGGGGCGCATGACGGCGCCTCGTCCTGCGCGACGCTCGAGACGATGACCGATGCCGAACTGGTGGTACGTGCGGTGGCGGGGGATGTCGGGGCATTCGAAGAGCTGGTCGCCCGGCACCATGCCGCGTGCTTGCGCTTTGCCGCGCACGCGCTCGGCGACCGAGTCGAAGCGGAGGACGTGGTGCAGGAAACACTGCTGAGAGCCTATCGCTCGTTGGGCCGCTATGAAGAGCGCCAGCAGTTCCGGCCCTGGCTGTTTCGGATCCTCGTGAACCGGTGCCGCACGGCGGCGGGACGCTCGCACACGCGCCGTCTGCGCGACGCGGTCGAGCTGACGTCCGGCCTCGCCACCACCGACGCGCACGATGGGATCGCGCTCCGCTCGCGGCTCGATCGCGCGATCAACGGGCTCGACGACTTGCAGCGCGAGGCGTTCCTGCTGAAACTCGGCGAAGGCCTCGAGTACGAAGAGATCGCGCGGATCACGGGCGCCAGCGTCTCGGCGCTCAAGATGCGCGTGAAGCGCGCCCGCGAACAGGTCCGGGCGCGGTGGGAGGAGATGGAGAACGATGAACCGCGATGACCGGTGGGACGACGAGGTGCGCGACGCGTACCGCGGCGCGATCGAAGGTGAGGAGCAGGCACGGGAGCGAGCACTCATGCGCCTGCGACGAGAGCCAACGCCGCGCCGTGGTTCGACCAGCGCCTGGTGGCGCGATCCCGATGCGCTGAGGATTCGCCCGTGGGCGGCGGCGGCGAGCCTGCTCGCCGTCCTCGCGATCGGCGCGTGGGGCGGCGCGTGGTGGATGGCGTCGCGCGGCGGGCACGCAGGACGGCCGGCGATCGCGACGCTGCCGAGCGACGCGACGGCGGTCACGTTCGTGTTCGAGGCGCCGGGCGCGTCGCGGGTGTCGCTGGTCGGCGACTTCAACGGCTGGGACCCGAAGGCGACGCCGCTCGCGCATGCATCGACGGGCGATGCGTGGACGGTGCGTGTCGCGCTCGAGCGCGGCCTGCATGCGTATGCGTTCGTGATCGACGGGCGCGACTGGGCGCCCGATCCTTCGGCGCCGCTCGCGCCGGTCGCGACGTTCGGGCGGCGGAACTCGCTCGTGGTCGTGGGCGAGGACGCGGCGCTGTGAGACGACTCCTGGCGGTCGCGCTCTTCGTCCTGGTGCTCGCGCCCGGCCGGGCGTCCGGCGACGAGGCGGAAGAGGCGCGGTTGCGTGTCCGGCTCAAGCCCGAGCTGGCGGCCTCGGTGATCGAGGTCGTGCGCTCCACGGCGGCCCAGGGTCTGCCGACGGCGCCGCTCGTCGGGCGCGCGCTCGAGGGCGCGAGCCGCCAGGCCGACGACGCGGCGATCCTCGACGCGGTTGAGAGGTATGCGGCCGGTCTCGTCGGGGCCCGCCGCGCGCTCGGCGCGACCGCGCGCGCTGCCGAGCTGGACGCGGGGGCGGGCGCCTTGATGGCGGGCGTGCCCGAGGACTCGCTCACCAGCCTGAAACGTGCGCGGCCTTCGGGATCGCTCGTGATACCGTTGATCGTGCTGTCGGACTTCGTCGCGCGCGGAGTCCCGGTCGGGAGCGCATCGAACACGGTGCTGTCGGCGACGCGCGCCGGCGCCGCGGACCCGGCGCTGCTCCGGATGCGCGAGCGCATCCACGACCGCATCCTCCGCGGCGAGGCGCCGGCGGGAGCGTCGCGCGAAGAACTGCGGGCATTGCTGCTCAAGACGCATCCATCGAACGAACGCGGCGGCCGGGAGCCGAGCGAAGAGAGGCGACCGTGAAGGAAAACGTCCGGAGCATTCACCCTCGCACCGTCGCCCACGCGTTCGCGTGGGTGTTGGCATTCTCGGCATGCGCCCTGGCGGCATCGGCGTTCGCGGCATCGGCGTCCGCGGATCCCGCCGAGGGCGAAGCGCTGCGGCCGGAATGGCTGCGCGCACCCGAGACGCGCGGCCCTCTTGCCGCGGCGATCGGAGTCGACGCGCAACGCGCCTGGTGGGGCATCGACGGCGCGGTGCCCCTGAGCTTCTGGCTGCCGCGCACGCGGACGAACGTCGAGAACGTGCCCGCGTTCGGACTCGGCCTCTCGGTCACGGGCAGCGCCACGTCCGACGCGAGCAATCTGCACTACTCGGCGCTCATCGACCGGCGCACCCGCCTGACCGGCGGCTGGCTCGGCGTGGCGACGGGCGGGAGCGGCGTGCAGAGTTCGCGGTTCCGCGTGGGAACCGGCCTGTGGCGCGCGGTCGCGCCGTTCGAGTTCGAGGCGGGCGTCGTGTCCGGCATGGAGCAGGGCGTGACGCGCGAGGTGACGCACTGGACGGTCGCCCCCGACACGTTCCGCTCGCACGACACCACGTCCGTGAACGATGTCGATCGCCTGGCGTTCTCGACGACGGCGCACAGCGCCATTCGCTGGCGCTTCGGTCGCATGGAGCTGGGCGCGATGGGCGGGCTCACGCTCGGCCCTCGCAACACGCCGCTGCGTTGGGCGCAGGCCACGATGCACGTCCAGGCCTCGCCGCACGTGCTGGTGATGGCCGCCTACGGCCAGCGTCCCGCGGCGTCGATGGCGTTCGAGCCGGCCGCCGGCGGATACACGATGCTCGGCATACGCGTCGCGCCGTGGGCGTCCCACGATTGGGGCGTGCCGCGCTCGACCGCCCCGGTTGCGGTGCGGTGGCGGGCCCAGCCACTCGAGGACGGCGGCACCGTGATCCGCCTGCGATGCCATAACGCATCGCGCGTCGAGCTCGCCGCGGATTTCACCGACTGGGCGCCCGTCACGCTTCTGTCGACGGGCAACGATTGGTGGGAGCGAAGCGTGACGATTCCTCCGGGACTTCACGAGGTCCAGGTTCGGCTGGACGGCGGCGTGTGGCAAGTGCCGCCGGGATTGCCGCGCACCGCCCGCGAGTTCGCGGGCGATGTCGGAGTGCTGGTCATCGAGTGACGTAACGAACCTCAGGGCTACCATGCGGCTCTCGGAGGGCTGCCGATGGCCACGGGCAAGGGAACTGGCTTCTATGTCAGCGTCGCACTGCTCTATCCAGCCGCCCTTGGCGCGGCGATCGCTTGGCTCGTCCCAGCGGTCGGCCTCGCGGCGAATGGCAGCGAGCAGATTCCACTCTGGAGCCTGGCTTTCGCCCTTTGGTTCGTCCTGTATCACGCCATATGGTTCGTCCACATCGTCAGGCTGTCAGAGGGCGGTGACTTCAAATATGGGCGGCAACGGTTTGCCTCGGATCTGATCGATGTGGTGGCCCTGTTCCTGGCATTTTGGGCACTCGGCTTGGCGACAGCCCCTGCACAAGGCATCCACTTCCGACTCGTCTACGCAGCTGCCGCCCTGGTGCCAGTGTCCGCGATGATCGACCACCGCGTCGGCACCAGCTTGAAAAGGCCGCTCGTCACCCTATCCATGGTGCCGCCCGCGATTGGTTTCATGTTGTCTCGTGATTCTGGGACCGTGACCAGCGTTGATCTGGGCTGCGTCATGACGCTCTACGTTCTCCTGATCGTCTATGTCATCGCTCCGAGGCTGTTCGGTTCCGAACTCCGTCGGAAGAGGGCGGACGTGAGCAGGCGCGTACGCGGTCGAAGGGCCTGACGCATGCCCCTCACCACCCTCGATCCCACGGCGGCTCTCGTCGTCATCGATCTGCAGAAGGGCATCGTCGGCCTGCCGCTCGCGCATCCCGCCGCCGAGGTGGTCGATCGTGCGATGCGGCTCGCGCGCGCGTTTCGCGCGCGGCGGCTGCCGGTCGTGCTCGTCAACGTGACGGGAGGAGCGCCCGGGCGCATCGAGGCGACGATGCCCGGCGGCACGCGCCCGGCGGATTGGGCGGAGCTGGTGGCCGAGCTGGACCGCCAGCCAGGCGATCTCCTCATCACCAAGCAGCGCTGGGGCGCGTTTCACGGCACGTCGCTCGACGCCGATCTGAAGCAGCGCGGCGTCACGCAGATCTTCCTCGCCGGCATCTCGACGACGCGTGGCGTCGAATCCACGGCGCGTGGCGCACACGAGCTGGGCTACCACGTCGTGCTGGTCGTCGACGCGATGACGGACCGCAACGGCGACGCGCATCGCAACAGCGTCGCGAACGTCTTCCCGTCGCTGGGAGAGACGACGACTACCGACGAGGTGCTGAAGAAGCTGGGGTGAACGCCGGACCCAACCCGCGACGTGGTGCCTAGCCGCCGCCCGCAAGCCGCTCGCGAAACCGCGCCGGCGTGACTCCGGTCCAGGCGCGAAACGCCCGATGGAACTCGCTCGGTTGGCCGTAGCCCAGCCGCCAGGCGATCTCGCCCAGCGGCAGCCGCGGATCGCGCAGGCAGTCTTCCGCGATTTCGCGGCGCACGCTCGTCAGGAGCTCCGCGTACGACGTGCCACGCGCGGCCAGCTCGCGCTGGAGCGAGCGCGCGCTCAGGCCAAGTTCGCCTGCGAGGCGTTCCAGGCGCGGGTGCCCGTCCTCCAGATGAAGACGCAGCCACTGGCGGGCGCGACTCGGCGCGTCGAGCGTGGCGGGCGCCGCTCCTTCGATGCCGCCGGCCAGCATCCTCGCGCTTCCCATGTCCACGTCGGCGCATCGCATGAGCCAGGCGCAAAGCCGCTCGTCTGCCCTGTGCAAGCGGATGTTCAGCGCCTCGCGGCGAAACAGCAGCGCGGTGCGCGGCATGTTGAAGCGCAGTTTCTTCCCGAAGACTCGTTCGTGTTGGGAGCGATCGCGCGGCGCCTCGTGACGGAACCACGCTTCGGCGAGTCCGATCGCGCTCCCGTCGACGAGCCGGCGCGACGTCGCCGCCAGGGTCGCGACGCTCATCTCGCTGTCCTGGCACGTCGCGAACGCGTCGCGCTCCGCGTACTCCCACGACACACGAACCCACGCGCCATCGCGTTCGAGGCGGAAGCGCGCGCCGTCGGTCCACAGCGGCAGGTAGCGTGCTGCGCGCTCGAGGGCGAGCCCGAGTGTGGCGGAGTGCAGGACGATGTAGCCGAACAATCCAAAGTGACGGATGTCGAGCGCCTCACCCACGCGCAGACCGAATGCGCGGTCGCCGGTCAGTCGCGCCGCCGATTCGTAAAGAGCGGCGAGTCGGCCGATCGGAATCCGTACGCGCGCGTGTCCGAGCAGGGCGTGATCCAGGCCGGCGTCGTCGCACAACCGCTCGCGTGGCACGCGTGGCGCCGCCGAGGCCACGACGGGCATCGCCGACGCGATCGGCACCGTCCACGCGTCCAACTGTCGCGATTCGTTCATGGTCTGGCGTGATGCGTCATTGCCAAGTCGCCCCCTCGAGGCTCAACGTGTTCGGCCTACGCGGCGACAGGGTGGATTGTTTCGAGCACGGGCCGAGAGGAAGCGATGACCACCGAACCCAATCGAGCAACGAACGCGACCCCGAGCGGGATCATGAAGCTGGTCGTCGGGCCCCACGGCCTGCGCGCGGGCGTGCGCCTGATCCTGTACATCGCCCTGTTCCTCGCGCTATTCGCGATCAACGACTGGCTGCGCGCCCGCTTCCTGTCGCACATGCAAGACTTCCTGCGCTTCGGCATCGTCGAGGTGCTGTCGGCGATCGATCTGGTCGTCGCGAGTGCGGTGATGGCGCGTCTCGAGAAACGCCGCGTCGGGGAGTACGGCCTGCCGTTGCCGCGCCGGCACCTGGGGCGCTACGCGTGGGGGCTCGTTTTGGGCTTCGCCTGGGTGACGGTCGCGATCGCCGGCCTGGCCGCCGCCGGCGCGTATCACGTGCAGAGCGTCGGCGGGCGGGCGAGCGACCTCGCGCTGTACGGCGGCCTGTTCGCGGTGCTCGCGTTCACGATCGGGATCAAGGAGGAGTTGTACTACCGCGGCTACACGCTGTTCACGCTCGCGACCGGCATGGGCTTCTGGCCGGCGGCGGTACTGACGTCCGTTTGGTTCGGCGTTCAGCACATCGTGTTCGCGCACGTGACGTGGATCGGCGGCTTCAACATCGCGCTCGGCGGATTCGTCCTGTGCCTGATGGTGCGCGGCGCCGGAAATCTGTGGATGGCGATCGGCGCGCACGCGGCCATCGACTGGGCGGAGGCGTTCTTCTACGGCGTGCCCGTGAGCGGCCAGACGATCCCCGGGGCCTTGATCCACCCGTCGTTCACGGGACCGATCTGGCTGTCGGGCGGCCCGGCCGGCCCGGAGGGGAGCGTGATCTTCACGGTATCGATGGTTCCGGTGGCGTGGGGACTCGTCGTGTGGATGCGGCGACGGGGTTCGGGCGCGGCGCAGCATTCAGCCTAGGCGCCAGGGCGCTCGCTCGACCGCAGCCGCGGACTTGCCCACAAACACGCGCGCCCACCGGGAGAGAAGCGGTGGGCGGCGCGGCAACCGCGAACGATGCGGTCGGTAGAAACGGTGCGCTAGGGGAGTGCCTTGCGGAACGTCTCGGCCTCCGCGGGCGTCGTGGCCGGGAGAGGCCCGAACAGCAGTTGCTTGTACGTGACGCCGCGTCCGTAGTAGCTGACGTTGTCTTCGGCGTTCGGCGCGAGGCGCGCGCCTTCGATCGAGAGCCCGGCGAACAGACCCTTCGTGCGCGCGTACGAGTAGATCTCGGACTTGAGCTCGAGGTTCGTGGCCGCCTCGCCGCTGCGACCGAACGGGCCGGCCGCGACGCTGGCTTTGCCGCCCAGCGTGAGACGAGTGCCGTTGACCAGCGAGCGGGCGCCGCGATCGTTCATGAAGAACAGCACGAGGTCGGTCGACTCCGCGCCGAGCTGCATCCCGAAACTTCCGCCTGTGATGTTCACGAACGCCGGGTCCGACCAGCCGCTCGCCGTGCGGCAGATCATCACGCCGCTGCCGTGTCGCGCTCCGTAGCCGATGGCCGCCTTGAGCACGCTCGGCAGGACCGCGATGCACTTGCAGTTCTCGAGCAACTCCTTGGGGACGGCGCGGTCGGGCGCCGCGATCAGTTCGTGGTAGACATCGGTCGCTTCCGTGAGTTTCTTCGCGCCGTGCGCCGCGTCCTCCTTGTCACTCGCGAACGCGGTGCCCGTCGCCAACAGCGAGAGCGCCAGCATCGAACACGTCAGTTGCTTCATCATTTCGCATACCTCCGTGAGGGGTTGCCCCGCGCGAGACCCAGCGCCGCCCAACGCATCGACGGACGCGCACCATCATCCTCGTGGCGCGCGCTCGCGGGGCCTTCGATCCTCAGCCTCGCAAAATCCCCGCCACATTGGCTCCGGGGTGCGGTCGACGCGCGGCCCGGCGGGAAGTCGGCTGCAGGCTGCGCGCTAGCACGTTTGTCTGCGAAGTCGCGCAAGGTGCGTGGGGCGGGCGGGACGAGCCGCGGAGTGTAGCCCCGGGGTCGGCGAGAGGAGGTTTCTTCAACCCGACTCGCGTCAGGCGCTTATCGCGACGAGCACTGAAGGCCGACGACCCAACCCGCGCGCACGGCCTCGTCGCCGCGGAAGTCACCGTTCCCCCAGGTCCAGAGGCGCGCGACACTCGGCTGCAGTGCGACATCGCCCCAGTTGAGGGTCGCGCTGGCGTTCGTCTCGACGGCGGGGATGCCGCTCAGACCGTAGTAGTGGTCCTGGAAGTAGAGATGGCTGCCGAGTTCCATGGAAGCGCCGCGCCACGGCAGCGTGTGACTGAGCCCGAGCGTCCAGTACTGGCCTGCGCCCGCGGCCACGTCCCAGTGGACGCTCAGCGTCGGCTCGAGCAACGCGGCGAGCGCGAAGTCGGCGACGACCTCGTGCGTCGGCGCCCAGTCCCGATGCGGATAGCGAAGGTGCGTGTAGCCGAGCGCGCCGGACAGCGGCGTGAGCGCCCACTCGCGCTCGAGGCTCAGGTCGATCTCGTTCAGCTCGTGGCGCGCCTGATCCATGTTGCCCCACGCCGTGAGCGTGAACCCGCGCAGCGTCGCGGATCCCTGCGGCTGGAGTACCGGCCGGCCCTCGCTGTAGTCCAGACCCTGGAAGCTGTATCTCGAAGCGTACGTCGCGCCCCATGCGAGCGGCGCTTCGACGACGGAATCCGCCGCCGTCGCGTCGGCCGCCCGCGCCGCGCGACTCACGCCGAGGCCGCACGCGACGACAATGACGATCCAGCCGAGCACGCGCCCGCTGCGTTTCATGCTGCCTCCTTGCGCTCGGCCGCGGGAGCGGCCGGCTGTGGTTCACGCGCTTTCGGCTCGGCGTCCTCCGGTTCGGCGTTGGCCGCCGGCCCGGCGAGTGGGATCTCGAACGTAATGCGCGCCCCGCGTGTGACCCGATTCTCGGCCCAGATGCGGCCCTCGTGGGCGTCGACGATTTCGCGGCAGATGGCGAGCCCGAGTCCGGTTCCACCGGCATGTGCCTTGATGCTGCCGGCCTGCACGAACTTCTCGAAGATGAGCTCGAGGTCGTTCTCGGGGATTCCTCGCCCGGAGTCCTCGACCGCGACGCGCACGAGGCCGTCGCCGCTCGTGACCCAGACCGCGACCTCTCCGCCCGCCGGCGTGAACTTCCCGGCGTTCGACAAGAGGTTGCGCATCACCTGCTGGATCTTGCAGTGGTCCATGATCGGAGCCGGGAGCGTCCCATCCGTGCGAACGCTGACGCTCAGCTTCTTCTCGTGATAGAACGACGCGAACTCGTCCACGACGTCGGCGACGATCTCGTCGATCGGACCGGCCGCGAACTCGAAGCGCATGCGGCCGGCTTCCATCTTCGCCAGGTCGAGGAGATCGTTCAGGAGTCCGAGCAGGCTCGTGCCGCAGGACTCGATGTTCTCGAAGTCGTCGAGCAGCTCCTCGCGCTCCGCGGTCATCGCGCCCTTGAGCCCGAATTTCGCGTAACTGAGGATCCCGTGCATGGGCGTGCGCAGTTCGTGCGAGATGTTCGCGAGGAACTGCGACTTGGCCGCCGTGGCTTGCCTGGCCGCCTCGGTCGCCGCCATCAACTCCTGACGCTGGATGAAGAAGTTGCCGACGAGGCGAGCCACGTGGCCGAGTTCGTCATGGCGCTTCGCCAGCTTGGCGAGATGCTCGGGCTGGCGCTCGCGCAGGGCCCGCGCGATGGTCGCGAGCGGGTGGCTGACGCGGCGGCGCAGCGCCCAATACACGGCGAGGATGACGCACACGACGCTCCCGATCATCAGCAGCACCGACAGGCGCAGCGTGCCGTACACGCCGGACAGGAGCGGATACGTCGTTTGCGACAGCACGGTCGCGGCCCGCGTGCCGTCGAGCGCGTCGAGACGGACCGCAACCGTAATCGTGCCGGTGCGCGCCGAGACGGAGCGTTCCGGAGGGACTGCCGTGGCCGGGAGGAGACGAACCCGGGCGCCTTCGTCCCAGGCCAGCTCGGCGAGCCGCTGGCCCGTCCACAGGCGGCCAACCACGTAGTAGCCGTGGATCGCCGACGTCCGATCGATGTCCTCGGACCCTTGTATGGGAGAAATCCACAACTCGATCAGGTGGTCCCCCGAACGCACGAAGAAATGTCGGATCGGACGCGCGCGCAGGGCGGGCGCGAGTTCCTTCGAGGAGATGGGCAGCGGGGCGAGCACCGGGTTGTTCGTCGGATTCGCCGTGAAGATCACGTGGAACCGGGTGTCCAGCACCCACGCGGCGTCCACGTCGAACGTGCGGATGCTCTCGGTGATGTTGACGTTCGCCCAATGGAGATTGCGCTCACGCGTGAAGCGGACGAACTCGTCCCAGCGCGTGTAGTCGTCGGCATGGAGGCGCGCGCCGCTCGCGCGCAGTTCGATCACGCGCCGCAGCACGCGGTCCGTCTCTTGGACGCGTTCGTGGAGCAGCAGATCGACTTCGCGCCGCCAGCCCACTTGGATCACGAGCAGCAGAGCGATGAACGCCGCGGCGGTGAGCGCCAGCAGCAGCGTGATGCGCGTCTGGATGCTGACGAAGCCGCGCGGCCGCGCGGGCTCGTCGGGTGGCGAAGCAGAAACGACGTCCGACATGGCCGGACTACGCGGCCTTGGCCGCGGTCCCGATCGCGGTCGGGAGTTCCAGTTGGAACACGGAGCCCCGTCCCAGTTCGGTTTCCACGGAGATCGAGCCGCGGTGATGCTCGGCCACGAGCCGGGCGGCCGCGAGGCTCAGGCCGCTGCCCCGCTTGTGGTGCTTGATGTCCGCGACGACGAATTCCTCGAACAGATGGGGCAGCAGCTGGGGCTCGATCCCCGGCCCCTGGTCCGAAACCGAGAGTCGCGTGCCCGACGCGCTCGACGTCACGCGCACGACGACACGACCCTGCCGCGGACTCATGCGAATGGCGTTGTCGAGCAGCGCCTCGGCGACCCACAGAAGAAGGCTGCCGTCTCCGAGGAGCGGGGCCAAGTCGCCGGGTTCGAGAACGACCTCGACGCGCGCCTTCAGCGCCGCGTCGTTCAGGATCTCGATCGCGTGGCCGGCCACTTCGCGAAGGTCGATGTCGTCGCGGCTGAGCTTCTCGCTGCGCGCCTTCAGCTGTGTGATCAGGCTGACACGCTGCACCAGCGCTTCGAGCCGCTGTGCGCTCACTTCGGCGACTTCCAGGAGCTCGAGCTGCTCCGCGTTGAGACCCGGCGTGTCGCGCAGCAGCGCGAGGCCGCCCATGATCCCGTTCAGGGGCGTGCCGGTCTCGTGGCTGAGGAGATCGAGAAGATCGGACTTCATCCGATCCACCTGCTCGACGGTCTTGAGGCGCACGAAGACGCGCACCTTCGCGATCATCTCGTCGGGATCGAACGGCTTGACGATGTAGTCGTCGGCGCCCGCGGCGTACCCCTCGAGACGCTCCGTCGTCATGGCCTTCGCCGACACCATGATGATCTTGGCGTCGACGAGCTGGGGGAGCGCCCGGAGCCGGCGGCAGGTCTCGTAGCCGTCGAGGTCGGGCATCATGATGTCGAGCAACACGACGTCGGGTCGCAGTTGCGGCGCGACCTCGAGAGCCTTCTGCCCGGTCCCGACCGACGTGACTTCGAACTCGTGACCGAGGCATCTCTGGAGGATGGCGAGGTTCCGAGGGTTGTCGTCGACTGCCAGGATTCGTGGTGAAGGCACCTTCGGCTCCTTGTCGGGAACTGCGCTGCGTCCGCGTACGGCTCGTCCCCACGAGTCTCGGCCGGTTCCGGGGATTCTCAAGGTCGGCGGGGGCTCGCGTGGCGTTCGTTGCAAAATGCTCGACGCGAAGCGCCCGGAAGGCAGGTTTGCGGGGCACCGGGGCGGGAGCCTGCCCGCCGGCCTACATCTATATAGAGGTGCGCAACAATGGACGTGTGAAGCGGGCGCCAGCCGGCACGCCGCGGCCGCTTCCGCCTAGCCCACCCGCCGCCACTTCAGGGTACGGACGATCGGTTCGCCATCCGCGGTCGCGGTGTCCAGGCGGATGACGAGTTCGTCGCGGTCCACCGTCATGCCGCGCGTGAGGACGTGGCCGACGTTCTGCCCGGACAGCGCTCCGACCAGGCGCTGCGTGACGGTTCCGCGCGCGTCGTCGACCGTGTATTCGCCGAAGTAGGCGTCGTAGCCGTCCCGTGCGGCCGTGTTGTTGGGCGCCGAGACGATCGGCGTCGCCTCGGGCGCGGAGCTGCGGTCGCGCTTCATGAACTGCGCCGCGAAGTGTCCGCTCCGGTCGTAGATCAGCAGCGCGATCGGATCGGCGCCCAGCAGGGGATCGACGCGCCGCTCGCCCGAGGCCGTGCGATCCTCGCGCGAGAGCAGCTCCCAGGTTCCGATCAGGCTCTGCGACAGGGGACGTGGCGGCGAGTGTTCGAGCGCCATCGAGGGGACTCCACGTGAAGGGACATCGCGGCCGCGATCGGGCTTCGCATCGTGCCCGCCGCGGGTCGTCGGCGCCGCACGATTCCATCTCCGCCGATCGCCTGCAAGGGCCGAGTCGCGCGTGTCGCAGGCGAATCACCCGATTTGACGCCGGGATTCTCCACGCCTATCACTCTGGCTCCGTGCCGCGTGTGGCCGCCGAATGGAGGTTCCCATGATCGTCGTGATGTCGCTCACTCTGCTGCTGGCGGCGACGCCGCACCCGCAGGCCGCGCTCCTGGACACTGCTCGCATCGAGCAGCTCACCGGGGCCCATGGCAAGCTCGACCGCGCGGCGGGCGTTTTCAAGGTCTCGGTGCCGAGATCGGATCTCTCGGTGACGGTGGGCGGCGTCAAGCTCACGCCGCCCTCGGGCCTCACGTCGTGGGCGGCGTTCCAGCCCGCCGGATCGGGCGTCATGGTCATGGGCGACATGGTGCTGACGGAGGACCAGGTCAATCCGGTCATGAGCGTCGCGTTGGCGAACGGGCTCGAGGTGACGGCGCTCCACAATCATTTTCTCGGCGAGAGCCCGCGCGTGATGTTCATGCACATCGGCGGCGCCGGTGCGCTGGACCGTGTCGCGGAAGCTGTGGGCAAGGTCTTGGCCGGCACGAAGGAGCCGGGCGTCCCGCTGCCGACGGCCGAGATCGATCCGGCCGGGACACGGCTCGACGTGGACAAGATCGCCTCCATCCTCGGCCACCGCGGCGACCTCACGGGCGGCGTCTACAAGGTGACGATCGGCCGCACCGCTCGCATGCACGGACACGCCGTCGGCAGCACGATGGGCGTCAACACCTGGGCCGCGTTCGCGGGCACGGAGGATCGCGCCGTGGTGGACGGCGACTTCGCGATGCTCGAGTCCGAGCTTCAGCCGGTCCTCAAGGCGCTCCGCAAAGCGGACCTCCAGGTCGTGGCCATTCACCAGCACATGACGGGCGAGGCGCCGCGAATCCTGTTCCTGCACTACTGGGGCATCGGACGGGCGGAGGATCTCGCTCACGGTGTGCGCGCGGCGCTCGAGCAGACGAGCGCGAAGTGATCCGGCGCTGGTGCGCGGCGCTGGCGCTCGCCGGCGCACTGGCCGGCGCCGTCCCCGGCGCGCGGGCGGCGTCGCGCGCCCCGGTGCTGCGCACCGTGGTCGACGTCCCGCTCCCGGGGCCCACGACGCGCTTCGACTATCAGAGTCTCGACACGTCGTCGAACCGCCTGTTCATTTCGCACATGAATGCCGGCGAGCTGCTCGTCTTCGACCTCGCGAACCGTCGCGTCGAGCGCACGATCGTCGATCTGCCGAGGGTCACCGGCGTGTGCGCCATCGCGACGCTCGGCAAGGTCTACGCGTCCGTTCCAGGTCGGCATCACGTCGCCGTCATCGACATGCGGACGCTCAGCGTGACCGCGCGGGTGGGGGACATCGGATTCCCCGACGGGATCGCCTACGCGCCGGACGTCCGGAAAGTCTACGTGTCCGATGAGTCGGGCGGCGGCGAACTCGTGATCGACGGCGCCACGGATCGCGTCGTGACCACGATCGCTCTGGGCGGCGACGCCGGCAACACGCTCTACGACCCCGTTTCGAGGCACATCCTGGTGGCAGTCCAGACGAGCGGCGAGTGGGTCGAGATCGATCCGCAGACCGATCGCGTGATCGCGCGGCATTTACTGGCCGGCGTCGCGGGGCCGCACGGGATGGCGCTGGATGCCGCAGGCCGACTGTTGTTCGTGGCCGGCGAGGACAACGCCTCGCTCCAGGTCGTGGACCTGCGCACCCTGCAGGCGGTCGACACCCACGCCGTCGGCGACGAACCCGACGTGCTCGCGTTCGATCCCGACACGCGGCAGTTGCTCGTCGCGTCGGAGGCGGGGAAGGTGTCGGTGTTCGGCGAACGGCGCGGCCGGCTCGTTGCCGCGGGCGAACTCGTCATGCCGCACGCACACACGGTCGCGATCGATCCGCGGAGCCATCTCGTCTACTTCCCGCTGCAGGACGTCGGCGGCCATCCGCTGCTGCGCATCATGTCCGCGCGTCGGCCGTGACGGAGCGACGCGTCGCGCCGTGATCCGCGAGCGCCGTGCGACGCGCCATTACTTTGCCGGCGTGGTCCCCAGAAGGGTCACGAGCCCGGCGGGCAGGCGCTGGCGCCAGAACTCGGGGGCGTGGCCGCCGCCCGGCACTTCGGTGTACTTGACGGCGTAGCCCTTCGCGCGCAGCGCATCGCGCAGGCGCCGATTCGCGTCGAGGATCGACGGCGCCGTCCCGCCGATGGCGCCACGGCTCTCCGTCGAGCCGACGTCGAGGAAGAAGCGCACGTCACGCTTCGGGCTCGACGCGAACTGCGACGTGAGCCATTCGAACGGCGCGCCGTCGCTCCCCTCGGCGCCCCGCCAGAACGCGCCGCTCTGCGACAGCACGTTGCCGAACAGGTCGGGGCGGCGCAGCGCGAGGAACGCCGATGCCAGACCGCCCGCGCTCGAGCCCGTGATCGCCGTCCGATGAGGGTCGTGCGTGACCTTCCAGTTGCGCCGCACCCACGGCACGACGTCCTCGCCGACGAACTGGGCGAAGCGCTCGTGGTTCGCCAAGTCCGCGAGCCGCGCGGTGGAGGACGAGTCGTCGATGAACACGGCGACCGTCGGTGGAACGCGCTTCGCCGCGAGCAGCGTGTCGAGGATCGTCGGAAGCGGAATCCCGCTCAGGTAGACGCCACCGTCGAAGACGACGAGCAGATCGACGTCCGCGGAGTCCTTCGCGGAATAGCCGGGGGGCGTGTAGACCCAGATCCGCCGCGGGCGGCCGGCGCTGCTCCCCGTCAACCAATGCTCGTCCACGCGCCCCAGCCCCAGGAACTTTCGGGCGCGTGTCGAGTCGCCCCACTCGACCCACGACCGCCGATCGAGTTCGTCGGCGTCGTACGTGTCCAGGTCGGCGCGGTTCGGCGGTTCTTCGTCGAGCGAGCGGGTGGGGCCGAGGAAGAGAAGCGCGTCCGCCCGGCGATCGAGCCGCACGATCCCGGCCTGACTCGCGACCTGCAGCGCTCCCGGCCAGGTTCCCGCGAGCGGGCAGAGCGCGGGCGTCGGCCACTGCTCGCGCGCGATCCGGGCTTCCGTCGTGTCGCCGCCCGGCCAGCCGCTGAACATGAGCACGACGAACATCGCGCCCGGATGATCGGCGTCGACGCGCGTCGTGGTGTTCGGCGCGCCGTCGCGGAATGCGCCGCCGCGACCCAGGTGGTTGCTGCCGAGCACGACGAGCGCCTTCTGGTGCTTCGCCAGCACGCTGTCGGCGATCACCCGCGCGAATGAGACGTCGTTCGGTCCGAGCGCCGCCCAGTCCTTGGGCGTCCGCAACCGACTCCAGTCGACCGGCGTGTCGCCCGCCAGAACGCGCAGGCGCCGACCGGGCGGGAGCGTGCGGTTGACCTCGCGGATGGCGGCCAGCCAGCGCGGGTACACGGCCGAATCCCACCCCAGCTTCGTCGAGCTGCGGAAGATCGAGCGCAGCGAGTCCGGCGGGAGCGAGTCCCCGGCCAGGATGTAGCGATCGAGCAGCGCCTGCGACTGTGCGCTCGCGAACTCGATGACGATGTCGTTGACACTGCGCTGGAACGCCGGGTCGCGGGCGAGCGCGATGTAGAAGTCGCCCGCCTGGCGCAGCCCGTGGTACTCGGCGATGGCCACGACCGGGTGTCGCGCGAACTCGGCGACAAGGGCTGGGATCGCCGGCTGCGCCGGCCCGGCGAGGGCGGTGTGCGGCGCGGCGAGTGCGGCGTGCGTCGCGAGCAGGCCATTGAGCGCGATCCCCAGCAACCGCGCGGCGCGACGCGGGCGGACGGCCGCCGACGCATTGCCTGCGGCGTGGGTACGGGAGGGCACGACGTCTTCCGGCGGGACGTTAGGTGTATGCATTCGCATCATGTGCATACACTAACATGCCCACATGCGCCCGGAATGGCGTTCGTCACGTCGGGCGCCCCGTTCGGAACAATGCGTGGGCGGCGGGAGTAGGCCGGCCCCGCGCGCGACTCAGACCCTGGCGCCGAACAGCGCTCCGACGCCGGCCGTCACCGCCATCGCGACGGCGCCCCACAGCGCGACGCGCCCGGCCCCGATCCACGCCGACGCGCCGCCGGCGCGGGCCGCGAGGGCACCGAGGCCCGCCAGAAAGACCAGCGAAGCGGCCGAGACGAGGGCGATCAGGGCGCTGGGCGGCGCGACCATTGCGGCGAGGAGCGGCAGGGCCGCTCCGACGGCGAACGTGAGCGCCGACGCCACGGCCGCCTGGAGCGGGCGCGCCGCGAACTTCTCGGACATGCCCAGCTCGTCCCGGGCATGAGCGCCGATCGCGTCATGCGCCATCAGCTGCTGGGCAACGCTACGCGCGAGCAACGGCTCCAGCCCACGCCCCACGTAGATCGCGGCGAGTTCCCTCTCTTCGGCGTCGGGCTGGGTCGCGAGTTCGGACTTCTCGAGCGCCAGGTCAGCTTTCTCGGTGTCGGCCTGGGAACTCACCGACACGTATTCACCGGCGGCCATGGACAGCGCGCCGGCCACGAGGCCGGCGATGCCGGCGACCAGGATGTTGCTCCGACCCGCGTTCGCCGCAGCGACGCCGACCACCAGGCTGGCCGTCGAGACGATGCCGTCGTTCGCACCGAGAACCGCGGCGCGCAGCCAACCAATCCGCTCGGAGCGGTGCCGTTCCGGAACGCGCATCAAGGAACCTCGACGAATTCCCGTGCTCCCAGTGCGTCGTGGGCCATGCATGATCTCGCCTCACGACGCTCGGCCATTGGCCGGCGGCCGCGCACCCCTCGAGCCCTCCGGATCGTCGTGTCCGGCGGGCGCGGCTTTGCCGGACCATAGCATGAGCGTCACAAACGCCGCGGCGGAACCTATTCGTCGTTGTTCTCATCGTCGCTCAGCCCGTAGCATTGAGGGGCGACGGCGCCGATGGCGCCGCCTGATCTCGACCTTCTGCGCTGGCCGCGCCTGGATGGGCCGCCCGGTTGGAGGTTTCGTCCAACTGGAGAGCCTTTCATGCGCCGCCTTTCATTGCTTGCCGTCTGCGCGATGGCGTCCCTTTTGTTCGTGAATCCGGCGGCGGCGGGTGTCGCAACGGCCCACCGCATCTCCTTCCAGGGCGTGGCCCGTGACGCGTCGAACCAGCCCGTGATCTCGGGCGACGTGCGCGTCCGCGTCTACGACGCCGGCACCGCCGGCGCGCTCGTCTACGACTCGGGCTCGGAGTTCAACGGCGCGGTGGTGACCGGCGTGTTCAACGTGCTGCTCGGTGGCGGCGCCCCGTTGCTGCTCGACAACACGCGCCAATACTTCCTCGAACTCGACATCAACGGCCAGGAGGTCGTCGGTGACGCGGCGAGCGGCCGCCAGGCGTTCTGGCCGAGCGGCGGCGACGAGTCGCGCATCGATCTCGAAAACCGGCTGTCGGCCCTCGAAGGCGCGGTGTTCGCCAGCTGCGCGCCGGGTCAGTTCAATTTGAACGGCAATCCCGCCGACGGTTGCGAGTTCGTTCTCGATACGGACGGCATCTACGTCGACGCGAACGATCCCCAGGGCAACGACAATTCCGGCTGCGGGCGCGGACCCGACGGCACGTGCCAGACGTGTCAGCCCTGCCTCACGATCGCGCGCGGCCTCACCGAGGCCTCGAGCAGCGGCCGCTCGAAGGTCTACGTCGCGAATGCCACGTACGCGGAGGCCGTGACGCTCGTGAACGGCAAGAGCCTGCTCGGCGGCTATCACAGCGGCACGTGGGAGCGCCAGCTCGCGGCGACGAGCACCGTCCTGCACGGCGAGTCGATCTCGGGCAGCCACAAACGCGCCGTGGTCGGCGCGAACATCACGAGCGCGACGACGGTCGAAGGTTTCGTGATATTCGGCCCGGCGAATGGCCTGACCAGCGGCAACTCGTACGCCGTGTACCTCAGCAACGCGGGCGGCCTGACACTGCGCGACAACGTGATCGTGGGCGGAGTCGGCGGTACCGGGACGGATGGCTCGGCCGGACCGGCGGGTGGCGATGGCGCGGCCGGTGTGGCGGGCGGCAACGCGCTGCAGAGCTCGACGAGTTCGTGCACGGGCCTCGATCGCTCGGGCGGGACCGGGGGCTCGCTGGTGTGCGGCGCGACGAACGTGAGCGGCGGCGCGGGCGGCGGAAACCGCTGCACGCCGGTCTCGGGGTCCGAGTTCTCCGGAATCGACGGGACCGCCGGGACGGGCGGTGGCGGCGCGGGCGGCGATGCCGGCGACGACGGACTGATCCAGACCGGCGTGTGCACGCTTCCCCCGAACCCGACGTCGGGCGCGGTCGGCGTGACGGGGCCGGCGGGATCGAGCGGCGCGGCCGGAGCGGGCGCGGGTGTCTCGACTGGGACGGTCATCGGCGGCAACTGGCAGGGCGCGATCGGCGGCGTCGGCGCGAGCGGAACGTTCGGTAGAGGCGGCGGCGGTGGCGGCGCCGGGGGCGGCAGCGACGGCGTTTCCCCCGAGAAGGACGTGCTGGGCGGCGCGGGCGGCGGTGGCGGCTCCGGCGGATGCGGCGGCACGGGGGGCGGGATCGGCGGCGGGGGCGGCGGTTCGTTCGGGGTGTTCGTCGTGGGCGGCACGGCGCCCGTCATCACATCGAATACGTTCTATCGCGGCAACGGCGGCCCGGGCGGACGCGGCGGAGCAGGCGGTCGCGGCGGCGCCGGGGGCATCGGCGGCGCCGGCGGCTCGTCGTTGTTCTATTGCTGCGGCGCGGGCGGGCGCGGCGGCGATGGAGGAATCGGCGGCCACGGCGGTGGAGGCGGCGGTGGGGGCGGCGGCCTCTCGTGCGGCATCTTCACGTCGGGGTTGGGTACGCCGAACTACACGTCGAATGGCTTCGTCAGCGGCGTCGGCGGGCCGGGAGGCGCGGGCGGAGCGTCGTTTGGCAACGGCGGCACGGCCGGCGCGACCGGATCCGTCACGACGGTGACGAGCCAGTGAGAACGGGGCTTGTCGCGCGAAGCGCGGGCCTGATGTCGATCGGGCCACTTCTCGGTGTGCTCGCGCTGGCGACCTTGCCGGCCTCGCGCGCGGCCGCCGCGCCCGCGACGTTGCACGAGTTCGCGATTCAGGGTGTCGCGCGCAACGCCGACGACGCGCTGATCCCGGCCGGCAACGTCGCGGTCCGGATCTACGCCGACTCCCTCGGCCTGACGCCGCTCTACGACTCGGGCACGGAGTTCAACGGCGCCATCGGGAAAGGCATCTTCGACGTGATCGCCGGCCACGGCGCGCCGCTCGCGCTCGATTGCGAGCAGAGCTACTTCCTGGAGCTGGACGTCGCGGGCGCGGAGGTCATCGGCGACGCGGCGGGCGGTCGATTGCGCTTCTTCCCGGGCGGCGGGAGTCATTCGCGCAGCGATCTCGAAGCGCGGCTCAGCCTGCTCGAGGCGGCGGTCAGCGGGCCTGAGTTCGCGCCGGCGGCCCGCTCGGGCGCACCGCCTCGCGCGAGCGCGAACGCAGCGAGAACCGCGGGCGCGAACGCCGTCCGCCCGCTTGGCGCGCCGCTCCACGCCACCGCCACGTTCGCGAACCTGCATGGTCTGCTCGGCTTCGGCCCGGCCGCCGGCACGCATGGCGGATACACGGTCAGCGCGAACCTGCTCCCGGCGCCCGTCGGCGTCCGCACGTCCGGCTCGGTCGAGGCGCAGCTCGGCCCCTACTATCTCTTCACGCCGACGCCGAACCCGATCGTCCGCTTCGTCCACGACGTTCCGGGCGATCAGGGGCGCGCCGTGCGCCTGCGCTGGCGCAAAGACCAGCGCGAGCGCGCCTCGAGCCCGTCGGACACACTGCCGAACGTCACCAGCTACACGGTGTATCGGCGCATCGACGCGGGGGAGGCCACGGCGGCTCGCGCGCATCCCGCGGGCACGGGTGCGCCGAGCGCGAGGCAGCTCGCCCTTCCGCCCGGCGATTGGGACGTGCTCACCACGATCCCGGCCACGCTCGATTCGACGTACCAGACGGTCATGGCGACGCTGTGCGACTCGACGCCGGCCGGCATCTGCTGGAGCGCGCTCATGGTCCGCGCGATCACCGATCGCGTCGGCGTCTACTACAACTCGGCCGTGGACAGCGGGTATTCGGTCGACAACCTCGCACCGTCCGTGCCGGCCGGTCTCGCGGCGCAACCCGTTCCCGGCGGCACGCAGCTCACGTGGCAGGCGAGCACGGCGCCCGACTTCCAGTACTTCCGCGTGTACCGCGGCAGCGATCTCGACTTCACGCCCGGCCCGACGAACCTGGTTCAGGCGACGACGGGCACGAACTGGCTCGACCCGGCGCCGGGGCACTTCGTCTACAAGCTCACGGCCCTCGACTTCAACGGGAACGAGAGCGGAGCGGCCGCGGTGAGCCTGGTCACCGGCGTCGAAGCCCGAATGCCATCGTCGCTCGCGTTCGCGGCGATGCAGCCCAACCCGTTCACTCACGCGCTGACGCTGATGATCGACGTACCCGAACGCTGCGGCGCCGTGGACCTGGCGGTCTTCGACATCACGGGCCGCCGCGTGCGTTCGCTGTCGAGCGGCGCGCTGCCGGCGGGAAGGCACACGTTCACGTGGGATGGACGAAGCCAGGACGGCTCGCGCGCGGCTCCCGGCGTGTACGTGGCGAGACTGGCGGGCGCCGGGCGCGTCCTCACGCGGCGCGCGACGTTGCTGCCCTAGGTCGTCCGCGAGCGACGCCTCCCGAAGGGGCGTCCGCTGCGCCTCAGTCCTCGACGATCACCGGATCGTCCTGCTCCGGCAGGTGTGGCCTGCCGTTGAAGTCGATCAGGTGACCCGAGCGGTTCGCCTTCGTCTGGAGGTAGGCGCGATTCCACTCGTTCGCCGGGATCACGTGCGGGATACGGCCCGTGACCTTGACGCCCAGCTTCTCGAGTTCGGAGATCTTCTTCGGGTTGTTCGTCATCAGCTGGATCGAGCGGACGTTGAGGCTGGCCAGCATGTGCGCGGCGACCGAGTAGTCGCGTTCGTCGTCACGGAACCCGAGAGCCAGATTCGCCTCGACCGTGTCGAGCCCACGATCCTGCAGCGAGTAGGCCTTGATCTTGTTGATGAGGCCGATGCCGCGCCCTTCCTGGCGCATGTACAGCACGAGCCCGCGTCCCAACGTCGCGATCCGGCGCAGGGCCACCTCGAGCTGGTCGCGGCAGTCGCAGCGCAGCGATCCGATCGCGTCGCCCGTCAGGCACTCGGAGTGGAGGCGCGTCGGCAGATCCTCGGCGCCCAGAACGTCGCCGTGGACGAGCGCGATGTGCTCCTTGCCGTCGCGATTGTTCCAGAAGCCGACGATGCGGAACATGCCGAAGCGGCTGGGCAGATCCGCGACCGCGTCCACCTTGACGCAGATGTGGTGGACGCCGAAGCCGCCGCAGTTGTGATCCCGGTCGCGCTCGACCAGATCATCGAGCGAGGCCACGCGGGGAATGCCAGAGCAGGGAGGCTGATCCATGAATCGGACCATAGCACGGACGTCCACAGTGGCTGCAAGTCGCGGCGGCTCGTCGCGCCGGCATAACGCTCACGCCGCCCACGACGCAGGTTACGCGACGGCAAACGAACTATCGGGACTTGTCAGCTTCGAGGATCCGGCGTGCGCGCGCCGGCACAACGCCTCAGGCGGAATCCGAGGGGCCAGTGCCTGCACCGGGGTACACTGCGCGACAGCGCCGCCTTTCACTCCGAGGACACGATCATGAACGTTGCGTGGCTCGCGGCAATCGTCATCGTCGGCATGGCGGCGTTTGGCTTCGTCCTCTACCGCACGGGCGTTCGAGCCCGATCTCCGGGACTTGGCTCGGAGGCCGATGCCGCCCGACCGGCCCAGGACCAGCGCTGGCGCGCTCAGGCGTTCGCACGCACGGGCTGGGGTCGCATCGCCTCGGGACTCGGGGCATGCGGCTTCGTCATGTGGCTCGCTTTCCTCGGTCTGTTCATCTGGTATAGCTCGACCAGACCGAGCGAGAGGAGCACGGCGACAGGGCGGGTGCACGAGATCAACAACCATGGGCACGTCACCTACCTGACCGCGAGCGAGAAAGCGACCCTCGACGCCATCGAGGGCGGCGCGGTCGGCTTGGTCCTGACCTCCGCCGCGATCTATTTTCTCGGGACGCGACGAGGAAGGTCGGGCCCGCCTGCCTAGACGATGTCACGGCCGCGGGCGCAGGTGACGCGCGGCCGAATCCGCCGCACGTTTTGAAATTTCTACATGCGAGCCGTGCACAGTTCTCCACTGACGCCACGGCCGCCCGGATTCCGGGGCACTTCACCCGCGGTCATTTCTTTTTCCCGTACGGAATTGGCCCGACGCTCCGGCGGCTCGCCGCGTGGCATGGAACTCGCCTGTGTCGCCGTTGACGACGTGCGCCTTCGGCACGCTGGAACACGTCGCCAACGGCGGCCATTCCCCTCGCGGTCAGGCGGTCCACGCCAGGAGGGAATCCGGAGCCGCGGGCCTTCGGATCTTACGATCGGAGACGCGCATGCACGCTCTCAACTCGAAGCGGAAGTCCCTGGGGCCGCTCTGATGTCCGTCGTGCGTGGTGTGACGCGGGCCAATGGATCGCGCCCGCGTGGGCGAGGCCTGACGGACTGCGCCGAGCTGCTCATGCTGGATGGCATCCAGAGCGACGCCTTCAGCTACTTCCTTCACGAGACCAACCGCGCGAACGGGCTGGTCATCGACAAGACGTGCCCTGGCTGGCCGGCGAGCATCGCGGCCGTAGGCGTCGGGCTCACCGCGTATCCGATCGGCGTCGAGCGCTCGCTGATCTCGAGGTCCGAAGCGGTCGAGCGAACGCTCGCGACGCTGCGCTTCTTCGCGTCCAGCAAGCAGGGGACCGGACGCGACGCCACGGGGTACAAGGGCTTCTACTATCACTTCCTCGACTTGGAGAGCGGCGCGCGCGTCTGGGACTGCGAACTGTCGACCGTCGACTCGGCGCTCCTCGTGGCCGGTATGCTGACGGCGGCCGCGTACTTCGACGGCACATCGCCGGACGAGCGCGAGATCCGCGAGACCGCGCATCGGCTCTACGCGCGGGTCGACTGGCGTTGGGCGCAGGATGGCGGCTCCACCGTCACGCACGGCTGGAAGCCCGAGAGCGGGTTCCTTCCGTACCGCTGGCAAGGCTACGACGAGGCTCTCGTCCTCTACGTGCTCGGACTTGGATCGCCGACGCATGCGTTGTCGGCGGACAGCTATCGCGCGTGGGCCTCGACCTACGAGTGGAGGACCGTCTACGGCATCTCGTTCCTGCACGCGGCGCCGCTGTTCACGCATCAGCTGTCGCACGTGTGGATCGACTTCCGCGGCATTCGCGACGCGTTCATGCGCGAGCACGGCATCGACTACTTCATCAACAGCCGCCGCGCCACGCTCGTTCAGCAGCAGTACGCCATCCGCAACCCGCGCGGGTTCGCGCATTATGGAGAGACGTGCTGGGGTCTGACGGCGAGCGATGGCCCGGGCGACGTCACGCGCGTGCTGGACGGCGTCGAGCGGCGATTCTTCGATTACCTCGCGCGAGGGGCGCCGGAGGGTCCGGACGACGGCACGATCGCCCCGTGGGCCGTGATCGCGTCGCTCCCGTTCGCGCCCGCGATCGTGCTGCCCACGGTCTCGGACTTCATGCGCTGGAAGCTGGGGGGCGTGCACCGGTACGGCTTCAAGGCGACGTTCAATCCGACCTTCGAGGTGGCGGGCCTGCGGAATGGCTGGGTCTCGCCGTGGCATTTTGGTATCAATGAGGGGCCGATCGTCGCGATGATCGACAACTTCAGGTCGGGGCTGGTGTGGCGCCTCCTTCGCGGTTGCCCTTATGTCGTCGCAGGACTGCGCGCCGCGGGTTTCACCGGCGGCTGGCTGGCGGATGCGGCCAGCCGCGCCTCGCCATCGGCAGCGGAGAGCCCATCACGGTGAGTCGGGCCGGTCACGCATCACCATGAAGATCAGTCCTCTCGCCGGACAGCCCGCTCCCCGCGGCGTGCTCGTGGACGTCGCGCGCCTCGTCCGCGCGTACTTCACGGAAGCGCCCGATCCGGCCGTCGCCCTCGAGCGCGTGGCCTTCGGCACGTCGGGGCATCGCGGCTCCGCGCTCCAGCGCACGTTCAACGAAGCCCACGTCCTCGCCATCACCCAGGCGATCTGCGAGGTGCGGGCCCGGCGCGGCATCGGCGGGCCCTTGTTCCTCGGCATCGACACGCACGCGCTGTCGCGACCAGCGGGCGCCAGCGCGCTCGAGGTGCTGGCCGCGAACGGGGTGGACGTCATGCTGGCCGCGGACGACGAGTTCACGCCGACGCCTGCCGTCTCGCACGCCATTCTCACGCACAATCGCGGAAGGGCGTCGGGCCTGGCCGACGGCATCGTGGTCACGCCGTCGCACAATCCTCCGGAGGATGGCGGCTTCAAGTACAACCCGCCGAACGGCGGCCCGGCGGACAGTGATCTCACGCGCGAGATCGAGACCCGCGCCAACGCGCTGCTCGAGGGCCATCTCCGCGACGTGAAGCGCGTGGCCGTCGAACAGGCGCTGCGCGCCGCCACCACGCATCGCCACGATTACCTCGGCGCGTACGTGAACGATCTCGGCAACGTGATCGACATGGACGTGATTCGCGCCGCGAAGGTCCGGCTCGGCGTCGATCCACTGGGCGGCGCCGGCGTCCACTACTGGGCGCGCATCGCGGAGCACTACGGACTCGACCTCACGGTCGTGAGCGAGGCGGTCGATCCCACGTTCGCGTTCATGTCGGTGGATTGGGACGGGCGGATCCGCATGGATCCATCGTCGCCCCACGCGATGCGCCGGTTGATCGCGATCAAGGAGCGCTTCGACGTCGCGGTGGCCTGCGACCCCGACCACGACCGTCACGGCATCGTGACGCGGAGCTCGGGCCTGCTGCCGGCGAATCATTACCTTGCGGTCATGATCGATCACTTGTTCACGCATCGGCCGGAGTGGCGCGCGAGCGCGGGGGTGGGCAAGACCGTCGTCAGCAGCGGGCTCATCGATCGCGTCAGCGAGAGACTCGGGCGCCGGCTCGTCGAGGTGCCGGTCGGATTCAAATGGTTCGCCGACGGCCTGTTCGGCGGGTCGCTCGGCTTCGGCGGGGAGGAGAGCGCCGGCGCGTCGTTCCTGCGCCGCGACGGGTCCGTGTGGACGACGGACAAGGACGGGATCATCGCCGCTCTGCTCGCGGCGGAAATCACCGCGTGCGCCGGGCAGGATCCCGGCGAGCGCTACGCCGCGCTGACGCGCGACCTTGGGGCGCCGTTCTCCGAGCGCGTCGAAGCGCCCGCGAACGCGGCACAGAAGAAGCGGCTGGCCCAGCTCTCGCCCGAACAGATGCGCCGCACGCAACTCGCCGGCGAGCCCGTGGAGCGCGTCCTGACCCGCGCTCCGGGCAACGACGCGCCGATCGGCGGGGTCAAGGTCGTCGCGGCCGGCGGCTGGTTCGCGGCTCGGCCGTCGGGCACCGAGGACCTCTACAAGATCTACGCCGAGAGCTTCCGCGGCGCGGACCATCTGCGCCTCATCCTCGACGAAGCGCAGGCGATCGTCGACGAGGCGCTGCGCGGGGCGATCGCGGGGGCGGAGGCGTGAGCGACACCGGTCTCGTCGTGCTCATCGACTGCGACAACACGGTTCTCGACAACGATCTCGTCGAGGCCGATCTGCGCGGGCATCTCGAGCGCGAGTTCGGGGCCGAGAGTCGCGATCGGTATTGGCAGATCCTCGAGGCGCTCCGCGACGAGGTCGGGTACGCGGACTATCTGGGCGCCCTGCAGCGCTATCGGCTCGGCGTCGCGAGCGAGCCCGGGCTGCTGATGATGTCGTCCTTCCTCGTAGACTATCCGTTCGCGACCCGGCTGTATCCGCGCGCGCTCGAGGCCGTCCGTCACCTGGGCACGTGGGGGACGACCGTGATTCTCTCGGACGGCGACGTGGTGTTCCAGCCGAGGAAGATCCAGCGCTCGGGGCTGTGGGACGCGGTCGAAGGGCGGGTGCTCATCTACATTCACAAGGAGCGAGTCCTCGACGACGTCGCCATGCGCTACCCGGCCCGGCACTACGTCATGGTGGACGACAAACTTCGCATCCTGGCGGCGATGAAGCGGAGCTGGGGCGAGCGTCTCTCCACGATCTTTCCGCGCCAGGGACACTACGCGCTCGACCCGAGGAACATGTCCACGTATCCGCCGGCCGATCTGACGGTCGAGCGGATCGGAGATCTCGTCGACACGGATCTCTCCAGCCTGCCCGCCGCATTTCGAGCGCGTGGCGTCGCGCCCTGAGCGGGCGCCGAGCCTGGGCAGGAACTACTCCACATTGAAGGAATGACCGCGCCGCCGCCGCTGACCGGGCGCCCGCTCGGCCACGCTGCCCCGGCGAACGCGGGGCATTCGCTGGCGTTCGCCCGATTCCATCGCGCCGGCTCCGCTTGGCCTCGCCCTTGCGGGTCCTGGGTGCCCCTCACGCGCCCAAACGCGTCTCGGGCCCACCACCGGTCCGGCAATCCTGTCGGGCCCACAAGTACCCCACCGTGGAGGTCACGCATGATGGAAAAACAGATGGACCTGAAGCGTCCGGTCATGACCCGTTCGTTCCGTGATCGCGAGTCGGCCGAGCGTGCTTACAACACGATCGAGGCCCGCGGTTACAAGAGCAGCGAGATCCACGTGTTGATGTCGGATGACACGCGCAAGCGCTTGTTCACGAAGGACGGCGAAAAGACCGACCTCGGAAACAGCGCGATGAAGGGGGCGGGAGTCGGCGGCGCCGTGGGTGGCGTGGTCGGCGCGACGCTCGTTGGACTCGCGGCGGCAGCGGCTGCGGTGACGGTCCCCGTTCTGGGGCTCGTGATCGTGGGCCCGTTGGCGGGCGCGCTGGCGGGAGGCGCCGCAGGCGCCACGGCCGGCGGCCTGGTCGGCACACTCGTGGGAGCTGGCATCCCGGCGGAGCGGGCCAAGTTCTACGAGACCGATCTCAAGGAGGGCGGCATCGTGGTTGGTGTCACGCCCAAGCATGACGACGACGCTCAGTACTTCGAAACGGAGTTGAAGGAAGAGCGCATTCGCAGCTAGTTCGCTCGAGATGTGAAGAGAGGGCGCCCGCCATCGGGCGCCCTCTTCTTTGCGGTTCAGGCGGCGACGCCGGTCGTGCCCCTCCGCCGTCGTCGGCCCTTGCCGCCGGAAAACGAGAAGGCGAGGCATGGAGCCCCGCCGCTCGTCTGCTTCAGTGCCACCCATGCCCGCGAAGGGGACCGGGGCGGCGCCATCCGGGCGTCGCCGAGGCGACGCGCGTGTCAGTTGCCGCCCTTGTCGTGCCCCTTCCCGTTGTCCTTGTCGTTGCCGTTGTTCTTGCCGTTGCCCTTCCCGTTGCTCTTGCCCCTGCTCTTTCCAGGGGCAGGATCATCGGGCTTGCTCGCTTCGCTCGGTTTCACGACTCGCTTTTCCATCCGCTGTGCGAACACCTGGCGTTGCTGTGCTGCGTGCGCATCGAAAGCCTGCTGCTCGACGACGTGGCGATTGCGGATCTCGTCCGCGGCCGGCCCGGGCGCCTGCCGGCGCAGGTCGTTCTGCTGATCGCGCGCGAGACGCGCGTGCTCGGCCGCGAGGTCGCTGTCGAGCTTGCGCTGCTGAACGTCACGTTGCCGCTGCAGCACGAGATCGGAAACCGGATTGCGTCCCGGCCCCGAAGCGCGTGGCGCGGGCGGGACCTCGCTGACGGGCATCGGGCGCACGGCGGGGCGGAAGAAGCCGACCTGGCCGCCGCCGATGGACCGGCCGCCGCCTCGCGCGGGCGTGTCGACGTCGCGGATCGTCACGCGCGGCACGCGACGTCCGAGGCTGACCTCGAGCTGCGCGACGTCGAATCCGACGTTCACGGGACGACCGCCGCGCACTTCGTAACGGGTCGCGTCGCGCGAGCGGCCGAGCAGCGTCACATTGCGACCGACCGAGGTCACCTGCAGGCGGATACTGACGTCGAGCATGTGCTGGCGCGGCACGAAGCACCATTCCTGCGAGGGAATGTCGCCCGCGCTCGCGTACGCGAGACCTGCCGAGTCGTCCCAGCCCGCGTTCGGCGGCAGCGGCGCCCAGCCCACATAGTCGTCGCCGTAGCGCCACGCGACCCAGGCCGGAGCCCACTCGTTGCCGGGAACCCAGGCCCAGCCGTACGAGTCATCGAAGAACCAGCGACCGTAGTGGTACGTCGCCCAGCCCCACGGCTCGTTCGACGCCCAGCTCCAGCCGTAGTCGGTGTACTCCCAGTGACCATCGCTGTAGGGACGCCAGTCCGCCGTCAGGTCGTACGGAGTCCAGCACCAGCCGTAGTTCGCGTCGTGGAACCATTCGCCGTCGTCGGCGAGGTTGTCGTAGAAGTAGGATACGTCGATCTGACGGCCCGGTGACGGACCCGGATCGACGGTGTAGGTCTGAGCGCGACTCGTCGTCGACACGGCGACGACGAGCAACAGCGCGAGCCCGAGCGAACGGGCGAAGAGTCGTTTCATCGAGTCCTCACGGAAGTGCCGTCGCGGCGGCGTGGGATGAAGACATCCGACGGAGTTGTGCGCGCCCAGTACGGAGCACGGAACGTGCCGCGTCGCGCGGAGGCGCCGCGGCTGCAGCGCCGCCTCTTAGCGGGTTGGAGGGCGTCGCGCGAGGCGAGAAATCTTCAACAGGAGTCCCGCTCTTACAATCGCGGTCGAGCCGCGCGACTCCCGTCCGGCGGCTCCGGCGCGCGGGCCGGGCAGCCGTGATCGGCGCCCACGACCAGGGTGCCTGAAGACTTCGGATCGGTAGCCGTTGAAATATTGTCTTGCATTTCAATATGGCCCGTTCTAGCCTCCGGACATGCCTTCACCTTCGAATCGCCCGATCGGTCAGCCGCGCCAGCTGCGCGCGGTCGCCTCGCCCATCCGGCAGGAGCTGCTCGACCTCCTCGCGCGGGGGGGACCCATGACGGCCGCCGAGCTGGGGCGGCTGCTGCAGCGGCCCGCCGACGGGCTCTACTACCACCTGCACGCGCTGCGCCGGGTCGGATTGCTCCTGGAGGACGAGGCGCCTTCGGCCAAGGGGCGGAGCGAGGTCCGCTTCCGGACCGTCGCCACCGAGCCTGCCCTGCGTCACGACCCGTCGCCCCGGGGGAACTCGAAGGAGATCACGAGCATCGTCGCGTCCATGCTCCGGCTCGGCGCCCGCGACTTCCGCGCGGCGGCCGCGAGCGCCGGAGTCCGGACGGACGGCCCGCGCCGCGAACTGTGGGCCCTGCGCGCCGTCGGGTGGTTGTCGCCTTCCGACCTCGGCCGGGTCAATGCGAAGATGCAGGCCCTGCGCGACGCCGTCGCGAAGAAGCCGGCGGGCGGTCAACTGTACGGCATCACGATCCTGCTGACGCCGCTCCGCCACCGTGGACGCAAGCCGCAGCGTCGGCCGCGCGCGCCGCGCGGGAGGGAGCGCGCGTGATCGCCGGCTTTGCGCTTCTCGCGATCCTCTCGACCGCCGCGCCGTCGCACCCCGACTCGTGCGTGTTCGTCACGCTCGAGTCCGGCCGGGTCGCGGGCGTGGACTGGGTGGTGCGCGACGGGCTGACGCTGCACACGCGTAGCGTGCTCACGCAGTCGCGCGTGCTCGACGCCACCATCGCGCTGCGGCCGGACGGTACCGCGGACCACTCGTCGACCGTCCTGGCGGAGGCCGGCAAATCACCCGGCACGCCGCTCGTGCGCGACCTGGCCGGCGCGATCTACTGGTCCGACATGATTCCGAGTTCGATCGAGCAGGCCGTGCTTCGCGCCCGCACGCTCGACGGGGCGCACGTGCGAGTCGCCGCCGCGTCGCTGTTCAGTTCGAGCCGCGGGGAGGCCCAAGTCGATCGCGTGGACGCGACGGACTGGGTCGTCCGCTACCACGGCAAGCGTATCGACGTCGTCACGGACTCCACCGGCCGCATGCTCTCGGCCGCGCTGCCGGAGTACGGCGTGCGCATCGAGCGCCGCGCGCGCTTCGCGGCGGCGCGGTATGCGATGTGGCCGCCTTACGCGGCACCGCCGGACGGCGCCTACGGCGCGTCCGAGGTCACGATCCCGACACACGAAGGCCCCGTCCTCGCGGGCACCTTGACGACGCCGAATGGCAAAGGACCGTTCCCGGCC
>Ga0310810_10000621_pt1 | contig 35556 bp, 27 predicted proteins | sample NCmetagenome_FD_207641 | JGI IMG/M metagenome (GOLD analysis project Ga0310810, IMG submission 207641) | Soil microbial communities from experimental microcosm in Duke University, North Carolina, United States - NC | ecosystem: Engineered > Artificial ecosystem > Soil microcosm > Unclassified ... | reverse complement strand
CGCTCCGCGCAGGCGTATCCCTACTCAACCTTTTCTCCGGGAGACTCTTCGATGCGTACCCTTCTCGGCGACATCAGCTACGGCCTTCGCGTGCTGCGCCGGTCGCCCTCATTCGCGCTGGCGGTGATCGGTGTGTTCGCGCTCGGCATCGGCGCGAACACCGCCATCTTCACGATCGTCGACACCGTGCTGCTGCGGCCGCTGCCCTTCAACGACTCCGATCGGCTCGTCCGCCTGTTCCACGTACCGCCCCAGTCGACCTTCCCCGGCATGAAGACGTTCTCGGTTTCGCCGGCGAATTTCTACGACTGGCAGCGCCAGGCGCACTCGTTCGACGCGATGGCGATTTATCGCTTCCGCGAGTTCGCGCTGACCGGCAGCGGCAGCACCGAATCAATCGTGGCGGCCGCGGTCGGCCGGGGCTTTTTCGACATCGTCGGCACCAGGCCCGCGCTGGGCCGCACGTTTCTCGACGAGGAAGACTCCCCTGCCCGCGGGCATGTCGTCATCCTGTCCGATGGATTCTGGAAGAGCCACTTCGGCGGCGCGTCTGACATCGCAGGCCGCACGCTGACGCTCGACGGCGCCGCGTACGACATCGTCGGCGTCATGCCCGCGAGCTTTTCCAGCCGCGCGTGGGGAGCCACCGCGCGCGACATCTGGGTACCGCTCGCCTATACGGACGCGCAGAAAGCCGTCCGCGACAACCACAACGATCAAGTGGTCGCGCGCCTGCGGCCGGGCGTCACGATCGCGCAGGCCGATGCTGAAATGCAGGCGATCTCACGGCGGCTGGAAGCGGCGTATCCCCAGCAGAACGCGGGGTGGGGCGCGACGGTCATTTCGCTGCGGGAGCTGATCGTCGGCGACATCCGGCTGTCGCTCGTGATGCTGCTCTCCGCCGTCGCGCTCGTGCTGCTCATCGCCTGTGCGAACGTCGGCAACCTGCTCTTCGCGCGAGCCCTCGCGCGGCGCAAGGAGATCGCGATCCGCTCCGCCCTCGGCGCCGCGCGCTCTCGTGTCTTCCGGCAACTGCTCGCGGAAACGCTGCTGCTCGCGTCGGCGGGCGGCGCGCTCGGCCTGTTCCTCGCGCACGAGGGACTCGCGGCGGGGGCAACACTCCTCGCCGACCGCATCCCTCGCGCAGACGAACTCTCGATCGACTGGCGCGTGGTGCTGTTCGTGATCGGGGTCTCGCTCCTGACGGGTGTGCTGGCAGGAACGCTGCCCGCCCTGCGCGCGGGACGCACGGATCTGAACGAGGCGTTGAAAGAAGGCGGACGGCACGACAGCGCCGTCGGCGTGCGCACGCGCCGCGTGCTCATTGTCTGCGAAGTGGCGCTGTCCGTCGTCCTGCTGATGGGCGCGGCGCTCATGATCCGGACGCTGGTGAATATTCGCAACGTCAACCCGGGATTCGAGCCCGATGGCGTCCTGACCATGCGCGTGTCCGTGTCGACGACGCGATATCACTCCGGTGAGCAGATGTACGACCTGCTCGATCGAACGCTCGCAGAACTCCGCGCCGTGCCGGGCGTGCAGGCTGCCGGCGCGATCGACGATCTGCCGGTGACGGGTGGTTCGGTGCAGCCGATCGTGCTGGAAGGGCACACGGAACTCCTGCCGAAGGACCAGCCCACCGTCAACGTGCGCACGATCCGCCCGGGGTACCTGGCGGCGATGCGGGTGCCGGTGCTGCGCGGGCGCGACATCAACGACGGCGACGACGACGTCATGCTCGTGAGCCAGGCGACGGCAAAGCTCCTCTGGGACAATGAAGACCCGATCGGCCGTCGCGTTTCGCTCCCGCTCGAATCCAAGGACACGATGCTGCAGGTGATCGGCATCGTGGGCGACGTCAAGCAGTCGGACCTGACCGAACCCGTCAACCCCACCGTCTATCAGGCGACCCGGCGGCCGGTAACGGAATCGATTCGGGAAGGCTCAGGCGGAAGCTATGGGCTGGCGCTGGTCCTGCGCAGTGCCGTGCCGCCGCTCTCCGTCGCGCCGGCAGCGGTGGCCGCGGTCCATCGCGTCGACGCCGCGATGCCGGTCGACGACGTGAAGACGATGGCTACGATTCTCGACGAGACGACGACGGCACAGCGATTCAGCGCCGCACTGCTCGGCGTATTTGCTGCCGTTGCCCTCCTGCTCGCGTCAGTCGGCATCTACAGCGTGCTTTCGTATATCGTCCGCGGGCGAAGCCGTGAAATCGGTATCCGCACCGCTCTTGGCGCCAGCACGTCTGCCGTGGTCCGCATGGTCATTCTGGAAGGCATGGCGCCCGCGGCAATCGGGATTGCGATTGGCGCCGGCGCGGCGCTCCTGTCCGGCCGGCTGATTGAAAAGCTGGTGTTCGGCGTCAGCGCGTCCGACCCGCTGACGCTGGCGATGGTGACCGGATCGCTGGCGGCCGTCGCGCTGCTCGCGACGTTGATCCCGGCGTACCGCGCGTCACGGGTCGATCCGATCGCGGTATTGCGCGCTTGATCGGTGTGGCGCCCCGCAAAAGGGGCGCGCTTCAATCTGCCTGCGCTAAGAGGCAGGCCTGAAGGCCTGCGCTAAATTCCCGCCTCGCGCCTCCCGCCTCCCGCCTCGCCTAACCGCCGAAATACGACGGGATGGGCATGTCGCGCATCGTGTGGAGGCCCGGCGCCACTTCGAGGATCTTGGGAATCGAATTGACCGTGATCGAGGCCGTCGCGACGTCGCCGTGCACGCCACCGGCGATTTTCATGTTCAGCGCGGGCGACCCTGCCACTTGCACCGCGTCGAACGACTCCGGCGCGCCAAGATACGCCTCCATGTGCAGCGTGATGATCGCCTGGCCGTCGCGGTAGCCGACCCCATCCTGCACGATTCCGCAGACGTATCCCGGGTCGACGGCGAGGAACTCGCTGGCGACCGTCTCGGTCGCGATCTTCGGCTGGATTTCGTCGGTGATCTTGTCGAGTTTCCATCCCATCGCGTCGGCGATCATCGAAATCGACTCGGCGAGACCCACGTGACGAACGGACCCGTCGTCCACCTTCTTCTGGAACTGTTCGCGCGTCAGGCCGGCGCCAATCTTCTGCTGGAACGGCAGCCGGCGGACCCGCGCGTCCTGGATCCGGTCCACCCGAATCGACTCGACGCGCTCGCAGACGCCCGTCAGCGTGATGGGCAGCGCATCCATGGTGAAGCCGGGATTCACGCCCGTCCCGAGCACCGCCACCCTGGCCTTCTTCGCCATCTCGTGAATCGCGCGGGCGTACTTCATGTTGCCCTTCGTCGGATAGGCGAGCTCCTCGGTCGTCGACACGATGGGGACCTTCAGCTTGAGAATCGCCTCCATCTGCGGCATCACCTTCTTCAGCGACGACTGGGTGCAGAGGACGACGACGTCCGGTTTGGATGCCTTGATGGCCTTCTTGGCGTCCTCGGACACCGGCACTTTCAGCTTCCGCCCCACTCCGGCCACCTCACCGAGGTCCTTGCCCGCCTTGGCCGGATCGATATCGACCGCGCCGACGATGCGGAATCCGCGCCGGGCGGCGCACTGCCGGACGACGGCCGCGCCAATCGGCCCGAGGCCGAAATGAAGGACGCGAATGGGACCTTTCCGTGTAGCCATCTCCAAGACTCCTAAAAGAATGGAAGTTTTGTAAAAACCGATCCGCCATTATATCTGCGTTGGTGTAGGATGCCCGTGCCGGACGGCGCGTCCGCGCCCGGCAGACCCTTGCCTCAATGAGCACGTCGCGAACGTTTCGCAACGCCCGGATTCTCATCGTCGACGATGAGCCGGGAAACGTCGAGATCCTCAAGAGGATTCTTTCGCGTGCCGGTTTCACGCGGCTCGAAAGCACGACCGACTCGCGCGAAGCGGCGGAATTGTACGTGCGGCACCGGCCGGACCTGATCCTTCTCGACCTGCACATGCCCTATCTCGACGGGCTCGAAGTCATGCGGCAGTTGAACGACATCGCCGAGGCGACCTACCTGCCGATCCTGATCCTGTCTGCGGACGAAACGCCGGAAGCCAAGCGCGAAGCGCTCTCCCGGGGCGCCAAGGACTTCGTGAGCAAGCCGTTCCAGCCCGACGAGATCCTCCTGCGCATCCGGACGCTGCTCGAGACGCGGTTCCTGTATATCCAGGTGCAGAGCCAGAACCAGCTGCTCGAAGCCAAGGTGCGCGAGCGCACCCGCGCGCTCGAAGAGGCGCAGATCGAGATCGTCGAACGGCTCGCGATGGCCGCCGAATTCCGCGACGACAACACGGGCCAGCACACGCAGCGCGTCGGCCAGATGTCCGCCCTCATCGCACGCCAGCTCGGGATGCCCGACACGCAGGTCGCGCTGATGCGCCGCGCGGCGCCGCTCCACGACGTCGGCAAGATCGGCATTCCCGATTCCATCCTGCTGAAGATGGGGAAGCTGACGACCGAGGAGTTCGACGTCGTCAAGACGCACACGACGATCGGCGCCCGCATCCTGTCCGGCGGCAAGTTCCCGCTCCTCCGGCTCGCCGAGGAAATCGCGTTTTCGCATCACGAGCGGTGGGACGGCACCGGATATGCCCGGATTTCCGGAACCGACATTCCGCTTGCGGGACGCATCGTCACGGTTGCCGACGTGTTCGACGCGCTGACGCAGCAACGGCCGTACAAGCCTGCGTGGCCGATTGCGGACGCGATCGGAGAGATCGAGCGGCAGCGCGGGCGGCAGTTCGATCCCGGCGTCGTGGACGCGTTCCTCCGCGTCATCGAAAACCAGCACGTGCAGGCGGCAAGCGGCTTTCCGGGCCCTGATATAGTCGCGTCATGAGCGCGCAGACCGAGGCGATCGTCGACTGGCTCCGTGAACAATTGAAGGCGTCGGGCAGCCGGGGATTCGTCGTCGGGCTGAGCGGCGGGATCGATTCGGCGGTCGTCGTGCGTCTCTGTCAGATGGCTGCGCCCGGCAGCGTCGTCGGCGTCGTGATGCCGTGCCACAGCGATCCGCGCGACGAAGTAGACGCCATGACCATGGCAACCCATTTCAAGATCGCATCAATCCACGTCGATCTGGCGCCGACGTTCGACGCCCTCACAAGCGCTCTGCAGCATGCCCTCAGCGCGTTGCCGGCGGGGCTCGCCCAGGCGGCCTCCGGCGACGCCACGGATATCAAGGCGCGCATGCCGCTCGCGAACGTGAAGCCGCGGCTCCGGATGGCGACGCTGTACTACATCGCGAACACGCTGAACTATATGGTAGTCGGGACCGGAAACCGCAGCGAGCTGACGATCGGATACTTCACCAAGTATGGCGACGGCGGAGTGGACCTCCTCCCCATCGGCAACCTGCTCAAAAGTGACGTCCGCGCCGCTGCGCGCGAGCTGGGCGTGCCGTCCGCCATCATCGAAAAAGCGCCGAGCGCCGGCCTCTGGCTCGGCCAGACCGACGAAGATGAGATGGGCTTCACCTACGCAGACCTCGAGAACTACCTCCTGTCCGGCCCCGACGCCGTGTCACCTGCCCTCGGGCTGCGTATCGAACGTCTGATGCGCGCCTCGGAGCATAAACGCGCGTTACCTCCCGCACCGCGGGAAGGTTAATCAACTACCAACTACTCAACTGCCAGCTACCAGCTACTCTGCCCTGGACCATTCGACGGAGATGATGGTGAAACGAATCCTTGTAGCCGTCTCGTTGGCGTTCTCGATGACGCTCTTCGGGCACGCGCAGACAGCGGTTCCCACGCCGGAGCAGTTCTTCGGGTTCCAGATGGGCACCGACAGCAAGCTCGCCCGGTGGGACAAGATCGTCGAGTACATGCGGCAGGTCTCCTCTGCCTCCGACCGCATCCGCTTCCGCGAGCTCGGGAAATCGACCAACGGCAATCCCTTCATCGCGCTCGAGATCAGCAGTCCGGCGACGTTGAAAAACCTCGATCATTACAAGCAGCTCGAGCGGAAGCTGTATTTCCAGGGCGGCGCGCCGACCGATGCCGAGCGCGACGAAATTTTCCGCGACGGCAAGGTCGTGATCGTGATCACGTGCAGCATCCATGCGACGGAGATCGGCGCGACGCAGATGGCGGTCGATCTCGTGCACCGGCTGGCGACCGACGACTCACCACAGGTAAAGAAGATCCTCGACAACGTGATCTTCGTGCTCGTCCCGAGCCTGAACCCGGACGGCCAGATCATGGTGACCGACTGGTTCAATAAGAACGTCGGGACGCCCTTCGAAAGCAGCCAGATTCCGTGGCTGTATCACCCGTACGTCGGCCACGACAACAATCGCGACATGTACATGTTCACGCAGAAGGAAAGCCAGCTCACGGCCAGGCTTCTGTGGAGTGACTGGTTTCCGGCGGTGTGGCTCGACGAGCATCAGATGGGCAGTAACGCGGCGCGCATTTTCGTGATGCCCGCGACCGATCCCATCAATCCCAACGTTCATCCGTTGATTTATCGTTGGAACGGGATCCTCGGCCAGTCGCAGGCGGCGGCGCTCGAGGCTGCCGGTAAAGAGGGCATCATTTACAACTCCACCTACACGAATTTCTGGGAAGGGGCGATGGCGTGGAGCGGCTGGTGGCACAACGAAGTGGGGCTGCTCACCGAGGTCGCGAGCGTGCGCGTCGCCGCGCCGACGGACCAGCTCCGGGCCGCACCGATTCGAACGGGCGCCGGAGACAACGCGCCACAGGTTCGCGGTGCCGCTGCAGGCGGGGGCGGACGCGGCGGAGCCGGCGGACGCGCGAGCGGCGCCCCGAATTCGCCCCTGCCGCCTCCCACCGATATCCAGCCGCGAACGGAGTATCCGCGTCCGTGGATGGGCGGTCATTGGACGCTCGAGGACATCGTCGACTACGAGTCGATCGCGACGATGGCGCTTCTCGAGACGGTTGCGGACCGGCGTGAGACGCTGCTGCGCCAGATGTACGACGTGAACCAGGCGACCGTGAACTGGGGATGGTCCGACGGGTACCGCGTCGCGATCATTCCCGTCAATGGCCAGCAGGATCCACGTGAAGCCGCTCACGTCGTCGAAAAGCTTCAGATGGGTGGCGTGAAGGTCGCGCGCGCGAACAAACCGTTCGAGATCGACGGCAAACGGTACGCGGCCGGCAGCTTCGTCGTGCCGTTCAACCAGGTGTTCGGGCGGTACGCCAAGGACATGCTGGAGAAACAGACCTATCCCGAAGTGCGCCGCTCTCCGACGTCACCGCCGGAACCGCCGTATGACGTCACCGCGTGGTCGCTCGGCATGCTACTCGGCGTGAACGTGGATTTCAGCAGGAGTGAAGCACCACAGGGACTCGACCTGACGATGTTGACGGATGCCCCCAAAATGAGCGGCGAGGTGAGCGGCACAGGCTCGCGGTTCGAATTCGACTACAAAGGGCCGGACACGGCGGCGGCCATCAATGCGCTCCTCGAGGACGGGGCGAAGGTGGCATTCGACGCGCCGTCCCACGTGGCCGTGACGGGCGCAACGCAGAAGCAGATCGAGTCGGCCGCCACGCGATACGGACTTTCCGTCACTGCGGCGGATGGCACGCCGCGCGGGGGCACGCCCGTTCCAATCCGCGCGCCGCGCATCGGCATGTATCAGCCGTGGACCGGCGGCAACATGGACGAAGGCTGGACGCGGTGGGTACTCGAGCAGTACGGCTTCCCGTCGACGCCGCTGCACAACGCGGACATCCGGGCCGGGCATCTGCGCGACAAGTACGATGCCGTGATCCTTGCGGACCAGAACACGCGCGCGATTGTGGACGGCGCGAACGGCGCGGAAATCCGCCCCGAATACCGCGGCGGGATCGGCGACGAAGGCGTCGAGGCGCTCCGGGATTTCGTGGCGCACGGCGGTACGCTGATCACGCTTGGAGCCGCCTCCGACCTCGCCATCGAGCGACTGGGCGTTCCTGTGAAGGACCTGAAGGAGGGGCTCACGCGTGATCAGCACTTCGCGCCCGGCACGATCCTGAACGTGGAGATCGACACGACGAACCCGCTCGGGTACGGCGTCGCCCCGCACACCTGGGGCTTCTACAACAACAGCCCGTTCTTCGACGTGCTCGACGGGTTCTCGTCTCAGAAGGTCTCGGTCATCGCGCGCTATCCCAACGACAACGTCGTGGCGTCCGGCTGGCTCAAGGGTGAGGAACTGATGCAGGGGCGGCCCGCGGTCGTGTCCGTCGACATGAATCCGGGACGCATTGTGCTGTTCGGGCTGAGGCCGCAGCACCGCGCGCAGACACACGCGACGTTTCCGCTGCTCTTCAACGCGCTGTATATGTCGGCGAAGTGAACAGCCAGTCGCCAGTCGCCAGTTGCCAGTCGCCAGTTGCCAGTCGCCAGTCGCCAGTCGCCAGTTGCCAGTCGCCAGTTGCCAGTTGCCAGTCGCCAGTAGTCAGTTGCCAGTTGCCAGTTGCCAGTAGTCAGTTGTCAGTTGCGAGCCTTCGGACGGCGGTGGGTTCTCATTCAACACTGGCACTGTAGTTGCCCCTGCGACGAAGTTGTTGCAGGAGGCTCAATGCAGGACTATCGAAAACTGTTCGTGTGGCAGAAAGCGCACAAACTCGCGGTTGAGACGTACTCGCTGGGTGAGTACTTCCGCCGGCCTGAGGCCTGGAAGTTGCGGGATCAGATTTTCGATGCGGTGACGTCGATTCCGGCCAACATCGCCGAAGGCAGCGGCCGTGGCTCCGGCGCCGATTTCAAGCGGTTCCTGTGGTACTCGAATGGTTCCTGCAGCGAATTCGAGACCGAAATCCTGCTCGCCCGCGACGCCACCTTCCTGCCCGCCGACATCCACGACCGCTTGAACGAAGAGGTCCAGGAGATCCGAAGGATGTTGTCGTCATTCATCCGACGAATAGAGTGACCACACACTGACAACTGACGACCGGCCACTCCCCTCGCGACCGATTACTGACTACTGACCACTGGCTACTGGTTACTGGTTACTGGCTACTGGCTACTGGCTACTGGCTACTTTTCACCGCCTCAACGATGTGCCGTGCAGAGATTCCGTAGCGCTCGAGCAGTTCGTCCGGCTGGCCCGAACGCGGGATTTCGCGGACGGCGAGCCGGGTGACGGCAACGCCGTCGGCCGCGAGCGCTTCGGATGCTGCGTCGCCCAGACCGCCGCTGGCGTAGTGATCCTCGACCGTGATGACGCGGCGCCTGGTCGCCCTCGCGGCGGCTCGCAGCGCGGCGGCGTCGATCGGCTGGACCGAGTACGCGTCGATGACGCGAATCGCGATCCCGATCTTCTGCAGCTCGTCGTAGGCTTTCAACGCCTCGAACACGGTGACGCCGGCACCGACGACCGTGGCGCTGTCGTTGTCGCTCTGGCGCAGGACACGCGAGCCGCCGATTGCGAAGGCGTCCGTCGGTTCATACAGCACCGGGGTCTTCGGCCGTGACGTGCGCATGTACACCATGCCCTTGTGCTGCGCCATTGCGGTGACGAGGTGCGCGGTACTCACCGCCTCGCATGGATACAACACGACGCAATCGGGCACGGCCCGCATCATCGAGAGATCTTCGAGCGCCATCTGCGATGGTCCGTCCTCGCCGATCGAAATGCCGGCGTGCGACCCGGTGAGCTTGATGTTCACCATCGAGATGCCGGCCATCCGGATGAAATCGGCGGCGCGGGTGAGGAAGCAGGCAAACGTCGACGCGAACGGGATCGCGCCGCGGGCCGCGAGCCCCATCGACGCGCCAATCATCACCTGCTCGGCGATGAAATTCTCAAAGAACCGATCCTTGAAATTCTTCTCGAACTTGTCGCTGAACGTGGAATTCTTCACGTCGGCGTCGAGCGCGACGATGCGCTGGTCGACGCCGCCGACGGCTGCGAGCGCGGCGCCCCAGGCTTCACGGGTGGCAATCGACTCACCCTTCTTGTACGCAGGCGGGGGAAGGGTGCCGTAGTCCGCTGCCGGCGTCGGCTTCGATTTGCCGGACGGCGGCGGGATCTCCGGCCGCGGCGCGCCGGACACGAGCTGCTGCTCGAGTTCCGCGAGCGCTTTGTCTTCTTCTTCACCTTTCTTGAGGGCCTTTCCGTGCCAGCCATCCTTGCCGGCGATCGCCGCGACGCCCTGCCCTTTCACGGTGCGCGCCAGGATGACCGTCGGTTGTCCCTTCGTCTCGCGCGCTTCTTTCAACGCGTCGAGGATCGCCTGCAGGTCGTGGCCGTCGATGACGATGGCATGCCAGCCGAAGGCGGTCCAGCGCCGAAAGAACTCGTCCATGTCGTGGCCGAACTGCGTCGCGCGGCTCTGGCCGAGGCCGTTGACGTCGACGATCGCGCAGAGGTTGTCGAGCTTCTGGAACGTGCCGACGTCCGCGGCTTCCCAGACCGATCCTTCAGCGGATTCTCCGTCGCCCAGCAGCGCGTACGTTCGATAGTCGGACCCGATCCGCCGCGCGTTCAGCGCGATGCCGATGGCCGCGCAGATGCCCTGGCCGAGCGAGCCGGTCGCGACGTCGACAAACGGCAGCCGCGGCGTGGGGTGCCCTTCGAGGTCGGACCCGATCGTGCGCAGTTTCAGCAAATCCTCACGCGGGAACAACCCCGCTTCCGCCCATGCGGCGTAGAGCAGCGGCGCCGCATGCCCCTTCGAGAGCACGAACCGATCGTTGTCGGGGTTCTGCGGGTTTTTCGGGTCGTACCGCATCTCGCTGAAGAACAGCGCCGCGGCAATATCGGCAGCCGACATGCAGCTGGTCGGATGACCGCTGCCCGCTTCCGACGTGGAGCGCACCGAGTCGATGCGAAGCTGGGCGGCGATATTACGGAGCGAATCGATCGAAGCGGCCAAAGTCACCTCGCACGCAAAGAGCCGAAGATCCGATGCACGATGGACGATGGACGATGGACGCACATCGAGCATCGAACATCGAAATAACGATCCTTGTGATCTTAGATCTTTGCGAATCTTTGCGCGAGGAGCCAGTGCGCGGCTTCGGGCCCGTGGTCGGCAGCGGCAGCCGCGACTCTGGCCAGCGCCTGCTCGGCGACCTCAGCAAACGCGGCCTCATCAGACACGCGATGCAGCCGGGCAAAGAACGTGGCGGCCTCGCAGTTATCCTGATAACCCACACGCAGCTCTCTGAGCAGTCCGACATCGCCGCTCTCGCGAAGGCGATCGAAGAATCCGCCGCCTGGGGCGGTGAACGCACCAAGCGCGTGATGCCCCAATTCTTCGGCCATCATGCGGTACGGCTCATCGCCGGTGATCGCGTGGGCGGCAAGCAGCGCCTCGCCAATCGCGATCTGATCCGCCAGCAGCCGCGGGCAACGGCGCCCGTCGTCCACCATGTGCGCGATGCCGTGACCCGGCCGATACGCCGCGAGCAGGAACGACTCGAAGTGGCCGAGCGTCTCGCGCACGAGCCGCTCGTCAGCGGTAAGCGACGCGAACAGGAGGAGCGCCGAGACAGCGCACCCGGTCGACGCGGCGAACACCCGCGGGTGATCGGTGCTCCCCCCGTATCCGCCGGAGTCCGAGGCGAGCCCCGCGACAAAGGCCGCGACCTCGACAGCGCGATCACCATCGATCGCGCGCTGAAAGGTCGTCGCCGATTCGACGAAGGTCGCCAGCAGGCGCGCGTTGGTCTCGAGCAGTTGTTCGCGATGCGGCAGTTGCCACGCGCGAGTCGTCGCGTAACGGAAGTAGCCGCCGGAGGCGCGATCGTGAAGCCCACCGTCGGCGATGGCATCGAGCGTGCGTTCGACGATGACGCGATATTGCGGATCTCCTGACTCGCGGTACAGCACCATGGCCAGGCGCAGCGGCGACGTCAACGGAAACTTGGGTTCCATGCCGAAGCCGCCGTACTCCTCGTCGAAGGAGGCGAAGACCTGCGCGAGATCGACGACGGCGCTCTCGCCCGACACGACCGCGGCGGGAGGACTCGCCAGCGGCGCGCCCGAAGATTCCGCACTGCACGCCGCGAACATGTTCGCGAACGCGTCCGCTACCTGCCGCAGCACGCCTGTCATTCGCGCCGCGTCGAGGTACGTTCCGCCGCCGATCAACTCACCGTCAGGCGTAAGGAACGCGGTCGTGGGCCAGCCGCCGAGGTTGTAGCGATCGTTGATGTCCGGGCGTTGATCCGCATCGACGCGGACGGCGACGTATCGCTCCGCGGTGAGCGCCGCCACGTCAGGATCCGCGTACGTTGTCCGATCCATGTCGTGGCATGCGCGGCACCAGGCGGCGGAAATCGAAAGCAGGATCGGCTTTCGCTCGTGTGCGGCGCGCGCGAACGTCTCAGCGGTCCAGGGCAGCCAGTGCATGGAGAATTGGTGAATCGGTGAAGGACGGGTTGCTGAATCTCTGACAAACGATTATCTGCGCAATAATGGAATGATGCTCGCGCTGCGGTACGCCGCACTGCTGGCGCTCGTGGTGTGGGTCGGCGGCCTCCTCGCGCTGGGCGCCATCGCGGCGCCGGCCATCTTCGACGTCACGGCCTGGCGTCACACCGCGGACGGCCGCGTGCTGGCAGGCGCGATTTTCGGGGAGACGCTGCGCCGGTTTCACCTCGTGTCCTACGCGGCAGGCAGTCTGCTCCTGCTCACGGTGCTGGCGCGCGGGATTCTCGGTCCCCGCCCCCGGCGCTTCGCATGGCGCGCCGCGCTCGCCACGCTGATGCTGGCGGCGTCGCTCGTCAGCGGCGTCGTCGTTGCGGAGCGGATTGCGGCGGTGCAGGCGCAGATCGGCGGGTCGCCGTCGGCGCTGCCGGCCGACGACGCGCGGCGGACTGACTTCGGACGGCTGCACGCGTTCGCGACCGGTCTCGAAATGATTCCGCTCGTCGGCGGCCTCGTGCTGATGTACTGGGAGTTGAAGGGATGACAGACATGGACCGCCGGGATCTCGCGCGGGCAATCAGTTCGGCGATCGCCGCTGCGCCGGACGCCGACGCCGCCCTGAAGCAGACCGTGGAACTGCTGAAGGACGGGATTCCTGACTACACCTGGGTCGGCATCTACCTGATGGAGGGCGACCGCGATCTCGTGCTCGGCCCGTTCGTCGGACAGCCCTCGCCGCACACGCGCATCCCGGTCGGCAGCGGCATCTGCGGCGCCGCAGCCAGCCAAAAAGCGACGATCGTCGTGGACGACGTGAACGCGGATTCACGCTATCTCGCGTGCAGCATCGACACGAAATCCGAGATCGTCGTCCCGATCATGGACGGCTCCCGCGTGCTCGGAGAAATCGACATCGACAGCGACAAACCCGCCGCCTTCGGCTCCGCGGACCGCGAACTGCTCGAGCCAATCGCCGCGCTGCTCGCGGAACGCCTGGCCGATCGCGAGCCATAGGTCCGTCCGCCGCCGAGAACCCCGAGAACCCAACCCCGAGAACCCAGAGAACCCGAGAACCCGAGAACCCATGCACACGATCACTCTGATTCCCGGCGACGGGATCGGCCCTGAGGTCACCGAAGCCGTCCTCCGCATCTTCGTGGCCGCGGGCGTGCAGGTCGACTGGGATCGGCAGGACGCCGGCGTCATCGCGTTCAAGCGGTTCGGCCAGTCGCTCCCCGTCCAACTGCTCGATTCCGTCAAACGGAACAAGGTCGCGTTGAAAGGGCCCGTGACGACCCCGATTGGCGAAGGGTTCACGAGCGTCAACGTCGGCCTCCGTAAGGCGCTCGACCTTTACGCGAACCTCCGCCCGGTCCATAACCTTCCCGGCGTGCAGAGCCGGTTCGAGAACGTCGACCTCATCATCGTCCGCGAGAACACAGAAGACCTGTACGCCGGCCTCGAGCACGAGATCGTGCCGGGCATTGTCGAGAGCCTGAAGATCATCACGGAGCGCGCGTCGACGCGCATCGCGAAGTTCGCCTTCGAGTACGCGCGGACGTTCGGCCGCAAGCGCGTGACCGCGATTCACAAGGCGAACATCATGAAGCTCAGCGACGGCCTGTTCCTCGAAAGTACCCGAAAGGTGTCGCACGACTATACGGAGATCGGCTACGACGAACGGATCGTGGACGCGGCGTGCATGCACCTCGTCATGCATCCCGAACGGATGGACGTGCTGCTGCTGCCGAACCTGTACGGCGACATCGTCTCGGATCTGTGCGCCGGCCTCGTCGGCGGACTCGGGGTCGTTCCCGGCGCCAACATCGGCCAGGATGCCGCCGTGTTCGAGGCCGTGCACGGAAGCGCCCCCGACATCGCGGACCAGAACCTCGCGAATCCGACGGCGCTGCTGCTGTCGGGGCTCCTGATGCTCGACTATCTCGATGAGCGGGAGGCGGCGGAGCGGATTCGCGCCGCGTTGACGAAGGTGCTGACCGAGGGCCGCGTCCGGACCCGCGACCTCGGAGGGACGGCCAGAACGACCGAGTTCACCGATGCGATCTGCCGGGAAATCGAGAGCGCGGTGGTATAGTTCAGTCGTGCTGGCCGACGACATCACGCAGGCGGTGCTCGCGCGGAAAGACGTCGCCAAGTACCTCAGGGGCGCGCACGGCCAGTCGGAGCTCGAGGCCCGCGAGCGCATCACCGGTTATCTCGACGAGCTGCGCACCACGCAGCGGTATCCCATCTACCGCGCGCTGAAGCATCCGCTGTATCCGATCCTGCGGAAAATCGAGCGCGTCAACGAGCGGATCGAGATTCCGCAGCAGGCCACGCGCAGCGGACGGGTCATCTACATCTCGAATCACAAGAGCCACCTGGATTACCTCGTCGAGCCGCTTGCGCTCGACGACAACGGCATCCGGCCGCCGGTGACCGCCGCCGGGATCAATCTGTTCGGCGGCCCGCTTGGCGTGCTGCACCGCCACGTGACCGGGGCGATTCCCATCCGCCGGAACACCAAGGATCCGGCCTATCTCGTCACGCTGAAGGCGTACATCGCAGAACTGCTGCAGCGGCACGACCTGCTGTTCTACATCGAAGGCGGCCGAAGCTATACCGGCGAGCTGAAAACGCCGAAGACGGGATTGCTGCACGCGGCCATGCAGGCCGAACTCGAAGGCGCCGTCATCGTACCGCTCGCGGTCGCCTACGATCTCGTGCTCGAGGATCACATCCTCTCGCATCAGGGCACCAAACGACGGCAGCGGCCGTTCAGCCGCGAAATCGCCGAAATGGTGCGCTACGCGGTCGGGTACGAGTCGCGCGCGTTCGTGACCTTCGGCGCACCGATTCCGCTGACGGCGTATGACCCCGAGTCACGCCGCGATGTGATGGCGCTTGGCCATTCCGTCCGCGACGCGATCGGACTTCTGTACAAAGTGCTGCCGACGGCCGTTCTCGCAGCGGCGATGCGCCCGTCCATTCTCAAACGCGACCTCGAGACGCGGGCCGACGACATCCTTGCGGTCCTTCGCGACAGCGGCGCAAACCTCGACGTCCGCAGCGGGAGAGAGGCGATCGACCGCGGAACGCCGCTGCTCGAGGAACGCGGCGTCATTCACGTCGATCGAAGTGGCCATTTCCGCGTCCGCGAGCGTACGGTGCTTCGCTATTACGCGCGTACGCTGCAGCACCTGCTGAGCGCTCCCCGCGGCGGGCGCACCCACTGAACATGCCGGATGTCGAACTCTAGTCCAACGGTCTAGCGGAAATGCTGGACGCGGTTTCCAAAGCCTTCTTTCACACGCTCGCGGGCAGTTCGGCGCTCAAGCGGATGGCGTCGCGGTACGGCATGCGGTCCGGCGGCGGGTTCGCGCGGCGATTCATAGCCGGCGAGAGCATCGACGAAGCCATCGCGGCGGCGCGCGCCATCCAGACCAGCGGCCTCAGCATCACGCTCGACTACCTGGGCGAAAGCGTCGCATCGGCCGCCGAAGCGGACACGGCCACGCGCGCCTACGTCGGAATCATTCAGCAGATTGCCGCCTCGGGCATCGAACGCAACATCTCGCTGAAGCTCACGCAACTCGGGTTGACGATCGATCGCGCGACCTGCGTGGACAATTTCCGCCGCATCCTCGACGTCGCCAGGGCCAACGAGTTCTTCGTGCGCATCGACATGGAGAATTCCCCGTTCACCGCGGTCACGCTCGACGTGTTCGAAACCCTGTGGCAACAGGGATATCGCAATGCGGGCATCGTGCTGCAGTCGTATTTGCCGCGCAGCGAGCAGGACGCGGCCCGCATGAACCAGCTTGGCGCGCGCGTCCGCCTCGTGAAGGGGGCCTATAAGGAGCCCAAAGACGTGGCCTACCAGTCCAAAGCAGACGTCGACGCCGCGTATGTCCGCATCATGCGGCTGCTGCTGCGCGACGGCACGTATCCCGCGATCGCCACGCACGATCCCGCCATGATCGAGGCGACCCGCGCGTTCGCGCAAGAGCAGCGGATCGCCTCCGATCGCTTCGAGTTCCAGATGTTGTACGGCATCCGCCGCGACCTGCAGGCCGCGCTGCACGCGGAGGGATATCGCGTCCGCGTCTATGTTCCATTCGGGCGTGAATGGTTCCCGTACTTCATGCGCCGGCTGGGCGAGCGGCCTGCCAACGTCGGGTTCGTGATTCGCGGCGTTCTCCGCGACCGATAGATGTAGCCCTCTACACAACTCCGCCGGATCGCGGCAATTCACGCCACAAACAGGTCCCCGCTTCGCCAACTTCCTGACGCGCCGCGTGTAGCGGAGCGGCCTGAAGCGGACTGCCGCACAAAAACGTCGGTGGCACCTGTCTTGATACTCATGAGCCACGGGGAAGGCGGAACGGTTGAGCGCCGTTCAGCGTCCTAGGGAAGAAAGGGTGACTTCATCATGGTGACGGGTTATCCCCAGCGGCTCACGGCAACGACCACGGGAGAACTGCACGATCACGCGGCGGCTCCCAGCCTGTTGGAACGGGCGGCCAGCCGCCTCAGCCAGGCGCTTTGCGGCCTGCGCGGCCACGACTCGATCCTGCACTTCGAAGGCAACCGCGTGATGATGCGGTGCACGTCGTGCGGGCACGACAGCCCCGGATGGGAAATCAGTGGCCGCGGGCCACGGAAGCGCTTCGAAGGCGACGCGCGCCGGCATTACCTGAAACCGCAGCGTCTGGTGCTGCGGAAGACGGCCTGATCTTCGTAGGGAGCTTCCCAGGCCGCAGACTCGTGGGGTGCGGCCCGTTAGCGGACGCCCGACTCCGACGCGCCGGCTTGACGGCACCACTCATCCGCCAAATCGGCGAGCACGTCTCGACACGTCAGCACCTCCTCGAGGACGACGAATTCTTCGGTGCTGTGAAGGCCGGCGCCGCCGGGACCATAGAGCACGGACGGAATACCTGCCTCGCCAAGGATGGCCGCATCCGTCCAGAAGCTCATTCCGCCAAACGGCTGCGGGCGCCGCGTGATTCGCTGTGCCGCTCGCGCCACCGTTTGCGCGATGGCATGCCCGTCGGGGACTTCGTACGGCGGCCGCGAGAACAGCAGCCGCGCCTCCGCGTCGAAGTCTGTGTCGGATGCGCGCAGTCTGCCGAGCAGCTCGTCTAGTTCCTGGCAGACTTTCTGGACGGTTTCACTCGGAATTGTTCGGCGCTCCAGCTTCAGCGCACAGTGATCCGGGTAGCTGCTCAACTCGCGGCCACCCTGAATGATCGACGCGTGCAGCGACGCGGCCCCCAGGCGTGGATGCGTAATGCCGGCCTGCAGGCGCCGGTTCAGCGATTCGAGTTCGGCCAGAATCCGGCCCATGTACAGAATCGCGTCTCGCCCGTCGGCGGGACGGCTGCCATGCGCAGCGCGTCCGCGCGTTTCGATGTCGAACCACGCAAACCCCTTGTGCCCGACCGCGATCTGCAGGTCGGTCGGTTCGGTCACGACCCCCGCGTCGGCTTTCCATTCACGCACCAGCGCGTCGGCGCCGCGGCTCTCGTATTCCTCGTCGATGACGGCGGCCACGACCAGCCTGCCCGCACCGAAGCCGTTGGACGCCACGACGCGAGCCGCATCGATCATGGCGGCGACGCCGCCCTTCATGTCCTGCGCGCCGCGGCCATAGAGACGGCCATCCCGTTCCTCCGGCGTAAACGGGGCCGTCATCCCGTCGACGCCCACCGTATCGATGTGCCCGCAGAACATCAGCGAACGGCCCTTCGTGCGTCCCTCCAGGACGCCGATGATGTTCGCGCGGTCGCCGTCCACCGGCTGCCGCACGACATCGAGCCCGATGCGCCGCATGTGCGCCTCGATGGCGCCGCCGATTTCCGCTTCTCCCGCCGCACCGGCTACGAGCGACGGATTGACTGAGTCGATCGCGACAAGATCGCGCAGGAGCGAGATCGCAGGATCCATAGGCGATTCAGAATACAGGATAGATTCTTCGTCGCATCGAACATCGAGCATCGAACATCGACCATCGCGCCCATCGCCCATCGCCCATCGCCCATCGCCCATCGAGTATCGTTACTTCATGGCTTCTCTCGCCGGCAAAGTCGTCGCAATTACCGGCGCATCGTCTGGGATCGGCCTCGCATGTGCGCACGAGCTCGGGCGGCGCGGCGCCGCAGTCGTTCTGGGCGCTCGACGGATCGATCGGCTCGAGACCGCTGCGGCAGAAATCCAGCGCGCCGGAGGGCGGGCGTCGGCGCGGGCAGTCGATGTGACGCGGGAAGCGGATCTCGAGGCGCTCATCGCGCAGGCCACGACGCAGTTCGGCCGCCTTGACGTGATGATCTGCAACGCGGGATTCGGGTATTACGGCACGATCGAGCAGACGCCGCCCGACATGATGCGGCAGATGATGGACGTGAACTACATGGGCACGTTCCTGGCCGCGCGTGCCGCGCTGCCGCTCTTCCGCGCGCAGCGGAGCGGGCATCTGATTTTCGTCTCCTCCATCGTCGCGCGCCGTGGCATCGCGTTCATGGGCGGCTACACGGCGACCAAAGCCGCGCAGTCCGGGCTTGCCGAAGCGCTCCGAACGGAATTCGCTGGAACATCGATTCACGTGAGCTGCATTTACCCGATTTCAACCGAGACGGAGTTCCACGACGCGATGGCCAGACACTACGGACATCAGGTGACCGGCCTCGGACCACGGCAGCCGGTCGAGGTCGTCGCGCGCGCGATCGCGGAGTGCATCGCGCGTCCGCGTCCGGAGGTGTACCCTCACGCGAAGTCACGGGCGCTCGGCATTCTGTCGCTCATCGCGCCGGCGTACACCGATCGGTTCGTGCAGAAGTTCGCGCGGCATCGTGACGCGGCCGCCCACTCGCAATGATCCCTTCGCGAACCACCTACGAGACCGCCGAAGCGATCGCGCGCGACGTGCGCGCCGCCGGCGGCCGGGCGCTCATCGTGGGGGGATGGGTGCGCGATCGGCTGCTCGGCATCGACGACAAAGACATCGACGTCGAGGTGTTCGGCATCGACGCGGATTCGCTGAAATCCCTTCTTGACCGGTTCGGCACCGTGAACACGGTCGGCGAGAGCTTCACGGTCTACAAGGTCGCGGACCTCGATGTTTCGTTGCCGCGCCGCGAGTCGAAGGTGGGACGCGGCCACAAGGCGTTCGCGGTCACTGGCGACCCGTCGCTCTCGATCGACGAGGCAGCCCGGCGGCGTGACTTCACGATCAACGCGATCTCGTGGGATCCGTTGACCCGCGAATACCTCGATCCGTTCGACGGACGCAGGGATCTCGAGCGGCGGCTGCTGCGGGTCGTCGACGCCCGGACGTTCGCCGACGACAGCCTGCGCGTGCTCCGTGCGATCCAGTTCGCCGCCCGATTCGAATTCACGCTCGACCCGGCCGCGCGGGCGCTGTGCGAACGGATCGATCTCGACGACCTGCCTGCCGAACGCATCTGGGGTGAATTCGAAAAGCTGCTCCTCAAGGCCCCGCGACCCTCGATCGGATTCTCGCTCGCGCTCGAGCTTGGCGCCATCGCGAAACTCTTTCCGGAACTGCTGGCGCTCGTCGGCTGCCCGCAGGAACCCGACTGGCATCCCGAAGGCGATGTCTGGGTGCACACGCTGCTCGTGATCGACGAGGCGCGAAAGCGGATCGATGATCTCGAATACCCGCAGCAGGTCACCGTCATGCTGGGAGCCGTGTGCCACGATCTCGGCAAGCCGGCGACGACTGCTGTCATCGACGGGCGCATCCGGTCGATGGAGCACGAAGAAGAAGGCGTGAGGCCCGCGACGGCCGTGCTCGATCGGCTGAACGTGCACACGATGCAGGGCTACGAGGTGCGGCGACAGGTGCTCGGGATCGTCGCGAACCATCTGAAGCCCGGCATGTTCTACAAGGCCGACCCGCAGGCCGGCGACGGGGCGTTCCGCCGGCTCGCACAGAAGGTCGACCTCGAACTGCTGGCGCGCGTCGCCAAAGCGGATTGCGAAGGCCGCGGCGGCGGTTTCGACTGCTCGGCGATGGACTGGTTCGTCCAGCGTGCGCGCGCGCTCGGCGTCGAGCATCAGGCGCCGAAGCCGCTGGTGCTGGGGCGGCATCTGCTGCAGCTCGGGATGCGGCCGGGGCCCGCGGTTGGTGCGGTCCTGAAGGACGTGTACGAGCGTCAGCTCGATGGATCGGTCGCGACGTTCGAGGACGCGCTGGCGCTCGCGACGCAAATCGTCCGCGAAAGGCAGCAGATATACTGACGCGGTGGTTCTCAGGTTCTTGGGTTCTCGGGTTCTCGGGTTGGGTTCTCGGGTTCTCGGTTCTCGGGTTCTCGGTTCTCGCGTTCTGGGTTCTCGAGTTCTCGTCCTGGCTCTCGGTGCAGTGACCGCGGTGCCGGCGGCAGCTTACGCGCAACAACAGGAACCGATTGGTCCGTTTGCGATCGACGTGCGCGGGGTGTTCGCGCGGCATAAGCAGGAGCCGAGCGTCGCGACGGATCTTGGCGTCACGCCGGGCAACCTGCCGCCGCGAAGCTACGGGCTCGTCGGCGGTGCGCATGTTTATCCACTGCACGCCGGGAAGGTTACGATCGGCTTTGGCGCGCACCTCGTAATCGCGCGCGGCAGCCGCACGCTCCAGGCACCGACCACCGCGCCCACCGGATCGCAGCCGGCTGCGCCCACGACCGTGACCTATGGCACCGTCCAGCGTCATTTCAGGAGCTTCGCGCCGGAGCTGTCGCTGAACTTCGGTCACAGGAGCGGGTGGAGTTACATCAGCGGCGGCATCGGGCGTTCGACTCTCTATCTCGATCGCGCCGACGCGCCCGTGACGAGCGCGCCCGGACGCCAGACGATCAACTACGGTGCCGGCGCCCGCTGGTTCAACACGCACCATCTGGCGTTCACGGTCGACGTCCGCTGGTATTCAGTCGCCGAACAACCGCCGACCCTTACGCTCATAGGACAGCCGAGGACCACTCTCCTGGTGTTGAGCGGAGGCATTTCTCTGAAGTGAGCTGTCAACTCCACAATTTCACAACTTCCAACTACTCGAGGTGACAACTCCCAAGTCGGAGGCCCTTGCGTAGTTGGAAGTTGGGTAATTGTGAAGTTGCGTAGTTGACTGGGGCCGCTACTGCAGGTGTCGCTTCAAGAAAGCTAGTACCAGAGGCCACGCCTGTTCGGTGGCTTTCATGTTGCCCGGCGCCTGCTCGTTCCCCGACTGCTGACGCAGGAACCCGTGTCCCGCGCCGTCGAAGATGTGCGGCTCGTAATCGACGTGATGCTTTGCGAGTTCGCTCTTGGCGAAGTCGATGTTCGCGTTCACGCGATTGTCGTTGCCGCCGTACAGTCCGAGGATCGGCGCCTTGGCGTTCGCGTAACGGGCCGCGTCGGTCGGCATCGGTCCGTAGAACGAGACCGCGGCGTCGAGGGCCGGTTGATGCAGCGCGTACGAGAAGCTCGTTCCGCCGCCCCAGCAGAAGCCCAGCGTCGCCACCTTGCCGTTGGAAGACGAAATCGTCTTCGCGTACGCGCGCACGGCGTCGAGCATCCGGTTCGTGTCGTCGACGCTGACGTTCCGGATTGCCTGCGTGGACCCCTGCTCGCCAAGTTCCTGGCTGCCGCCGCCGTTGGGGCCGAGACCCGACAGCAGATCGGGTGCAATGGCGATGTAGCCGTCCCGCGCAAGCTGGTCGGCGACACCGCGGACCCAGTCGCTCAGGCCGAAGATCTCGTGGATGACGATGACCACCGGCGCCTTGTCGGGTCGTTCGGGATACACGACGAACGACTTGATCTTCTTGTCGCCATCCTTGACGTCTACCCACTCCTGGTGTCGCGGCGAGTTCTTGAGCCGGGCCGGTGCACCGGCGTTGTCGGCCGGCAGGTTGGGATTGTTCTGTGCCGGCGCCGCCGTGGTCTGCTGTTCCATCATGTGACCCGCGTGCGGGTCGGCTCCCTGCGCAGTCTGCGCGGCGGCCGGCGCGGCGATTGCCGCGGCACACAGCCACGTGAACATCTGGCGCTTCATCGCTGTTCCTCCATTCGCCCGTCTGGAGCAGGAAATCCGCAGTCGTCAGACGGGCGACGTCCGAATTCCGGCTCGCAATGCGATCATAATTCACACACTGATGCCGAGACGCACGCTGCTGGACTTCCTCGCGGACCTCACAGCGAACCCGTCGACCGCCGCTTCCGATTTCCTGACCTACGACGATGGCTACCGGACGTGGACGTGGACGTACGGGCAATTGTCGGAGGCTGCGAGCCGCTTCGCGCAGCGGCTGGCGGCCGAAAGGATCCGTCAAGGCGACGCCGTCGCGATCTGGTGCGAGAACCGTCCGGAGTGGATCGCCGCGTTATGGGGATGCCTGATTGAAGGCGTCGTGCTCGTGCCGATCGATTACCGCGCGTCGGCTGAATTTCTGTTGAACGTCGCCGGGATCGTGAATGCCCGCGCCGTGATCGTCGGCGACGCGGTCGATGCCGATGCGCTCGGAAGTGTGCGGCCGGTCTGGAGAGCGGCAGATTTGCGCGCGTCGCTGACGGGGAACAGCGAACCGTCGACGGCAAACGCCGCGATAGGACCCGACACCACGGCAGAAATCATCTTCACGTCAGGGGCGACAGCGGAGCCGAAAGGCGTCGTGCTCACGCATCGCAACGTGCTCGCCAACATCGTCCCGATCGAGAAGGAGGTCGGACACTACAAACGCTACATCCGGCTGTTCAGCCCCATCCGGTTTCTCAACCTGTTGCCGCTCAGCCACATGTTCGGGCAGGCGATGGCGACTTTCGTTCCCCCGATGCTGCCCGGCCTGGTCGTGTTCACCCGCAGTTATGCCCCGCAGGACGTCATCCGGCAGATTCACGATCGACGTGTCTCGGTGCTCGTCTGCGTGCCGAAAATGCTGGAGGTGCTGAAGGAGCACGTCGTTCGCGTGGTGCCGGATGCCGCTGTCGCGCCTCCCGCCGGCATGCATTGGGCGCGGCGCTGGTGGAAGTATCGCCGGGTGCACCGGCTGTTCGGGTTCAAGTTCTGGGCGATGGTCGTGGGCGCCGCCCCGCTCGATCCGGAACTCGAGGCGTTCTGGGGTCAACTTGGCTTCGCGGTCGTGCAGGGTTACGGTCTCACGGAAACCGCGCCGATCGTCACGCTCAATCATCCGCTGCGCGCCGCGCGCGGCGCCGTCGGCAAGCCCATCGCCGGCGTCGAGGTCAGGATTGCGGAAGACGGCGAGATCCTCGTTCGCGGAGAAAACGTCACGCGGGGCTACTACAACGCGCCGGAGGCGACGCGCGCCGCGTTCGAGGACGGCTGGTTTCATACCGGCGACATCGGCGAGTTCGACGATCGCGGTCAGCTCCACATCAAAGGCCGCAAGAAGGAAATGATCGTCACGCCGGAAGGGCTCAACGTCTTTCCGGAGGACGTCGAACGGGCGCTCACGTCGCAGCCGGGCGTACGCGACGCCGCGGTCGTCGGCGCGCCGCTCGCCGGATCCACGGCGGAGCGGGTGCAGGCAATCCTCGTCGTCGATCCCGGTGCGGACGTCGACGCGATCGTGCGAGCGGCCAATGCCGCACTCGCCGATCATCAGCGCATTCGCGCAGCGGTGCTCTGGCCGGAGCCGGAGCTGCCCCGAACGGAAGGCACGCGCAAGCTGAAACGGCGCGAGCTGCGCAACTGGCTCCTTCGCGACGCGGGGGGCGGCAGGCGGGAGGCGGGAGCCGGAAAAGGCGAGGCAGGAGGCGAAAGGCGGGAAACGCGGGGAGTCATTGGTGTGCTGGAGCGGTTCGCGCCGGGGCGCACGATCAAGCCGGACACGACCATCGAGGAGCTCGGCCTCAGCTCACTGGAACGCGTCGAGCTGATGATGGCGCTCGAAGAAGCCTTGCAGGTCACGATCGACGAAGGGTCGTTCGCCGCCGCGAAGACGGTGAACGATCTGGAAGGCATGACGAGGTCCCTTGTCGCACCAGAGGGTGCGCCGCCCGCCTTTGCGCCGTCCGCGCGCGGCGCGGAATCGGCGCCTGTGCCGGCCCGGCCCGACGGAGATATCTCGTTTCCCTCCTGGAACCGGACGTTGCCCGTTCGCGCGATCCGGCGCGCCAGTCTTCCGACGTGGATCCTTCCGCTCGGCCGCATTTTCGCGCGCGTGCAGGTCGACGGGCTGGAGAACCTCTCCGGCGTGACTGGGCCGGTGATCTTCGCCTCCAACCATCAGAGCCACTTCGACACGCCCGTGATCCTCGATTCGCTGCCGCCCCGGTGGCGGTATCGCGTCGCCCCGGCGATGGCCAAGGAGTTCTTCAAGGCCCATTTTTTCCCGGAGCAGTACGGGCGCTGGGCGTGGTTCACCAACAGCCTGAACTACTACCTGGCGTCGTTTTTCTTCAACGCGTTCCCGCTGCCGCAACGCGAAGCCGGCACGCGCCAGACGCTGCGGTACGTGGGCGAACTGCTCGGGGCGGGGTACTCGATTTTGATTTTCCCCGAAGGCAAGCGGACGCAGGCAGGCGAGATCAACCGTTTCCAGCCCGGCGTCGGGATGATGGCGTCGCGGCTCGAGGTGCCGGTTGTGCCGGTTCGCCTCGAAGGCCTCAACCAGATCCTGCACTCGTCGGCGTTCTTCCCGACCGTCGGCCGGGCACGTTGCGCGTTCGGCCGGCCGATGGCGCTGAGCGGCCACGATTATCCGGATCTGGCGCGGCAAATCGAGGATGCCGTCAAAGCATTGTAGGCGTGTCATTTGCATTCTCGCGCCAAATCTGGCACAATCTTTGATTTGAGAAAGGACAGAATTTGAGCAAGGACGATCTGATTGATGTGCAGGGTACCGTCGTCGCCGTCCACAGCGGCGGGTTATACCGCGTGCAGTGCGACCAGGGCCACGAAGTGCTGGCACAGCTCAGCGGCCGCATGCGCCGCTTCCGAATCAAGGTTGTTCCGGGCGACCGCGTCACCGTAGGCGTCTCTCCCTACGACCCGGTCCGGGGCATCATCACCTTCCGCGCTCGCTGACGAACGATTTGAACTCCGATACAACCCACTCCACCCGCGCTGGCCGAGGCCGGCGGCGCCCTGCGCGGCGTTCGGTTCGACCGGACCGAATGTCCGTTCCACACCGCCCGCAGGCCACCGATCGACCGCAGGCTGACTACGATCCGTCTCCGATCGCTTTCAACACGCTCGGCCTCGATCCGTCGCTCCTCGAGGGCATCGCCGTTCGCGGTTTCGAGCGTACGACGCCCATTCAAAGCGCGGTCGTTCCGATCGCGCTCGCGGGGCACGATGTGATCGGCTGCGCCGATACAGGAACCGGCAAGACGGTCGCCTTCGTGCTGCCCATCCTGCACCGCCTTCTGCGGGCGCGCGCGGCCGATCCCCGCGACTGCGGCTACACGCGCGTGCTGATCCTCGCGCCCACGCGCGAACTTTGCGTGCAGATCGAAGACGACGTGCAGGGGTTCACTTACCACACGGACCTGACGAGCGTGGCCGTCTACGGCGGCGTGGGCATGGAGCCGCAGGAGCGCGCGTTGAAGTCCGGCGTCGACATCGTCGTCGCCACTCCGGGACGGCTGATGGATCATCAGCGCAGCGGGATCGTCGATTTCTCGCGCGTCGATACGCTGGTGCTCGACGAAGCGGATCGCATGATGGACATGGGCTTCTGGCCCGACGTCCGCCGGATCGTGCAGACGCTCCCCGCCGCGCGACAGACGCTGCTCTTCTCCGCGACGATGCCCGATGAGGCCATGTCGCTCGTGAACGAAGTGGTGCACGACGCGAAGTACGTGCAGATTGGATCGGCGGGCGGACCCGCGAAGTCGATTACCCATGCCGTGCAGGCCGTCGCCTCGTCCGAAAAAACCGAGTGGCTCGCGCGGTTTCTCAGGCAGACCGAAGGTCCGGTGCTCGTCTTCGTACGGACGAAGCAAGGGGCCGAGCGGCTCGCCCGGCGGCTGGCCAGCTTTGGCCTGCGGGCCGCATCGCTGCACGCGGACCGCACGCAGCAGCAGCGGACGCAGGCGATCGAAGGGTTCCGCGGCGGTCATTACAAGGTCCTCGTCGCCACGGATGTTGCGGCGCGCGGCCTCGATATCGACGGGATCACGCACGTCGTGAACTTCGAAGTACCGGGATCGCGGGAGACCTATGTGCACCGCGTGGGCCGGACCGGCCGTGCCGCGGCCACGGGAACGGCGCTGACGCTGGTCTCACCTGAAGAGCAGCGCGCGCTGCAGGCGCTTCAACGATCCTTCGGACCAGAATTGCAGGGATAGATGGACGACAGCAACCCGTTTGGAACACCGCCACCGCCGGCGCCAGTCGAACCGACGCCGGGCGCGCCCGTCGAACCGGGCATCGCTCCGACTGTGGATCCGGCGGTCGTGAAATTCCGTTCGTGCCGCTGGCGTGCGCAGCCCGACGAAGGCGAGTACTGCACGCACCGCGACGTCCTGCCGTTCGCCGGCAAGGAAGGGTTCAAGCCGGAATCCTGGTGCCCCGATTGCGCGTTCTACAAACTCAGGAGAACGCCGAAAAAGCGCGAGCGGTCCGAGTACAGCTACTGATCACTACGCAACTTCGCAACTTCCAGCTCCGCAAGGGGTCGCTGGAGCGTGCGACGTTGCGTCCGTCGAGCGTCAATCAGAAAATTCCCGCGCCAGTTCGATCCACTCGCCATTGGGTGCCAGTTCCTGGTACGTGCGCCAGTGCGGCTTCGCTTCCGGTGAGTGCCCCGTCTTTTCCAGCGTCACGGCGAGATAGAAATGCGCATCCGGGAACCCCGGATTGAGCGCCACGGCGTCGCGATAACAGACCAGCGCGTCCGGGTAGCGTCCGAGATCGTGATGAATGTTGCCGAGGTTGTAGTGCGCCTCGAAGCAGTCCGGGTCGAGGCCGATCGCGCGCTCGTAAAGGGCCTGCGCTTCGATCAGCTCGTCGCGCGCGTAGTGGATGTTCGCCAGGTTCACGATCGCCGGCACCAGATCCGGATCGATCACGAGCGCCTTCCGATACGCGGCCGCGGCGCTCTCCATCTTCTTTTCGTCCCCATCGTCGAGACGCGAGCCCTCGACGAAATATTTCGCCGCAAGTGCCGCCTGGGGATCGCTGAACGGAAAGGCGCCGCCGGTCGCGGGTGCGGCGGCGCGGTCGGGCAGCTGCGCGTTCGTCTGGCGAGGGGCCAGGGCGACGACTTTGGCGGTCGCGGTGTTCGTGGAATGGAAATCGAGGTGCAGCTGACCCGCGCGCTCGGCGGCAAGCGTGCGCAGCGCCGTTTTGAGCGGAACGGATCGATCGAGTTCGTGCGCCAGTTGCTTGATGGTCGCGATGTCGTTGAAGTCGTACGCGCGCTCGGCGCCGGCGGCGGGCTTGATGAGACCCCACTTCTCCAGGAACCGCAGGTGGTTCTCCGTGATGCGCGGATAGAGATGACGGATGTCGCGGACGCCGGAACCGGTTGGCACTGTCGCGAAAGATGCGCGACCCTGCGCCGAAAGTCAAGGCATAGAATAGGTGCGTGCTGCTCGCAGGCGATATCGGCGGGACGAAAACGCTCCTGGGGCTGTTCGACTCTGCGGCCGATCGACCGAAAGCGATCGAAGTCGGCGAGTTCACGACGCTCGATTACGACGACCTCGTGCCGATGATCCGCGAGTTCCTGAAGGCGCGCGGGGTGGACGCGCGCGCGATCGTCGCTGCCTCGTTCGGCGTCGCCGGCGCGGTCACGGATCAGGTGGCGCGGCTCACCAATGTGCCCTGGCTCGTCGACGCAGCGGCCGTTGCACAGGCCGCCGACATCGAACGCGTGCATCTGCTCAATGACCTCGAAGCGATGGCGTATTCGGTGCCGGTGCTCGACAGCGACGAACTTGCCGTGCTCCAGCAGGGCGTCGCGCAGCCGGGCGGCAACGCGTGCGTGATTGCCGCGGGCACGGGTCTCGGCGAAGCGTTTCTCCACAACATCGACGGTCACTTCGTCCCCGGCGCCTCCGAAGGCGGCCATGCGGACTGGGGCGCGCGCACGCCGCGCGAAATCGAGATGATGACGGCCCTCACCGCCGTCTACGGCCGCGTCAGCGTCGAACACATCGTCTCGGGGCCGGGACTGGTGAACATCTATCAGTTCACGCATGAGGCGTTCGGCTCGAAGACCATCATCTCGCCGTCCGCGTTCGCGCCGGCCCTCACGTGTGACGCCGTCGGCCACGTCGGTGATCCCGCGGACCTTCCCGCGGCGATTACCCGCGCGGCGCTCGAACACCGGTGCGCGCGATGCGAAGAGACGCTGCAGTTGTTCGTCGGCGCCTACGGCGCGGAAGCGGGCAATCACGCGCTGCGCACCGTCGCGACGGCCGGCGTCTACATCGGCGGCGGCATCGCGCCGAAGATCCTTCCGGCGCTCCAGGACGGCGCGTTCATCGATGCCTTCCGGGCCAAGGACCCGATGGCGGACTTCGTCGCCACGTTCCCGGTCGCTGTGATTCTCAACCCCGAAGCCGGATTGCTGGGCGCGGCCGTCCACGCGAACGCGCAGTAGCGAGGCGCGAGGCGGGAGGCGCGAGGCGGGAGGCGAGAGGCCGGAGGCGGGAGGCGCGAGGCGCGAGGCGCGAGGGGCGAGGCGGGAGGCGCGAGGCGAGAGGAGGGAGGCGCGAGGCGCGAGACGCGAGGCGAGAGGCCGGAGGCGGGAATGAACCGCGAACCCGAGCAGAACCGCCGCACCCCGCACCGCCGAACCCCCAACCGTTCGACTGCGCTGTATAATCCGGCCCGTAATCATGGAGGTCGACTGAATGCCTTTTCGCCCGCGTTCGTGGCTGTTCCTGCTGCTCCTTTCCCTTCTCGCCCTTCCCGCACTCGCCCAACAGACCGGATCCATCACCGGCAAGGTGACGGACACGAGCGGCGGAGTGCTCCCCGGCGTCACCGTCGAGGCGCGTTCCCCCGTGCTGCCCGGCCCGCGCGTCGCGACGACAGCGGCCGACGGCGCGTTCCAGTTGGCCGCCCTGCCGCCGGGCAATTACACCGTCACCTTCACGCTCTCAGGCATGCAGACGGTCACCAAGCAGGTGCGGGTTCAGCTCTCCGAGATCACAAACCTCGATGCCTCGATGGGCATCGGAGGCGTCACCGAAACGGTCACGGTCACCGGTGAGGCTTCACTCGTCGACAAGAAGTCCGCGACGATTGCGACCGGCATCCCGAACGAGCAGATTTCCAAACTGCCGGTCGGCCAGCAGTACCGCGATCTGATCAAGCTCATTCCGGGCGTGCAGTATACGGAAGACGCCACACGCGGACCGAGCGCCGGCAGCAACGGGCAGGACAATACCTACAAGTACGACGGCGTGAACGTCACGCTGCCGTTGTTCGGCACCTTGTCCGCAGAGCCGTCATCAGCAGACATCGCAGAAATCAACGTCGTCAAGGGCGGCGCGACCGCCATCGACTTCAAGCGTGCGGGAGGCCTGGCGATCGATTCGGTCAGCAAATCAGGTACGAGCCACTACACGGGGCAGGCCAGCTTTCAGTTTCAGACCCACAACATGTCCAACGGGCTGAAGAACAGCGCGAACCTGTCACGGTATCAGCAGAACATGTATTGGACGGACCTGAACGTCGGCGGTCCCATTGTTCAAGACCGCTTGTTCTTCTTTGGCTCCTACTACCGGCCACAGGTGAGCCGCGCCAACCGCGCCAACGTCTACGGCGATCTTCCGAGCTACGAAAGCACGCGGAACGAAGGATTCGTGAAGCTGACGGCGACCCCGATCCGCAACCTGCTCGTGAATGGAAGTTATCGCGATTCGAAGCGTCGGGACACCAGTTCGCTCTTTGGCAGCTTCACAGCCCCGACCGCGGGCAGCGGCAACGAATCGCGCCAGAAGATCGGTACCGCGGACGGATCCTGGATCATCAACGCGATGAGCTTCGTCAGCTTCAAGTACACGCATTTCACGCTGCTCACCGCGGGGGTTCCCGATAATACGTCGTCGGCGGTCGTGTCGACAGCCATCGGCACCCAGCTCGATCTGGCGAACCTCGACAAGCTTGGGCTGTTCAGCGTGCCCAAGCTCAGCGCGACCAACCCGGCGTTCAACGCCTTCGTGGCGCCCTTCATCAATCAGTACGGGTACCTCTCCAACGGTGTCGCCCAGGGCGGCGGAACCGTGGGGTTCGGCGATCTGTTCGATCACGACAACTTCTATCGCGACGCGGGGCAGGTCGCGTACAACATCAACCTGTCGGGCTGGGGGCTGCGCCACAGCGTACACGCCGCCTATCTGCAGTCCGTCGACTCCGAGACGCTCGCGCGCAGCTCCAATGGGTGGGGCGACATCAGCGTCCCGGGAGGCACCACGAACTTCCAGGGCACCCCGATCTATTTCACAGCGGCGTTCCAGCAGCAGGGCCTCGGCTCCGGCGGGGTGCCGCCGATTCACTCCGAGTACCGCGCGAAGAACATCGAGCTCAACGACCAGATCACCTGGAACAACTGGACGTACAACGTGGGACTCCTGGCGAGCCAGGACACGTTGTATGGACAGGGGTTGAACAACGCGCCCGACACGTTGTCGGGATTCGTGCTGGCGACCGGCGACACGTCGGCCTCGCGCCGGTACAAGATGTACACCATCCCGTTCAGCAAGATGCTGCAGCCGCGGCTTGGCGCGACTTACGCGTACAACGGCAAGGACACCGTGTACGCGAGCTTCGCCCGCTACAATCCGATGGCCAGCTCGCTGCCGCGCGCCGCCTCGTGGGACCGCAACCTCGCGACGACCATTCAGGCGTACTTCGATCAGAACGGCCGGTTGTTTGCCATCGACCCGCTGGCGTCCTCGTCCGGCAAACTGTTCGTCCCCGACCTGACACCGCCCCGTCACGACGAGTGGTTGATCGGCACGTCCCGTCAGATCACGCCAAACCTGACCGCGCGGGCCTATTTCCGCTACAACCGCGGCAGCCATTACTGGGAAGACACGAACAACAACGCGCGGACCGCGTTCAATCCTCCGGACGTGCTCCCGGGGACCGACGTCAAGATCCCCAAGACGCTTTACATTCCGAACCTTGATGCGATGCGCGCGCAGATCGGCCAGTCCGGAGGGCTCACATCGAGTGGATCGTCGTATGTCATCGCGGAACTGGATGGCGCATTCACGCGCTACAAGGAGCTGACGCTCGAAGCCGAGTATCGCGGACGCAAGGGGTTCGTGCGCGGCTCGTACACCCGCAGCCGGTACTACGGCAACTTCGACCAGGACAACTCCACGGTCACGATCAACAACGACGCGAACATCTTCATCGGCTCGTCGAACATCGGCGATGGGCCCGGGCGGCAGCTGTGGGACAACAAGCTGGGAATCCTGCGCGGCGATCGCCCGAACGCGGTGAAGATCTTCGGCGCGTACTTCCTGCCCTGGAACGCGTCTGCTGGCCTGTTCGTCGCCGGCCAGTCAGGGCAGCCGTGGGAGAAGTGGGATTACACGCTCTACAGTGCCTTCACCACGTCGACGAGCGAAACGATCAAATATGCGGAGCCCGCGGGCTCACGCCGTTCACCGTCGCACACGCAGACGGACTTCAACTACACGCAGAACGTGAAGTTCGCGAGTCGATATAACGCGCAGGTGGCGCTCGACGTGTACAACCTGTTCAATTCGCAGACCGGCTACAACATCGAGCCGCGCCTGCATTCGGCTGGGTTCGGGCAGCCGCAGAGCTTCTTCGACCCCCGGCGCGTACAGCTAGCGTTCAGGCTGCAGTTCTAAAAAAGATGCCAGTAGCCAGTAGCCAGTAGCCAGCAACCAGTAGCCAGTAGCCAGTAACCAGTAACCAGTACTAGCCAGTACCCAGTCGCCAACAACCGGAGGCGAGTAGCCAGCGCCGGCAGCCAGAGTCAACTGGCAACTGGCGACTGGCGACTGGCGACTGGTAACTGGCAACTGGGCAACTGGCGACTGGTAACTGGCAACTGGGCAACTGGGCAACTGGCAACTGGGCAATTGGGCAACTGGCGACTGGCGACTGGTAACTGGTAACTGGTCACTGGTCACTGACGACCGAGAGCGGTCAGCGCGCAGACAGGGCGCCCTACTTGAATAACCTGTCAGCTTCGATCAGCGGACGCGTCACAGCGTCCGCTTTTTTTCTGGCCAGCACGATCCGGGCTCCCGCATCGGGTTCATGGAGGAGGACCGCGACTTCCGCACGCTTGAAGAGCGCCATCGGGTAGTTGGGGCTGGACGGAGGCACCCGGTCAAGCGCGTCCCGCGCGTCAGCAAAGCGCCGCGCGTCCATGTAGAGGACGCCGAGATCCAGATCGTGGCTGAACTGCGCGCCCTGCGCGGCGCGGGCCTTCGAGAAGGCGTCGATCGCAACCGGCGTATTCCCCGCCTCCATCGCCAGCGATCCGAGGTGCGCGAGCTGATCGCCAGTGGCCGGCTGCAGCGAATAGAGCTTCTGTCGAAGCGCAACGGCCTCGCCGAATCGCTTCTGCTCTTCGCGAATGTCCGCGATGGCCTCGATGACGGTGACGCGATCGGGAAAGTGCTTCAACGCCTGTTCCAGCAGCGGCTCCGCGCGATCGATTTCCCCGTCGTGCGCGTAGTGGAGTCCTTGATAAACGTCGACGTCCGGTGAATCTGGCGCCAGCCGCCTGGCCTCCGCGAACAGCGCGTCGGCTTCTGCTCGATGGCCGGTCAACGACTGCGAGACCGCCAGCCTGAGCGTCGCGTCCAGGTTGCCCGGATCCGCCGCGCGGATCTTCTGGAACAACGGAATCGCCTCCCGATATTTCGCGGCCACGAACAGACCTGACGCTTCATCGATGGCCGGCAGCAGCCCGATCATGTCTGCCGGTCGCGGCGCGTCCTTCCGAACGACAGGCGCAGCGCCTGCGCCGACATAGCCCAGGCTCGCCAGCCGCGCCCGCGCGTCGGCATCGAGCGTGTCCGGCGCGCGCGCCGCTTCCATCGATGGCAGCGGATACTCGTCGATGGCTTTCCGCATCGGGGCGGGAAGATTCGCACCTGTTCCGAGGTCGTGCGCTTCCGCGGGATCCTTCGTGAGGTCGTACACCTCGAGACGGCCCGCTTCGATGGCCTTCTGCGTGCAGGCCTGAAGGCCTGCGCTACACGCGCTGGTCTGCTGCACGGCCATGACCTGCGGCTGCCAGCCGTAATCCAGGAAAGGCTTCATGGCTTCTCCGACAACCGGTCCGTCGTCCGTCGTCCGTCGTCCGTCGTCCGAGCCGCGGAGGCTGTGTGCCGAACCGAGCCCTGCCCAATCGAGCATCGTGTAGAACACGCGCCTCGTGCTGACCGCGTCGTCGCTCACGCCGGCGTTGACACCGGGGCCTTCGATCACGAGCGGCACGTGCATGGTTGATTGGTACAGGAGGGTGCCATGCTGGGCTTCGCCGTGATCGCCCAGGCCTTCCCCATGATCCGCCACGAGCACGACTGCGGAGTTTCCGCCGGCGGCAGCATCCCAGGCATCCAGCAGCCGTCCGAGCTCGTGATCCATGGCCGCGATCTCACCGAGATAAGGCGTCGCCGCATATTGGGTCCGGTAAGGCTCCGGCGGCGCATAGGGGTAATGAGGATCGTAGTAATGCACCCACAGGAACCGCGGCTGCGCGGTAGCGGATTTCAGCTCGGCGATGGCGGCATCGGTGGTGTCGCGGGCGCTGCGCTCCGACGAGCCCGCAGGGAGTCGATCGTCGTAGACATCGAAGCCTCGTGCCAGCCCGAACTGGCGCGCGAGCACGAAGGCGGAGACGAACGCGGCTGTCCGATACCCGGCGCCCTGCAGCTTCGCCCCGATCGTTGGAAAGGACGGATCGAGCGTGCGGCCGTTCTGATGTATCCCGTGGCCGGCCGGATAGAGCCCGGTGAGCAGCGTCGTGTGGGACGGCAGCGTCTCGGGCACGGCGGCGTAGGCACGGCGGAAGCGAAGCCCCCGCGCGGCGACACGGTTGAACGCCGGCGTGGAGACCTTCGCGGCTTCGGGCCCAATCGAGTCGGCCCGCGTCGTGTCGAGCGTAACCAGCAGGATCGACGGTGGCTTGGATTGGGACCGGCCGCACGCGAGGGCGCAGGACCACAGCATGAGAAGGAGGACCGCGCGCGTGACGCTCACCACGATTCTCAGCCTTACCGGATATCGCCCGAGTCCGCGATACGCGCGGTCGGTCCTTCGGGCTTTTTCAACGCGCCTCGCGCCTCCCGTCTCGCGCCTCGCACTTCCCGCCTCGCGCCTCGCGCCTCCCCCCTCGCGCCTCGCACCTCCCGCCTCGCGCCTTCGCGCCTCGCTCAATACCACGCGATCGGCGCTTCCGAGAGATTCAGATTGATCTGCTTCGTCTCGAGATAGTGCTCCATGCCGTAGGGGCCCAACTCGCGGCCAAACCCCGACTGCTTGTATCCGCCCCACGGCGCTTCGTTGTAGGTCGGATGATACGTATTCAGCCACAGAATCCCCGCGCGCACCTGTTTCAGCACGCGGATGCCCTTGAAGACATCGCGGGTCCAGACAGCGCCGGCGAGGCCGTATGGCGTATCGTTCGCAATCCGCACCGCCTCCGCTTCGTCGTCGAAGGGGATGACGGCAAGAACGGGTCCGAAGATCTCTTCCTGCGCGATCCGCGCGCGATTGTCGACGTCCGCGAAGATCGTGGGCTCGACGAACGCGCCCGCCGCGAGGGCTCCGCCCGGCGCTGCGCCCCCGATGAGCAGACGCCCTTCGCGTCGGCCAATCTCGATGTACTGCAGGACCTTTTCCTGGTGCTCGCGGGTGACGAGCGGACCCATTTTCGTCTCGCGATTCAGCGGATCGCCGAGCAGGATCCGCCCGGCCTTTTCGATCAGCGCATCCAGCATCCGCACGTAGATGTCGCGCTGCACCAGCAAACGCGATCCTGCCGAGCACACCTCGCCCTGGTTGGCGAACGCGCCGAATAGCGCTCCATCGACCGCGGCCTCGAAGTCGGCATCGGCGAACACGATATTGGGGTTCTTGCCTCCGAGTTCGATCGACATGCGCTTGATCGTATCGGCGGCCGTCTTGATCACGCTCCGCCCGGTATCGAGACCGCCGGTGAACGCAATCTTGTCGACGCGAGGGTCAGCGACGAGCGCCGCTCCTGCCGTTGGTCCATCGCCTGTAATCACGTTGACGACGCCGCGGGGGAGATCGAGCGAGGCGAACAGCTCCGCGAGCAGCAG
>Ga0310810_10000618_pt1 | contig 35674 bp, 35 predicted proteins | sample NCmetagenome_FD_207641 | JGI IMG/M metagenome (GOLD analysis project Ga0310810, IMG submission 207641) | Soil microbial communities from experimental microcosm in Duke University, North Carolina, United States - NC | ecosystem: Engineered > Artificial ecosystem > Soil microcosm > Unclassified ... | reverse complement strand
TTCGACGGCTTGGGCGAGCAAGTGGACTGGCAGGTTCAGCAGCTCGCGAGCCTCGTGGCGCCGTGCGGCGGCGGCAAGCCAGCCATGCTGCCGTCGTCGACGTGGGAGCGCCTGGCGTCGGCCGCGCGCGACGCGTTCGACGAGCGCGCCGCGATCATGACACTGAGCGTCCTGCCGATGGCGGTTGCCGAAACCATCGCGCACGGTACAGACGTCGCGCGCGCACAAGGACTGACCAGCGCGTGGAGCGCCCATGCCGGCGTGGGCTATGTGACCGCCGCGCTGCGCGCCGAAGGCGCCCGCCCCGATTCGACCGCCGTCGTCACGGTGCTACGGCAATGGCGCGAAGCCGCGCACGCGGGCGGCGGGCATGCGTGCGTCGCGTGGGCGCCGCTGCCGGTGAAATCCGCGCTGCCGGTGTGGGACGACGCTGGAGCTGCCGGTCGTGTCATGCAGCGGATCAAAGCGCAGCTCGATCCGCAGAACGTGCTCAACCCCGGACGCTTCGTCGCGGGGATCTGACGAATGGCGGACGCGGCCACCGACACGACGGCACCCTTGGCGCTGCACGGGCTCAGCGTCGAGGGCGTGAACCAGTGTGTGCACTGCGGCCTCTGCCTCGCCTATTGCCCGACGTTTTCCGAGCTCGGGACCGAGATGGACTCGCCGCGCGGCCGCATCTTGCTCGTGAAGTCGCTCGCCGAGGGCCGGATCGGACTGTCGGATCCCACGGTGCGACATCTTTCACTGTGTCTCGACTGCCGCGCCTGCGAAACGGTGTGTCCGGCCGGTGTGCCGTATGGGCGGCTCATCGAGGCCGCGAAGGCCGAGATCGAGCGGCAGCGACCCGGCGGCTGGGCGCGACGTGTGTTCCGATGGCTGAACTTCGGCCTGCTGCTCGGTCATCCGCGGCTGCTCGCGGCCGCGGCCGCGATGCTGCGCCTCTACCAGGCGAGCGGACTGCAGCGTCTCGTGCGCGCAAGCGGCATCGTGCGCGTACTGCCCGGAACGCTACCCGCGTGGGAAGCGCTACTGCCTCCACTCACGGCGCCGGCGGCGCCTCTTGCACCGTTCACGCCGGCCGAGGGCGCGCGCCGCGGGCGCGTCGCGATCCTCGCCGGCTGCGTGCAGTCAGTCGTGTTCGGCGCTCACAATCAGGCGACGGTGCACGTGCTCGCAAAAAACGGCTGGGACGTCGTGGTGCCGTCCGGGCAGGGGTGCTGTGGTGCGCTGAACGCGCATGGCGGCGATCACGCGCGCGCGCTCGTCATGGCGCGTCGCACGATCGAAGCGTTCGAGGCCGATCCGGTCGATGCGGTCGTCGTCAACACGTCCGGGTGCGGCGCGCACATGAAGGCGTACGGCACCTTGCTCGCCGGCGATCCTGCGTGGGCCGAACGGGCGCGCCGCTTCGCGGCGACCGTGCGCGACATCGCCGAGCTTCTGGCCGAGGCGCCGCTTCGCGGGCCGCTCTCACCGGTGCCGATGACGGTGACATATCACCATCCGTGTCACGTCGTGCACGGACAGAAGATACGCAGCGCCCCGCTCACGCTCCTCGCGCAGATCCCATCCCTGCGCGTCGTCGAGCTACCCGAGTCCGACTGGTGCTGCGGGTCCGCCGGCCTGTACAACCTCACCGAACCCGAGATGGCCGGGCGCCTGCAGCGGCGCAAGGTCCGCCACGTGCTCGGAACGGACGCCTCGGCGGTGATCACGGCAAACCCGGGCTGCATCCTGCAGATCCAGCAGGGCCTCCGCGACGCCGGCTCGGCGGTCCCGGTACTGCACCTCGTCGAAATTCTCGATCGCGCGTATCGGGCGCCCGCGTGAGCACACCCGACGCCACGCCGCGCGAGCACCGCGCCACCGCGCCAAAGCAGGTCGGGTGTTTCGTCCTGACCGTTTCGGACACCAAAACCGCCGAGAGCGACACGAGCGGCGCGCTCATCCGCGAGCTGTTGACCGCCGCCGGTCATCGCGTCGTCGACAGCTGGGTCGTGCGCGACGAGCCCGCCGAGGTGGCTCGGATCGTGCGCGACGCGTGCGCGCGCGACGGCGTGGATGCGGTCGTCCTGACCGGCGGCACCGGGATCACGTCACGCGACTCGACGTACGAAGCGGTGGACGCGCTGCTCGACAAGCGCCTCCCTGGCTTCGGGGAGCTGTTCCGGATGCTCTCGTTCCAGGAGATTGGCCCCGCGGCCATGCTGAGTCGTGCGCAGCTCGGGCTCCATGCGCGACGTATCGTGGTGTCGCTACCCGGCTCCCCCCAGGCATGCCGACTTGCGCTGGAAAAACTGCTGATTCCCGAGCTCGGACACCTGCTGCGCGAGGCGAGTCGATAGCGAGCCGCGCTATACTGCTGTCCGCACAACCAAGGAGGTCGCTGCTTTATGCCCGCGCGGTTGCGGCTCGTCGCCTTGCTCGCGCTCGTCACGCTGGCCGCCGGCTGCGCGCGCTCGACGAGTCGAGAGTCCGTACAGCTGTGGCGTGAGGCGCCGACCGTCGCGGCCGCACCCGAGCTCACGCGCTTCAACGATCTCCTTGCCGATCTCGCCGATCGGCTGAAGCCCGCGCTCGTGCACGTGCGCGTGCGTCGCGGCGCTTCGATGTCGAAGGACGAGGACGCGCCGGGCGAGCCGCGACGCTCCACGGGGTCGGGATTCATCATCGAGCCCAACGGGCTCATCGTGACGAACGCCCACGTCGTCGAGCACGCCGAGTGGATTCAGGTCCGCCTCGCCGACGGCCGTCGCTTCAGCGGCCGCACGGTCGGGCTCGACAGCCGCGTGGATCTCGCGCTCGTTCGCATCGACGCCGCGGGATTGCCGGTCTTGCCGCTCGGCGACTCGAACCGCATGCGCGTGGGCGAGTTCGTGCTGGCGCTCGGCCACCCCTTCGGTCTCGAGCAGTCGGTCTCGTTCGGCATTGTGAGCCGCAAAGGTGCGCCACTGACGGTGGCCGCGCCCGGCTTCGATTTCATTCAGACCGACGCGGCGATCAACCCTGGTAACTCCGGCGGGCCGCTCGTCAACATGGCCGGGCAGGTGATCGGCGTCAACAGCATGGCCGCGCGCAACGGCTCGATCGGCTTCGCGATCCCCTCGAACCTCGTGAAGCTGCTCGTTCCGCAGCTCGCGAACAAAGGCAAGGTCGAGTGGGGCTGGCTCGGGGTGTCGATTGCCGAGGTCACCGACGAGGACGTGCCACGGCTGAAGCTCCGCGAAGCACGCGGCGTGCTCGTGCGCGGCGTCATGCCGGGCGAGCCGGCGGCGCTGGGCGGCGTGAAGGCGGACGACGTTCTCGTTGCCGTGGACGGCACGCGCCTGGAGAGCCCGCGCGATCTGCAGCGCGTCGTCTCTTCGACGCCGGTCGGCAAGCGCGTACGTCTCGTGCTGCTTCGTGAGGGCCGCGAGACCGAGGTCGAGGTCACGATCGGCCTCTACAAGGAGCGAGAGCTGCGCGACCCGGACGCCCCGCCGTCGCCCCACGACAAAGACGCACCCAAGGAGTCGCCGAAAGACGCGCCGAAGGAGAAGTGATCAGGCGCGGGCGCGCGGCGCCGCCAAGGCCGCGAGCGTCGCGCGTACCCAGGGCGAGTCGAGCGACGGCACCGGCGCATACGTGATCGTGCCGGTGATCCGGGCGCCCGCTTCCCAGTCGGCGGCGACGTCCTCCGTCACCTCTTCGACGCCGAGCAAGAAGTAGCCAAGCGAATCGGCTCCCGGGACGTCGAGCGGGCCGTCCACCGTGCGCGTCTTCACGTACACGACCGCCTCGGGCTCGATGATCAGCAATGTCCCCGCGCCGCGCTCCGCGAGATTCCGCGCGCTGCTGCTGGACGCCTGCATGACCACGCCGATTGTCGCGGAATCGTACGCGCGCGCCTCCAGGTAGCTGAGGAGCATGGCATGCGGACGCCCTTCGCGATCGACGGTGACGAAGGGCAGCGCCACGCCGATCCGTGCTCGCAGATCGCGCTGCGACAGGCGGTCCAGGAGTGGCGCGGGCAGTCGGGCCCCAAGAGAACGAGCCATGACGCGAGCGTAGCATCCGCGCCGAATCGACACGGCCGCCATACCGGGATGGGCACAGCGGCACGCAGTGTCGGGGCAGGGCCGCAAAGCCCGCCAATATCGCGACGCCACGCTCTGGTCCTACGCTTGCACTCGTGGCGTAGCACGGCCCGCTTCGGGCCGGCCCTTCGCTCAGGGGGACGGCCTCATGGAACGCCTGCAGTGGTGGCTGCTGCTCTTGTCCGCGGTGATGTTCTCGATGTCCGGGTGCGCGAGCGTGCGAGAGTGGCGCCAGACGGCGTTCCGTGAATGGGAACAGCACCCCGCGCACTTCGCGTCGGCGCACCACATGACGTTTTCGCTGAAGCCGCACCGTACCGCGGCGAGTGTTACGGAAGCCGACCGGGCGGCCGCGGAACGGGAGGACTGGTGGGGGCGTGAGGTGCCAGCCACGGGCGCGATCATGGTCGCGGATGCGTCCTCGACGGGTTCGATCCCCCCAATGGCCTCGACGTCAGTCATCGCCGCGCGATCGACCGCGGCGACCGACTCCGCTGTGCCGACGGGTTCGGCAGCCATGTCGGCTTCGGGTTCGGCGACGATCTCCGCCCCGGCCGAAGTGATCGATGTGGCGGGCCGCTGGCGTGGTCGTTGGGTGGCGAACGGCGCGTGGGGTGAGCGCCGCGAAAGCGACGCCGAGATGATTTTCGAGCAGTCCGGCGCCGCCGGTACGACGCAGATGGTGCTGGCCGACACGACCGCGGCGACAGGGGTACCGGAGATCGTGCGGCATTTCGGCGCGCTCGGCACGCCGATGAACTTCCGCATCGCGAAGGGGCAGCTGCTCGCGCGCTTCGAGAACGGACCCGCGGTGGCAGTACGGCTCACGCGGGTGGGCGACCGGCTCTACGGCCGTATCGACCTGTCGCCGTCGTTCTTCATGGTCCTCGAACGCCAGTAACCGGCGCGGTGCCGTCGGCCCGCCGCACGGGCGCTGCCCGCGGCTGCGCGCGTGACCGGCGGCGCCGCGTACTGAGGGCTCGCTAGCGTCCCGCGCGCGCCGTCGTCGGCGCGCCGGCCTCGACCGCGTGGCCGTTCGGCGTCGCCGCACACCCCTCACTTCCGGTGCGATGGACCGACAGATCGGTGATCGTCGGAGCCGTCCCGCACAGCGGACACTGTGGATCTCGCCGCAATCGCACCTCGCGGAAGCGCATGCCGAGCGCGTCGTAGGTGAGCAGACGACCCACCAGCGGCTCTCCGATCCCGAGGACAAGCTTGACAGTCTCGGTCGCCTGTACCAGCCCGATCACTCCTGGGAGCACGCCCAGGACACCCGCCTCGCTTCAGCTGGGTACGAGCCCCGCCGGAGGCGGCGACGGATACAGACACCGATAGCAGGGACCTTCGTTGGGCGCGAAGACGGTCGCCATGCCCTCGAACTGAAAGATCGAGCCGTGCACATTGGTCTTCCCCGCCAGGTAACAAGCATCGTTGACGAGGTAGCGCGTCTCGAAGTTGTCCGAGCCGTCGACCACGAGGTCGTAATCGCGAATGACGTCCATCACGTTGTCGACGGTGATGCGCATGGGCAGCGTGATCACGTTGACGTCGGGATTGAGCGCCTTGAGCGTGCGGGTGCCCGACTCGACCTTGGGCTTTCCGACGTCCGCCGTGGTGTGCAGCACCTGGCGTTGCAGGTTCGTGATGTCGACCACGTCGCCGTCCATCAACCCGAGCGTGCCGACGCCCGCGGCGGCGAGGTACAGCGCGGTCGGCGAGCCGAGCCCACCGGCACCGATGAGGAGCACGCGGCTTCGCAGCAGCTTGCGTTGCCCTTTCTCACCGACCTGTGGCAGCAGGAAGTGACGACTGTACCGCTGAATCTGGTCGGGCGTCATCGCGAGGTCTTTGACGACGGGCAATCCGCTCTGCGCCCACTTCTGATAGCCCCCGCCGAGATTGATCACGTTCTCGTACCCGAGCTCCTTCAGCTGCTTGGCGGCGAGAACGGACCGGAGACCGGTCTGACAGTAGAGGACGATCGGCGTCTTGGGGTCGCTCACCGCGCCGCCGACCCGGAACTCGAGGAAGCCGCGGCTGATGTTGCTGGCCGCCTCGATATGGCCATCGCGATATTCGTCGGGATCGCGCACATCGATGACGACGGGCGGCGTCGCCGACTTGAGGCGCCGCTGAAGCTCTTCGGGCCCTTCTTCGGGCACCACCTGCCGGGCCTCGGCGAGCATTTCCCTCAATGTTTTCATGGGCGTGATGTTACCTCTATTTACCCTGGGACGCCTGCTATACTCGCAGGGATTCATGACGTCTCCCGCGATGAAAGGCATCATCCTGGCCGGAGGTTCCGGCACCCGCCTCTATCCCGTGACGCTCGGACTGAGCAAGCAGCTCGTGCCGATATACAACAAGCCGATGGTGTACTACCCGCTGTCGACGCTGATGCTCGCGGGCATCCGCAAGGTGCTGCTGATCTCCACGCCGCAGGATCAGGACGGCTTTCGCCGGCTGCTCGGCGACGGCGCTCACCTCGGCCTCAGCATCGACTATGCGGTGCAGCCGAGCCCCGACGGGCTCGCGCAGGCGTTCATCATCGGCCGCGAGTTCATCGGCGATGGGCGGGTGGCGCTCGCGCTCGGCGACAACGTCTTCTACGGCCACGGCTTCCCGGAGTCGATCCAGCGCGCGGCGGCGCGCGGTCGCGGCGCCACCGTGTTCGCGTACTGGGTGCGTGATCCTCAACGGTACGGCGTCGTGGAGTTCGACGATGCCGGCCGAGCGGTCGGTCTCGAGGAGAAGCCGCTCAAGCCGCGCTCGTCGTGGGCCGTCACCGGGCTGTACTTCTACGACAACCGCGTCGTGGACGTGGCCGCCTCGCTGAAGCCGTCGGCACGCGGGGAGCTGGAGATCACCGACGTGAATCTCGCGTATCTCGAGACTGGCGAGCTGCACGTCGAGCGCCTGGGACGCGGCATCGCCTGGCTCGATACGGGCACGCACGAGGCGCTGCTACAGGCCTCGAGCTTCATCCAGACGCTCGAGGAGCGGCAAGGGCTTATGGTCGCGTGCGTGGAGGAGATTGCGTTCCGCATGGGCTACATCAGCGCGGCCGACGTGCTGCGACTGGCGGCGCCGATGCGCAACAATTCCTACGGCGACTACCTGCGCCGCATCGTCGACGACGTGTAGCATGTGCCGCGGCGCCGTGCGGCTTCCGTAGCCATGGAATTTTCGCCCGACGCCAAGCGCGCGTTCCACGTGCAGGCGTACGGTGGCGCTGCGCGCATCGAGGGCGTCCGCGTCGTCGAGCTCGTCCGACACGCCGACGACGGCGGCGCCATGACGGAGCTCGCACGCCTCACCGACGGCCGCGTGGCCGGACTCACCGATTTCGTCGCGCGTCAGGTCAACTACAGCGAAATGGCGCCGGGCACGATCAAGGCGTTTCACCTGCACAGCCGACAGACCGACGTCTGGTTCGTCCCGCCGTCGGATCGAATGCTCGTCGTGCTGCTCGACGTCCGCGGCGGTTCCGCGACGGAGGGCGTACGCCAGCGCCTGGTCCTCGGCCACGGGGCCTCGCGGCTGGTCGTCATTCCGCCCGGCGTCGCCCATGGCGTGCGCAACATCGGCGAGACGCCCGGGCGCATCCTCTATTTCACCGACACGCACTTTTCCCCCGAGCCCGCGACCTGCGACGAGGGGCGCCTGCCGTGGGACTTCGCCGGTCGCGACGTGTGGGAGATCACCCGGGGCTGAGATGAAGCTTTTGGTGACCGGCGGCGCAGGGTTCATCGGCAGCAACTTCGTGCGCCACGTGCTGCGTGAGCATCCCGACGATCGCGTGGTGAATCTCGACAAGCTGACCTACGCGGGCAATCCCGCGAACCTCGCCGACGTCGAGCGCGACCCGCGATACACGTTCGCCCAGGGAGACGTCTGCGACGGCGCGGTCGTGCGCGAGCTGCTGGCGGGCGTCGATGCCGTCGTCAACTTCGCCGCGGAATCGCACGTCGACCGCTCGCTGGTCGAGCCCGACGCCTTCTTGCGCACGGACGTGTTCGGCGTGTTCACGCTGCTCGAAGCCGTGCGCGAGCTGCGTATTCCGCGCTTCCTGCACATCAGCACCGACGAGGTGTACGGCAGCGTTTCGGAAGGGTCGTCGACCGAGGTGGCCCCGCTGCGGCCCAGCAATCCGTATTCGGCGTCCAAGGCCGCCGGCGATCTCCTCGCGCTGTCGTACGCGCGCACGCACGGCGTGCCGGTCGTCATCACGCGCTCGTCGAACAATTTCGGCCCCTACCAATATCCGGAGAAGGTCGTTCCCTTGTTCATCACGAACGCGCTCGATGACGAAGCGCTGCCGCTCTATGGCGACGGGCGCAACGTTCGCGACTGGCTCTACGTCCTCGACAACTGTGCGGCGATCGATCTCGTCCTGCGCCGCGGGCGCGACGGTGAGGTCTACAACATCGGCGGCGGCCACGAGGTCGAGAACATCGTGCTCACGCGCGAGATCCTCCGGCTGACCGGCAAGCCGGAGACGCTCATCCGGCGCGTGACCGATCGTCCCGGCCACGATCGTCGCTACTCGGTGGATTCGACGAAGGTCGGCGGCCTCGGCTGGGTGCCGCGCCACCCGTTCGCCACCGCGCTGGAAAGCACCGTGCGATGGTATCGCGAGCACGAGGACTGGTGGCGGCCGCTGAAGTCTGGCGAGTTTCGGTCGTGGTACGAGCGTCAATACGTGAACCGCTGACGTCGGAGTCTGTATGCGTCGACCATTGCGCTCCGTTCTTCTCTGCGCGCTCGCTCTCGCCGCGCTGACGCTGCCCGCGATGGCCGTCCCTCGCCCACCGCTGCCTCGCCTGGCACCCAGCGCCGTCTCGCCCCTGCCATCGTACGTGCGGCACATCGAGCCCGCGATTGCCGGGCTGCGCGTGAAGGCCCGCCCGGATGCACCGTCCTCGCAGCGGCTCGGTGCGCGGCGCGTCGGCACGGCGGTCATCTTCGACACGCGCGGGTACGCGGTGACCGTGTCGTACCTGGTGCTCGACGTCGAAAGCATGGAGGTCCAGCTCCGCGACGGTCGGCTGGTGTCGGCACACGTCGTCGCGCTCGATCTCGAGTCGGGCCTTGCCGTCGTGCGGCTCGACGGTCCAGGCCCCTGGCCCGTGGCCAACCTCGGTGATTCGCGGGACATCACGCGCGGCGCGCGCACCGGCACGGTGGCGATGGACGAGGACGACGAGCTCGTCCACACGTCGAGCATGATCGAGGGCGTGCGTCGGTTCTCCGCCTCGTGGGAGTACATGCTCGACCGCGCGTTCATCGTCGCGCCAGCGATCGCGTCGTGGGGCGGCAGCGCGCTCGTCGACGATCGCGGCCGCCTCGTCGGTATCGTCTCGCTGCGTCTGGGTGATGCGCCGCACGTGAATCTCGCGATTCCCATCGACACGTTTGTCGCCGTGAAGGACGAGCTGATCGCCGCCGGGCGGGTGACGAGCCGGCCCCCGAGGCCGTGGCTCGGCCTGCACACGACGGCGGCTGCCGAGGGTGTCGTGGTCGAGGGCTTCAGCGACGGCGGCCCGGCGCGCGCCGCAGGCTTCCGTCGCGGTGATCGTATCGTCGGCGTGGACGGCGTGCCCATCGTGACGCAGGAGCAGTTCTACGAGCGCCTGTGGCGACGCCAGGCGGGCGACACGATCGCCGTCGCCGTCCGCCGCGGCGGCGCCCGGCACGTCATCGCGGTGCGGTCAATGGACCGCTACGCGCTGTACCCGACGCCCTCGCGCTGATCGCGGTACCCTGCCAGGCATGAAGGGCGCTGCCGACACGTACGAAGGCCGCGGACTCATCGCGGATCCGATCCATCGCTACATCCTGTACACGCGGCCGGGCGGGATTCCAGGGGAAGCCACCGAGCAGGACATCATCGACACGCCGTGGGCCCAGCGGCTACGACGCATTCCGCAGCTGCAATCGGCGCGCTGGGTCTTTCCGGCCGCCGAGCACTCTCGCTTTCAGCACTCACTGGGCGCCATGCACCTCTCGGGTCGGCTCGCGCTGCAGCTGTATCCCTCGCTGCGCGCGGTGTTCGGCGCGGAGGCACCCTCCGCCGCGCTGCTGGAGGAGCTGCTCCGGATGGCGGGGCTGCTGCACGACATCGGCCACGGCCCGTTCGGCCACTTCTTCGATGACAACTTCCTGCACGAATACGGCCTGACGCACGAGCTGGTCGGGCAGCGAATCATCCGCGAGGAGCTGGGCGACGTGTTGCGCGCGCTGCGCCGCAGCCCGAGCTCCCCCTTCAACGCGGACGAGTCGATCGATCCCGAATGGATCTGCTATCTCATGGGGAAGTCGTATACCGAGCCGCTGCCGCATCACCCGAAGTGGCTGAAGTTCCTCAAGCCGCTGCTGTCGGGCGTGTTCACGGCGGACAACATGGACTACGTGCTGCGCGACGCATACATGTGCGGCGTCGCGGTCGGCCCCATCGACATCGAGCGCATCATCTATTACTCGTTCTTCTCCGAGAAGGGCCTCACGCTCGACCGCGGTGGGCTGCAGGCGTTCATCATGTTCCTGAACGCGCGCTTCTACATGTACACGAACGTCTACTACCACCGGACGACGCGCGGGATCGACTTGCATCTCAAAGAGATCTTCAACGAGACGATGCAGATCGCGTTCGGCTTCGATCTGCGCCAGGACCTGCACCCGTATCTGCACCTGACGGAGTGGACGCTGCTCGAGGAGGTCGGTCGCTGGCACGATACCCCGGACGTCGACGCGCGGGCGAAGGACAAGAAGCGGCTGGGCGCCGAGTGGCGGCACATCCTCGACCGAAAACTGAAGTGGCGCATGGCCGGCGAGGAAGTGCTCGATCAGTTCGAAGTGCGAAAGGGGCACAGTTTTCTCGACCCCAACGAAGTCGAGCGACGGGTCAAGGCGTTCTTGCCGCCCACGTTGCGGGAGTTCGACTTCCGAATCGACATGGCGCAGCAGGACCCGCGCCCGCTGAACCCGCTCGCGATGGGTGATCGCCAGATCTACGTGTACGACTCGTTCACCAAGCGCGTCTCGCAGGAGCCGCTGACCGAGCTGCTGAAATACCTGCCCGGCAAGGTGGCGCAGTGTCGCATCTTCGCCATGACCCACGAGCACGACGCCGAGCTGGCGGTCGCACTCAAGCGCGCGCTGAACGAGGAGCCGGCCGCGATCGTCACGAACGTCTGACGAGCGGTCATGCCGACGCCCGACGTCCTGACTCCTGCGGAGATCGCCGACGCGCTCGACGCCGCCATGGCGACACTCCGCGCCGAGCTCGGCGCGCTGCCCGATCGTGTCCTCAGGTGGCATCCCCGCGCGGGCGAGTGGTGCGCCAAGGACGTCGTCGGACACCTGATCGAGGCCGAGCGTCGCGGCTTCGCCGGGCGCATTCGCCTCATTCTCGAGCGCGAGCGGCCGGCGCTACAGACGTGGGACCAGAACGAGATTGCGCGCGCGCGTCGCGATTGCGCCAGGCCGATGTCCGAACTGCTCGACGAGCTGACCGCGCTGCGGCGCGACAGCGCGTCCCTCGTCCGAGGGCTGCGCAACGCCCACCTCGACCGCGGCGGCGATCATCCCGACGTCGGCGCTCTCCGCGTGCGGGAGCTGCTCCAGGAGTGGGTGCATCACGACCGTAATCACATCCGGCAGGCGATGGCGAACGTGCAGGCGTACGTGTGGCCGGCCATGGGGAACAGTCAGAAGTTCTCGCGCGCCGCCGACTGACGTCGCGCACGGCTCGCGCGCCGCCGACTGACGTCGCGCCGCCGCGGGCCGCTCAGACGACCCGATAGCGCGTCGGGTCCGCGACGCCGGCCGCCTCGAAGCCCTTTCGTCGCAGCGTGCACGCGTCGCAGCGTCCGCATGCCGTGTCGTCGGTCGCCGGATCGTAGCAGGACAGCGTCAGCGCATAGTCGACACCGAGCGACTGTCCCATCGTGATGATGTCGCCCTTGGACAGATGGATCAGCGGCGTGTGGATCTTGAGTTTCTGCCCCTGCACCGCGGCCTTCGTGGCGAGGTTGGCCATCCGCTCATAGGCGCCGATGTACTCGGGCCGGCAATCGGGATAGCCGGAGTAGTCGATTTCGGACACGCCGATGAAGATGTCCTGCGCGCCGACCACCTCGGCCCACGCCAGCGCGTACGAGAGAAAGATGGTGTTCCGCGCGGGAACGTACGTGACGGGAATCCCCTTGCCGATGTCGGCCACCACGCGGTCTTTCGGCACCGCGATGTCCGCCGTGAGCGCCGAGCCGCCGAATGCGCGGAGATCGATCGTGACGACTTCGTGGCGCGCGGCGCCGAGCGCCCGCGCCACACGCCGCGCCGCTTCGACCTCGGCCTCGTGGCGCTGACCGTAACGAAACGTGAGCGCGTACGTCTCGAATCCGCGTTGCCGCGCCACGGCCAGCGTGGTCGTCGAGTCGACGCCGCCGCTCAGGAGCACCACCGTCCGCTTCATCATCGCCAGTGTATTATCGAACGCCATGACCTGGCGATTCGTCACGTGCGCGGCGGTGTTCGTCACGTGCCTGCTCGCGGCGAACACGATTGCGGCGAAGCTCATCGTCGTGGGCGGCGTCACGCTGACCGCGGGCATCGTGATCTTCCCGATCTCGTACGTGCTCGGCGACGTGCTGACCGAGGTGTGGGGCTACGCGGCCGCTCGGCGTGTGATCTGGCTCGGCTTCGGGTGCAACGCGCTGATGGTCGCCGCGATCTGGCTCGGCGGCGAGCTGCCCGCGGCGCCCTTCTGGAAAGGCGACACCGCGTACGCCGAGATTCTCGGTCAGACGCCGCGGATCGTCGCGGCATCGTTCGTGGCGTACCTCATCGGCGAGTTCGCCAACTCCTACGTGCTCGCCAAGCTCAAGCTGGCCACGCGTGGGCGCTGGCTGTGGACGCGGACGATCGGCTCGACGGTTGTCGGTCAGGCGCTCGACACCAGCGTCTTCGTCACGCTCGCCTTCGCGGGCACGGTCCCCGCCGGTGTGCTGACGCAGATCGTCGCCGGGCAGTGGGCCGTCAAGGTGCTCTACGAGGCGGGCGCCACGCCGCTCACGTACGTCGCGGTGAGGTGGCTCAAGGCACGTGAGGGCGTGGACGCATACGACTACGACACCGATTTCAATCCCGTGCGGCTCTGACGAGGTCACCCATGGAGAAGTTCCGCGGCGTCGACTACTACGGTCTCGAAGCACTCCTGTCCGAGGACGAGCGGATGGTTCGCGACGCCGTTCGCGACTGGGTGGAGGCAGAATTCCTGCCGGTGATCGCCGAGCACCACCGCGCCGGCACGTTTCCCGTGAAGCTGATCCCGAACCTCGGCGAGCTCGGTGTCTTCGGCGCCACGCTGAAGGGTTACGGCTGTGCCGGACTCAGCAACGTCGCCTACGGGCTCATCATGCAGGAGCTCGAGCGCGGAGACTCCGGGCTGCGCTCCTGCGCGTCGGTACAGAGCGGCCTCGTCATGTACCCGATCTACGCCTATGGCAGCGAGGCGCAGAAGGACGCGTGGCTGCCGCGCCTGGCCACGGGCGAGACCGTCGGGTGCTTCGGCCTCACGGAGCCGGACCACGGCTCGGATCCGGGCGCGATGAAGACGCGCGCCGTACGCAAAGGCGACGCGTGGGTCCTCAACGGCACGAAGCTGTGGATCACGAACGGCTCGATCGCGGACGTCGCCGTCGTGTGGGCCAAGACCGAGGACGGCGAGATTCACGGGTTCCTCGTGGAGAAAGGCACACCCGGCTTCTCGACGCTCGACATCCACGGCAAGTTTTCGATGCGGGCCTCGATCACGTCCGAGCTGGCCTTTCAGGACTGTCGTATCCCGCTCGACAACATCTTGCCGAACGTCAAAGGCCTGCGCGGGCCGCTCGGCTGTCTGAGTCAGGCGCGCTACGGTATCGCGTGGGGCGCGGTGGGCGCGCTCATGGCGTGTTACGACTGGGCGCTGCAGTACGCGCAGCAGCGCGTGCAGTTCGGCAAGCCGATCGGCTCCTTCCAGCTCGTCCAGCAGAAGCTCGTCTGGATGCTCAACGAGATCACGAAGGCGCAGCTGTTGGTGCTGCAGCTCGGTCGGCTCAAGGACGCGGGCAAGGTCCGCCCGCAGCAGATCTCGCTCGCGAAGATGAACAACGTCCAGGTCGCGCTCGACGGTGCGCGGATGGCGCGCGACATCCTGGGCGCGGCGGGCATCGTCGACGAGCATCCGATCATTCGTCACATGCTGAACCTCGAAACGGTGAACACCTATGAGGGAACGCACGACATCCACACGCTGATCGTGGGTCGCGACGTGACGGGACTGGACGCGTTCGGCGCCGCGTGACCGAGGGCCGCGACGGCTGAGCCGGCGCGGCTCCGCTGGGGCCGGGGAAGTCGGAGGGGGGCGGTGCCCCCCTCATCCGAAGGGCGGGGGCCATATCGGGGTCCCGATGTCGCGCATGTGATGACCGAGGGCCGCGACGACTGAGCCGGCGCGGCTCCGAGCGCTGGGGGGTATGGGGGGCCATATCGGGGCCCCCCATCTAACTAGATCAGCTCGTCGCCGCTCTTCGCCGCGATCTCGCGCACGACCGCGTTGATCTTGCTGACGGCCGCCGCGATGCGCTCGGCGGCCTCGCTCGTGGCGTTGCTCGGGGCCTTCATCTCGAGCAGCTGCGCGCTCGCCATGATGACGGCGAGCGGGTTGTTGATGCGGTCGCCGAGAAACTCGCCGAGCTCCTTCAGGAGCGCGAGCTGCGCGGCCTCGACCTTGCGGTCGGTGCGCTCGGCGAGCGTGTGCCGCTCCTGATCCAGCTGTGACAGCACCGAGTCGAGCGCGCGCTTGCTCTCCGCGACGAGGTCGCGCATGTCGTCCTTGCCGGCACCGTTCAGCGAATCGAGCACGACCTGGTGGTATCGCCGGGCAAAGTCCACGTCGTTCAGCAGCCGGCCGAGCGTGGCGTCGTACTGCGCGCGCACGTGGCGCTCGACGAGCTTCTCGAGCTGTGCCGCCATTTGCTGTGGGGTGAAGTCCTTGGCGTCCAGATACGCGGTCGCGCCGACGTCGCGGCCGAGGTCGCGCGCGGGACCGCCGATGAATACGCTGCTGTAGAAGATGAACGGCACGTGCTCCCAGCGGCTGTCGCGTCGGAGCGCGCGGCACAGCTGAAAGCCGTCCATCTTCGGCATCCGGACGTCGGACACGACGGCGTCAACGGTCTCGCGCTCGAGCGTCGCCAGGGCGGCTTCGCCGTCGGCGGCGGTGAGCACCTCGTGCCCCGCATGCCCGAAGATGGCCGTCAGCATCCGACGGTGAGGTGAGGAGTCGTCCACGACGAGGATACGCATCCCCGCTGTTCAGACTACTCGCTTCGCAGGGTAGGGTCCAGCAAGTCGCGCAGCCAGTCGCCGCTGCGACTCACGACGAGCGAGGTGAGCAGCAGGAGGCATCCGGGGAAGATCGAGATCCACCACGCCGAGTCGAGGTACTCGCGGCCCTCCTGAATCATGCCGCCCCACGACGGCGTCGGGGGCTGGATGCCGAGCCCCAGAAACGACAACGTTGCCTCCAGCACGATGGCGCGCGCGAGCTGCAGGGTGGCGATCACGACCAGGGTGGACAGCACGTTCGGCACGATGTGGCGGCCGATGATGCGCGGCAGCGCGCCGCCCAGCGCCTGGATCGCATGGACGAACTCGCGCGCCTTCACGATCAGCACCTGCGAGCGCAGCACGCGCGCGTAGTCGACCCATCCCGAGAGCCCGATCACGATGACGAGCGTGGGGAAGCTCGGGCCGAGCACGCCGATGATGCCGATGGCGAGCAGGATGAATGGAAACGCCAGCTGGGCGTCGGCGACGGTCATGATGACGGTATCCGTCCAGCCGCCCCGATAGCCGGCGATGATGCCGAGCGCGCCGCCGACCGCGCTGCCGACGACCACCGCGGCGAACCCGATGATCAACGACACGCGGGCACCGTAGATCGTCCGCGACAGAACATCGCGGCCGAGATGGTCCGTCCCGAAGGGGTGGGCGCGACCGTCGGCCCCGTCGAGCGTGGGGGCGGCGAGCCGCACGCGGAGCGACTGGCGCACCGGATCATGGGGCGCGAGCCATGGCGCCGCGGCCGCCATCACGGCCAGCATGACGACAAACGTGGCGCCGGCGGCGACGAGCCGCTTCGTGCGACGCGCGACACGACCGCCGCGCGTCGCGTCGGTGGGCAGCGTCTCAGCGGGGACGGGTACGGGGATCGAGGACGCCATACGCCAGCTCGATGGTGAAGTTGATGACGATGAAGACCAGCGCCGATAGGAACACCACGCACTGCACGATCGGGTAATCGCGGTTGTAGATCGAGTGAACGGCCAGCCGCCCGAGACCCGGCCAGGCGAACACGGTCTCGGTCACGACCGAGGCGCCGAGCAGCGTGCCGAGCTGCAGGCCGGTGATCGTGAGCACGACGATCGACGCGTTGCGGAAGGCATGCTTGGCGACCACCCGCCACTCGCGCAGTCCCTTGGCGCGCGCCGTCCGCACGTAGTCCTGCCCCAATACTTCGAGCAGCGCGGAGCGTGTCAAGCGCGCGATCGACGCCATCGAAAACGCTCCGAGCGTGAGCGCAGGCAGGACGAGGTTCGTCCAGTCGCCGCGGCCGGACGTCGGGAAGAGGCCGGCCTTGAGCGAGAGCAGCAGGATGAACAGGATGCCGAGAAAGAATGTCGGCGCCGACTGACCGACCAGCGCCACCGCCATGGCGGCGTGGTCGACGAGCGTGTTGCGCCGCACCGCCGACAGCACGCCGACCGGGATCGCCACCACGACGGCCATCGCAAACGCGGTGAGACCAAGCTCGATGGTGGCCGGCAGGTATCCGAGCGCCACCCGCATCGCGGGCTCGCGAAAGTGGATCGAGCGTCCGAAGTCACCGTGTGCGACGTGGCCGAGGAACACCGCGTATTGCACGGGCAACGGCCGATCCGTGCCGAGTTCCTTCGCCACCCGCTCGTACTCGCTGCGCGGGGCGTCGGGCGGCAGGAGCAGCGGCACAGGATCGCCGGACAGGCGCATGACGACGAACACGACCGTCGACACGAGCCAGACGGCGATCAGCGCGCGAAGGAGGCGAGCGGCGAGAAACGCGACAACGGCACGCATGGATTGAGCCGGCCGGAGCCTCAGGCCCCGGCCGGCCGGCTCCTAGGCGCGGCGGAACTTGAACGCGAAGCGTCGGATCTCGAGCGCCTGGTTCGGATTCGGCGTCCACTCCACGTACTTCTGGATGCCGTAGTCCTCATAGGGCTGGATGATCGGAATCCAGGGCAGATGCTCGAGGAAGATCTGCGTCATCTCCTTGTAGGCCTGCCCGCGGAACTTCTGGTCGACGGAGAACCGCGCCGCATCACCGAGCTCGTCGAAGCGCGGGTGGCGCCAGTAATCCTGCGGGCCGCCGGGACCGATCAGTCGCCACACCATACCGTCGGGATCGCTGAGCGTGGACGTCGGGTCAGACCACCATAGCCCCTTGAACGTCCGGTCGCGGTTCTTCTGCGCACGCACGGAGTATTCGAGGACCTCGACCTTGGCGTTGACCCCGATGTCGCGCCACATCGCCACGATCGCCTCCGACATCGGCTTGTCGTTGGCCGTGTAGCCGACGGTCGTCTCGATGACGATCTCCTCATTCTTGTAGCCGGACTTCTTCAGACGATCGCGTGCTGGGCTGGCGTCGTACTTCAGCGGCGGGAGCGAGGCATCGAAGTGGTTGTCGCCTTTCGCGATCATGCCGCTCGGAACGATGCCGCGGCCGCGCCACAGCTCCTTGACGATGAGCGGCCGATCGATCGCGAGCGAGAGCGCCTGCTTGACGAGCGGATTGTCGAGCGGCGGCACCTTGCTGTTCACCGCGAGGACGTACAGACCGGCGTAGAGCGCGCCCGCCACGCGAGTCGAGGCGTTGCCCATGACCCGCTCTTCGTGATCCGGCGGCAGCTGCGTGATGATGTCGACCTCGCCCTTGAGCAGCGAGGCCACGCGCGGGGCCGTTTCCGGGATCGAGCGCATGACGAAGCGGTCGAAATCCGTCTTGCCGCCGAAATAGTCGAGGTTGGCGGCGAGCACGAGGCGATCGTCCTTCGTCCACGACACGAAACGCAGCGGGCCCGTGCCGACGGGCTTGGCGTTGAATTCCTCACCCCCGACGGCCTCCACGTACTTCTTGGGCACGATCTGGCCGCCGTAGAACGCCACGCGGGCATCGAGCAGCGGGTCCGGCTTCTTCGTCGTGAACACCACCGTGTAGGGATCGGGCGCGTCGACGCGCTCGACGGTGGTGAACACGGTGCTGACGCGCGTGTTGACCTTCGGATCCCACGTGCGCTCGAAGCTGTATTTCACGTCCGCCGACGTGAACGGATCACCGTTGTGGAACTTCACCCCCTGGCGCAGCTTGAACGTCCACGTCGTCGGGTTCGTGAGCTTCCACGACGTCGCGAGCGACGGGTAGAGCTTGCCGTCGGGGTGGCGCGACACGAGGTTGTCGAAGATGTTGAACGAGATCCGAATGTCGTTCGACGACGTGCTGAAGTGCGGATCGAATTTCGAGATGTCGCCGCCCTGGGCGACGATGAGCTCACGCTTGTTCGTGGTCTGCGCGGCGGCTGGGCCGGCCAGCGCGCCGGGCAGCGCGGCGGAGGCGCCGGCGACGCCGGCGGCCTTCAACAGCTCGCGACGGGTGAGACCGCTCATGAGACACCTCCCCGAGAAGTGCTGCTATTTGCGGGCACTCCGGTGCGGCTGTCAAGCGCACCCCCACGGCATGACTCCGCGGCGAGATCGGTACTCCGGCGACGCCGATGCGCTATGGCCGCGAGCGGCTCACCGCACGTCCGTTGCCGCCCCGAATACGACTACCGCGTCTGGCCGATCGACGACCGCGGGCGCTCGACGTAGAGCTCGATCTCGTGCCCGTCGGGATCGCGCACGCAGAAGCCTTGCGCGTATTCGCCGAACGGCTCGAGCCCCTGCGCGACGATGTCACGACGCGCGGCGGCCAAATCGTCCAGCGTCTCACCGACCTCGAACGCGACGTGGTACAGGCCGGGCACGCCTTTCGGTTGCGCGCCCGCGCCGGGCGCGCGCGCGAGCTCGCACGAGAGATCGTGATGCCGAGCTCCGGCGGAGAAGAAGACGATGCGGCCGTCTTTGGCGGTGCCCGTTTCTGCCAGACCGAGGACGTCGCGATAGAAACGCCGGGTTGCGGCGAGGTCGCGGACGAACAACGATACGTGGCCAAGCGCGCGGATTTTCATCGGCCAAGCGCGCGGATTTTCATCGGCCAAGCGCGCGGATTTTCATCGGGCGTGATGTCACCGTCGCGGCCGTAGTGTACCATTGCACGGTCATGGCTGATTCAGAGCCGGCGGCCCTCGCGACGGCGGCCGCACCCCCGTTCGCGACGACCGTAGAGCGTGTGCGACCGCGCGTCGGGCTCATCGGTCTTCTCGCTCTCGGACACTTCGTGGTCGACCTCACGCAAGGGGCGCTGCCCGCGGTGTTGCCGTTCCTCAAGGAGCGACACGGTCTGAGCTACGCCGAGACGGGCAGCATCGTGCTCGCGGCCAATGTCACCTCATCGATCATCCAGCCGCTGTTCGGGTATCTCGCGGACCGGACCGTGCGCCGCTGGATCCTGCCGACGTCGATCGTCGTTGCGGGCGCGGGCATGGCGCTCACGGGCTTCGCGCCCGATTACGCGAGCCTCGTGCTGCTCGTCGTGCTGATGGGGCTCGGCGTGGCGGCGTGGCATCCAGAAGGCTATCGCACGGCGACCGGCGTGGCCGGCGAGCGCAAGGCCACGGCGCTGTCGTATTTCTCGCTCGGCGGTAACGTCGGCATCGCGGTCGGGCCGCTGTTCGTCACGTTTCTGCTTGCGACGTGGTCACTACGCGGCACGCTCGGGCTCGTGGCACCGCCGCTGCTCATCGCGATGGTCATGCTCGCGGCGCTGCCCGCGTTCGGACGCCCGACCGCGGTGCCGGCGACGACGCGGCTTGGTCGCGGCCAGACCATGCCCGGCGCGATGGCGCTCCTGATCGTCGTCGTCATGATTCGCGCGTGGGCGACGCTCGGCTTCACCACGTTCGTGCCGCTCTACTACGTGAACCATTTGCACGCCGACCCGCGCATCGTCGGGCCGCTGCTGTTCGTGTTCCTCGGCGCGGGCGCGCTCGCGACGGTGCTGGCCGGTCCGCTCGCCGACCGCTGGGGCGCGCGCACGTTCATGCAGTGGGTGTTCCTCGGCGCCGTGCCGTTCGGATTGCTGTTTCTCGTCACGCGCGGCGCGCTCGCCTTCGTCATGCTCGGTATTTTCGGCGGCGTGCTGACGGCGAGCTTCACCGTGTCGGTCGTGCTCGCGCAGGCGTACCTTCCGCGCCACGCCGGCATGGCCTCCGGGCTGATCGTCGGCTTCGCGATCGGCACGGGTGGTCTCGGTGTCGCGGTGCTCGGCTGGGTCGCGGATCGCTACGGTCTGCCGATTGCGCTGGCGATCAGCGCGCTCACTCCGCTGCCCGGCTTTGCCGTCGCGCGCTTGCTGCCGCCTCCGCGGACTCCATGACCTCGCTGCCACTCCAGGACGGTGAGCAGGTCTTGCTCATCGATCAACGCGGCAAGCGTCATCTCATATTTCTCCGGAAGTCGGAGACATTTCACTCCGACCGCGGGTGGATCTCGCACGACACGATCATCGGCCAGCCCGACGGCTCGTGGGTCCGCTCGTCCATGGGGCTGCGATATGTCGCGCTGCGCCCGACTCTCGCCGAATTCGTGCTCGAAATGCCGCGCGGGGCGCAGGTCATCTATCCCAAGGACCTGGCGATGATCCTGTTCTGGGCGGACGTGTATCCGGGCTGTCGCGTGCTCGAGGCCGGCACGGGCTCCGGCGCACTGACGCTCGCGCTCCTGCGTGCGGTGGGCCCCGAGGGCCGGGTCATCACGTTCGAGCAGCGCGACGAATTCGCGCGGCGCGCGCTCGCCAACATCCACATGCGCTGCGGCGAGGTGACGAACCTCACGATGCGGCTCGGTCCCGTCGAGGATGGTCTCGCGGACGAGGAGCCCGTGGACCGCGTCCTGCTGGATCTGCCCGAGCCGTGGCGGCTCACGCAGGCGGTCGCGCGCGTGCTGCGGCCGGGCGGGATCCTATTGTCCTACGTGCCCACGATCATCCAGTCGCACCAGACGGCGGAGGCGCTCAACCGCGAGCGCGAGTGGGCGCTCGTCGAGACGTTCGAGACGCTGTACCGGCCCTGGAACATCGAGGGCACATCCGTGCGGCCGTTCCACCGCATGGTGGCCCACACGGGATTCATCACGGTGGCGCGCCGCGTGGTGCCCGAGGACGGCGCCCCCGCGCCCCGTCTCGCGGCCTCCGACCGCGACGAGTAGCCGGCGGGAGGAGGCTCGATGATCACGGTGATGCGGCGGTATCGGAAGGCCCTGCAGATCGGTCTGCTCGGCGTCATCGCGGCCTTCGTGCTGACCTCGGTGTACGTCGGCTCGATGTCCGGTGGCGCACGAGCCCGCGGTGACGCCGTGGCGACGGTGAATGGCGAAGTGATTCCGATCGAGCGCTACCAGCGGCGCTACCAGGCCTATCTCGACGCGTACTCGCGCGTGTACCGTGACCGGTTCTCACCCGCGCTCGCCGAGCAGCTCGGGCTGCCGCAACAGACCGTCAACGATCTCGTGCAAGAGGCCGTCGTCGTCCAGCGCGCGCGTGCCGAGGGCCTCGAGGTGAGCGACGAGGAGCTCAACGCGCAGATCCAGGCCGTCCGCGAGTTTTCCGACGGCGGCCGCTTTTCGCTCGCGCGCTATCAGGAGTTTCTGCGCCGGCGCGGGACGACGGCGTCGGCATTCGAGAACGACGTGCGCCGCGAGCTCACGCGCATGAAGGTGGAAACGTCGGTCAAGGCCGGCATCAAGGTGTCGGACTCCGAGCTCGAGCGCGCGTTCGCGCTGCGCCACGAGGAGGTCCGCGCGGCGTGGGCGCTGGTGGAGACGGCGCCCCTCATGACCTCCGCCTCCGCGACGGATGACGAGCTCGCCACGTACCTCAAGGACCATCCGAGCGAGTTCCAGCTGCCCGAGCGTCGCCGTGTGCAGTACGTCACGCTGGCGCCGAAGGACTTTCGTCCCCAGGTATCGGACGCCGACGTCGAGAAGTACTACACCGAGCACGTCGGCGAGTTCGAGACGCCGCCGCAGGTGCACGCGGCGCACGTGCTCGTCGCCGTGCCGCAGACGGGCGGCAGCGAGGGCGAGGACCGAGCGCGCGACAAGATCGCGGACGTCATCCGGCGCGCGAAGGCCGGCGAAGACTTCGGCAAGCTCGCGAACGAGATCTCCGAGGACCCCGGCACCAAGGCCAAAGGCGGCGATCTCGGCTGGATTTCGAAGGGGCAGATGGTTCCCGACTTCGAGCGCGCGGCGTTCGCGCTTGGTCGGGGACAGATCTCGCCCGAGCCGGTGCGCACGCCGTTCGGATTCCACGCGATCAAGGTCGTCGACACGCGAGCGGCGTCGAAGAAACCGCTCAAAGAAGTGGCGGCACAGATTCGTGATCGGCTCGCCGCCGAAGCCGCCGACCGCGCCGCGCGCGCCAAGGCGGACGAAATCAAGGTGCCACTGCAGGCGGCGAAAGACTTCGTGGCGGAAGCCAAGCGCCTCGGTCTCGGTCCCGTCGAGACGACGATGTCGAAGATGGAGCGCCCGGCAATGCTCGGCGGTCCGGATCCAGTCGAGGACAGCGCGTTCAGCCTCGCCATCGGCGGCGTGTCGACGCCGATCAAGACACCGGCGGGATGGGTCGTGCTCAAATCGCTCGAGGCCTTGCCGGCCGGTGTCCCGCCGCTCGCCGAGATCCGCGACAAAGTCACGACCGCGGTGAAACGGCAGAAGGCGGAGGCGACGGCGCTCGAGCGTGCGACGAAGCTCGCCGCCGATGCTCGCGGTGGCGATCTCGGCGCAGCGGCCAAGACGGCAGGCGCGCAGACGGGCGAGACGGCGAAATTCTCGCGGACGAAGCCGGCCGAGCGCCTGCCGGGCGACGTGCAACTTGCGGCGCTGCAGGCCGCGCCCGGCGCGATCGCGGGGCCCGTGAAATCGCCGCAGGGCTACTACATCGTCAAGGTCGTCGAGCGCATCGCGCCGAACATGACGGAGCTCGCGACCGAGCGGGACAAGCTCTCGCGCGAGGTTTTGGCGCAGAAGCAGAGTCAGGCGTGGGAGGCGTGGGTCGCGCAGGCGCGCAGCGGCGCGAAGATCGAGCTGCAGGCGCCCCCCACCAGACGCTCCTGATGGCCGTGCTAAGGTGAGCGCATGAACCTGCAGCGCACCCCGATGACGCGTACGGGGTTCGAGCGACTGCGCGATGAGCTCGACCGCCTGAAGCGCGTCGAGCGCCCCTCGATCATCAAGGCCATCGCGGAGGCGCGCGCGCACGGCGATCTGTCCGAGAACGCCGAGTATCACGCGGCGCGCGAGAAGCAGTCGTTCATCGAGGGCCGCATCAACGAGCTCGAGGGCAAGGTGAACGGCGCCGAGGTGATCGAGCCGCCGCGGGGCGGCGATCGCGTCACGTTCGCGTCCACCGTGCGCCTCGAGGACGAGGCGGGCAAGGAGATCCGCTACTGGATCGTCGGCTCCGACGAGGCGGATCCCCCGAAGGGACGCATCTCCATCCTTTCGCCGCTCGCGCGCACGCTGATCGGCAAGCGTGTCGGCGACAACGTCGTCGCCCAGCTGCCCGCCGGGAAGAAGACGTTCGACATTCTCGAAGTCAACTTTTCCTGGACGGAGTAGTCGCCGGGACTAGCGAAGGGCGTCGCGCAGCTCGCGCGTGAGCACCTCGACCGTGCCGCGCGTGCCGCCGGCGAGCTTCAGCTTCCACTCGCCCTCGGTCTCGAACCGCCGGTCGCGCAGCCGCTCGCCCCATGGCTTGATGGCTTCGCGAATGCCGTGGAGATCGAACGGCTCGCGCTTGAGCTCTTTGGCGCGCGCCATGACGTCCGGCGCAGCCCGGATGAACGCGCGCAGCGCCGCGCCCGTCTTGATCGAGTACTTGCGGCCGGCCCACGCGGACGGAAAGGTCGTGGAGAGCGCTTTCATGTAGTTCAGGAAGAAGCGCTTCGCGTGCTGCCGTAGCTCCTGGATGCGCGCACCGCCGCCGAGCTTCTCGACCGTTTCGAGCAGGTCGACGATCTCCTCGGCCAGCGGCGCCTGACTGACGCGGCCCCGCCCGGTGCCGAGCATCTTGATCTCACCGTGCAGCGGCGACGTGTCGTCTTCGTTGAGCGAGCGGATGACGTCGTGCGCGAGCGCCTGATTCGGATCCGGATAGAGCTTGCGGCCGGCCAGACTGATGATGTGCGAGGGGTTCAGCCGCGTGTGCTTGGCATTGATCGTCACGAAGAGCTCGACGATCTGCCGCGCGTCGAGCGAGTCGAACAGCACCGCGGGCACCTCGATGCCCATCGCGTCGCCCGTCTGACTGAGCGAGTGCAGCGCGAGCAGCCGGTGCTGCCCGTCGAGCACGCGCAGCACGCCGTGCTCCTCGGGAATCTGCAGCAGGCCGAGGTCGTGGTGGCCGGCGATCGGCGTGAACGTGAAGCGCTTCTCCGAGGTGATGATGACGGCGCCGGGAATGGCCGGCAGCGTCGCCGCGTCCTTGCACTCGCGGTAGTAGGCGGCGAGCTCGTCGATCTTGCGCCGGATGATCGGACGCTGGTACGCGTTCTCGCTCTCGCTGATGCGCTTTTCGAGCAGGTCCCAGTTCACGCGCGACCGCGTGACGGCGGGCTTTCGTGCCTTGCCGCGGGCATCGTCGTCCGTCTCCGCGGTGTAGCCGAGGACCTCGAACTTGACGAGACGATCGATGTCCTTCGCCGAGAGGCCGGCCTGGTAGAACTCGACGCCGAACTGCTTGACGCGGCGTGCGGGGACGGTGATCATCGCCGCGACACTCTAACTGATCGGCAAACCCCTGTCAACAGAGGCGTTTTCGGCTTGGACGGACCTTACTTCGCCGGCGCTGGCAGCCCGAACGTCTCCGCCGCGATCGTGGCGATATGGCGGCCGATGGCGAGCGACGCCGTTGCGGCCGGCGAGGGCGCGTTGAGGACGTGGACCGCGTCCGCGCTCTGGACGATGCGGAAGTCGTCCACCAGTGCGCCGTCGGGCGTGACCGCCTGCGCGCGCACGCCGGCGCCGCCGGGCCGGATGTCGTCGGGCTGGAGTCCCGGGACCAGCCGCTGCAGCGCCCGCACGAAGCCGCGCTTCGAGACCGAGCGGTACATCTCGTAGGCACCGGTGCGCCAGTACTTGCGAGCCATCGCCCGAAAGCCGGAGAAGCCGAGCGTGGCCAAGAGCTCCGCGGGCCGCACGCGGCCCCAGGTGTAGCCTTCGCGCGCCAGTGCCAACACCGCGTTCGGACCCGCTTCGACGTCGCCGTGAATCGTGCGCGTGAAGTGCACGCCGAGGAACGGAAACTCGGGGTCCGGGACCGGGTAGATGAGGCCGCGGACCAGCTCGCGCCGCTCGGGGCGCAGCATGTAGTACTCGCCGCGGAACGGCACGATCTGCACGTCGATCTCAGCACCGGCCAGCCGCGCCACGCGATCGGAGTAGAGCCCTGCGCAGTTCACGAGGTGTCGCGCGGTCACGACGCGGCCGGCGTCGGTGGCCAGCCGCACCTCGCCGCCGGATCGCACGATCGACCCGACGCGGAACCCACGCTCGATCGCGACCCCGGACCGCGTGAGCTCGGCGGCAAGTGTCTCGGCGACCCGCCGGTAATCGACGATCGCGGTCTGCGGCGAGTGAACCGCGCCCACGGCACGCGCGTGCGGCTCGAGCTCGCGCAGCCGTCCGGCGTCGATCATCGCCACGCCCGGCACGCCGTTCGCGACGCCGCGCTCGTACAGCGTCTTGAGCCGGGGCAGCTCCTCGTCCGACGTCGCGACGATCACCTTGCCACACGTGTCGACCGCGATGCCGTTCGTCGCGCAGTACGCCTTCATGAGGCGCGCGCCCTCCACGCACAGACGCGCCTTGTAAGAGCCCGGCTTGTAGTAGATGCCGGAGTGGATGACGCCGCTGTTGTGTCCCGTCTGGTGCTGCGCGATGTCGGCTTCTTTCTCGAGGATGACGAGGCGGGTGCCCGGCGCGCGCTCGAGAATCGCGCGGGCTGTCGCCAACCCGACGATGCCGGCGCCGATGATCGCGATGTCATGAGTCACGGGCGGCTATTGTATGGCATCTGCGCTCAGCGGAGCGCGGTGATCAGATAAACGCCGCCGACGATGAGCAGCGTCCCCAGGACGATGCGCCGATTCAGAATGTCCATGCCGCGCAGGAGCAGCGGCGACAGCGCGAGCACGAAGACCGGGGACACGCTCGCCAGTGGCGCGACCACGCTGACCGTGCCGACGCTCAGCGCCTCGAACAGAAAGAACACGCCGACGTTTTCGACGACACCGGCCAAGACGAAGTACACGAGGCTGCGTCCGCGACACAGCATGAGCGCGCCTTGCCGCGACGCCACCAGAAATGCGGTGTACGCGACGAGTCCCGCCGTCACGTTGACCGCGAAGCCGAAGACGGGAGTCATGCCGCTGAGCCCGATCTTCCTCAAGATCGCGACCGTGCCGAAGCAGAGCGCCGACGCCAGCGGCAGCAGCAGAGCGACGAAACGAATGCCGGTGCGGCGTCCGCCGAGCGACAGCAGCGTCGTGCCCCCGACGATCACGAGCGTGCCGATCACGACGGGCGCCGTGACCCGCTCGCCCAGCACGATGATGGCCAGAGCTGACGCCATGAGCGGGCTCAGGTTGATGAGCGCCGCGCTCATCGACGCGCCGACGGTCTCGACGCTGAGATAGCGGAGCACGCGGCCGGCGAAGGTGCCGATGACGCCCGCAACCGCAAAGTACGCGATCCCGGCAACGCTCGGCTGGCCGACGCCGCCGCCGAGCAACACGGCAATCCACACGCATACGGCGCCGACGGCCATGTTGACCCACGCGCCGGTGTACGGTCCGTAGCGGCCGAGGCCGCGCGAGATCAGGATGATGGCGAAAGCCGAGCAGAGTGCGCTCACGAGCGCGAGCGCCGCTGGCGAAGTCACCACGCGCTCAGGCGCGCAGCGGTGGCGTCGGGGCGGCGTCGCTCATGGACGGCGGGAATGGTACCATCCGCCACCGCGGAGGTCGCGGCGGATGGCGGGGAAACTTTTCGAGGAGCTGGAAGTCGGTGTCGTGCTCACGCACCAGCCGGGGCGCACCATCACGGAAGCCGACAACGTCTTTTTCACGTGTCTCACCATGAACCCGCAGCCGCTGCACCTGGACTTCCACGCCGCGGGCAAGGCCGAGTTCGGCAAGCCGCTGGTCAACAGCCTGCTCACGCTCGGCATCGCGGTCGGTCTCTCCGTCGGCGAGACGACGCTTGGCACGACCGTCGGCAACCTCGGCTTCGAGCGCGTGGAATTTCCCAAGCCGGTCTTTCACGGCGACACGATCTACGCGGAAACCGAGATCGTCGACAAGCGCGAATCGAAATCGCGCCCGCAGTGGGGCATCGTGACCTTCGAGCACCGCGCGAAGAACCAGCACGGCGACATCGTCATGCGCGCGCGCCGCAACGCGATGATGCGCAAGCGCCCGGCCTGATGCCGCGTCGCTCGCTGCATTTCGTCCCGGGCGGCCAGCAGCGGATGCTCGAGCGCGCGCTGACGCTGCCCGCGGACGGGCTCATCCTCGATCTCGAAGATGCCGTGCCTCCCGACCTCAAGGCCGCCACGCGCCCGATCGTGCGCGAGTGGCTCGGGCGCGACTTCGGCGGCCGCGAGCGCTGGGTGCGCATGAATCCGATCGCCACGGGACTCGGCCGCGACGACCTCGCGGAGACGATCGCCGCGCGGCCCACCGGGTACCTCGTGCCCAAGCCGCGGCACGCCGGTGACGTGCGCGAGATCGCGCACGTGCTGGACGGGCTCGAGCATCGCCACGGCATTCCGCACGGCAGCACGCGGCTGCTGCCGATCGCCACCGAGACGCCCGAGGGGCTGCTCAACATCCGCGAGGTCGCGACCGCGTCGCCGCGCACGGTCGCGATCTCCTGGGGCATCGAGGACCTCGGTGCCGCCATGGGATTACCCCGCGTGCGCGACGCGCACGGCAAGTACCTCGACATTCCGCGCTACGCGCGCACGATGTGTGCGATCGCCGCTTCCGCGGCCGGCGTCGACGCCCTCGACACGGTGTATACGGACATCGCGGATCTCGACGGGCTGCGGCGCGAGTGTGACGACGGCGTGGCGATGGGATTCGCCGGCAAGCTGTCGATCCACCCGAGTCAGATCGCGGTCATCAATGACGTGTTCACGCCGTCCAAGGAGGCGGTGGCGGAGGCGCGCGAGCTCGTGGCCGCCTTCGCCGAGCACGCGGCCCGCGGCGCCTATGCGTTCCGCTTCAAGGGGCAGATGGTCGACGCGCCGCATCTGTCGCGCGCGCGGAAACTCATCGAGCGGGCCGGCGGCTGACCACGCCGATGCGCGCCATGGTGCTGCACGGCCAGGCGCCGATCGAGCACGAGCCGCTGCGCGCCGAGGACCGCGCGCTTCCCACTCCGGCCGCCGACGAGCTGCTGATTCGCGTGCGTGCCTGCGGCGTGTGCCGCACCGATCTGCATCTCATCGAGGGCGATCTGCCGCCGCATCGCGCGCCGATCGTGCCGGGCCACCAGGTGGTCGGCGTCGTGGAAACGGCGCCGAGCGGCGCCGCGTTCGCCGTGGGAGATCGCGTCGGCGTCGCATGGCTGCGCGGGACGTGCCTGCGCTGCGAGTACTGTACGTCGGGACGAGAGAATCTTTGTCCCGAGGCGCGCTTCACGGGATGGGACGCCGACGGCGGCTACGCGCAGTACGCGGCCGTGCCCGCCGCGTTCGCGTACGCGATTCCGGGCGCGTTCACCGACGTCGAGGCGGCCCCGCTGCTGTGCGCCGGGATCATCGGCTTTCGCGCGCTCGAGCGCGCCGAGATGCCGCCGCGCGGCCGGCTCGGCCTCTGGGGCTTCGGGTCTTCCGCCCACGTCACGCTGCAGATCGCACGCGCGCGTGGCGCACGCGTGTACGTGTTCACGCGCGAGGGATCCCATCGCAAGCTCGCCGAAGATCTCGGCGCCGTCTGGACCGGCGACGTCGACGATGCGCCGCCCGAGCCGCTCGACTCGGCGATCGTCTTCGCGCCGGTTGGCGCGCTGGTGCCGGTGGCGCTCGAGCGGCTCGGGCGCGGCGGCACGCTCGCGCTGGCCGGCATCTACATGACGCCGACGCCGCCGCTCGACTACACCCGCCACCTGTTCTACGAGCGTCAGGTTCGGTCGGTGACCGCGAACACGCGAACGGACGGTGTGCGCCTGCTGGCCGAAGCCGCGCGCATTCCCGTGCGGCTCGCGACCACCACGTTTCCGCTCGACGACGCCAATCGCGCGCTGCAGGCGCTCAAGCAGGGCGAGTTCGCCGGCTCGGGCGTTCTGGTATCATGACGCACCCATCGCAACGAGGCGATCCATGAGTGATCAGAACGATCTTCTCCAGCGCGCGGCGCGTGTGCTTCCCGGCGGCCTGCTCGGCAGTCATCGCTCGGGCCCCGGCCTCGAGTTCGTGGTTCGGCAGGGACGGGGCGCGTATCTCTACGACGTCACCGGGCGCCGCTATCTCGACTACCTGCTCGGATCCGGCCCCATGCTGCTCGGCCACGCGCATCCGGCGGTGGTGGAGGCGGTGCAGCGACAGATGGAGCGCGGCACGTCGTACTTCGTGGTGAACGAGCCCGCCATCCGGCTGGCCGAGGAGATCGTGGCCGCGGTGCCGTGCGCGGAGCAGGTCCGCTACACCTCGAGCGGCAGCGAGGCGACGTTCTTCGCGCTCCGCGTCGCGCGCGCGTTCCGCAAGCGCGACAAGATCATGAAATTCGAAGGCGGCTTTCACGGCACGCACGATTACGTGCTGATGAGCGTGTCGCCGCGCTCACCCAAGGCTTTTCCGGCGGCGTCACCCGACTCGGCCGGAATCCCGCCCGCGATCGACGGCGAAGTGCTGGTGGCGCCCTACAACGATCTCGCGACCACCGAGGCGCTGATCGACGCGCACCACGACGAGCTCGCCGCCGTCATCGTCGAGCCCTACCAGCGGACGATTCCTCCCGCGCCCGGCTTCCTCGAAGGTTTGCGGCGAGCGACGCAGCGGCACGGCGTGGTGCTCGTGTTCGACGAGATCGTCACGGGATTTCGCTTCGCGTACGGCGGCGCCCAGGAGTTCTACGGCGTCGTGCCCGATCTCGCCGCGTTCGGCAAGGTCGTGGCGGGCGGCTTTCCGCTCGCGTGTATCGCGGGGCCGGCGACGATCATGCGCCACTTCGATGCCGCGCTCGAGGGCACGCCGGACTACGTCTGGCAGGCCGGGACGTTCAACGGCAACGCCATCGCCGCGGCCGCCGGGCTCGCCACGCTCGGTGAGCTGCGCAAGCCCGGCACCTACGAGCGTCTGTTCGCCACCGGCGCGCGCCTGAAGGCCGGCCTGCAGGCCGCCGTCACCAAGCACGGCGTCGCTGCGCAGGTGAGCGGCGAGCCGCCGGTGTTCGACGTGTTCTTTACCGATCGCCCGCTCGTGGATTACCGCGCCACGCTCACCGCGGATCGCGCGAGGCTCACGCGCTTCAACCAGGAGCTGCTGCGCCGCGGTCTGGTGAAGGCCGTGAACAAAATCTACGTCTCGCTCGCCCACTCCGACGCCGACGTCAGTGAGACGATCGGCATCTTCGACGAGGTGCTCGCCGCGCTCGCGCGCGGCTGACCTCGACCCCACGGAGGCCCGCATGGACCTCAGTCGACGTGATCTCATCGTTGCTGGCGCCACACTGGCCGCGTCCGCGCTGACCCCGCGCTCGGCGCGCGCGCAGACGCCGCGGCGTGGCGGCACGCTCAGCCTTCGCCTCTGGGATCCGCCGCACTGGGACCTCGACGGCACGATCTCGTACAAGACCCACATCGCGCAGACGTTCACGCACAGCCGCCTCGTGAAGCACAAGGCGGGGCCCGGCGTGGCACCGGGGACGCTCGCGATCGAAGGCGATCTGGCGGAGTCGTGGACGCAGCCGAACGAGACGACGTACGTGTTCAAGCTGCGACGCGGCGTCCGCTGGCACAACAAGCCTCCGGTGAATGGCCGCGAGCTAACGGCCGAGGACGTGCGCTATACCGTCGAGCGCTTTCTCACCGTCAAAGGCAACGCGAACGCCTACATGCTGCGCTCGGTGGACAAGGTCGAGCCACTCGACAAATACACCGTGAAGTTCACGCTCAAGGAACCGTTTGCGTGGTTTCTCGACATGCTCGCGAACCCCATGGCCCTGGCGATCGTCGCGAAAGAAGTCGTGGACAAGTACGGTGACCTCAAGCCGTGGGAGTCGGTGATCGGGACCGGACCGTGGATGCTCGACAGCTACCGCCCGAACATCGGCTACACCTACGTTCGTAATCCTGCCTACTTCGTCGCGGGCCAACCCTACATCGACCGCATCGAAGTGACCATCGATGAGGACAATGCCTCTCGCACGGCCTCGTTCCTCGCCGGCAAGTACGATCTTGGCTGGGAGCTTCCCGGTGGGATCAATCGCTCGGATTGGGTCCAGCTGCGCGACACACTCAAGATCAAGCGACCGAATTTGCGGGTCGTCGAATTTCCCGGCAACGTGGGCAACCACATCTCGATGCGCGTCGACCAGAAGCCGTTCAACGACGTGCGCGTGCGCCAGGCGATGTCGATGGCGCTCGACCGCAAGACGCTGGTCGACACGCTGTACGAGGGCGCGGGTGTGGCGAACCCGCCCGGCGTGCCGCTGGCGCTGAAGGACTGGTCGCTGCCGGTGGACCAGCTCGGCGAAGGCGCCAAGAACTTCGCGTATGACCCGAAGGAAGCCAAGCGGCTCCTGAGCGCCGCTGGGTATCCGAACGGCTTTCCGGCGACGATCTGCTGGACGACGTACGGCAGCCCGGTCGTCGTCGACCACGCGCAGCTCATCGTGAAATACCTCAAGGACGTCGGCATCGACGCCAAGCTCGACACCAAGGAGTACGGTGCGTACATTTCAACGTGCTTCTACGGCAAATTCGATTCGCTGGCGTTCGGGCCCCAGACGCCGTTCCTCGACGGCGACAATTACCTGTTCGGCTATTACTATCCCGGCGAGATGAAGAATCAGAGCCACGTCAACGACCCCGTGGTGGCCGACATGCTCGTGCGCCAACGGCGGACGTTCGACGTCGCGAAGCGCCGCGAGCTGATTCACGACACTCAGCGTTATCTGGCGAAGCAGGTGTACTACACGACGTCGGTCGGGACGATGTACACGACGCTGTCGGACGGCGCGCTGAAGAACTATGGCCCGAACCTCGGCTACGACTACGGCGGTCGGCTGGTGGCCGCCTGGCTGGATCGCTGAGGCGCCGCGAGGCGACCCCCGCGTGTTGAGGCGGTATCTCGCCCGGCGGCTCGTCGTCGCGATCCCCTCGCTGCTGATCGCGAGCGCGATCGTGTTCGCGCTACCGCGACTCATTCCCGGCGACGCCGTGCAGCTCATGCTCGCCGAGACGTCGTACGCGAAGGATATCGACGAGCTGCGCGCGAAGCTCGGGCTGGACCGGCCGTTTTACGTGCAGTATGTCGACTGGCTCGGACGCGCCGTCCGCGGCGATCTCGGCGAGTCGCTGTGGACGCGACGCCCGGTGCTGCAGGAGCTCGCACAGCGGCTGCCCGTCACCGGCGAGCTCGCCGCATACGCCACCGTCGTCGCGCTGCTCATCTCGTTGCCGATTGGGGTGCTGGCCGCCGCGCGTCAGGACAGTCTCGCCGACTACGTCGTCCGGAGCCTTGCCATCCTCGGGTTGTCGGTCCCGGCGTTCTGGCTGGCCACGTTGCTGATCGTGCTCCCGGCGATCTGGTGGGGCTGGCGGCCGCTCACGGGGTATGTGGAGTTCCGCGCCGATCCGGTCGCCCACGTCACGCAGCTGCTGCTGCCCGCGGCGATCCTCGGTATCGCGACGGCCGCGGCGCTCATGCGTCTGACCCGCGGCATGCTGCTCGAGGTGCTGCGCCAGGACTACGTGCGCACGGCGTGGGCCAAAGGCCTGGCCGAGCGCGCCGTCGTCGTCAAGCACGGGCTGCGCAACGCCGTCATCCCGGTCGTCACGCTGCTCGGCACGCAGCTGCCGCAGATCTTCGGCGGCACCGTCGTGATCGAGACGATCTTCGGGTTGCCGGGCGTCAGTCGGTTTCTGTTCGACGCGATCAACCAGCGCGACTACCCGGTGATCCAGGGCGTGAATCTGCTGGTCGTCTCCACGGTCGTCGTCGTCAACCTGGCGGTGGACACGCTGTATGCGGTCCTCGACCCGCGGATTCGGTATTGAGCGCAACACGGTCGGCCGCGCTCGAGCTCAACGGCGCGACGCCGGCCGGCGCACGTCCGCGGACGGCCGTCGTCCGTGGGACGCGGGCGGTGGCGCTCTTCGTCCGGCGCAAGCCGCTCGGCGCGATCGGCGCCGTGATCGTGGTCGCGATGCTGGTAATGGCGCTGTTCGCCGAGCAGATCGCGCCGTACCGGTACGACGAGACCGTTCGCGGCGCGCGGATGAAGCCGCCGAGCGCCGCCCACTGGCTCGGCACCGACAACCTCAGCCGCGACATGTGGAGTCGCATCGTGTACGGCGCGCGCGTCTCCATCACCGTGGGCTTTGGGACGATCGCGCTCGCCATCTCGGTCGCCACCGCGGTCGGCGTGCTCAGCGCGTACTTCGGCGGCCTGTGGGACCTCGGGGTGCAGCGCGTGGTCGACGCGTGGCTGTCCTTTCCCTATCTCGTCATCATCCTCTCGGTGATGGCGGTGCTCGGGCCGGGACGGCTCAATCTGATCGTGTCGGTGGCGATCATTCTGGCGGCGACGAACTCGCGCGTCATCCGGGGCACGACGCTGACCGTGATGCAGAGCCAGTTCGTCGAAGCCGCACGCGCGATGGGATGCGGTCACGCGCGGATCATCGTGCGCCACCTGCTGCCGAACATCACCGCGACGATCATCATCCTGGCGACGATCGGGCTCGGCGCCGTCATCCTGGCCGAGTCCGCGCTGTCGTTTCTCGGCTTCGGCGTTCCACCGCCGTATCCGTCATGGGGCGCGATGCTGTCGGGCTCCGGGCGCACGTACATGCTGCGCGCGCCGTGGATGGCCGTCTGGCCCGGCGTCGCGATTTCGCTCGCGGTGTTCGGCTTCAACATGCTGGGCGATGCGCTGCGCGACGTGCTCGATCCACGGCTGCGCGGCGGACGCTGAGTCGGTTGACGGAGGACGCTGACCCGCTTGACGGCGACGCGCAAGCGGAGTAGACCGGAGCTACGGCGACGGGGAAGTTCTTCGTTGCCGTCGAGGGCAACTCCAATCCAGGAGGTGTGGATGGAGAACGCTCCACCGGACTCGCAGGTCGCGTCGCGCTCCGCCTGCTAGCGGCGACGCGCGGCGCCCAGACCCTCGGTAGTCGACACGCTCCGGCGCACGTCGGAGCGCACGGCAACATGCCGTGCAGGAAACAAGGGGAGTACCGCGGGCGGCATTGCCCGCCCGCGGCCCCCGCACCCACCCTAGTTTTGACCTTCGATTCTAGTTTTGACCTTCGATTCTGACCCGCGCGAGCGCGGATTGGAGCAGCCCCGAATACCAGTCGCGGGTCTCGATCACGAGCGCGACGGCCATGCCGCGGAGGACGGTGAACGTGTGAACGATCTGTCCCTCAGGTCCGTTGTCCGAGGGCTGTGGGTCGTTCATGCTTGTGTCGGGGTGCAACGGCAGTGCCACGCGTAGATGTCCGAAATCACGTGAGCACCGATAGGCGAACAGCATCTCGCGACGCAATCTGCTGCACGAAGGTCGGAAGCCAACTGTGCTTTCGGTCACGCCGCGCGCACAGCAGCGCAGCGACCGCAGCGCTTGCGGTCGAGCTCGACCCGATTGCGCAGCGGTCCCTGACAGGCAGTGCAGCGAGCGTCACGGAGCTGGACGTGATGTGCGCGGCAGGCGCCGGTGGATTCCTTCTCGGCGTGACGAGTGCAGCCGTCCCAAACACATTTTCCGAACGTCATTCAGGTCCTCCCTGCGCCGAAGCGCGCGAAAATGTCGCGGCGACAGTGCAAGCGATGTGCCCGGAGACGTCGTTCGACGCTGCCGCACGTTGGCGTGCGGGTGGGCGCGTCGGCAGAGAACTTTCTTTCCCACTTCGGAGCCAGAGTGACGACTGATTTGTTCCTCGCATCGGCGGGAATCGACGCGCTCGTACTCGAACGCGCGGTGCCGCCGAGCTGCTGGCGCGGCGTCGAGCCAGCGCCGATGGGGATGCGCGACGGCGGCGACACGCTGCTGACGTTTCCGACGTGGACGCCGCGGCGTGCCGCTGTGCACATTCTGCCGTCGTTCGCG
>Ga0310810_10000617_pt1 | contig 35701 bp, 33 predicted proteins | sample NCmetagenome_FD_207641 | JGI IMG/M metagenome (GOLD analysis project Ga0310810, IMG submission 207641) | Soil microbial communities from experimental microcosm in Duke University, North Carolina, United States - NC | ecosystem: Engineered > Artificial ecosystem > Soil microcosm > Unclassified ... | reverse complement strand
TGCACCTGCAGGACTTCGCGCTTCGCGCCGAGGAAGGCGTCGACGAGTCGCGCATCGAAGTGCTTGCCCGCCTGGGAGGCGACGTAGGCGAGCGCCTCGTCGGCGCTCCAGGCGCGCTTGTACGGCCGGATGGAGGTCAGCGCGTCGTAGACGTCCGCGACCGCGACGACGCGCGCGCAGAGCGGGATGTGGTCGCCGACCAGCCCGTTCGGGTACCCCGAGCCGTCGTATTTCTCGTGGTGGCCGAGCGCGATCAGCGCCCCCATGCGCACGTACTTGGACGCGCTGCCCTTGAGGATCTCGTGGCCGATCACCGGGTGACGGCGCATCACCTGCCATTCCGCGACGTCGAGCTTCGCCCCCTTGAGCAGGATCTGGTCAGGGATGCCGATCTTGCCGATGTCGTGCAGCGGCGCGGCGAGTTCGATCGTCTCGGCCTCGTCACGGTCCAGGCCGATGGCGTTGGCGATGAGGCGCGAATAGCGCGACATGCGGATCAGGTGGTAGCCGGTCTCCTCGTCGCGGAACTCTCCGGCGCGCGCGAGGCGCAGCAGCGTCTCCTTCTCGCGCTCGCGCACCTCGCGCGTCGCATCCTCGACCATGTGCTCGAGCAGCCGCCGGCGGTCTTCCAGCACCAGCTGCTGGCGGCGCAGGGTCAGCAGGTTGCGGCAGCGCGCCAGGCACTCGCGTGCGTCGACCGGCTTGGTGAGGAAATCCGTGATGCCGGCGTCGAGCGCCGCGTAGCGCACCTTGCGGTCGTCGTGCACGGTGACCATGACGATCGGCACGTGCTCGTAGCCCGGCAGCACGCGCAGCCGCTTGACGAACTCGATGCCGTCCATGTCCGGCATCATGTAGTCGACGAGCACCAGGTCGGCAATGTGGCGGGTGGCCCAGACGACGGCGTCCACCGGGCGGGCGAAGCCTTCGACGAGCACGCGCTCGTCGAGGCTGCGCACCACCTGCTCGAGGATGGCGCGGCCGGTCGACTGGTCGTCGACGACCATCACCGTATTGCGCACCGCAGGCAGCACCCTGACCTGCGCCTTCATTCACCCTCCCCCGGGAATACCGCGCGAAAAGCCTACGCCCGCCCCCCCGGCGCTGTCCAGCAAACCGGTCTCGAGGCTGACGGTTTTTTTCCCTGGGTGCCGGAAGAGAGACTCGAACTCTCATGCCCTTGCGGGCGGCGGATTTTGAGTCCGCTGCGTCTACCGGTTCCGCCATTCCGGCGTGGGGCAGGCAGGACGCAAAATTATAATTGCCGGGCGATGCTCGTCTCCGAGTTCGACTATGCGCTGCCCGCCGAGCTCGTCGCCCAGCATCCCGCTGCCCAGCGCACCGCCAGCCGGCTGCTGCACCTCGACGCGCGGACCGGCGCGCTGCGCGACCTCGCGTTCGCCGATCTGCCCGCGCTGGTCGACGCGCGCGATGCGGTCGTGCTGAACGACACGCGCGTCATCAAGGCGCGGCTGTTCGGGCGCAAGCCGAGTGGCGGCGCCGTCGAGATCTTCGTCGAGCGAGTCGTGGCGCAGGAGGCAAAGGCAGGCTCGCACGAGGCGCTCGCCCTGATGCGCGCCGGACACGCGCCGAAAACCGGCACCGAGGTGCTGATCGACGGTGTGCGGGCGACCGTGCTCGGGCGCGAGGACGAGCTCTATCGCGTGCGCTTCTCCGAGCCGGTCGAGAGCGTGCTCGAGCGCCACGGCACCGTGCCGCTCCCGCCGTACGTCGCGCACCGCGCCGGGCCGCAGGACGCCGAGCGCTACCAGACCGTGTACGCGGAGAACCCGGGCGCGGTCGCGGCGCCGACTGCCGGCCTGCACTTCGACGAGGCGATGCTCGCCGCCTTGCGCGCGCGAGGCGCGCGCGTCGCCAAGCTGACGCTGCACGTCGGGCTGGGCACGTTCCAGCCGGTGCGGAGCCGACGCGTCGAGGAGCACCGCATGCATCGCGAGCGCTATCGGGTGCCGCCGCAGACCCTGCAGGCGATCGCCGGCCGCCGCGTGCTGGCCGTCGGCACCACGGTGCTGCGCGCCCTCGAGACGGCCGCGCTGCGCGGCCAGCCGGAAGGCGAGACCGACCTGTTCGTCACGCCCGGGTTCGTTTTCCGCGTCGTCGATCGCCTGCTCACCAATTTCCACCTGCCGAAATCGACGCTGCTCATGCTGGTCTGCGCGTTCGCCGGGCGCGACAACATCCTGCGCGCCTATTCGCACGCCATCGCCGAGCGCTACCGCTTCTTCTCGTACGGCGACGCCATGCTGATCGAGCGATGAGATTCACCGTCACTCATCGCGACGGCGCGGCGCGGCGCGGGGTGCTCGAGCTCGTGCACGGCCGGGTCGACACGCCAGCGTTCATGCCGGTCGGCACCTACGGCGCGGTGAAAGGCCTGTCGCCCGAGGAAGTCGCCGCCAGCGGCGCGCAGATCGTCCTGGGCAACACCTTCCACCTGTGGCTGCGGCCGGGGCTCGAGGTGCTCCGCCGCCACGGCGGCCTGCATCGCTTCATGGGCTGGCCGCGGCCGATCCTCACCGACTCGGGCGGCTTCCAGGTGTTCAGCCTGGGCGCGCTGCGCAGGATCACCGAGGAAGGCGTGCACTTCGCCTCGCCGGTGAACGGCGATCGCCTGTTCCTCACGCCCGAGGAGTCGATGCGCATCCAGCAGGTGCTCGATTCCGACATCGCCATGGTGTTCGACGAGTGCACGCCCTACCCCGCCAGCGAGGCGCAGGCGGCCGACTCGATGCGGCTGTCGCTGCGCTGGGCCGAGCGCTCCAAGGCGGCGTGGCGCGGCGCCAACGCGCTGTTCGGCATCGTCCAGGGCGGCATGTACGAGCACCTGCGCGAAGAGTCGCTCGCGGCATTGCAGAGCCTCGGCTTCGACGGCTACGCGGTCGGCGGGCTCTCGGTGGGCGAGCCGAAGCAGGAGCGGGCGCGCATCGTCGCGCACGTCGTGCCGCGCCTGCCGGCGGACCGCCCGCGCTACCTCATGGGCATGGGCACGCCGGAAGACATCGTCGAGGCTGTCGGCGCCGGCATCGACATGTTCGATTGCGTGCTGCCGACGCGCAACGCGAGGAACGGCTGGCTGTTCACCCGCGCGGGCGACGTGAAGATCCGCAACGCCCGCTACCGCGACGACACCGCGCCGCTCGACGAGCAATGCGCCTGCCACACCTGCCGGCATTTCACTCGCGCCTATCTCTACCATCTGCAGAAGACCAACGAGATGCTCGGCGCCCGGCTCAACACCCTGCACAACCTGCACTACTACCAGGAGCTGATGCGCGAGCTGCGCGCCGCCGTGGAAGCGGGCGAGTTCGCGGCGCGCGCGGCGCGGCTGCTCGCAGAGCGGAACCGCTATAATTGCGCGCTTTCCCCCGAGGACTCCCCAGAGGATCGGTCGCGATGATCTCCCCTGCCTACGCACAGGCGGCCAGCGGCGGCGACGCGGGAATCATGGGCTTTCTGCCCATCATTCTCATGTTCGTGCTGCTCTATTTCCTGATGATCCGCCCGCAGATGAAGCGCGCCAAGGAGCAGAAGGCGATGATCGAGGCGCTGCAGAAAGGCGACGAGGTGGTGGCCGCCGGCGGGCTGGTCGGCCGCATCACCAAGCTCTCCGACCAGTACGCGACGATCGAGATAGCGCCGAACACGGAGGTCGTCGTGCAGCGCGGCGTCATCCAGGCAGCCCTGCCCAAAGGGACCATCAAAGCGATTCAGTGAACCGGTTTCCGACCTGGAAATATGCGCTGATCGCGGTGGCGATCGTCGCCGCCTTCCTCTACACGCTGCCCAACTTCTTCGGCGAGGCGCCCGCCGTGCAGGTGTCGAGCGCGCGCAGCACGGTGAAGATCGACACCGCCGTGATGTCGCAGGTCGAGGAGGCGCTGAAGAAGGCGAATCTGCCCTACACCGGCGCGGTCATGGACGCGAACAGCGTCCGGGTGCGCCTGCCCGACACCGATACGCAGCTGCGCGCGCGCGACGCCGTCGACCGGGCGCTCAACGCGGATGCGGCCAATTCCGGATTCGTCGTCGCGCTCAACCTGCTACCCGCCTCGCCGAACTGGCTCTCGGCGATCCATGCGCTGCCGATGTATCTCGGCCTCGACCTGCGCGGCGGCGTGCACTTCCTGCTGCAGGTGGACATGCAGGCGGCGATCACCAAGCGGCTGGAAAGCCTGGTCGCGGACGTGCGCTCCCAGCTGCGGGACAAGAGCATCCGCTACGGGGGCGTGACGCGCGAGGGAGACACGCTGCGCATCCGCTTCCGCGACGCGGCGACGCGCGACCAGGCGCGCGGGCTGCTGCTCGACACGCTCGGCGAGCTCAATTTCGCCGAGCGCGACGACGGCCGCGACTTCCTGCTGGTCGGCACGCTGAAGCCCGACGCGGTCAAGCGCACGCAGGAGTACGCGCTCAAGCAGAACATCACCACGCTGCACAACCGCATCAACGAGCTCGGCGTCGCCGAGCCGGTGATCCAGCAGCAGGGCGCCGACCGGGTGGTGGTGCAGCTGCCCGGCGTGCAGGACACGGCGAAGGCGAAGGACATCCTCGGCCGCACCGCGAGCCTCGAGATCCGCATGGTCGACGAGGAGAAGATGACCCCCGAGACCGTCGCCGCCGCGGCGAAGGGCCAGGTCCCCTTCGGCGACGAGTTCTACGTCGAGCGCAACGGCCAGCCGGTGCTGGTGAAGAAGCAGGTCGTGCTGACCGGCGACCGCCTGACCGACGCCCAGCCCGGATTCGACAACCAGACCAACGAGCCGGCGGTGCACCTGCGCCTGGACGGCCAGGGCGCGCGCATCTTCCAGGAGCTGACGCGCGAGAACGTCGGCAAGCGCATGGCGATCCTGCTGGTCGAGAAAGGTCGCGGCGAGGTGATCACCGCGCCGGTGATCCGCAGCGAGATTCCCGGCGGGCGGGTGCAGATCTCCGGCCGCATGACGACCACCGAGGCGAACGACGTGGCGCTGCTGCTGCGCGCCGGCTCGCTCGCGGCGCCGATGGAGATCGTCGAGGAGCGCACGGTCGGGCCGAGCCTCGGCCGCGACAACATCGAGAAGGGCTTCCACGCCACGATGTGGGGCTTCGTCGCCATCGTCGCCTTCATGTCGCTCTACTACGTGGCGTTCGGCGTGATCTCCTCGCTCGCGCTCGGCGTCAACCTGCTGCTGCTGGTCGCGCTGCTGTCGCTGATGCAGGCGACGCTCACCCTGCCCGGCATCGCCGCCATCGCGCTCACCCTCGGCATGGCGATCGACGCCAACGTGCTGATCAACGAGCGCATCAGGGAAGAGCTGCGCGGCGGCGCCACTCCCCAGGCGGCGATTGCCGCCGGCTACGAGCGCGCCTGGGGCACGATCTTCGACTCGAACATCACGACGCTGATCGCCGGCCTCGCGCTGCTCATCTTCGGCCAGGGGCCGGTGCGCGGCTTCGCCGTGGTGCACTGTCTCGGCATCCTCACCTCGATGTTCTCCGCCGTCACCGTGTCGCGGGCGATCGTCAACCTGGCCTACGGCCATCGCCGGCGCGTGCACCGGCTGGCGATCGGCAACACGGCATGGAAGTGAGCCGCGCCTAGATGGAGTTCTTCAAGATCCGGCGAACCATACCGTTCATGCGGTATGCGCTCGTCTTCAACGTCATCTCGCTCATCACCTTCCTCGCCGCGGTGTTCTTCCTGGCGCACCGCGGGCTGAACTACTCGATCGAGTTCACCGGCGGCACGCTGATCGAGGTCGGCTACAAGGAGTCGGCCGACGTCGACCGCATCCGCCAGTCGCTCGACCGCGCCGGCTTCCGCGGCGAGGTGCAGAACTTCGGCTCCTCGCGCGACGTGCTGATCCGGCTGCACCTCGTGCAGGGCCAGTCGAGCTCGAGCGAATCGCAGAAGGTGATGCAGGTGCTGAAGGCGCAGAACCCCGATGCGGAGCTGCGGCGCGTCGAATTCGTCGGCCCGCAGGTCGGCCGGGAGCTGGCCGAATACGGCGCGCTGGCGCTGCTCGTCACCGCGGTCGGCATCGTGCTCTATCTGTGGCTGCGCTTCGAGTGGCGCTTCGGCCTGTCGGCGATCATCGCCAACCTGCACGACGTGGTGATCATCCTCGGCTGCTTCGCGCTCTTCCAGTGGGAGTTCTCGCTGCCGGTGCTCGCGGCGGTGCTCGCCGTGCTCGGCTACTCGGTGAACGAGTCGGTGGTGGTGTTCGACCGGGTGCGCGAGAACTTCCGCAAGATGCGCAAGGCCGGCACGCGCGAGGTGATCGACGCGTCGATCACCGGCGTCATCTCGCGCACCATCATCACGCACGGCTGCACCCAGGCCATGGTGACCACCATGCTGATCTTCGGCGGCCCCGCGCTGCACTACTTCGCGCTCGCGCTCACCATCGGCATCTGCTTCGGCATCTACTCGTCGGTGTTCGTCGCGAGCCCGCTCGTCATGTGGCTCGGCGCGCGGCGCGAGCAGTTCGTCAAGCCGGTGCGGCGGCGCACCGGCGACGAGCACGAAGGCGCGGTCGTCTAACTACTTCAGGATCTGGATCAGGTTGGAGTAGTCGTCGGTCCAGGTGCGCCACTCGCGCCGGTCCTCGGCCGGCGCGCCACCCCGCTCGGCGATCGCCGGCGCGGCGAGCGCGGCGCGGCTGCGCGAGACGAGCACCCAGTCGCTGCGCGAGCGCCCGGTCACGTCATCCTCGTCCGGATCGTCCTCGACCAGCACCGCGTTCGCGTCCTGCTCGCGCGCGATGCGCGCGACGACCGGGATCAGGTCGAGGAAGCGGTTCGAGACGTGGAAAGCGACGATCCCGTCGGGCTTCGTGTGCCGCAGGTAGGCGGCGAGCGCCTCGCGGGTGATGAGATGCACCGGGATCGCGTCGCTCGAGAAGGCATCCACCGCCAGCACGTCGAAGCCTTGCGGCGCCTCGCGCTCGAGGCTGAGCCGCGCATCGCCCAGCGCGATCTCCACCCGGGCGCGGCTGTCGGAAAGAAAGCTGAATTGATGCCGGGCGATGCCGACCACGTTGCGGTCGATCTCGTAGAAGCGGTACACGTCGCCGGGGCGGCCGTAAGCGGCGATGGTGCCCGTCCCGAGGCCGATCACGCCGACCTTCACCGGGTGGTCCTGCTTCGACTTGATCGCCGCGCCGATGCCCGAGTAGGGCGTGTAGTAGGTGGTGATCAACCGGCGCAGCTCGCCGTGCAGGTACTGCTCGCCGTGCATGATCGTGCCGTGCACCAGGCGCCGCAGATGCGCCTCCTCGCCCGGGTTGTATTCCTTGACGTGCAGCACGCCGTAGAAGCTGCGCTCCGCGAGCAGCACGTCGCGCCGCTCGCGGAAGCCGTCGTACGCCGCGCAGGTCGAGATGCCGAGCAGCGCGGCGAGCGCCGCGTAATGCGGCAGCGCCCCGTGCTCGCCCAGGCGCAGCGCGGCGAGCAGCGCCAGCGCGGCGAGCCCGAGGCCGAGCTCGTAGTAGCCGTCGAAGACGAGCGGCGCCACCACGGCCACGAGCAGCCCGCCGAGCGCGCCGCCCGCGGACACGGTCAGGTAGAAGGCCGTCAGCCTCGCCGGCTCGGGTCGCAGCCGGTAGAGCTCGCCGTGGCAGAACAGGCAGCCGATGAACAGCACCGGCAGGAACACGCCCAGCTGCAGCGCCAGCCGATAGTGCAGCTCGGTCTCGACGAGCAGCCAGCCGGCGCCGGCGAGCGCTGCGACGAGCAGCGGCCAGACGAGCCGCGGCCGATACCAGCCGCCGCCCTCGAAGGCGAGGATGAAGGTCAGCAGGTAGACGGTGAGCGGCACGAGCCAGAGCAGCGGCACGGAGGCGACGTTCTGCGTGAGGTGATTGGTCACCGCGAGCAGCAGCACCGAGCCGGTCGCGGAGAGTGCCAGCCACCATGCGTAGCGCCCGGGCGCGAGCGGCGCGCCAGCGGCCGCCTGCCCGCGCGCCGCCGCGGCCGGCGGCGTGCGCCAGGCGAGAGCCGAGCAGAGCAGCGCGAAGCCCGCGAACAGCCACGACCATGCGCGCACCTGCGCGTGGGCCGCGAGCAGCGGCTCGACCGCGAAGGGATAGCCGAGCAGCGCGATCAGCGAAGCGAGGTTGGAGAGCGCGAACAGGCGATACGGGTTTTCCCCCGGCCGTGCGCGGGAGAACCAGACCTGGATGAGCGGGCTCGTCGAGGCGAGGAGGAAATAAGGCAGGCCGACGCTCGCGCCGAGCGCGAGCAGGATGCGCGTCACCGGCTCGGCGCCACCGACCGGCTTCCACGATTCATCCGGTGCGATCGGCAGCGTGGCGAGCGCCAAGACAAGCAGCACGGTATGCGCGATCGCCGGGCGGCGGCCGCCCAGCCGGCCGAGCCAGTGCGCGTAGCCGTAGCCGGCGACGAGCAGCGCCTGGAAGAAGAGCATGCAGGTCGTCCATACGGCGGCGCTGCCGCCGAACCACGGCAGGATCAGCCGCGCGATGAGCGGCTGCACCAGGAACAGCAGGAACGACGACAGGAAGATCGTGCCGGCGTGCATCATGGCGCTCCCGGGAGACGTCCGGACGCTAGACGCGGCGGGCGAGCTCGGCGGCGACGCCGATATAGCTCGCCGGAGTGAGGGCGAGCAGGCGCTTCTTCGCCGCGGCCGGTATGGCGAGCGAGGCGACGAAGCGCGCCAGCTCGCTGCGGCCGAGGCGCCGGCCGCGGCTGATCGCCTTCAGCTTCTCGTAGGCGTCGGCCACGCCGTGCCGGCGCATGACCTGCTGCACCGCCTCGGCGAGCACCTCCCAGTTGGCTTCCAGATCCTGCGCGAGGCGGCGCGGATCGGCTTGCAGCTTGCCGAGCCCCCGCTCGCACGACGCATACGCGAGGAGCGTGTGGCCAAGCGCGGCGCCGAGGTTGCGCTGCGCGGTCGAGTCGGAGAGGTCGCGCTGCCAGCGCGACACCGGCAGCTTGTCGGCGAGATGGCGCAGCAGCGCGTTGGCGAGCCCGATGTTGCCTTCGGAGTTCTCGAAATCGATCGGATTCACCTTGTGCGGCATGGTCGAGGAGCCGACCTCGCCCGCCTTCAGCTTCTGCGAGAAGTAGCCGAGCGAGATGTAGCCCCACAGGTCCCGGTCGAGGTCGAGCAGGACGCTGTTGGCGCGCGCATAGGCGTCGAGCAGCTCGGCCAGCCAGTCGTGCGGCTCGATCTGCGTGGTGTAGGGATTGAAGCCAAGGCCGAGGCGCTCGACGAAGCGGCGGCAGAAGCGCTCCCAGGAGAAGCCCGGGTAGGCGACGACGTGGGCGTTGTAGTTGCCGACCGCGCCGTTGATCTTGCCGAGCACCTCGACCGCGGCGACGCGCTGGCGGGCGCGTGCCAGGCGGTGCGCGAAGTTCGCCATCTCCTTGCCGAGCGTGGTCGGGCTCGCCGGCTGTCCGTGCGTGCGCGAGAGCATCGCGAGCCGGGCGTGGCGGTGCGCCAGGCCGCGCAGCGACTCGATCAACCGGTCGAGGCGCGGCAGCATCACCGCGGCGCGCGACTCGGCGATCATCAGCGCGTACGACAGGTTGTTGATGTCCTCCGAGGTGCAGGCGAAGTGGATGAATTCCAGCGAGCGCTGCGCCTCGCGGTTCTTCGCGAGGCGTGACTTGAGCCAGTATTCGATCGCCTTGACGTCGTGGTTGGTCTCGGCCTCGATGTTCTTGATGTGCTCCGCGTCGCGCTCGGAGAACGCCTCGAGCAGCCTCGCGAAGTCGCGCCGCGTGCGCGGCGAGAAGGGTTTCAGCTCGGCGATCGCCCGCTCGGCGGCGAGCGCCTGGAGCCATTCCAGCTCGACCCGCACGCGATAGCGGATGAGGGCCTGCTCGCTGAGGTACGCGCGCAGCGGATCGGTCGCCTTGGCATACCGCCCATCCAGCGGCGAAAGCGCGGCGAGCGGCGAGGGCATGGGCCTCTATTATACGGGGGTGAGACTTCTCGACCGCGAATCGCTGCGTCAGGTCGTGCATGAAGCGCGGGACTGCCGGCAGTGCCGGCGCTTCCTGGAGCCGCGGCCGGTGTTCCGTGCGGCGCGCGGCGCGCGGCTGCTGATCGTCGGCCAGGCGCCCGGCCGCCGCGTGCATGAAACCGGAATTCCCTGGAACGACCCGTCGGGAGACGTGCTGCGCGGCTGGCTGGCGATGGACCGCGAGACTTTCTACGACACCTCGCGCATCGCCATCGTGCCGGTCGGCCTGTGCTATCCCGGCACGGTCGACGGCGCCGACCTGCCGCCCCCGCCGCGCTGCGCGCGACTGTGGCAGCCGCGCTTCCGCGCCGCGCTGCCCGACATCCGCCTCACGCTGCTCGTCGGCACGTATGCGCAGGCGTATTACTTGCCGGAGCGCAAGCGCACCATGACGGAGACGGTGCGCGCGTTCCGCGACTACCTTCCCGAGTTCTTCGTGCTGCCGCACCCGAGCTGGCGCAACCTGCTCTGGCGCCGCAAGAACCCGTGGTTCGAAAAAGAAGTGTTGCCGGAGCTTCGCCGGCGGACCGGCGCCTTATAATCCGGCGCCCCAGATGAAGCTCCTCGGCTCGCTCGCCAGTCCCTTTACGCGCAAGGTGCGCGTCGTGCTCGTCGAGAAGAAGATCGAGTGCGACCTCGAGCTGGTCGACGTGCAGCCGGCCGACAATCCGGTCAACGCGCACAATCCGCTGGGCAAGATCCCCACCCTCGTCCTCGACGACGGCACGGCGCTCTACGACTCGCGCGTGATCGTCGACTTCCTCGACGCGGTCTCGCCGATCAGCCGCCTGATCCCGGAGGAGACGCGCCCGCGCATGGCGGTGCGCCGCTGGGAAGCGCTGGCCGACGGCGTGCTCGACGCCGGGCTGCTCGTGCGCCACGAGCTGTTGCGCGACAAGCGCGAGCGCAGCAAGGCGTGGACCGACAAGCAGCTCGCGCGAATGCGCCGCGCCCTGGAGCAGATGGCCGGCGAGCTCGGCGAGCGCGCCTTCTGCCACGGCGAGCGCTATTCGCTCGCCGACATCGCGGTGGGCTGCTGCGTCGGCTGGCTCGACTTTCGCAGGCCGGGCGAGGTCGACTGGCTCGGCGGCTATCCGGCGCTCGCGCAGCACTACGGCAAGCTGATGGAGCGGCCGGCCTTCGCCGAGACGGCCCCGCGCGCGCCTAAGTAATCACGCCGCCGCCGAGGCACTCCTCGCCGTCGTAGAGCACGACCGATTGCCCGGGCGTGACGGCCCACTGCGGCGCCGGGAAATCCACCTTCATCACCCCGTCGACCAGCCCGTCGAGCAGGCAGGGGGCATCGCTTTGCCGGTAGCGCGTCTTGGCGCTGTGCGCCGAAGGCGCCGCGGGCGGCTCGCCGGCGATCCAGCTCGTCTCGTCGGCGATCAGCGAGCGCTTGAGCAGCAGCGGATGATCGTGCCCGCGGACCACCACCAGCTCGTTGGACGCCAGGCGCTTTTCCGCCACGTACCAGGGCTCGCCCGGTCCGCCCAGGCCGATGCCCTTGCGCTGGCCGATGGTGTAGAACGCGAGGCCGATGTGCCGGCCGACCGTGCGGCCGTTCTCATCGACCATCGGCCCGGGCACCTTGGGGAGGTAGCGGCGCAGGAACTCGCGGAACGGGCGCTCGCCGATGAAGCAGATGCCGGTGGAATCTTTCTTCGCGTGGTTGGGCAGCCCGGCCTCGCGCGCGATGCGTCGCACTTCGCTCTTCTCCAGCCCGCCGATCGGGAAGAGCACGCGCGAGAGCTGCGCCTGCGTCAGGCGATGCAGGAAATAGCTCTGGTCCTTGGTGCCGTCCGTGCCCTTCAGCAGCCGGTAGCGGCCGTTCTTCGCGAGGCGCGCATAGTGGCCGGTGGCGATCGTCTCCGCGCCCAGGCGCAACGCATGGTCGAGGAACGCCTTGAACTTGATCTCGGCGTTGCACAGCACGTCCGGGTTGGGGGTGCGCCCGGCCGAGTACTCGCGCAGGAAGTCGGCGAACACCCGGTCCTTGTACTCGGCGGCGAAGTTCACCGCCTCGAGCTCGATGCCGATGACGTCGGCGGCGGCGGCCGCGTCGACCAGGTCCTGGCGGGTCGAGCAATACTCGTCGTCGTCGTCGTCCTCCCAGTTCTTCATGAACAGGCCGACCACGTCGTGTCCTTCGCGCTTGAGGAGCAGCGCCGCGACCGACGAATCCACGCCGCCCGACATGCCGACGACCACCTTCATGCGAACTCGGCGGAGAGCAGATCGAGCGGGAAGCGCCGCCCGGCCGCGAAGTCGCGCACGCAGGTCTCGACGAGCGGCGAGCGGTGCCGCGCGCGCTCCTTCACCAGCTCGTCCAGCGAGAGCCAGCGGGCGGCGATGATTCCCCGGTCGAGGGCCCGGCCCTCGTCCACCCCCTCGAGCTCGCCGCAGAAGCAGAAGCGCAGGAACGTGACCGCCTTAGCGGCATAGTGCCAGCGGTAGATGCCGACCAGCGCGCGCGCGGCGAAATGATGCGCGGTCTCCTCGAGCACTTCGCGGCGGCACGCGGCGATCAGCGACTCGCCCGGGTCCAGATGCCCGGCGGGCTGGTTGAGCACGCGCCGGCCGTCGATCTCCTCCTCGACCAGCAGAAATCGTCCGCCGCGCTCGATCACCGCGGCGACCGTGACGCTCGGCCGCCAGATCTCGCTCATGCGGCCTTTTTCGTATTCTTTCTGATGAACTCGGCCATGCGATCGATGCCCGCTTCGATGGCCTGCTTCGACGCGGCATACGAGAAGCGCACGTGCTGGCCTTCGCCCGGCACGCGCGCGCCGAAATGGATGTCGGCGAGCACTGCCACGCCCGCCTCGGCGAGCAGCCGCTTCCGGAACTCCTCGGAGTCCGCCGCGCCGATGCGCCGGCACGCCTCCGTGACGTTCGGCCACGCGTAGAAGGCCCCGCCCGGCGTGCGGCACGCGACCCCGGGCACCTGGTTCAGCAAGCGCACGATGAGGTCGCGGCGCTCCAGGAAGCTTTGCCGCATCGCCAGCGCCGAATCCTGCGGGCCGCTCACTGCCTCGAGCGCCGCCCACTGGCTGATCTGCGAAGCGCAGGAATCGGTGTTGGTGATCCAGCGGGTGAACACCGGGGCGAGCGCCGGGTTCGCGGCGAAGCCGATGCGCCAGCCGGTCATCGCCCAGGTCTTCGACGCGCCGTCGGAGATGATCGTGCGTTCGTACATGCCCGGCACCTGGGCGATGGAGAAGAACTCCTCGGCATAGGCGAGGCGCGAATAGATCTCGTCGGCATAGATCCAGACCTGCGGATGCTTCTCCAGCACCCGCGCGATCGCCTCGAGCTCGGCGCGCGTCAGGCAGCCGCCGGTCGGGTTGTGCGGGTAGTTGAGGATCAGCAGCCGCGTGCGCGGCGTAAGCAGGCGCTCGAGCTCGCGCGGATCGAACGAGAAGCCGCGGCTCTCGTGCAGGTGGATCGGCACCGGCTTCGCGCCGTTCGCCAGGATCTGCGATTCGTAGATCGGGAAGCCGGGGTTGGGATAGATCACCTCGTCGCCGGCGCCGTAGTCGGTGGTCGAGAGGATCGCGTAGGCGATGAAGGGCTTGGCGCCCGCGCCGACCACCACGTCCCCGGCGCGGATCGCCAGGCCGCCGCGCATGCGCGCGAGATAGGCGGCGGCGGCCTCGCGCAGCTCGTCGATGCCCGCGGAGGGCGTATAGCCGTGCTTGCCGCCGCGAATCGCGCGGATCGCCGCCTCCTGGACGTTGTCCGGCGCCGGGAAGTCGGGCTGGCCGATGCAGAAGCTGATCACGTCCTTGCCCTGGCGGACGAGTGCATTCACCTCCGCGAGCACCACGAAAGCGTTCTCGGTACCGAGGCTCGCGGCCCTGCGGCTGATGTCGGGCATCTTCGAAAATCCGGAGGAAAAGTCCGTATTATGCCGCCCCATGCTGGTCAACTGCGTCGCCTACCAGGAAGGGCGCAAGCTCGCCGACATCGACAAGCGCGAGATCAGCAACTACCTCGCGCGCTCCGACTGCTTCGTCTGGGTGGCGATGAAGGACGCCACCGCGGCCGAGCTCGAGGAGATGCGCGAGGAGTTCGGCCTGCACGAGCTCGCGGTCGAGGACGCGCGCCACGGCCACCAGCGGCCGAAGATCGAGGAGTACGGCGACTCGCTGTTCGTGGTGCTGAACACCGTCGCGGTCGAGGGCGACGAGTTCCGTATCGGCGAGGTGGACATCTTCGTCGGACGCAACTATGTCCTGTCGGTGCGCCAGAGGAGCGAGCAGACGCTGCTCGGTGTGCGGGCGCGGGCGGAGCGCGAGCCGGAGCTGCTGCGTTACGGCGCCGGCTACGTCCTCTACGCGCTGATGGACGCGGTGGTCGACCGCTACTTCCCGGTGCTCGAGGCGGTCGAGCTCGAGCTGGAGAAGATCGAGGAGCAGCTCTTCTCGGGCACCTCGCCGCGCGGCAACATCGAGACGCTGTACTACGTGAAGCAGAAGCTCACCACGCTCAAGCACGTCACCGGGCCGCTGCTCGAATACACCGGCAAGCTCTACGGCGGGCGCGTGCCGCACGCCTGCGCGGGCCTCGGCGAGTATTTCCGCGACATCCACGACCATGTGATCCGCCTGAACCAGTCGATCGACACCGCGCGCGACACCGTGGCCACGGCGATCCAGGTCAACCTGGCGATGATCACCATCGGCGAGAGCGAGGTGACCAAGCGCCTCGCCGCCTACGGCGCGCTGGTGGCGGTGCCGACCATGATCGCCGGAATCTACGGCATGAACTTCCGCCACATGCCCGAGCTCGACTGGACGCTCGGCTACCCGCTCACCATCGCGCTGATGGCCGGCCTCGACGGCTGGCTGTGGACGCGGTTCAAGAAGGCCGGCTGGCTCTGAGCTAGAGCTCGGCGCGCACCACGTCCCAGGGCACCGAGACGCCGCCGTCGGCGCCGCGCTCGATCAGCCCGAGCTCGATCAGGCGCGAGACGTCGGTGTGCACGTTCTTGTAATCGCGGCCCAGGCCTTTGGCGAGCTGGTAGATCGACTGGGGCGGCTTGCGGCGCAAGGTTCGCAGGAGCTCCCAGCGCGCCGGGGTCAGCGTCGCCAGCAGCCGCGGCAGGTCCTCGAGGGTCAGCACGCGCAGCTCCGGCAGCCGGCGCCCCTCGTTCAGGCGGTTCCAGCCGGCCTCGAAGCGGTCGAGCGCGTCGCCGCCGCGGCCCACCCGGACCTCGAGCCGCCTAGCCAAACGACCCGCCCAGCGCCAGCACGTCGCGCTCGAAGTCGTAGCGCATCTGCTCGACGGAGCGGAATTCGTACGGCGTCGTTCGGCCGCGCAAGCGGCGCCGCCCCGGCGTGTATTCGACGAGATCGCCGTACGCCAGCCGGTAGCCGCGGTCGTCGCGCAGCTCGATGGTCAAGGTCTGCCCTTGCAGCACGACCAGCTCCCGCACCATATATATGGTATAGAGTACCATAATAGGGTTACGCTAGAATGCTCGTATGGCGAGCCGCCATTTCTTCAATCCCTACGCGCACGGCTTGGTGCGGCTCGCCGTCGCGACGCCGCTGGTGCGCGTCGGCGATCCCGAATACAACCTCGCGGCGACGCTGGAGCTGCTGAAGCAGGCGGCGGGCGAGAAGGTCACGCTGGCCGTCTTTCCGGAGCTCGGCCTCTCCGCGTACACCTGCGAGGACCTCTTCCACCAGCAGGCCCTGCTGGAAGCGGCCGAGGAGGCCCTGCGCAAGCTGCTCGGCCGCACGCGATCGCTGCCGCTCGCCGCCCTGGTTGGCCTGCCGGTGGCGCTCGACGGCCAGCTCTACAACTGCGCGGCGCTCATCGCGCAGGGACGACTGGTCGGAGTCGTGCCGAAGACCTACCTGCCGAACTATCGGGAGTTCTACGAGGCGCGGCAGTTCACCCCGGGCGACGCGGCGCGCGCGGGCGAGATCGAGCTGGCCGGCCAGCGCGCGCCGTTCGGCACCTCGCTGCTCTTCCGGCACCGCACGCTGCGCGACTTAGTCCTGCACGTCGAGATCTGCGAGGATCTTTGGGTGCCGGCGCCGCCCTCCTGCTTCGCCGTGCTTGCCGGCGCGACGGTGCTCGCCAACCTGTCCGCGTCGAACATCGTCACCGGCAAGGAGCGCTTTCGCCACCAGCTGGTCGGCAACCAGTCGGCGCGCTGCATCGCGGCTTACCTTTACAGCGCCGCCGGCCAGGGCGAGTCGACCACCGACCTCGCCTGGGACGGCCACGCGCTGATCTACGAGAACGGCACCCTCCTCGCCGAATCGCAGCGCTTCGCCGCCGGCCCGCAGCTCGCCTTCGCCGATGTCGACCTCGGGCGCCTGCTCGCCGACCGCATGCGGCAGAACACCTTCGGCGCCTCGGCGCTGCGCCACGCCGGCGCCGTCGGCCGGTTCCGCACCGTCGAGCTCGACACGCCGCTACCTTCGGGCAAGCTCGCGCTCGCGCGGCCGATCGCGAAGCTGCCCTACGTCCCGAGCGACGCCGGCGACCGCGACCGGCGCTGCGAGGAGGTCTACCGCATCCAGGTGCAGGGCCTCGCCACGCGCATGCGCGCGACCGGCACGAAGCGGCTGGTGATCGGCGTGTCGGGCGGCCTCGACTCGACGCAGGCCCTCATCGTCTGCGCGAAGGCGATGGACGAGCTCGGGCTGCCCCGGCGCAACATCCTCGCCTACACCATGCCGGGCTTCGCCACCAGCACGCGCACGCGCAACCAGGCCTGGCAGCTGATGCGCGCCATCGGCGCGAGCGCCGAGGAGGTGGACATCCGCCCGTCGTGCCTGCAGATGCTCAGGGACATCGGCCATCCGTACGCCAAGGGCAAGAAGGTCTACGACATCGCCTTCGAGAACGTCCAGGCCGGCGAGCGCACGAGCCATCTGTTCCGCCTCGCCAACCGGCACGGCGGCTTCGTGGTCGGCACCGGCGATCTCTCGGAGCTTGCGCTGGGATGGTCGACGTACGGGGTCGGCGACCACATGTCGCACTACAACGTGAACGCCAGCGTGCCGAAGACCCTGATCCGCTACCTCATCGAATGGAACGCCGAGTCGAAGGAGTTCGGCGACGACGTGAAGCGCGCCCTGAGAAGGGTGCTCGAGACCGACATCAGCCCCGAGCTGGTCCCCGGCGCGCAGAAGAGCGAAGCCTCGGTCGGGCCCTACGAGCTGCAGGACTTCCACCTCTACTACACGCTGCGCTTCGGCTATTCGCCCGAGAAGGTCGCCTACCTCGCCTGGAACGCCTGGCGCGACAAGTACGACCTGAAGGAGATCCGCCGCTGGCTCGGCGTATTCCTCAGGCGCTTCTTCGGGACGAGCCAGTACAAGCGCAGCGCCGTGCCGAATGCGCCGAAAGTCGGCTCGGGAGGGTCGCTCTCGCCGCGCGGCGACTGGCGCGCGCCCTCCGACGGCAACGCCGACGTCTGGCTGCGCGACCTGGCGAAGATTCCCGACTGACGGCGATCAGAAGACGTATTCGAGCCGCAGACCGACATCGTCCTGCGTCGAGCGCGGCTGCGTGACGACGAAGGTGGAGCTGCCGCTGGTCGCGAGCACCCCCGGCGAGCGCGAGAACCGGTAGCTCTCGTAGTAAGCCGTGGCGCGCCAGTTGCGGTTCAGCCGGTAGCCGGCGTCGGCGTAGAAGCTCAGCTCGCGGCCGGGATTGACCTCGGGGTTCTGGTCGAAGCCGATGTCCATGAGGTGGCTGTTGACGCGCGAGCCGAGCGTGTACTTGAGCCCGGCGCCGCCGAACCATCCCGGCCGGGTCCGCCAGCCCGCCTCGAGGCCCGCCCTGAGGAACAGCACCGTCCAGTCCTCCTGCTGGCGGCCGCTCGCCGCGGTGCCCGCGCCCGCGAAGGGCAGGCGCCGCTGCCAGTAGTCGAGCCCGACGCCGGCGACGAGCTCGAACGGGCTCTCGGCGCTCGGCCGATAAAGGCCGTGCAGCTCGTTCACGAGCCCGCTGTAGTCGATGGTGTCCTGGACCGGCGTCCCGTCCTGCAAGGCGCCGACGTACTTGAACGAGCCGGCATAGAGCTCGCCGCGGTAGCGGAAGTGAAAGCCCGCCTCCTTGTCCTGGAGCCAGGTCACGCCGATGCCGGGTTGCCAGCCGGTGATCTTCACCTCGGGGCTGGTGCGCTCCTTCCACTGATAGCGCTCGAGCTGAGCATTGACCGACCACTCGGCGCGCGCCGCAACGCTCGCGGCGAGGAGCGCGAACAGGAGCAGGGCACTGACGATGCGGCGCACGGGACCCCCCTGGTTTTGCGCGCATCGTACCGCATCGCCCTAGTCCTCACGGACTAGGGCGTGACGTAACCAATCGTCGAGGGAAAGTCGTACAGTAACGACCGTGCTGTAGCGACCTCCTGCAGCACGGGATGTAGCGGCCAGCCCGCTGTCATCAGCGCCATCCGAGAGACGGACTCGCAGGCGGAGCCCGTCCACGGTAGCGCCAGACAAAGTGCCGTCGCCGTCCGATCGCCAGTGAGGGGCAGTACCGGAGGGCACGGCTAGCGGTCGTGCCCTCTTTCATTTCCGCCGCTCGGATAGAATTCTTGCAGAAGCCGGCCCGGCTCCGCTATCGCCGGGCGCGGCGCTTTGCTGTCGCGAAGCCCAGCGCGCGACATGACGCGCGCATCGACGTCGCCACGAGGCGTCACGACACCGGAATGCTACGTGACGCGCGCCACGTCACGCGCCGAGACGCGACTGGGCGAGCTTGCGCACCTCGAAGCCGGCGCAATCCTCGCCACAGCCGTAGTCGCCGCCCGCGTCGAGCGCACGCCGGTAGTACTTCTGCGCCGCCTGCGCCAGGCCGAGGCCGCGCGCCGCCTCGCCGAGCAGGAAATACGAGAGGTCGTTCTGGTAGCCCACCTGCAGCACCGACACGGCGAGATCGCGCCATTGCGCGCGCGCGTGCAGCCGCTTCCAGTCGCTCTTGCGCCGCTCGTAGGCGAGGCTGCACTGCAGCCGGCATTCGAACACCGTTTCGCCTCGCTTGAAGCGCTCGAACGGCTCGGCGAGGAAGGTCATCGTCGTAGGCTCGCGCGCCACCTTCTCCGCGTATTGCTCGGGCGTCAGCTCGCCCGGCTTGCGAACCACGCGCTCGTTCGCCGCCTCCGTCGCCGAAAGGAAGCTCGGCGCGTCGCTCGCCGGATGCTCCTTCGCCGCGACGTAGAGCGGCCGCACCTGCGCGCCGAGCTCGCGCAGCCGCTGCTCGCGATGTTCCGGCGAGGGATGCGTGGAGAGGAATTCGGGCGGCGCCTTGCCCTCCGAGAGCTTGCCCATCTTCTGCCACAGCGTCACCGCGGCGGCGGGGTCGTAGCCCGCGCGCGCCGCGAGCTCGATGCCGATCTGGTCCGCCTCGCTCTCGCTCTCGCGGCTGTTCGGAAGCTGGATCGCCACCACGGCGGCGGTCTGCATGAGCGCCGCGGTCGAGTCGCGCGCGCCGAGGGCGATCGCCGCGAGCTGCGTGCCGATGCCGCTCGTGTAGGCGATCGACATGCGCTCCTGCGTATGGTTGGCGAGCGCATGGCCGATCTCGTGGCCCATGACCTGCGCGAGCTCGTCGTCGGTCGCCTTGAGCTGCTCGATGAGCCCGCTGTACATGGCCATCTTGCCGCCCGCCATGCAGAAGGCGTTGACGGTCTTCGGATCGTTGATGAGCTGTACCTGCCAGGCCCATTTCGCCGAGTCGGGGCGGAAGCGCACCGCCTGGGCGATGAGCCGGTCGGTGATCGCGCGCACCCGCTCGGCACGGGGGGTCCCGGTCTCGATCCGGTTCTTCTTGGCCAACCCGCCGACCATCTGGCTGTAGGCGGCGGCCGATTCCCGGATCGCCATGCTCTCCGGCACGACCATGAGCTGGCTGCGGCCCGTGATCGGGTTGGTGGTGCAGGCCGCCAGTAGAACCAGGGCGGCCATGCCGAGGCGGGCAACGCGCTTCATGGCCGCGATTCTACGGTCGCCGCGGCGCCAAGATGTAACTGATTGTCTTCAGTTTTCTGACATGCGGCGGTGCGAAATGCCGAGCCCGCAGGCGTCCGCTAGAATCGATCCGCTCGTGCTCGAAAGCGCTGTTGAAAGGATGGCCCGTTGCTGATCTCCAGACGTCGTGAGGCGAAGCGGCGCGCGCTGCTTCAGATGCTCGATCGCATCCCGGTCCGCACCAGCCCGAAGTCGCCGAAGCCGCGCGTCGGCGCGCTGCCGGTCGACGTGCCGCTCGCCGCAGGAGGCCCCTCCGGCGAGGGGCTCCCGCGGGTAAAGCAGTAGCTCGCTAGGCCGCCTGCCGCTCGCGCTTCGGCAGCTCGCCGATCGCGGCGCGGATCGCGTCCTCCACCCGCTCGAGGAACACGAACTCGAGCTTCTGCCGCGCCTCGGCAGGCACGTCCTCGAGGTCCTTCTCGTTGCGCTTGGGCAGCATCACCGTGCCGATCCCGGCGCGCAGCGCCGCCAGCGTCTTCTCCTTCACGCCGCCGATCGGCAGCACGAGGCCGCGCAGGGAGATCTCGCCCGTCATGGCGACGTCGGAGCGCACCGGCAGGTCGATGAGCAGCGAGACGATGGCGAGGAACATCGCCACGCCGGCGCTCGGGCCGTCCTTCGGCGTCGCGCCGGCCGGCACGTGCACATGGAGGTCCACGTTGTCGAACGCCTCGCCGAGGAAAGTGCGCGCGAGGGTGAGCGCGGCCTGCGCGGACTCCTTCATCACGTCGCCGAGCTGGCCCGTGAGGGTCAGCCGGCCCTTGCCCGGCACCTTGGACGCCTCGATGAACAGGATGTCGCCGCCGACCGGCGTCCAGGCGAGGCCGGTGGCCACGCCCGGCACCGAGGTGCGCTGCGCCGTCTCGTTCTCGAATCGCCTGGCGCCGAGGATGGCGTGCAGGTCCTCCGCCTTGATCGCGATCTTGCCGGAGAAGCCTTCGGCGATGCGCATCGCGGCGTGGCGCAGCACCGAGCCGATCTCCCGCTCGAGGTTGCGCACGCCGGCCTCGCGCGTGTAGTCGCGGATGATGGCGCGCAGCGCCTCCTCGGCGATGGACGCTTTCTCCTCGTTCAGGCCGTTCGCTTCCAGCTGCCGGCGCACGAGATAGCGCTTGGCGATCTCGAGCTTCTCCTCCTCGGTATAGCCGGGCAGCTGGATGATCTCCATCCGGTCGCGCAGCGGCCCGGGGATGGTGTCGAGCATGTTCGCCGTGGTGATGAACAGCACCTTCGACAGGTCGAAGTCCACGCCCAGGTAGTTGTCGCGGAAATGCGCGTTCTGCTCCGGATCGAGCACCTCGAGCAGCGCGCTCGACGGATCGCCGTGGAAGCCGCCCTGGCCGAGCTTGTCGATCTCGTCGAACATCAGCACCGCGTTCTTCGACTCGGCGCGGCGCAGCGCCTGGATGACGTTGCCCGGCAGCGCGCCGATGTAGGTGCGCCGGTGGCCGCGGATCTCGGCCTCGTCGTGCACGCCGCCGAGCGCGATCCGCTGGAACTTGCGTCCCGTGGCGCGCGCGATCGACTGGCCGAGCGAGGTCTTGCCGACCCCGGGAGGGCCGACGAAGCACAGGATCGGGCTCTTGCCCGCCGGGTTGAGCTTCCTCACCGCGAGGTGCTCGAGGATGCGCCGCTTGATCTTGTCCAGCCCGAAGTGGTCCTCGTCCAGGATCTGCCTCGCTTTCGCGATATCGATCTCCTGGCCGGGCGCGTCCTTCCAGGGCAGCTCGGCGAGCCATTCGAGGTAGGTGCGCAGCATGCCGGTCTCGGCGCTGCCCTCGCCCATGCGCTGCAGGCGCTTCAGCTCCTTCGTGGCGTGCTTGTGCACGTCCTGCGGCATGCCGGCCTCGTCGATCGACTTCTTCAGCTCGGCGAGCTCCGCGTGGGTGTCCTCGTCCTCGCCCAGCTCCTTCTGGATCTGGCGCATCTGCTCGCGCAGCACGTGCTCGCGCTGGCGCGTGTCGAACTCCTTCTTCGTCTTCTCGCCGATCTCCTTCGAGATGCGCAGCACCCCGACGCGCTCGGACAGGCGCTCGAGCACCTTGTCGAGCCGGGTCTTCAGGTCGAAGGTCTCGAGCAGCTGCTGCTTGTCCTCGTTCTTCACGTCGAGCAGGTTCGCCACCATGTCGGCGAGCAGGCCGGCCGAGCTCACGCCCTGCACGACCACGGCGAGCTCCTCCGGGGCGTTCGGCAGCAGCTCGATCGCCTCGACCGCCTGGCTCTTCAGCTGGAGGAAACGCGCCTCGATCTCCGGGCTCATCTCTTCCTTCTCGGCCACGTGCTGCACGCGGGCGACCATGAACGGCCAGCCGGCGAGGAACTCGAGCACGCGGAAGCGGCCCTGGCCCTGCACCACCATGTGGTGCGCGCCCTCGCCGCCGGTGATGTAGCGCACGACCTGCCCCGCCGTGCCGACCCAGTACAGGTCGTCGGGCTGGACGTCGTTCTTCCGCGCGTCCCGCTGCAGCAGGAAGCCGACCTTGCGCTCGGAGCGCACCGCTTCCTGCGCGGCGGCGACCGAGGCGGGCCGGCCGATCGTCACGGGCGAGATGACGCCCGGGAAGAGCACCGTGTTGCGCATCGGGATGAGGATGAGCGCGTCCTCGGGCAACGGCTTGAGCGTGCCCTGCTTCGCGCGCTCGGCGCCTGCCGCCGCGGGGGAGTTGCTGCTGCCTTCTGCGAGCACCTTGTTCATGCGCCTTCCTTCTTGCGGAAAACCAGCGTCAGCACGCCGTCGGCGAGCTTCCTCTCGACCAGCTCGAGCGGCCCGTACGGGTCGCCGAGCGGCAGGCCGATGTGCCGCTCGAACCTGCCGTAGGGAATCTCCAGGCGATGCACGTTCATCGTGTCGTCGCGGCACGGGAACGGCCGTACCGCGGAAACGTGCAGGCCGCCCGGATCGAGGGCGACCGCGACGGCCTCGGCTGGCACGCCGGGCAACGCCACCTGCACGCGCACGTGCTCCGCCGACTCCATGATGTCGACCGGCGGCTCCCAGGCCGCCGCCGCGTGGTGGAAGAACTGACGCTGCAGGCGCTCGGCGCGCTCGATCATCGACAGCGCCTCGCCCCACATCCAGTTCGAGAAGTCCCGCGAGGTCATCGCACCCTAGATTGCGTCGAAAACAGGCGAATCAAGGCCGATGCAAGAACTACACCGGGCGCGCTATTTCGCCTGTTCGAGCAGCCACTTGCGGAATGCCACCACCGCCGGCCGCTCGGCGATCACCTCCGGACAGACGAGGTAGTAGGCCGACTGGGGCTTGAGCTCCTCCTTGAACGGCGCGCAAAGGCGCCCCGAGGCGATGTCGGCGTCCACGAGCGGACGCAGGGCGAGCGCCACGCCGAGCTTCTGGGAAGCCGCCTCCAGCGAGAGGATGTTCGACGAGAAGTGCGGCCCGCGCGTGCCGTCGATCCGGTCCGCGACGCCCGCGACCTCGAGCCATTTCTGCCACGCGTGGCCGTGCGCCACGAGGTCCATCGCGTCGTCGTGCAACAGCGTGTGGCGCGCGAGGTCGCGCGGCTCGCGCAGCGGCGGCTCGCCGCGCACGAGCTCCGGGCTCGCCACCACGACGGTCGAGACGCCGAACAGGCGGTCGGCGCGGTAGCCCGGGTAATCGCCGCTGCCGAGGTGGATCTCGACGCCGGAGGCGTCGTTGCGCGGGTCGTGGCCGCCGATCAGCACCTGCGCGGCGTCGAGCGCGCCGGCGTCCACCATCTTGCTCGAGGCGACGACGCGCACGTCGATCTTCGGCTCGCGGCGCGAGAAGTCGGCGAGACGCGGCATCAGCCAGCGGGCCGTGAAGACCGGCGGCGCGGTGATCATGAGGTCGGTCTCGTCGGCGCGCTCGTGGATCATCTCGACCGCGCGCGCCAGCGCCTCGAAGCCGTCCTGCAGGCGCGGCAGCGCCGCGCGCGCCGCCTCGGTGAGCTGCACGCCGCGTCCCGCGCGCCGGAAAAGCTCGACCCCGAGGTAGTCCTCCAGGCTCTTGATCTGGTGGCTGACCGCGGCCTGCGTGATCGAGAGCTCGTTCGCCGCCTCCTTGAACGACAGGTGGCGCGCGGCGGCCTCGAATACCCGCAGCGAATTGAGGGGCGGAAGCCGGTAGATCATGAGTTTTTCTTATCCCAGGGGTGAGAAACGATCGTTTGTTCTTTCATGGCCCGGGCCCCACCATTGCAGCCATGAAAAACCGCAATCTTAAGACCGCTTTCTGGCGGAAGGCCGCCGCTTCGCTGCCGGAGCAGATCCGCGACCGCTACACGCTCGACATCGAGCATGCGGAACGCATGGAACTCGCGCTCGCCCGCGCCATCGAAGTCCTAGCGCGTGCCAAATCCGCCCTCGAGCGGACCTTGCACTTGAAATATGCGGCCGGGGGCCGCATCTAACAAGCGAAACACGAGAACAGCCTTGCCTCGCCGTCCGAGCAAATCCGAAGCCTCCTCCTCCTCCTCTGGCTAGGGCCCGCTCGGGCGGCGAGCATTTCTCCGCCGCGCTTCGGTAGTATTCCCGCATGAAGAGCAAGGCCGCCCCCCGCGCGGCGGGCGTGGTCGTATTTCGCCGCACCGAGCGCGGGCCCTATTTCCTCGTTCTGCGCGCGTACCAAAACTGGGATTTCCCCAAGGGGCTGGTCGAGCCCGGCGAGGACCCGCTCGCCTGCGCGAAGCGCGAGCTGAAGGAAGAGACCGGCCTCGCCGGCGTGGACTTTCCCTTCGGCGACGAGTTCAAGGAAACGCTGCCCTATTCCGGCAACAAGGTCGCCCGCTATTACCTCGGCGAGACCGAGGAGCTGGAGGTCGAGCTGCCGGTATCGAAGGAGCTCGGCCGTCCCGAGCACCACGAGTATCGCTGGGTCAGCTACGACGAGGCCGAGGACCTGCTGCCGCCGCGGCTCGCCATCGTCCTCGACTGGGCGAAGCGCACCATTTCCGGCAGCTGACTTGGACTACCGGTCCCAAGCGCTCAAGATCCTTCCCCGTGTCTGCGCGCGTTGCGCGCGCGAATTCGAAGGCAAGCGCCTGCGCGAGCTGACCGTCCATCACAAGGACGGCAACCACGACAACAATCCTCCCGACGGCAGCAACTGGGAGCTGCTTTGCGTCTATTGCCACGAGAACGAGCACGCGCGGGTCGTGGACTCGAGCGCCGGCGGCCCGGCGCCGCAGGACGACCCGCAGCCTGCCCGGCATCGGCCGCTCGCCGGCCTTGCTCAGCTGCTCAAGTCCAGGAAGAAATAGCGCTCAGCCGCTGTTTCGCAGCCCGGCCGCCACGCCGTTGATGGTGAGATGGATCGCGGCCAGCAGCCGCGCATCGCTCGGGTCGGCGCGGTGCCGCCGCAGGCACTCGACCTGCACGTGGTTGAGCGGGTCGAGGTACGGAAAGCGGTTGCGGATCGAGCGCGCGAGCGTCGCGTTGTCGGCGAGCAGCTCCTCGTGCTGCGTGATCGCGGCGAGGCAGCGCCGCGTGCGCTGCCATTCCTCCTCGATGCGCCCGAACAGCTCGTCGCGCAGCCGCGCATCGGGGACGAGCTCGGCGTAGCGCGCGCCGATCGCGAGATCGGTCTTGGCGAGCACCATGTCGAGGTTGGAAAGCACGCTGCGGAAGAAGGGCCAGGCGCGGTACATCTCGCGCAGCTCCTCGAGGCCGCCCTTGTGCGCCGCGAGCCAAGACTCCACCGCCGAGCCGAAGCCGAACCAGCCGGGCAGCATGATGCGGCACTGGCTCCAGCTGAACACCCAGGGGATGGCGCGCAAGTCCTCTATCGCCTGCGTGGCGCGCCGCGACGAGGGGCGGCTGCCGATGTTGAGCTCGGCGATCTCGGCGATCGGCGTGCTGGCGCGGAAGTACTCGACGAAGCCGCGCGCCGTGACGAGCCCGCGGTAGGCGCGAAAGGCGAGCTGCGACAGCTCCTCCATGATCGCCTCGTGGCGGCGGCGCCGCGGCTCCGGCGGGCGCGGCGCGAGGCTCGCCTCGAGCGCCGCCGCGGCGAGCGTCTCGAGGTTGCGCCGGCCGCTCTCGGGATCGGCGTACTTGCTGGCGATCACCTCGCCCTGCTCGGTGAGGCGCAGCGCGCCGTCGACCGTTCCCGGAGGCAGGGCGAGCACCGCCTCGTAGCTCGGTCCGCCGCCGCGGCCGATGGTGCCGCCGCGACCGTGGAACAGGCGCAGCCGCACGCCGCGCGCGCGGCACGCCGCGAGGAGCCGCTCCGCGGCCTTGTAGAGCGACCAGTTGGAAGTGAGGTAGCCGCCGTCCTTGTTGCTGTCCGAGTAGCCGAGCATCACCTCCTGCTCGGCGCCGCGGCCTTCGACCCAGGACCGGTAGAGCGGCAGCTCGAGCGCCTGCGCCATCACTTCGCCGCAGCGCTCGAGGTCGTGGATCGACTCGAAGAGCGGGATGATGTCGAGCTCGAGCGGCACAGCACTGCCGGGCCGCAGCAGGCCCGCCTCGCGCAGCAGCACGCCGACCTCGAGCAGGTCGGAGACCGAATCGCAGTGCGAGATGACGTAGTGCGGGACGGCGCGCGCGCCGAAGCGCTGGCGGCCCTGCGCCGCGGCGGCGAGGATCTCGAGCTCGGCGCGCGCCTGCGCCGAATACTCGACGAACGGCGAGCGCAGCGGCCGCGGGCTCTGCAGCTCGCGCACGAGGAGCTCGATGCGCCGGCGCTCGTCGAGCGCGGCGTATCCCGGCAGGCCGGCGCGCGCGAGCAGCTCCGCGACCACCGCCTCGTGCACGTCCGAGCTCTGGCGCAGGTCGAGCGGCGCGAGATGGAAGCCGAACACGCTCGCCTGGCGCTCGAGCAGGCGCAGCCGGCCGCGCGCCAGCAGCTCCGCGCCGTGCTCGCGCAGCGACTGCCCGATGACGCGCAGCTCCGCCGAGAACTCCTCGGCGCTCGCGTAGGGAGCGGCGGCGGCGATCGGCGGCGGGCTCGCCGCGTGGCCGGCGAGCGCCTGCGCGGTGGCGGCGAGCCGCCCGTAGATGCCGCTGATCGCGCGCCGGTAGGGCTCGTCGCGCCGGTGCGCCGAGGCATCGCCGGAGCGCTCCGCGAGGCGCTGCACCTCCTCCGGCACCACGGTATGGCGCGACGACAGCCCCAGTTCGCGGCCGAGCTGATGCGTCTCCTCGAGGTAATGCGCGAAGACGAGGCGCGCATGCAGGACCTGCGCCGCGCGCAGCACCTCGGCGGTGACGTTCGGATTGCCGTCGCGGTCGCCGCCGATCCAGCTGCCGATGGTGAGGAAGGGCGGCAGGGACGGCGGGCGCTCGAGGCCGAAGCGCTCCTTGAGCGCGTTCTCCAGCTCGGCGTAGAGGCGCGGCAGCTCGCGCAGGAAGGTCAGGCGGAAATAGCTGATGCCGTTCGCCACCTCGTCGGTCACGTCGAGGCGCGCGAAGCGCAGCATGGAAGTGAGCCAGAGGCGCAGGATCTCGGCGTGCAGCGCCTCGTCGCGCTCCGCGCCCTGCGGCTGGCCGATCAGGCGCGCGATCTCGCGCTCGCAGTCGAGGATGCTCTGGCGCTGCACCTCGGTGGGGTGCGCGGTGAGCACCGGGCTCACGCGAGCGCGGGCGAACCAGGCGAGCAGCTCCTCGCAGGGCACGTCGACCGACTGCAACGCGTGCGAGAAGCTCCCCGGGCGGCGCGGCGAGCCGGCCTGCGCGTGCGCCCGGCGCCGCCGGTGCTGCTGCTCGTCCTCGGCGATGTTGAGCAGATGCGAGAAGAAGCTGAAAGCCCGCACCACCTCCAGGGTCTGGTCGAGGTCGAGCGCGTTCAGCAGCCGCTCGAGCTCGGCCTTGCCCGCGTTCTCGCGCCGCAGGCCGACCGCCGCCTGGCGAATGCGCTCGACACGCTCCAGTGCCTCGCCGCCCGCCTGGTCGCGGATCACCTCGCCGAGCAGCCGGCCGAGCAGCCGCCGGTCCTCGCGCAGCAGGTTCTCCTTGTCCTGGTTTTCCTTGTCGTCTTGCACGGCCTATTTTTATTCGTTTCCGGGAGGCGTAGCATGGCCGGGCCAGCCGAAAGGAGGCCAACCATGTGCTACGAGTTCGAGCAGTACTGGGTTGAAAGGGCGAAGGAAGCGCAGCGCGAGGCGAAGCGGCGGGAGGAAGAGCGCGCGCGGCGGGAGGCGAAGCCGAAAGAGCCAGCCCCAGACGGCGTCAAGGACCCCGAGCCGGTCCCAGTCTAAGGTCCTGCGCCGCAGAACGAGCCCCGCCCACGGCGGGGCTTTTTGCTGCTAGAGCTCCCGCAGCTGCCGGAAGCGCCGCTCGGCAAGAGCGATCAGCGCGCGCAACTCCGCCTTGGCGATCGCCTCTTGCTGCGAATCGGCGAAGGCGATGATGTGCGGAAACTCCGCCACCCGGGCCGCCCAGCGGCCGTCGGGCTCCTGATGCGAGTCGACCGAGAAATGCATCCGCGCGGTCGGCGCTACTGCGCCGGCGCGCTCTGGCCGGCGATCGACTCTTTCCATACCACCGCGTCGTCCACGGCGTAGAGCGTGCAGCCGTCCTTGGAAACGCTGCTGCACTGCTTCACGGCGATGTCGCGCGCGTCGGGCAGTCCGCCGGCGAATCCGCAGCGGCCGTCGGGGCTGACCGCGTAGGCGCGCGGGCCGGGCGATTCGAGAAACGCGCGGTACAGGCCGCGGCACGAGTCGCTCTTGATATTCGGCACCCGGTCGAGCGCGAGCAGCGGCTGGCGCTCCGGGTCGGTGGCGTCGAGCCGCGCGAAGAGCACGTTGTGGCGCGAAAGAAAGCCCTCGACCGTCGGCAGCCAGTAGCGCACGCCGAGGGTGTCGGCGAAGAGATAGTGACCGTCCTTGCCGAACGGCGGCTGCAGCACGTACTCGGCGTTCGCGCCGTTGGCGTTGAACCGCTGGAACCAGAGGCGGGTGACCTTCGGGCTGAAGAAGAGGTCGTTCTCGGCATAGTTGAAGAGCACGGGAACGCGCATCGTCTTGCCGAGGGCATCGAACACCTTCGCCACCGCCTCGACCGCGCACGGCACGCCGGGCGTCGAGTCGGGATCGCCGCCGCGGCCGCCGGCGAACGAGAGCACCGCGACCAGGCCTTTCGGGTTGCGCGTGCCGGCGGTGAAGATGGAAACCATCCCGCCCGCGGACTGCCCGGCGAGGATCATGTGCGAGCCGTCGACGTACGGCAGCTGCCTCGTATAGTCATAGGCCGCCATGACGTCGTCGGCGGCGTTCGCCTCGGCGTGGAAGTAGTCCGGGTTGGCGCAGGAGCCCGGGTCTTCCGCCATCTCGCCGCCGGTGGCGCCGAAGCCGCGGCGCAGCGGCATGACGACGACGTAGCCGCGGCGCGCGAACACGGCGGCGGAGTTGATCAGCAGGTCGGCCGACTCGCGGGCGCGCTCGCGCGCGGAAGCCGAGACGCCGTGGTTCAGGATCACGGCGCCGTAGGGTCCGTCGCCGTCCGGGCGCAGGATCGTCGCGGCGAGCGAGCCGCCGCTCGCGGTGGGAATGCGGACGTTCTCCTCGACCAGGCGCGGCCCGTAATAAGCGTGCTCTTCCTGGGTCGGCGTCGGCTGCACGGCCGCGTGGGCGACGCCCTGGGCTGCGACCATACCTGCCGTACCGGCACCGGCTGCGAGAGCGCACACGATCAGCGCGGCGCGAAGGATTCCGCGTCCTCCCATTTCTTTCACCTCCGTCATGCTTGGCGCCACAACTGTAGCGGTAATTACGACAGCGGAAAAGACTGGAAATTCGACGCGCTTGTAGTTGGTTTCCTTGTAGTGCCCCCAGAACGCGCAGGCGACCGCGTGCGTTTCCCTATGAAAAAACGGCCGGTGGAAAGTTTTACAACGGCTGTCGGGCCGCGTGCACTGGCCCGAACGGTGACGAGCGTCGGCTATCGTCCGACGAGCGGGGTCACCACAGGGCGCGCATCTTCGCCGCGACGTCCACGGGCGGGCTGTCGGACCATGCCGCCTGCTGCAGGCAGGCCATCACCGGTGGGGTGAGGAAGCGGCTCTTGGCGCCATAGACATGGCGATCGCCCATGCGCGACTGCTGCGTCACGTAGTACTTGAGGGGCGCGAGCAGGTGCAGGTCGCTCTTCGCGCGCGTCATGGCGACGTAGAGCAGCCGGCGCTCCTCTTCGACGAGCGCCGGCCTGCCGGTCGAGAACTCCGAGGGGAAGCTGCCGTCGCTCACGTTGAGGACGTAGACCGCGTCCCATTCCTGCCCTTTGGCCGAGTGCACCGTGGAGAGCACGAGGTAGTCCTCGTCGAGGTGCGGGTCGCCCGAGAGATCGCCGCTCGCCGCCGGCGGGTCGAGCGCGAGCTCGCTGAGGAAGCTCTCGCGACTCGCGAACTGCGTGGCGATGCGCTCGAGCTGCTCCAGGTCCCCGGCGCGCACCTGCGCCTGCTCGTACAGTCGCTCGAGGTGCGGCGCGTACCACTCGCGCACGCGCCCGACCTGGCCGGGCCACGGCGTGTCGGGATTCGCCAGCGACTCGAGGAGCTCGCCCAATGCGCGGTCCACGCGGGCGATCTCCGGCCAGCCGTCGATCTCGAAGCGGGTGAACGCGCGCTGGGCGCTCGCCGGGCCTATGCCCGGGACGAGCTTCAGCGTGCGGAACGCGGCGAGCCGGTTCTTCGGGTTATCGGCCCAGCGCAGCAGCGCCAGCATGTCCTTCACGTGCGCCGCCTCGAGGAACTTGAGCCCGCCGTACTTCACGTAGGGGATGTTGCGCCGTACCAGCTCCAGCTCGAGAAGGTCGCTGTGGTGCGAGCTGCGGAAGAGCACCGCCTGGCGCTTGAGCGCGATGGCCTTCTCCCGGTTCTCCAGGACCTTGGCGACGACGTAGCTCGCCTGCGCCGCGTCGTCCGCCACGGTGACGTAGCGGGGCTTCTCGCCCGCGCCGCGAGCCGAGCGCAGCCGCTTGCCGATCAGCGCGTTGGCCGCGTCGAGAATCGCCTGCGTCGAGCGATAGTTCTCTTCGAGCGAGATCACCTCGGAGGAGAAATCGGCGCTGAAGCGCCGGATGTTCTCGACGCTCGCCGCGCGGAAGGAGTAGATCGCCTGGGCGTCGTCGCCGACCACCGTCAGGCCCTGCCCGCCCGGCCGCAGCCTGGCGAGGATGCCCGCCTGCAGCACGTTCGTGTCCTGGTATTCGTCGACCAGGATGTGGTCGAAATCGCCGCCGATCTCGCGTGCCAGCGCCTCGTCCTCGAGCATCGCGTGCCAGTAGAGCAGCAGGTCGTCGTAGTCGAGCGCCTGGTGCTCGAGCTTGCGCTCGACGTAGGCGCGATACAGGCGCGTCAGCTCCGCTTCCCACTCCGCGCACCAGGGAAAGACCGCGTCGAGCGTCTCGCGGAGCGTTCCTTGCGTGTTGACGCGGTGCGAGTAGATGGCGAGACAGGTGTCCTTGCGCGGGAACCGCCGGTCCATCTTCGAGAAGCCGAGCTCGTGGCGCACGAGGTCCATCAGGTCCGCCGCATCGCCGCGGTCGAGCACGCTGAAGGCCGGTCCGAGGCCGACGCGCGCGCAATGCCGGCGGATCAGGCGATTCGCGATCGAATGAAAAGTGCCCGACCACGGCAAGCGCGCTTCGCCGGCGATCCGCTGCGCGCGGCGTGTCATTTCCAGGGCCGCGCGCCGACTGAAGGTGAGGAGCAGGATGCGCTGCGGGCTCGTGCCCGCGAGGACCAGGTGGGCGACGCGGTGCGCCAGCGTATTGGTCTTGCCGGTGCCCGCGCCGGCGAGGATGAGCAGCGCGCCGTCGCCGTGGCACGCCGCGGCGCGCTGCGCGGCGTTGAGCTTTATGAATTTGTCGACCGCCCCCACGACGCGCGATGATACTGTATATTCATCCATAAGTCCGTTTGAAATCGGCGCGCGGCGCCGATTTCGCCTCTGCTACTCTCCCCCCTCCCATGAGCTTCGACCCGAACGTGCTGAAGGGCATGCGCCGCGGCATCGAGAAGGAGAGCCTGCGCGTCGACCCCGACGGCACGCTCGCGCGGACGCTCCATCCGAAGGCGCTCGGCTCGGCGCTCACCCATCCGCACATCACGACCGACTTCAGCGAGTCGCAGCTCGAGCTCATCACCGGCGCGCAGCCGAGCGTCGAGGCGTGCCTCGAGGAGCTCACGCAGATCCACCAGGTCGTCTACCGCCACATCGGCGACGAGGTGCTGTGGTGCGCGAGCATGCCGTGCGACCTGCCGGCGGACAACCTGATCCCGATCGGCCGCTACGGCTTCTCGAACGTGGGACGCGCGAAGACCGTCTACCGCATCGGCCTCGCGCACCGCTATGGCCGGCGCATGCAGGCGATCTCCGGCATCCACTACAACTTCTCGCTGCCGGGGGTCTCCAACGAGCAGTACTTCGCCCTGCTGCGCAACTTCCGGCGCCGCTCGTGGCTGCTGCTCTACCTGTTCGGCGCTTCGCCCGCGGTGTGCTCGAGCTTCATCGCCGGGCGCCGCCACGAGCTTCAGGAGCTCGCCTCGGGCACCCACTACGCCCGGCATGCGACTTCGCTGCGCATGGGTCGTCTCGGCTACCAGAGCGAGGCTCAAGCGTCGCTATGCGTGAGCTACAACAACCTCGACGACTACACCGCCTCGCTGTATGAAGGGCTCACCAGGTCCTACCCGGCCTACGAAAAGATCGGCATCCGGGACGGCGACGACTACCGGCAGCTCTCGACCACGCTGCTGCAGATCGAGAACGAGTTCTACAGCACCGTGCGCCCCAAGCGGCGCATCGGGCGCGGCGAGCGGCCGCTGCACGCCCTGCGCAGCCGCGGCGTCGAATACGTCGAGGTGCGGCTCATGGACCTCGATCCGTTCTCGCCGATCGGCATCACGCCCGCGACCTGCCGCATGCTCGACGTCTTCCTGCTGCACTGCCTCTCGGCCCCCAGCCCGGACGACACGCCGCAGGAGATCCAGGAATGGCAGGCCAACCAGCAGGCCGTGGCGCTGCGCGGCCGGGAACCCGGGCTGGTCCTGTTGCGCAATTCGTCGCGCGTGTCGCTGCAGGACTGGGCGCACGAAATCCTGGCCGCCTGCGAGCCGATCGCCGCGCAAGTGGATGCCGCCCTGGGCACCGCGGCCGCGCACCGCGAGGCGCTGGCCGAGGCGCGCGCGCGCGTCGCCGACCCGGACGCCACGCCGTCCGCGCGCGTGCTGCACGCCATGGCGCGCAACCACGGCGATTCCTTCGCCCGCTTCGCGCTCATCGAGTCGACGCTGCACAAGGCCGCGCTCAAGGCGCTCGAGCTGCCGCGCGAGGCGCGCGAGCGCTTCGCGCGCCTCGCCGACGAGTCGCTGGTGAAGCAGCGCGAGCTCGAGGCGGCGGACGACGTCGACTTCGAGACCTTCCGCCAGCGCTACCTGGCGCACGACTCGCTGCGCGTCTAGCGCGCGCTACCAGCGCAGCGGGCGCAGCGACCCCGGCAGGTACAGCGGATGTGCCGGCTCGCCGCTGGCATTCAGGCGCAAGTGGTGCAGCGCCCTGCCTTCGAGAAGCTTCTTCACGTGGGCCGAGCGCGCGAGGTGCGCGCCGTGGTTTCCCCAGGCGCACACGACGATCGCCGCCTCGCGCGCCGCGGCCAGGATGGCGCGGTCGTTGGCGCGCCCGACCGGGTTGCGCGCCGATTTCATCTCGTCCGGATCGGTGGCGCGCCAGCCGAACAGGTTGGTGACGATCAGCGCGCCGTAGCCCCAGCGCTCTGCGTAGCGCCGCGCGCGCGTGCACGACGGGTCGAGCTGCACCTCGTCCGCGGTGCTGGGATTGAGCATCAGGAAGTTGGCGACCGGCTTCGTCTCGTCCCACCGGCGCCACAGCAGGTAGCGCCAGCGGCGGCAGGGGGAGAAGACGGCTCCGGACGGCGTGCGAGCAAGCATCGGCTTGCCGCCGAGGATAAACGGTTCAGCGAACCACCGCGCGGAGCGCGACGACCACCATGCCGCCGCCGACCTTGGTCTTGCCGCCGAATTCGGGACCGAAGTTCGCATCGAGCGCGAGCCGCCGATATTCCACGCAGAGCTTCGTCCGTTCCGACAGCGCAACGTCGGCGCCGACGAGATAGTGCACGCCGACGCGGTCGTCGTGCCGCTTGGCGAAGTCCGGCGGCAGCACCACGTGAAAGATCGATCCCACGTTCGAGATTTCCGAGCGGTAATAGCCGAGCCCGGCGCCGACGTAGGGCTCGAGCTTGCCCAACGGATAGAAGAGATTCAGCCCGAGCGCGACGCCCATGGCGTTGATGTGCGCGTCGTCTCGCTCGCCGCGAGGCGCGAGGCCCGAGCGCTCCACTCTCGGCATGTTGGCCTGCTGGCCGGTGTCGAAGAAAGCGAGGTCGATGCCGATGTGGCGCGAGCGCCGCCACGTCATGCCGGCGATCAGCGCCGCGTGGCCTTCCTGGTTGGCGAGCTGCGGATCGGCGTCGGGGTGCATCACGGTCATCCCGGCGTAGACGCTGCGCGATCTGAAGTCCGTCGCCTCCTGGCCGAACGCGAGCGCCGGGAACAACGCGGCGGCAAGAAGGCGGCAGAACATGAGGACCGGCATCTCGAAGCGCGGGAAGGTCAGTCGACTATGGATCCGGGCCCGAACCCGCACTGCGCGGCCGCGCTATTGATGTATCTCAACAGGCTCGTCCCGCTCTCCAGCCATTGCCAGCCTGAAAGAGCCTTCCCGGCATTCTGCATGATGTATCGACCTTCTCTGGCCGGCACATGCCCAGCCTTCTCGTTCACGCGATCCCCGAAGGTCCATTCGTCGTCGACGTTGCCGTCGAACTTCGAACTGCGCAATACACCGTATTGATGCACCCACAAGGGGTATTCCGGATGCGTCAATGGCGCGACGACCGTGTCCACGGAGCCATCGAAGTTCTCGTCCGCAAGGTGAAAGAAGACCAAACGCGCGCTATGGAAGACGAGCGAAAGCTGTTCAGCGTTGAACCCGTTGCCCTTCGGAAAACCGGCGGGAAACCGATCCGGCGCGAATGGCCGTGCATTGTCAAGGAAGGCAACGTAGTCAACCTTCCCATCCTGATTCCGGTCAAACACATAGCCCCAGTCAAGCGATGCGTTCGGCCCCGGGAGTGCAGTGGGCATCGGGTTGAACAGCACCTGAAGTGAGACCACCTTTCTGAGATCGACGATTGGCTGCTTGCTGGTGACCCAGAGCGCGGCTTTACCCGAAGTGCCCCAAAAAGACACCGAAACAGCCTCGACCTGCCGTTCGCAGACTTTCGCGAATGACTTTATGTCAGGCGGAAACTGAATCAACGCCATGGCGCGCGGGTGCGTCGAGGTGAAGTCACTCGTCGCATCGCCAAACGCGAGCGACGGAACCAGCGCCAGGACGACGGCCGGCATCAGCTTTCGCATCGTTCCTCCTGATCAGTGATAGACGGCTCGCAGCGCGACGACCACCATGCCGCCGCCGATCTTGGTCGTGCCGCCGAATTCGGGACCGAAGTTGGCATCGAGCGCGAGCCGCCGGTACTCGAGTGAGAGCCGCGCCGAAGGCGAAACGGCCAAATCCGCTCCGACCATGAAATGCGTGCCGACGTCGCTGTCGCTTCGCTTGGCGAATTCCGAGGGAAGGAACAGGTGCACGATCGGGCCCCAGCTCGAGATCTCGGAGGCGTAGTACCCAACCCCGGCGCCGGCGTAGGGCTCGAGCTTGCCGAGCGGGTAGATGAGCTTTGCCCCGAGAGCAATGCCGG
>Ga0310810_10000616_pt1 | contig 35798 bp, 33 predicted proteins | sample NCmetagenome_FD_207641 | JGI IMG/M metagenome (GOLD analysis project Ga0310810, IMG submission 207641) | Soil microbial communities from experimental microcosm in Duke University, North Carolina, United States - NC | ecosystem: Engineered > Artificial ecosystem > Soil microcosm > Unclassified ... | reverse complement strand
ATCCGCGGCGAGCAAAACCTGTACTGCGTGGGAAAGAAGTAAGAAGCTAGAGATCCCGCGCTCGCGTCGACTAGGCAAGATCCGGCGGCTTCCGTCGCAAAGTCCTCTTCGCTTTGGCCGCTGCCCGCGCCTTTCCCGCGTAGAGCGGCGCGCCGAGCGCATGGGTCGGGACGTGCCACGTCGCGACCGCGTGGCCGGCTGCCCGAGCGGCGAAGCGCGCCTCCTCGGAGGTCGTCGCCCTGGCGGCGGCGTGAGCGTTCAGCGAAAGCCGGCGCACCGCGTTCATCCCGAGCTGCCGCGTGCCCTGCGCCCAGGCCCGGATGGCGGCGATGGCCTCGCGGGGCCGGCTGTCCCGAGGCCGGTTCCTTTCAAACAGCCGCAGCACCGACATCGCTTCTTTCACGGCGCGGAGGGCGACCGTCCGGTGGCGCCGGGAATGCCGCGGGATGCGCTGATACGATTCCTTCAGGCGATGGTCCAGAGTCATCCCTTAGTAGCGGACGTCCCGCAGAAACTGGAGCGTCAGCGGGATCTGGGTCAGGACGTCCGGCGATTCGTCCTCGATGAAGTAGTACTTCACGCCGACCTTCTTCGCGGCCGCCAGCACGGACGGCCAGTCGACCTGGCCGCTGCCGAGGGGCACGTCGTTGCGCACGTCCGTCTTCCCCGTCAGCGCCCCCCGCTCGACGCCCTTGCGGAGGTCCTTGAGGTGCATCGAGGTCCAGCGGCCGGGATACTTCTGCAGCCACGTCACCGGGTCCTGGCCGGGGAAGAAGACCCAGAGCACGTCCATCTGGAACGAGACGAGCTCTGGATCGCTGCCCGTGATCAGCAGGTCCGCCAGCGTGCCGTTGCCGTGCTTGACGAATTCGAAGCCGTGCAGGTGGTAGAAGAAGCGGATCCCGACCTTCCGGGTGGCGGCGCCGGCCCGGTTGAAGACCTCGATGACCTCGCGGGCCTGGGCCTCGTCGAAGGGGTCTTTGTGGTTGGCCCATGCGCAGCCCGCCTGCTCGAGGCCGAGCGCCTTCGCTTCGGCCGCCACGCCGTCGGGGTCGCTCTTCCAGCGGTCCCAGGGGAAGTGGCTCGAAACCGCCTTCAGGCCGCGGTCCTTCATCAGGGCGAGAAGCTCGGCGGGTTTCATGGTGTAGCTGCCGCCGATTTCGAGCGTCGTGAAGCCGAAGGCCTTCGCCTGGTCGAGCGCGGCCGGGACGCCCTTGGCGGAGCTGAGGCCGCGGAGACTGTAGAGTTGCAGTCCGGGCTTCGCGGGGGAGTGGTCCGACGGCGCCGCCTCGCCCGAAGGTCCCGCACAGCCCGCGAGGATCGCCGCGAGGCACGCTACGCCCAAGGCCGTCCGGATCGTCTTCATGATCTTCTCTCTCCGCAGAGCAGGCCCGCCCCAAGGGCTAGAGCATACCTGAGGGGGGGCTCCAGATCGAGAATTCAGCTCGCGCCTGCCGGCAATGCCGGCGCGATGTCTTTTTGAAATGGTGCCGCCGACGCTAGAATCAGGCGAACGTCGACGAGGATGATCGCCATGCGATTGGTCGCGCTTGCCTTGATGGTGGTGTTGCCGGCGCTTCAGGAGAAGAAGATCTCCGACGCCGATACGAAGGCGGCAAAGGAGAACTATGACCTCGGGATGGCCATGCTCGGAAAGGGGGACACCGAAGGGGGCATCAAGGCCCTCGAGGAGGCGGTCCAACTCGACCCGGGCCACGTGAAGGCGCACGAGGCGCTGGCCCGCACCTACTTCGCCCAGAAGAACCGGAGCAAGGCACACGAGCATGTCTGGGCCCTGAGCGTCATGGGCGGCGCTCTCTCCGCCGAGATGCAGAAGATCCTGAACGACACGCAGAACCAGATTCTGTGCGGATTGCGATGGCTGGTGCGCCATCAGGCCGCCGATGGACGCTGGAGCAGCGACGGATTCGGCGGCACCTGCCGCGCCGGCGGGACGTGCGACGGGAAAGGCGAGGCGGGGAACGATGTGCGCACGACGTCCGTGGCCGTGCTGGCGCTCATGGGATCCAGCTTCGCGCCGCCGAGCCGCGAGACCTTCGATCAAAAGAATTTCGGAACGGCCTGCAAGAATGCCCTGATGTGGCTGATCCAGCAGCAGAAGGCCGACGGCAGCATCGGCGACCCGGCGGCGCCCCGGTCGCTCGAGGATCACGCGCTGGCGACCCTGCTGCTGGTGGATATGTTCGGCTTTACCCAGCTCCCGTGGCTCCAGGATCCCGCGCAGAAGAGCCTCGACTATCTGGAGGCCCAACGAATCCCGGATAAGGGCTGGGGGGCGAGGCCGAAGGCGGAGAACGTCGATCCGACGGTGACGGGGTGGGCCCTGTTTGCACTGAGGAGCGCCCGGCTGGGCGGGGCGAAAGCTCCTGAGGGGGACTTCGTGGGCGAATTCAAAGCCGCCTCCGAGGCGTCGCTCTTCGGCCCGGCGCTTGCGGCGATCAGCGGCAAGGAGGACCTTCGGAAGGACCTGGCGCCGAGGATCCGGAAGATCGCGGCGGAGGAGCTGCCGGAAGCCCCCAAATCCCGGGACGCGCTGAAGATCTTCCTGTCCGAGGTCACCCTGAAAGGGGGAGACCCCGACGGAGCCTGGAAGGCGTGGAGTGAACCTGCGATGAGGCGGCTCGTCAAGAACCAGCGATACGAAGGGAACGGCTATGCCTGCATCGACGGCTCATGGGACGCCGTCGGGACGGCGGACGGACCGAGAGGCCGGGTGCTCGTCACGGCCCTGAATCTGCTCACGCTGGAGATGCACCACGACTTTGTCGGTCTGTTCTGTGCGCCGCTGCCGGCGGCACCGCCGAAGAAGTAACGACGCTCTTCGACCCGAAGATTATCCATCGCGGCATAACCCCGTGATCCGAGGGGTCCCGTTACGGCGATTTCCCGCCGGTCGTGGTCTTGTAGAGGAGGCCGAGACCGTCGACCGCCCAGCCACGGTTGGCGTCGATGAACCGCACGTCTCGGATAAAGAACGCCGAGCCGATGGTTTGATGTTGCTTCACCCAGGTTGCTCCCCCGTCCTCCGTGTGGATGATTGTATTCGGATGCCCGCCCCCGCCCCAACCCTGGGTCGGGGAGACGAAATCCAGCGTGGAGATGCCGCCGTCTCCCTCGTGGCTCTGCTCCGTCCAGGTCGCTCCGCCGTCGTTCGTGACCAAGATCCTGCCGCCCTGCGGAGGATGCCCGGTGCCGACCCAGCCGGTCGTCGCGCTCACGAAGGCCATCCCCCCGAATATCTCGCCGGGATCCGGCCGGTTCTGCAGGGTCCAGGTCAGGCCCCCGTCGGTGGTGTGCAGGATCTCGGTCGCTCCCAGAACCCAGCCGTTCAGAGAATCGACGAAGTGGACGGCAACGAAGTTCGAGAGGACGGAGATCCCCGTCGGCAGGGGTGTCCAGGTCGCGCCGCCGTCCTTCGTCACGAACACTCGATCGCCTCCAACGACCCAGCCCATCTGGGAGTCGACGAACGAAAGCGCGGAGCCGAAGAACGATGCATCCATTCCGATGGAGCTCGGCGTCCACGTGGTGCCGCCGTCGGTCGTGCGCAGCACGGTGTTGCCGGAGGAAGGACTTTCCCCTAGGGCCCAACCCCGGTTGGCATCGATGAACTGGATGTCGATGATGGCCTCTGCTGGGGTGACCTGCTGGACCACCCAGGTGGCCCCGCCATCCACGGTACGCATCAGGGGGGCATTTACTCCGGCGACCCATCCCCGGTCCGCGTCGACGAACCAGATCCGCCCGCCCCGATTCCATAGCGTTGCGACCGGCACCCAGCCGCCCGGGCTTTCGCCCGCCCCGAGGACGCTGATCGTGACGTTGTTCGAGAACGTTTGCGCTCCCTGGCTGTCGGTCGCGCGAGCGACGATCGAGTAGCGGTTTGGCGGCATATCGGCCCAGGTGGCCTGGAAGGGCGGCTGAGTCAACGTCGCGACGACGTTGCCGCCAACCCAGGTGTTCGGGTCCTGTCCCGGACTGACTCCCACCACGAACTCCAGCGTCGCGACGCTCGCGGGGTCGACGGCGCCGGCGCTCAGGGTAATCGTTGCGGGGGCCGTGAAGGTCTGGCCGCCCGTGGGCTCCGTCATGGTGACCGGGAAGGCCGGGTTGCCGGATCCGCCGGCGGACGTGCCGCCCGAGCCGTTTCCTCCTCCCCCGCAGGCGGGGAGCAGGGCGGCCAAGGCCGCCGCGAGGATCCGGAATCGCAGAGTCTTCATGGCGGTTACGGCGCCTTCCCTCCGGTCGTGGTCTTGAAGAGGGTGCCGTTGGCGCACATTGCCCAACCCCGGTGGGCGTCGATGAAGTGCACGTCCACGATCCTGAACTCCGGGCTACTGGTGTTTTGTTGTTGCGTCACCCACGATCTTCCCCCGTCCTCCGTGTGGAGGATCTGGCCGGCGACGCCCCAGCCCTGCGTCGGAGAAACGAAATCCAGGATGCCGATCCCGCCGATGGAGATTGGGTCCGTTCCGCCGATGGAGCTTTGTTCCGTCCAGGTCGATCCGCCATCGTTCGTGAAAAAGATCTTGCCGTTCGACGGGTGGTGGCCCTGGCTGCTCGAGACCCACCCGGTCGTCGCGCTGACGAAGTCCATCGCAGAAAAGGACTCGTCCTCGCCCGCACCAATGAAAATCGTGGTCCGAAGTTGCTCGGTCCACGTCATGCCTCCATCCGTGGTGTGCAGGATCACGGACGGAAACACCGGGCTGCCGTCCTCCGGACTCTGGCTCTGGACTACCCCCCGAACCCAGCCGTTGCGAGGATCGACGAAGTGGACGGCATCGATATGCTCGATGCCGGGGATCCCCGTCGGAAGCGGCGTCCAGGTCACGCCGCCGTCCTTCGTCACCAACACGTTTCCGCCCAGTCCCCCAACGACCCAACCCGTGTCCGGGTCGACGAATGAAAGGGCGGAGCCATCTGACGACGTGGAACTCGAGGTCCACGTGGCGCCGCCGTCCGTCGTGCGGAGCACGGTGCCATCGTCACTGAGGACCCAGCCGCGGTTGGCATCGATGAACTGAATATCGTTAAGAGGGACACTTGGTGGGACGGCTAGCTGAACCACCCAGGTGGTCCCGCCGTCCTCGGTGTGCAGGATGGCGCCGACTCCGGCGACCCATCCCCGGTCCGCATCGACGAACCAGAACGGCCCGGGGCCCCAGACGATCGCGACCGGCACCCAACCGCCCGAGCTTTCACCCGGCGCTAGGACGCTGATCGGGACGGCGTTCGAGAATGTCTGGGCTCCCTGGCTGTCGGTCGCGACGGCGACAAGCGTATGAATGCCCGCCGTCACATCGGCCCAAGTGGCGTGGAACGGCGGCTGGGTCGACATCGCCACGAAGTTGCCTCCGACCCAAGTGCTCGGGTCCGGTCCCGGGACGGCTCCCTCAACGAACATCACCTTCGCGACACTCGCGGGGTCGGCGACGACGGCGCTGAGGGAAATCGTCGCGGGGGCCGTGAAGGTCTGGCCGGCCGAGGGCTCCGTCATCGTGACCGGGAAGGCCGGGTTGCCGGCCCCGCCACCCGTCGCGGGCGCGCTGCTACCGCCGGACCCGTTTCCCCCGCCGCAGGCGGGCAGCAGGGCCACCACTGCCGCCGCGAGGATGCGGAAGATTCTGTTCTTCATGGAGGTCACGGCGCCTTCCCGCCGGTCGTGGTCTTGAAGAGGAAACGCCCTGTCGCCCAACCCAGATTGGGGTCGAGGAACTGCACGTTCCCGAATCCCCCCGCGTCCTGGCCGAGGGTTGCTTGCGTCACCCAGGACGCTCCCCCGTCTTCCGTGTGGATGATCGAAGCGCCCGCGGCGGCCCAGCCCTGCGTGGGAGAGATGAAGTCCAGGGCGCTGATCCCGCCGCCCGGATGGGTCTGTTCCGTCCAAGTCGCTCCGCCGTCGCTCGTGAACAGGATCCCTCGGTTCGACCGGCCGATCCCGACGCGCGAAATCCATCCCGTCGTCTCGCTCACGAAAGCCATCGCCCACAACGACTCGTTGGGATTCGTCCGGAACTGCTCGGTCCAGGTCAGGCCCCCGTCGGTGGTGTGCAGGACGAAGCTATGACCTTCGACCTGCGGCGTGTCGTCCCCCGCGAAGATCCAGCCGTTCTGACGATCGACGAAGCGGAAGGCACCGAGGCCGCTGAGGTGGGGGACCCCCGTCGATAGGGGGGTCCAGGTAACGCCGCCGTCCTTCGTCACGAATATGCTGTCGCCATCTCCGGTGACCCAGCCTACGTCCGAGTCGACGAACGAGAGGACCCACAACCTGGGCGCGACGGAGCTCGAGGTCCATGTGACTCCGCCGTCCGTCGTGCGGAACACGGTGCCGCGGTCGCCGACCACCCAGCCCCGCTCGGCATCGACGAACTGGATCCCGTGAAGATTCTCGGACGTCCCTATCGACTGCGGGACCCAGCTGGCCCCGCCATCCACGGTATGCAGGATTTGGCCGTCGAATCCGGCGCCCCATCCCTGGTTTGCATCGACGAACATCGTCCCCCCCACATCCGCGATCGGCATCCACCCGCCCGGGCTCTCGCCGGGTGCCAGGACGCTGATCGTGACGGAGCTCGAGGACTTCTGCGCGCCGAGTTTGTCGGTCATGCGAGCAACGAACGTATGGATGCCCGCCGGCACATCGGTCAAGGTAGTCTGGAACGGCGGCTGCGCGAACGTGGTGACGACGCTGCCATCGACCAAACCCAGGTGGCCTCCCTGAAGGAACTCCACCTTCGAGACGCTCGCAGGGTCGTTGGTGACGGCGCTGAGGGAAATCGTCGCGGGGGCCGTGAAGGTCTGGCCGCCCGAGGGCTCCGTCATCGTGACCGGGAACGCCGGGTTGCCGGTCCCGCCGCCCGTCCCGGGGGGGCTGCTTCCGCCAGATCCGTGTCCCCCGCCGCAGGCAGGGAGCAGGGCTACCAACGCCGCCCAGAGAATCCGGAAGTATCTCATCTTCATCGGCCAGCCACTTTAAGGCGACTTCCCGCCGGTCGTGGTCTTGAAGAGGATACCGTCGCCCCGGAGCGCCCAACCCACGTTGGCATTGATGAACTGCACGTCGAACCCCGGACCGAATGGCGTCTCGGTGCCTTGTTGCGTCACCCAGGACGCTCCCCCGTCATCCGTGTGGATGATGCCCGAACTGCCCCCGCCCCAGCCCTGCTTCGGGGAGACGAATTCCAGCGCGAAGATCCCTTCGGATCCCGGAACGGTCTGTTCCGTCCAGGTCGCCCCGCCGTCGTTCGTGAACAAGATCCCGCCGTTTTGGACGGGGTCCGCCGGAGTGCTGAAGTGCACGCGAGAGACCCAGCCCGTGGTCGGATTCACGAATTCCGGCGGCCCGAAGAGCTCGTTGGGACCCGCCCGGAGCTGCTCGCTCCACGTCAGGCCCCCGTCCGCGGTATGCAGGATCACGCCCAAAGGTGAGCCCTCCGGCGTGACGACCGACCCCACGACCCAGCCGCTCTGACGATCGACGAAATGGACGGCATCGATAGACACGATGCCGGGAATCCCCGTCGGCAGGGGCGACCAAGTAATGCCGCCGTCCTTCGTTGCGAAGACGTTGTTGACGTTGTCAGGGCCGCTAGAACCAACGACCCAGCCCACGTCCTCGTCTACGAACGACAGGGCGGACAAACCGGAACTGGGTCCGACGGAGCTCGAGGTCCACGTGGCGCCGCCATCCGTCGTGCGTAAGAGCATGCCATCGTTGTGGTCGAATTGATGACCGAAGCGGTCGTATCCGACGGCCCAGCCCCGCTCAGCATCGACGAATTGCATCTGGGAAATCCTAGGGCCGTTCATGCCCGTGGGATGCCCGCCAAACTGCACGACCCAGCTGGCCCCTCCATCCACGGTATGCATGATCGTAGTTTGATTTCCGGCAATCCATCCCCGGTCCGCATCTACGAACCAGATCATGCCTAGGCCTCCAGGCAGGTTCTGCACGCTCGCGACCGGCATCCACCCGCCCGGGCTCTCGCCGGGTGCCAGGACGCTGATCGTGACGGAGTTGGAGAACGTCTGCGCGCCGAGTTTGTCGGTCATGCGAGCAACGAAAGAATGGATGCCCGCCGGTGCGTCGGCCCAGATGGCCTGGAACGGCGGCTGGGTCGACGTCGCGACGACCTTCCCGCCACCGGAGAAGGCGTTTGGGAGCGGCTCCGAGGGCGTTGCCTCAAAGAACTCCACCATCGTGACGTTTGCGGGGTCGGCAGCGACGGCGTTCAGAGAAACCGTCGCGGGGGCCGTGAAGGTCTGGCCGGCGGAGGGCTCCGTCATCGTGACCGGGAACGCGGGGTTGCCGGATCCGCCGGTGGACGTGCTGCTCGACCCGTTTCCTCCTCCTCCGCAGGCGGGGAGCAGGGCGGCCAACGCCGCTCCGAGGATCCGCATTCGCCTGGTTTTCATGGCTGCCGGGTTCCTTTCCAGCGTCTTGCTGGGTTGAGCCCGGTTCGGGTCGTTCGTTATCCGTTGAACCTATCCTTGAAGAGGCGCTCACCGGGTAACGAGTGCTACTCCGCGGAGCGGGGAAGGGGAGAGGCCGATATAGCTGGCGACCCGTCGCTCGGCGGGCTTGATGGGGTGGGGGCAGTGGTTCGACTCACTCGCCTTTGAGGGTTGCTCCTTCGCTCACCACACTTCGACTCCTCGCTTTGTGAAGCCGCTGACTTCCGTGCATAAGCTTGCTTGCCCTGCGCGACGAGACCTTCCCTGCGGAGCAGGGAAGGCGAGGAGTCGAAGTGGTGGACAGGACCGGGGTTGAACCGGTGACCCCAGCATTTTCAGTGCTGTGCTCTACCAACTGAGCTACCTGTCCAGGGTGCTGGGTCTCAGCGAGGTGCGACACTCTACACGACCGCCTTCCGGGTGTCAACGTGCTGTTGTCGTGCCGATCGGCGGGTAGGGGAGGGCCGCTTCAGGTCGTCGCGCGCCGCCTACTGCCAGAAGTCCGAGGACTTCTTGGACTGGGCTTCGGGAGTCGGCTCGGGCGGGGCCTTCGGCGCGGGCTTCGGGGCCGGCGGGGCGGCCTTCGCGGCCGGCGCGGGCTTCTCGGGCTCCTCGTCGGGAGCCTCGTCGGCGGGCGGACGCAGCATGTCGCGGACGAACGCCTCGAACGTCAGCGCCATCTCCTTGGCCACGACGTCCGCCATCTTGGCCTTCTGCTTGCCCAGCTCCGCGCGGTCCGACACGAGCTTCTCGCGCTCGTCGTCGAGCTCCGCCTTCTTCTCGCCCATCTTGTCGAAGTCTTTGTTGAGCTCGTTGCGCTCGCGCTCCAGCTGGGCCAGCTCGTGGTCGAAGGCCTTCACCTTCTCCTCGAAGTCCGCCTGCTGCTGGTCGAGCTCCTTGGCGCGCGCGACCACGTCGAGGTTCTTGAACTTTGCCTCGAGCTCCTTCTGCCGGTCGTTCAGCGCGTGCTCCTGCGCCTCGAAGAGACCCTTGTCGCGTTCCAGCTCCTCCTGCTCGTGGGCGAGCACCTTCCGCTGGACCCGGAGCTCCTCCTCCATCTTGCGGATCTTGGTCTCCTGCTCGTGCGCCTTCGACTCGAGGTCCTTCACGGGGCCGAGCTCCTGGAGGAAGCGGGCCAGCGACGCCAGCCCGCTCTCGATCTTGTTGAACTTGGAGACCAGGATCGCCTTGGACTGCTCGTGCTCGGCCTCGACGATCTTCTTCGCCTCGGCCTGCAGCCGCGCGATGTCCTCGGAGGCGCGGTTGGCCTTCTTCTCGACCGCCTTGATGGCGGCGTCCCGGGCCTGGTTGTGCTGGTCCTCCAGCTTCGCCAGGTCCAGGCTCTGGGAGCGGTTCTTCAGCGACTTGAGCTCCTCGATGAGCTTCATGAAGTCGGCGAGGCTCATCGTGGGCGGCGTGGGAAGGACGGGCACGGCACCGACCGACGCGCGTTGCATCCGCTGGGAGTCCTGTGTGTGTGCCATAAGCTTCGGCGTCAAGCTCCCTTCCTACCCCGGAGGCCGAGGCGGGAGGCTTGATTTTCCCACCTCAGCTCACGGCGTTATTATACCTCACGTCATGATATAATGCGCCGACCTGATAGAAGGAGTCCCCCATGATCGACCGCCGTCCCCCCGTGATGCTCACCCTCCTCATGCCCGTCTTCTCGCTGACCTTCGGGCTGGCGGGGCTGCTGATGGGGTGGCAGATCTGGGGGCGCCCCGACCGCGCCGCGGGGGACCTCTCCAAGATCCGCACCGCGATGGACCGGATCAACTCCCGCTACTACCCCGGCATCTCGCCCGCCACCCTCGTGGACGGCGCCCTGGAGGGCATGACCGCCAAGCTGGACCCTTACTGCGAGTACTTCACCGCCCAGGAGTTCAAGGAGTTCAAGGAGAACAACCTCGAGGGCAAGTTCGGCGGCGTCGGCATCCGGGTCGGCCTCGACCGCGCCTCCGGCTACCTCCTGGTCGAGACGCCCATCGAGGACACCCCGGCGTTCGCGGCCGACATCCTCCCGGGCGACCAGATCCGCGAGGTCGACGGGAAGTCGGTGAAGGGCCAGTCGCTCTCCGAGGTCGTCCGCCGCATCAAGGGCGATCCCGGCACCCAGGTGACCCTCACGATGCTCCGCAAAGGCCGCGACCCGTTCAAGGTCACCCTGACCCGCAAGATCATCAGCCTCAAGACCGTGAAGGCGAAGATGCTGCCCGACGGCCTCGGCTACATCCGCATCACGGAGTTCTCCAAGATCATGACCGCCTTCGACACCGAGGTGAAGAAGCTCCAGGACCAGGGCATGAAGGGCCTCATCATCGACCTCCGCTTCAACCCGGGCGGACTGCTGGACGAGTGCGTCGAGCTGGCCGACCGCTTCCTGGACGACGGCATCATCGTTTCCACCAAGGGCCGCACCGACGACGACAAGCGCGAGCTGACCGCCAAGAAGGACGACACGCTCCCGAACTTCCCCCTGGTGGTGCTCGTGAACGGCGGCAGCGCCAGCGCGAGCGAGATCTTCAGCGGCGCCATGAAGGACCGCGGCCGCGGCGTCATCGTCGGCGAGCGGACCTTCGGCAAGGGCTCCGTCCAGACGCCGTACCCGCTGTCCGACGGCGCGCACCTCAAGATCACGACGGCCCGCTACTACACCCCGAGCGGCGTCTGCGTGCACCGCGAGGAGGGGAAGAAGGACTTCGGCATCGCCCCGGACTACACCATCGAGATGTCCCAGGAGGAGTACGGGAAGCTGATGAAGAAGTGGAACGACGAAGGCATCGTGAAGGGCGACAAGCCGGCCGATGCCGACGGCTTCAAGGACTTCCAGCTCGAGGCGGCCGTCGAGGTCCTCAAGGCCAAGGTCGAGAGCCGCACGCCGAAGGTCGAGGCGCGCGTGCTCAAGAAGGAAGCGAAGACCCAGGAGGATTGAGCAACGAAGATCCTGGGGATCGAGTCCTCGTGCGATGAAACCTCCGCGTCGGTCGTGGAGGACGGCCGCGCGATCCTGTCGAACGTCGTCCATTCGCAGATCGACATCCACCGCGTCTACGGCGGCGTCGTCCCCGAGATCGCCTGCCGCGCCCACATCGAGACCATCCACCCGGTGGTCGAGAAGGCCCTGGCGGACGCCGGCCTGGCCCTGAACGACGTCGACGCCATCGCGGTGACCTGCGCGCCCGGTCTCGTGGGGGCGCTGCTGGTCGGCGTCTCGATGGCCAAGTCGCTCGCGCTCGTGACCGGCAAGCCGATCCTCGGGGTCGACCACATCCACGGCCACATGTACGCGACCAAGCTGGCCTTCCCGGACCTGGCCTATCCCTGCGTGAGCCTGGTCGTGTCGGGCGGCCACACGAGCCTGTACCACTCGACGAGCGAGATCGACCACCAGCCGCTGGGCGGGACCACCGACGACGCGGCCGGCGAGGCCTTCGACAAGGTCGCCAAGATCCTCCAGCTCGGCTTCCCGGGCGGACCGATCATCGACGCGCTCGCGAAGGGGCGCGATCCGAAGAAGGTCGTGTTCAAGCGCACGGTTCCCGAGTCGCTCGACTTCAGCTTCAGCGGGATCAAGACCGCGGTGCTCTACCGGGCGCGGGGCCAGGACGCCAAGGCGCCGCTGACGCTGTCGGCGGACGAGCGGGCGGACATCGCGGCGGGCTTCCAGGAGGCGGTGGTCGACGTCCTGGTGGAGCAGACCCTGAAGGCCTGCCTGAAGACGCGGACCTGGCGGCTCGCGGTCGGGGGTGGGGTGGCGTGCAACACGCGGCTCCGCGAGAAGATGACCGCGCGGGCCGCGAAGGAAGGCGCGACCTGCTACTTCCCGCCGCCGAAGTTCTGCACCGACAACGCCGCGATGATCGCGGGCATCGGATACCACCTGTTCAAGGCCGGCCGCGTGAGCGACTTAACTCTCGACGCGGTGCCCACCAAGTCTCACCGGCCCTGACGTTATTTACTCTTGCCGGCGGGCCCCGAGTACGGATAGTTGTCCCAGCGCGGATCGTCGCCCGTGAGCTTGCCGCCCACCACGCGAGGATCGCCCGTCTCGTCGCACCATTTGGTCAGTTCGGCCTCCATCCGTTGCGCGACCTCGGGCATCTTCTCCGCCAGATTCTCCAGGTTGTGGGGGTCCTTGACGACGTCGTAGAGTTCGCGGGCGGGACGCTTCTCGAAGGCGATGCGGAAATACTTGGCGAGATCCTGGTCGCGCCGCGCGATGATCTGCTCCTTGCTCGGCCCGCCGTCGCAGTCGCCGAAGGTTCCGACGGAATGCACCATCTCCGGATCGCCCGCCGGCCAGGCGTCGGGACGCAGGTTGCGGATGAAGAGGTATTCCTTGGTGCGAAGCACGCGGCAGGGGTAGCTGAGGTTGCCCTGCCGTACCTGGGCGTGGCGTTCCCGCCCCAGCAGGATGCGGTCGCGCCCGAGCGCCGTGTCCCCTCGAAGGATGTTGAGGAAGCTCCGTGCCGTCATCGCGGCGGCCGGCTTGACGCCGGCCGCTTCGAGAACGGTGGGCGCGACGTCGTAGAGCCCGATCAGGTCGTCGACGACGCGGCCTGCCTTCACCTTGGCCGGCCAGCGGACGGCGAGCGGCTGCCGCGTGCCGCTGTCGTACATGTTGGCCTTGCAGCGGGGGAAGGGCATCCCGTTGTCGCCGGTCACGATCAGCAGCGTGTTCGCCGCGCGCCCCGACGCCTCCAGCGCCTCCAGCGCCTGGCCCAGGTCGCGGTCGAAGCGCTGGACCGCGAAGTAGTAGTCGAGGAGGTCGCTGCGGACCTCGGGGGTGTCGGGCAGGTAGGGCGGCACGACGACGTCCTCGAGCTTCAGGCCCGACTTGAGGCCCGAGCCTTTCTCGTAGGCCCGGTGCGGGTCCCGGTGGCCGAACCAGAAGCAGAACGGCTTGTCCTTGGGGACGCCCTTCAGGAACTCGGGGAAGTTCTTCGCCGCGGGGCCCGCCGGATTGCGATCGCGGCCGCCCGCCTTGAAGTCGCCCGGGCCCCAGCCTTTGCCCCAGAGGCCGACGACGTACCCTTCCTTCTCGAGCAGGTCGGGATACGTGTCGAACTTCGGCGAGAGCCTCGACCACAGGTTGCCGCTGTCCTCCAGGCGGTGGATGTGCTGGCCCGTCAGGATGGCGGCGCGCGAGGGGGTGCAGGACGGCGACGCGCAGAATGCGTGGGTGAAGAGCACGCCTTCCTTCGCGACGCGGTCGAAGGTCGGGGTTTTCACGACCTTGTCGCCGTAGACGCCGGCGTGCGGGTAGGCCCAGTCGTCCGCGATGGCGAATAGGATGTCCGGGCGCTCCTCGACCGTGCGGGGGGACGCAAGCAGCAGGAGCGGGAGCAGCGTCAGGATTTTCATATCGATCTAAACCCTTCCCGGGGAGGAGAAGTTGTCCTCTATTCGGCCTCGTCGAGGAGAAGATGCTCCCGCTCGAGGCGGAAGGCCACGCCGAAGATCTTGCCGTCGGCGTGCAGCGCGACCTTCCGCTCCACCGCGGGGCCGGGTCCCTCGAACTTGAGCGTCGCCTCCGGCGCCTGAGGGTCCCAGGCCGTGACGGTCACGCTGCCTTTCGCGAGCTGGACCTGGAGGCCCGGCCGCAGCGCCCGGTAGCGCCCGGCGCCGAAGCACGCGGCCCCCGGCTTGAAGTCGACGTCGACCGTCGCTTCTTCCGCCGAGACCTCGGCGAAGCTCAGTTGCAGCTCCTGCCAGCGCCGCAGCTGGCCCTTCGCGATCCGGACGAACTCGACGAGGGGGCGCTCCTTCGCGTCGACGACCTCCACGTTGCCGGCGGCGTTCCGGCGAAGGCTGAAGTGCTCCACCCGGACCGGCTGGTCCCGGCGAAGGACGACCCGGGAGGGGGCGGATTCCGCAGGGTTTCCGGCCGCCTCGATGACCTCGCCGCGGCGGGCCGCGATCTTCATCGCCTTGATCCGCGCCCCGGTCACCCAGAGGGCCACCAGGGTGCAGGCGCAGAGGACGGCCGTGAGGGCCCAGACGACCTTGTTCGGCTTCGGAGAGGGAGCTTGGACCGACATGAGGGGCGTTATTATACTAGTCGCCACTCCTATGGACGAACGGAAACTCCGGGACCTGCTGAGGCAGTTCCGCTCGGGAAAGCTGGAGGAAGACGCCCTCCTGCGCGCCCTGCGCAGTCTTCCGTTCGCGGATCTGGAGTTCGCCAAGGTCGACCACCACCGCGCCCTGCGCGCCGGCTTCCCGGAAGTGATCTTCTGCCGCCGCAAGACGGTGCCGCAGATCGCGCGCATCGCCAAGGAGATCCTGAAGCACGGGAGCGACCTGCTGGCGACCCGCGCCACGCCCGAGATCCACCGGGCGGTCCGCAAGATCGACCGGCGGGCGACCTGGCACGAGGCGGCCCGCTGCGTGACGATCGGCGGCCGGCCGCCCGAAGGGAAGGGCTACGTCCTGGTCGTCTCGGCGGGGACCGCGGACATCCCGGTGGCCGAGGAGGCGCGGGTGACCGCCGAGATGCTCGGGGCCCGCGTGAAGACGCTCTACGACGTCGGGGTCGCGGGCATCCACCGGCTCCTGGGGCATCGCGACGTCGTGATGGACGCGAGGGTGGTGGTCTGCGTGGCGGGCATGGAAGGGGCGCTGGCCAGCGTGATCGGCGGCCTGGTGCGGCGCCCGGTCATCGCGGTCCCCACCAGCGTCGGCTACGGCGCGAACTTCGAAGGCCTGGCCACGCTGCTGGCGATGCTCAATTCCTGCGCCTCGGGCGTCACGACGGTCAACATCGACAACGGCTTCGGCGCCGGCTACTCCGCCGCGCTCATCGCCCGCGAAGGGTAAAAAAAAGGCCGCGACCCGCAAGGGGCCGCGGCCCGGATGCTCCGAGAAGCGTTTAGCGGCGGTACACCGACACTCCGACCGAACCCCGCCCGTAGTAGCGTCCTCCGTAGACTCCCACGCTGAGCCCGGACGAGTAATAGCGCGGATAGCAGGAGGAGTAGTAATACGAGCGCGGGTAGCAGGACGAGTAGTAGTACGAGCGCGGATAGTACGAGTAGTAGGGGTAGTAGTACGTGCTCGGGTAGTAGTAGTCCGTGTACACCGTCGACGGGGTGTAATAGTACGGCGTCGAGTCCACGTAGGTGGGCGTCGGCGCGGGCGCGCTCGGCGCCGGCTGCGGGACGGCTCTCTGCTCGGCGGGGGCCGAATTCGAGAGGATCGACGTGAGCAGCTTCTCGCTCGCTCCCGCCTGCTTGAGCTCCACCACGTCCTCGGCCGACAGCTTGGCGACGCCGCCGTTCGCCTTGACGTAGCTGAGGATGACCTCGTCGGAAATGCCCGCGGCGGTCAGCTTCTTGATGTCTTCCTTGCTCACCTGGCCGGCCGCCAGGAGCGCGAGCGCGAGGATGATGGCGTTCATCGGTCTCTCCCCGTTCAAACCCTAAGATCTATACGATCCAGCGGAGCGTTTGTTACCCGCCCAGCGCGCGTGACGGCGGCCCAGGACGAAGAGGGGCCAGGCGGCCAGGCCCGCGGCGGCCGCGACGGCGATCGCGGCCCAGAGCGTGAAGGCGTGGAACAGGATGAGCAGCGCGCACGCCAGGGCCACGCCGAGCACGGCGAGGCAGGCGACCTTCAGGCCCAGGATCTCCAGGCGAGACGTTTTCCCCAGGCGCTCCACGCGCTCCCAGCGGGCTTGATGGATCGAGATCATCATGGCAGTCTATCCGTCCGGGGACGGGTCTTCAATCTTCTCCGGCGCGGCCGTGGCTCAATCCTTTCAGCGATTCTTTCAAACGCTGAACGGCGCTGAACATCCGGGACTTGACCGTGCCGACCGGAATGCCGAGGATCTCCGAGATCTCGGCGTACTTGAAGCCGCTGTACTCCGAGAGCAGCAGGACCTCCCGCTCGCCTTCGGGGAGGGCCTCGACGGCCTTCTGGACCGCCGAACGGACCTCGCGGCGGTTCAGGTCGCTGGCGGGGTCCGAGCGGGTCTCGGCCTCCATGGACTCCAGCGGCTTCGGGCGCAGCCGGGCGGCGTCGTTCAGGAAGAGGTTGTGGGCGATCCGGAAGATGTACGTCGAGACCTTGGCGGACGGTTCGTAGTTCGGGGCGGCCTTCCAGAGCCGGAGGAAGGCGTCCTGGAGCAGATCCTCCGAGCGGGCGCGGTTCCCGGTCAGGCGGAACAGGTAGTTCGCCAGCGGCTTCTGGTAAAGACGGAAGATCTCCTCGAAGGCGGCGCGGTCGCCCGCCTTGACCAGGAGCATCAATTCCGTTTCGCGGTCTGCCATGGGTGCGCGATACTACTATACGAAGGTAGATCTTAGTCGTTAAAAGAAGGCCTTTATGGGTGCCAAAGACCACCGGGAGTCCTCCGAGAAGGAGGGCATGGCCCGCTGCGCGATCCTGACCGTGACGGACTCGAAGACCATCGAGACCGACACGTCCGGGAAGGCGGCCTTCGAGATCTTCCAGAAGTTCGGCCATACCGTCGTGCTGCACAAGATCATCCCCAACAACGAGAAGAAGATCGTGTCCGCCGCCGAAGGGGCCCTCAAGGAAGCCGACGTGGTGCTCACCATCGGCGGGACCGGGGTCAGCCGGAAGGACATCAGCGTGGAGTCCGTCCGGCCGCTCCTCGACAAGGAACTGCCCGGCTTCGGCGAGATGTTCCGCTCGCTCTCCGTGAAGGAGATCGGCACGGCCGCGATCCTGTCGCGGGCGGTCCTTGGGGTCACGTCCAAGGGGAAGATCGTGGTGTCGCTGCCGGGATCCGAGAACGCGGTGCGGCTCGGGCTCGAAGGCATCCTCATGAACGAGCTCAAGCACCTGCTGTGGGAGCTGCGGCGCTACGCATGAACCCCTGGCGCTGGGTCCGGGCGCGGCGCTGGTGGGTCCAGCTCCTGCTGGCGGTCGTGCTGCTCCCCGTGCTCCTGGTCCTTCTCTACGTCGCCGTCCGCTCGCTCCAGTACGGCTCGGCCGAGAAGGACGCCGGCGCCTACGTCCCATCGACCGCGAACGTCGTCGTCCGGGCGCGCAATCTCGAGAAGCACGCCGAGCGGATCCGGGACTCCGCGGGCTGGCGGGTGCTGCAGCGGCGGATCCTCAAGGACCCGGTCGTCCGCCGCGAAGTGAACGAGCTGCTGAAGGATGAAGGCGCGCCGTCGCTGGACGACCTCGAGGACGAGCGGAAGCCGTTCGCGAAGAATCTGCCGCGCGTGCTGAACGCGATCGGCGCCGACCTCGTGGCCACGCTCGAGGTCAAGGCATCCCTGGCGACGGCGCCGTTCTGCGCGATCGTCCGGTTGCGCTGGCTGCACTTCCTGGCGACCCCCTTCGCGCGCCTGGTCCTGCCTTCCGAGACGATCGGGGGAGAGAAGTGCCTGGTGCTGCGCCGGGAGCGGCAGGAGATCTGGATCGCGTTCGTCGGCGCGCTCGCCGTCGTGAGCAGCGACCGGGCGCTCCTGGATCAGGCACTGAAACGCAAGGGGCGCGAGGAGGAGACCGATCGGCCGGTCGAGGCGCGGGTCGTCTTCGAGGGCTCGCCGGGGCTGCTCCAGGTTCGCAAAGCGATGCAGCAGAGCGGCCTCTTTCCCTACGTGCGCTGGGAGACGGCGCGGGGCGTGTCGTTCTCGGGGGACCTGCGCGAGGGGACGGTGCACGCCGACGTGACGTTCGACCGCGCCGAGCCGATCCACAATCTCCCGCCGCCTGCGGCGGTCCGCTCCTGGGCGCCCCTGACGACCTCGGGCCTCCTGATGCAGAACCCCGGCGGCGCAGACCTGATCGCGTGGCTGCGCAGCGTGTTCCCGCCCGGCGCCAACGACGCGGTCTCGCGGAACGTGCAGGACGCCCTTCGGACGCTCGACGACGGCGGACTGAGCAGCAGGGTCCTTCCGCAGCTGAAAGACGGCCTGGCGATCCTCACGGGCATCGACGAGCTCGAGGGGTCGGTGGTGCCGACCGTGACGCTCGTGCTGCCGACGACGGATCCGCAGGCGGCGGTGGACGCGCTGAACGGCCTGGTGCGCAAGATCGCGGGCAGCTGGGGGGATTCCAAGTACTTCACGTCGGAGCCGGTCGGGGACACGGTGGCGTACTCATGGGCGTGGCCGCGCGGGGTGAAGATCGCCGACCTCGCAAACCCGACCTATGCGGCGGTGAAGGACATGGTGGTGATCGGCAGCAACAAGGCGTTCACGCTGTCGGTGATCCGGACGGCGGGGCAGGGCGACGGCTTCGACCAGACGTCGAACTACCGGAAGCTGCGGGGGCGGCTGAAAGAGCTGGGCTTCGCCGAGGAGCCGACGCTCGCGGGCGGCTTCCTGTTCCCGCCGCAGCTCCGCGAGGCGCTGAACGGGAGCCTGATCCACGTGGCCAAGCTGACGACGCCGATCAACAGCACGCAGCTGCGGGCGGAGGTGGAGGCGGAGCTGCGCCGCCAGGGGCGCCCGCTGACGGACGCCGAGATCGTGCCCGCCTACAACGAGGCGTTCGAGCGCAAGATCCAGGAGGAGGAGGCCGCGCTGCGCCGCCTGATCCAGCCGCTCGACACGGTGAAGTGGGCCGCCTTCGAAGCCAACACCAGCCCGAAGGGGATCTCCTTCCGCTTCGTCCTCGAGTTCCGTTAGAGCGTGGAGAGAACAACCAGGTTGTTTTCTCCACTTCAGAAGCCGGCGCGGCGGAGGAACTCGCGCGTGATCCGCGAGGGCTTGCCGGGGCGCTTGGTCATCACGTCGAGCTCCAGGTTCACGCGAGCGCCTTTCCGGACCCGGCCCAGCGTCGTGATGCGGCGCGTGACCGGGATCAGCGCCACGGTGAAGGCGCCGGGCTCGACGTCGACGATCGTCAGGCTCACGCCGTCGACCGTGATCGACCCCTTGGGGATCATCTGCGCGGCCAGTTCGGTCTCCACCCGCAGGGTCTTACCCGACTGGACGATGGTGCCGGTCCCTTCGACGTGACCCTGCACCAGGTGGCCGCTAAGGCGGTCGCCGTGACGCAGCGCGCGCTCGAGGTTGACGGCGTCGCCTTTGCGGAGCGCGCCGAGGTTCGTCTTCTTCAGGGTCTCGGCGACCAGGTCGAACTCGGCGGCGGTCCCCTTGAGGCGGGCGACCGTGAGGCAGACGCCGGCCACGGCGACGCTCTCGCCGTGGGCGAGGTCGCTCCAGCCCGTCTCGACGGCGAGGCGGCGGCCGGGCCGCAGGACGCGTCCGCGTCGTTCGACGATTCCGGTAAACATCGGAGGACCGGGATTCTACACTAGGCGGGATCTCCATGAGCGAGAAAAGGCTCCGCGTCGGGACGTCCAGCTGGTCCGCCGACTCGTGGCGGGGGCCGTTCTATCCCGCGAAGGCCAAGGCCGGCGAGTTCCTCGCCCACTATGCGCGCCGCTTCGACACGGTCGAGATCGACGCCACCTGGTACCGGACCCCCAGCGAGTCCATGGTCCGCAAGTGGGAGAGCGACACCCCCGAAGGCTTCGTCTTCGCCGCCAAGGTGCCCAGCGTCATCACCCACGAGAAGCGCCTCGTCGACTGCCAGCCCGAGCTGACGGAGTTCCTCCGCGTCATGGACCTGCTCGGCCCCAAGCGCGGGCCGCTGGTCTTCCAGTTCCCCTACGACTTCAAGCCGGACCAGTTCGAGACGCTCGAGAAGTTCCTGCCCACGCTCCCGCAGGGCTTCAAGTTCGCGCTCGAGATCCGTCACAAGGGCTGGCTCACGCCGAAGTTCTACGACCTCCTGCGCAGCCGCGGCATCGCCCTCGTGCTTCTCGACCTCCTCTGGATGCCCAAGCTCGACGTGCTGACGACCGACTGGACCTACGTCCGCTTCATCGGCGACCGCAAGGGGATCGAGAAGCAGACGGAGACCTGGGAGAAGCTCATCCTCGACCGCGGCAAGGAGATGGAGGAGTGGGCCCCCCGGATCCAGAAGCTCCTCGACGAGGGGACGATCGTCTGGGCCTACTTCAACAACCACTATGCCGGCCACGCCCCCGGCTCCGTCGAGCTCTTCCTCGAGATCATGAAGAAATTCGGGAAGAAGACCGAGGCGTAAAGGGGAGGGGCCCGGATCCCTCTCGAGACCCGGGCCCCGTGATCGATCAGTGCCTCGTCACGAACTCCGACGAGTTGAGCAGCGACCAGTAGGCGTCCTCGAAGCCCTGGCCGGGGTGGCCTTTGAGGAACGCGAGGTAGCGAGCCCGCTCGGACTCGTCCGGCAGGCGGGACAGCGCGGCCAGGAACATCTCCTCGACCTTGTACTCCAGGGAGCCCGCGCCGGACTTGATCCCCTGAAGGACGGGGCCGTTGATCCAGCCCAGGATCTCGGTGTTGTTGCGCAGAAGCAGCGCCTGGCGTGCGTTGCCGGGCAGCGGGGTCGTCTCGCTCCACTGGGCTCCGGCGGGGAAGAGGCTGCCGACGAGCTGGAGCGAGAGGGCGACGTCCTTCACCGGGCGGCCCCCGGTCGCCACGCGAAGGGCGTTCACCAGCTGCTCGCCGTTCAGCTGTTTGATGGATGCCCGCGAGAAATCGACCTTCGAGTAGGGCGCCGGACTGTGGCAGGAGCGCTGATAAGCGTCGCTCGCGCAGATCGCCCGCACGAGTGCCTTGATGGAGTACTTGTTGCTCGTGAACTCCCGCGACAGCACGTCCAGCAGGGCTTTCGAGAGCGCCGGATTGTTGAGCTCCCGGAAGTCGTCCACGGGATGCACGATTCCGCGTCCCATCAGCCAGCTCCAGATCCGGTTGACCGTCGCGCGGGCGAACTGCGGGTCCTGCTTGCCGGTCAGAACCTGCGCCAGGAATTTCATCTTGTCCGCTCCCTTAGGCGCTTCCGCGATGCCGAGGAAGACGGTCTTGGTGGGTCCGATGGCGCTCTGGACCACCACCTTGCTCTTGATCTGGTGGTCCGGAATGATGTAGTCGCCCTCGTCGACGTAGGAGACCTTGACGCGCTCGGCCGCCTGGTCCGAGCCTCCCTCGGTACGCGCCTTCTGGCCGTGGATGAAGCCGGCGAGCCCGTAGTAGTCCCGGACGGTCCAGCGGTCGAAGACGGCGTCGTGGCAGCGCGAACAGACCAGCCGGATACCCAGCAGGTGCCGCGCGGCGCCGTTGGCGAACTCGATCGCGTAGCCTTCGCCGGTGTAGAACGACAGCTTGTAGGCGAGGGCCGGATCGCCCTCATCCGAGCCGAGCGCCTGGAGCATCTGGCTGACGATCTCGGAGTACGGGGCGTCCTTCTGCAGCTTCATGCGGAACCATTCCAGGAAGCGGTCGACGATCCGCGCGCTGGCGGCCTTGGAGAGCGGCGGCGCGGTCTGCATGGGGACATCGTGATAGTTCCCGAAGTACACCTCGGCGAACTGTCGCGACCAGTAATCGGCGAACTCGTCGCTCGCCAGCAGTTCGTCGACTTTCGCGGCCCGCTTGTCCTCGCTGGCATCCGCCGCGAAGGACTTCACCTGGGCGCTGTTCGGGGGGGAACCGACAAGATCGAGCATGACTCGGCGGAGGAACTCTCCGTCGTCGGCCAGGGGTGCCTGGGTCGCGAGATTGTAGCCTTGGATGCCTTTGACGGCGCCGTCGATGGCGGCCGCGCCGGGAGGCCGCTTCCGGGCCTCCTGGGGTGCTGCTGCGCCTCCCAGGAGGCACAGGATTGCCAGTGATGCTGTGGCTAGACCGACACTGTGTCTGTCCATAAGACCCCGCTCCTTAACCTAGGGGTGCGCCCCATGCGCCCCCATGAAAGATACGGAGGCCCCCGGAGCGGATTCTCGAAGAAGTGAACTTCAGGACCCGAAAATGGCCGCCTTCGAGGTGGGGAAGGCGTTGGGGTCCGCGTCGGCCGCCGCGCCCGTGGTGATGCCGGAGCGCGAGCTCAGGTGCTGCATCGTCTCTTCCATGACCTTGCTCTTGTACTTCTCGACCAGCTTCTCGAGCGCGAAGAGGGTGCCGCTGATGGCCCGGCGCCAGCGCATCGCCTGGTCGGTCAGTTCGGCCGTCTCGGCGGCGTGCCGCTTGGAGGTCTCCAGGAGCCGCGAGCAGAGCTGCTCGACGAGCTTGCGCATCATCTTGGGGTCCTTGGCGATGGCGTCGTAGAGGTTGTTGTCGTCGGGGCCGGCGAAGATCTGGACCTCGCAGGGGGTGACGGCCCGGACGGTGGCGGTGCGGGGGAGGTGGAGGATGGCGGCCAGTTCCCCGAACCACTCCCCGGCCTTGACGGTGCCGACCACGTTGCCCTGGACCTCCACGACGGCGGTCCCTTTGGCCAGGAAGAGGATCTCATGATTGGAGGCTTCGCCCTGCGTCAGGATGGCGGCATCCTTGGCGATCTGTCGCGTGGTCTTGGTGATGGTCATGGAGCCTATTTTCTCCATGGGGAAGGAGGCTGTCCACAAAAAGCCCCCCAAGGGGCTCCGGCGCCCCGAAAAGACTTGACCTCGAAAAGCCGATAGTGATAATGGCACGTCCCTCGGTTGCAGGGGGGTGCACGCCGAAGTCGTTGAGGTGCGCCGGTGATCATTGATATCGTGACGCTCTTCCCCTCGATGTTTGTCGGGGTGGCGGGCGAGAGCATCCTGAAGAGGGCCCAGGAACAGGGCCAGGTGAACGTCAACCTGGTGAATCTCCGGGACTTCTCCAAGGACAAGCACAAGAAGGTGGACGCGCCGCCGTACGGGGGCGGGCCCGGCATGGTGATCATGGCCGAGCCGGTCTTCGACGCGGTGGAACACCTCCGGAAGAACGGCCGCGAGGAGTCCTTCCTGGTGCTGCTGACGCCGGGCGGCGTGAGGTTCGACCAGACGCTGGCCCAGGAGCTCTCGAAGCAGAAGGGCCTCATCCTGCTCTGCGGTCACTACGAGGGATTCGACGAGCGGGTGAGCCAGGGGCTCTCGCCCCTGGAAGTCTCGATCGGCGATTACGTGCTGACGGGCGGGGAGATCCCCGCCATGGTTCTTTTAGATTCGGTGACGCGGCTGCTGCCCGGGGTGCTGGGCTCGAAGGAATCGCTCCTTCAGGAGTCCTTCACGTCCGGGACGCTGGAGTACCCGCAGTACACGCGGCCGCAGGAAATCCGCGGGCTGAAGGTGCCCGAGGTTCTCGTCTCCGGCGATCACGAAAAGATCGCCGAGTGGCGCGAGGAGCAGGCGAAGGAACGCACGGAGCAGCGGCGGCCCGACCTGGCCGCGAAGGCCGCTCCGGCGCCGAAGGCGAGGAAGAAGTTTCGACAGCTATAGGAACTTTTATGCGAACTCTCGACGCGATCGAAAAGGACTGGCAGCGCAAGAAGCCCGCGAAGTTCGACGTGGGCGACTCGGTGGACATCCACGTGAGGATCATCGAAGGCGACCGCGAGCGCATCCAGATCTTCGCGGGCGTGGTGATCGCCAAGCGCCACGAGGGCCTCTCGGAGACCTTCACGGTGCGCCGCATCGTCCAGGGCGAAGGCGTCGAGCGCATCTTCCCGGTCAACTCCCCGCGCGTCGTGGACATCATCGTCAAGAAGAAGGGCAACGTCCGCCGCGCGAAGCTCCACTACCTCCGCGACCGCGTCGGCCGCGGCACGCGCATCGAGGAGAAGCTCGGCGCGCTCGAGAAGGAGCAGGCGGCGGCCCCGGCCCCCGCCAAGAAGGCCGAGGAGCCGAAGGCGGCCGAGAAGAAGCCCGAGCCCGCGGCCCCGCCCGCGAAGTAAGTGCGGATCTCCGGAGTGCGGACTTCGGATTAGGGCAAGACGGCATCCGGTCCATTCCTCATCAAAGGACGCCCGGTCTCGTTTCCCCGTTCGTGCTTTCGTGAAGACGTGCCCGATCGGCGTCTTTCGCCAATCCGAAATCCGAAATCCGAAATCGACAATCCTGCTATAATCCGCCCCATGCCCGGGGCCAGTCCGTACGACCGCGATCTCAAATTCGAGGACAGCCTCCGTCCCGGCTCCTTCGGCGAGTTCATCGGCCAGCGGAAGGCGGTCGCGAACCTCCAGGTCGCCATCAAGGCGGCACGCAAGCGGAAGGAAGCCCTCGACCACGTCCTCTTCAGCGGCCTGCCCGGCCTGGGAAAGACCACGCTCGCACGACTCATCGCCCACGAGATGAGCGCTCAGCTCCACACCACGATGGGCCCGATCCTCAAGCGCCCCGGCGACCTCGTCGGCACGCTCACCAAGATGGAGGAGGGCGACGTCCTCTTCATCGACGAGTGCCACCGCATGCTCCCCGACGTCGAGGAATTCCTCTATTCGGCCATGGAGGACTTCCAGATCTCGATCAGCATGGAGAGCGGCATCCAGGGCCGGACGATCAACCTGCCGCTGAAGAAGTTCACGCTGGTGGGGGCGACGACCCGCGAGGGCCTGCTGAGCGAGCCCTTCCGCGCCCGCTTCGGGATCCTCGAGAAGCTGGAGTGGTACCCCTCGGCGGACCTGGTCAAGATCCTCCACCGTTCGGCGAGGATCCTGAGAACCGACATCGACGAGGAGTCCGCGGGCCTGCTGGCCCAGCGGGCTCGCGGCACGCCGCGGGTGGCCAACCGCTACCTGCGCCGGGTCCGCGACCTGGCCGAGGTGAAGTCCGCGAAAAAGATCACGCGCCCGATCGCCCTCGAGGCGCTCGGCATGCTCGGCGTCGACGAGGCCGGCCTCGAGGACATGGACCGCAAGATCCTGAAGGCGCTCGTGACCAACACGGGTCCGGTTGGCCTAAAGACCCTGGCGGTGGCAGTCGGGGAAGAGGAAGGCACGATCGAAGAGGTGTACGAGCCCTACCTGATCCAGAACAACTTCCTGGTTAGAACCTCAAGGGGAAGAAAAGCTACAGAGAAAGCTGCCAAGCACTTGGGAGCTGAACCTGTTAAGGACGAGCAGCAAAGGTTGTTCTGACCAGGCGAATCACGAATCACGGGCAGGAAGCCGGAGACTAATCGAAGTACTCGGGAACTCCTGCGCGTGAGGATACGTCCTCCGAGAATAACCCCAACTTTGGGTCCCAGTGGAAAACCTGCCTCCACGGTTCGGAATGGATGATCGCATTGACATCGCCAGCCCGTTCCTCGACCGATCCCTCTAAGACCACGTCGCTGAAGCCATCACCATTCAAGTCTGGGTACCCGGTGTTCAACAATCCAGTTCGAAACGTAGACCCATCGGACCAATGGAAGTCGACCGCCCGAGTCGTCAGCAGCAGCACGAGCGTCCGATCCCTCAATTCGTACAGATAGAGATTGCCGTTGCCCATGTGCGTCTTGCCGAAGACCTCAATGATGGGATTCCTGAATCCCTGAAGTTGGAGGCCTCGGATGCTGTGGATCGACTGTTCGTCGGGTTCCACATCCACGGCCGCTTGCCATCGCACGCGACCCGACGAAAGTCGATAGACGCCGAAAAAGCCCCACCAACCATCCTGGTAGTCGCAGATGGCGGTGACCAGATCTGGCCGTCCTGGTACGGGCCCAAGCAGAACCCGGCTGAGCGGAGTCGGCTCGGTACGGAGATTCCAACGTCGAATGGCCGCCGGGGGTAGATCAGGGCGATGAGCGGCGAACGCCAGAGCGCCCGCAAGGATTGCCAGGAAGGCGACTTCCTTCATCCTTTCCCCCTCGCCTGAAGTCTAGTCTGATTCAGGCGCGCGCGAGGGTGGATTCTTCGAGCTTCCGGAGCATTCCGCTGACGTCTTCCACAAGACAATCCAGAGCCGGATCGTCCTTCCGATAGCCCCGGTCCTTGGACAGGATAAGGAAGTACTTCAGCTCCTCAGCGGAAGAGAAGGCGATGTTGTAGTAGCGCGCCTTATCGTTGGGGCGGCGACGACCGAAGCCTTCCGTGATATTGGCGGGGATCGAGTAGGCTGCGCGTTGCATCTGTGACACCATGGTGAACAGTTGGTGTCTGGGGAAGTGTTCGGTGAGGTCGTACACCTTCATCGTCACCTGGTGAGCCTTCTTCCAAACGTCCAGCTGGGTGAATGAGGTTGTGGCCATCGTCCATCTCCATTCGCTGGTTTCACCCGGGGAGTGTGGAAAAGGACCTTTTACTCTGCAGGAAATCGACGTGTTTTCGGAATGTCGGTCGGGGGCTGTCTTCCCGTGATTCGTGATTCGTAATTCGTGATTCGGGTCTCAGATCGTCTTCTCGTACAGCCGGTAGGTCTTGTAATGCTTCCCGCCCATCTGTTGGATGGGCCGGTTCATCAAATCATTCGTTTCCAGGATCCACGAGCACTCGGCAGCCCGGTAATTGCGCTTCGTGCCCTCTTCGATCACCTTCTGGTAGAAGAGCGTGCCGATGCCGGACTTGTGGTGCTCCTTGCGGACGCCGAGCGCCACCAGGCGGAGCGTGGGGATCTTGCGCAGGTTGAATTTCAGGAAGTGCCACCAGCCGAAGGGGAAGAGCGAGCCCTTGCACTTCTTGAGCACGATGTTGATGTCGGGCAGCGCGAAGGCGAAGCCGACCGGACGGCCCTTGAGCTCGGCGATGTAGGCGAACTCCTCGAGCAGGATCGCCTTCATGTCGTCCGCCTGAAAGCGCACCTCGGCGTCCGTCATCGGGACGAAGCCCCAGTTCTTCTCCCAGGCGTCGTTGTAGACGTCCTTGATGATGTCCAGCTCGCGGTCGAGCTTGGACAGGTCGACGTGGCGGACCGAGACCTCGGAGCGCTTGCGGATCAGCTCGGCCACGCGGTCGATGCGGGCGCGGTCGAGGTCCTGGTTGGTCAGGATGTAGGCGAAGAGGTCCATCGCCTTGGTGAAGCCGGCTCCCTCGACCAGACGCACGTAGGAGCGCGGGTTGTAGGTCATCAGGACGAAGGGCGACCAGTCGAAGCCGTCGACCAGGAGGCCGCTGGGATCGTTGATCGAGGGATTCACGGGGCCCAGCATCCGCGTCAGGCCCCGCTTCCGGAGCCAGGCCGCGGCCGCGTCGAAGAGACGGCCGGCGATCGCGGGGTCGTTCTCGCTTTCGAAGTAGCCCCAGAACCCCGTCTTCTGGTTCTGCACCTGGTTGTGGAGCTTGTTGTCGATCGCGGAGATGCGGCCCACGAGGCGGCCGTCCTTCTCGATCAGGAAGTGCGCGGCTTCCGCGTGGTCGTAGAACGGGTTCCGCTTCGGGTCCATCATCTTCATCTCGGCGGAGACGAGCGGCGGCACCCAGCGGGGGTCGTCGTGGTAGAGCGCGAAGGGCATGCGGATGAACTGCTTCAGCTGCGACGATCCCTGGACCTCGATGAGGTTCATGAGCGGGGGATCCCCAGCGCGTCGCAGATCACGTCCAGGTCGGCCCAGCCGGCCGCCGGGAGGCGGAGCGGGATCTTCTGCTTCCCCTGGATCTCGATGAACTCGCCGGTCAGCTTGTGGTGCACGATGCGCGAGACCACGTCCCTCGGGATGAAGAGCGAGGTCGGGCCCACGGGGCCGGCGGGCGGGGGAGCCTCCGTCGTGAGAATCGTGGCGTTCAGCCCGTCCTTCTCGCTGAGCAGGAAGAAGCCGGCCGCGATCGCCGCGACGCTGCCGCTGGACCACACGGCGCCCTTGTCGAGCGGCAGGTTGAAGCGGGCTTCCTTGATGAAGACCGGGAACGCGACTTCAACCTTCTCGGGAGGGGGCTTCGGCGTCCGGATCTGCGTGACCTTGCCGATCACGTGGCGGTTCTCGCGGGTGATCCGGCAGACCGGGCAGGAGGGCTCGTCGAGGGAGTACCCCTGGCCGCACTGCGGGCAATTCCAGGTCCCCTCGGGCATGTCAGATGACTCCGAGCTTCTTGCCGATCTTCTCCATGATTTCGATCACGCGGTCGAGCTCCTCCTCGGTGTGCGTCGCCATGTAGCTGGTACGCAGCAGGCACATGTCGGGCGGCACCGCCGGGGAGACGATGGGGTTCACGAAGACGCCGGCTTCGAAGAGCTCCTTCCAGAAGATCAGCGTCTTCTCGAAGTCGCCGATGATGATCGGGACGACCGGCGACTGCGTGCCGCCGATGTTGAAGCCCAGGTCGCGGTAGGCGGACTGCATCTTGCGGACGTTCTTCCAGAGGTGCTCGCGGTGCTGGGGCTCCTTCTCCATGATGTCGAGCGCCGCCAGGACCGTCGCGACCGCCGAGGGCGGCATCGACGCGGAGAAGATCAGCGCGCGGGCGTTGTGCTTGATGTAGTCGATCACGTCGCCCTCGCCGGCGACGAAGCCGCCGAGGGAGGCGAAGGACTTCGAGAAGGTGCCCATGATGAGGTCCGTGTCCTTCTCGACGCCGAAGTGCTCCGCGGTCGAGCGGCCGTTCGGGCCCATGTAGCCCATGCCATGGGCGTCGTCCAGCAGCACGCGGAAGCCGTAGCGCTTCTTGAGCCGCGTGATCTGGGGGAGGATGCCCAGGTCGCCTTCCATCGAGAAGACGCCCTCGGTGATGACGAGGATCGAGCCGTTCGACTCCTCCATCTCCACCGAATCCAGGATGCGGGCGAAATCCTCGATGTCGTTGTGCTTGAACTTGATCGTGCGGCCGAACGCCAGGCGGCAGCCGTCGATGATGGAGGCGTGGTTCATCCGGTCGCAGAGGATGACGTCATCCTTGCCGACCAGCACCGAGATGGTGCCGAGGTTCGTCTGGAAGCCGGTGGAGAAGAGCAGGGCCTTCTCCTTGCGGACGAACTTGGCCAGGCGGTGCTCCAGCTCCTCGTGGAGGTCGAGGGTGCCGTTGAGGAAGCGCGAGCCCGTGCAGCCGCTGCCGTACTTCTCGATGGCCTTGATGCCCGCTTCCTTGACCTTCGGGTGGGTCGTGAGGCCGAGGTAGTTGTTGGACCCGATCATGATCATGCGTTTGCCTTTGATCATGACCTCGGCGTCGGCGCCCGACTCGATGGCCTTGAAGTACGGGTACAGGCCGGCGGCGACCGCTTCCTTGTACCGGGTGTAGTTGTGGCACTTCTGGAAAATGTCGGAGTGTTGTTGGGGCATATCGGGGGGCAATTTTACCTTCACCGGGGGGTAAGGCAATAGTAAAACGCTGGAGCGGGAGGACGTGGGTTGTGATAAAATCGACCACGTGCCCGACAAAGACCCCGGTCTAATCGGCCGGTTCCGCCACCGCGTCGTGCAGGCGCAGTCCTTCGTCAAGCGCGACCTCTGGCTGCACCTTCCCGAGAAGCCCGGATTGCGCCTGGGCTACCGGGTCCTGCGGATGGGCGTCCTCATCGTCGAGGGCTTCATCCAGAGCGACGTCTTCATGCTCTCGGCGGCGCTCACGTACCAGGTCATCTTCGCCCTGGTGCCGCTGCTCGTCGTCATGCTCGCCGTCGTCAAGGGCGTGGGCGGCTTTTCCAGCATCGGCAGCAACGTCCAGAAATTCCTCCTCGACAACATCCTGCCCAAGGTGAGCGCAGCGCCGGTCGAGGGCACCGAGGGGAGGCAGACGGACCTCGCCCACCAGATCGACCAGTTCATCAACAACGTCAACGCGACCGCGATCGGCGTGGTGGGCTTCATCGCGCTGCTCTACACGTCCCTTTCGCTGCTGACGTCGATCGAGAAGGTCATCAACCGGATCTGGGGCATCCAGACCCACCGCACGATCGGCAGGCGCCTGATCGTCTACTGGGCCTTCCTGACGATGACCCCGATCCTGCTGGCGGCGTCGCTCTCGATGACGGGCTTCGTGCAGAGCAACAGCCTCTACCTCTGGTTGACGACCCACGTGCCGTTCTTCGGGAAGGCGACGCTGCTGATGACGCCGTTCGTGGTGGCCTGGATCCTCTTCACGGTGTTCTACATCTTCATGCCCAACACGCGGGTGCACCCCGGTGCCGCCTTCGCGGGCGCGCTGATCTCCGGCACCGCGTGGGAAGGCATGAAGACGATCTACTTCTGGTACAACACGCACGTCCTGACCAACTACAAGTTCTACGGGTCCCTGGGCACCATCCCGATCTTCCTCCTCTGGGTCTACCTGAGCTGGATCATCGTGCTCTTCGGCGCCGAGGTCGCCTTCGCGGCGCAGCACGTGAACACCTACAAACGCGAGATCGAGCAGAAGAAGCTGAGCGCCGCCGACCGGGACCGCCTGGCCCTCGTGGTCTGCGTCGAGGTGGTCAAGCCTTTCATCAAGGGGGAGCCGCCGCCCTCCGGCGAGGAAGTCGCCCGGCGCCTCGACGCCCCGGTTCGCCCCGTGAACGAGATTCTCTATGAGTTATCAACCCAGGGGATTCTCCGGGTGGTGACGCTGGCCGACCGCAAGGACCAGGGCTATCTGCCCGCCCGCGACACGGCGGTCCTCACGGCGCGCGACGTCCTCTCGGCCATCCGGACTTTCGGCGACGACTCGGACCTGCCCGAGGGCCCGTCGGTCGCCCCGCTCTACGAGCTGATCGACCACGCTGAGGCCGAGGCGATGCGCCCGCTCTCCTCCGTCACGATCCGGGAACTCGCGCTTCGCCCGGTCCCGCAGGCCCTCCCGCCCGCCTCGCAGGGCGGCAACGGCAAGCCCGGCAATGGGGCCCCCGTTCAGGACGAATCGCATCTCGCAAAGGGCGAATAGCGGCCGCGCTTCGCCGCCACGGCCCGCGCGTTGAAATCACTTCTGCTGCTTGGTAGAATCGCCCGATTCCACGTATGGCACCGAAACACATTATCTCCGTGCGGGGCGCGAGGGAGCACAACCTCAAGAACGTCGACGTCGACCTCCCGCGCGACCAGTTCATCGTCGTCACCGGCCTCTCGGGCTCCGGGAAGTCCTCGCTGGCCTTCGACACCATCTACGCCGAGGGACAGCGGCGCTACGTCGAGTCGCTCTCGGCCTACGCCCGCCAGTTCCTGGAGCAGATGCAGAAACCGGACGTCGAGTCCATCGAGGGCCTGCCGCCCACGATCTCGATCGAGCAGAGGCAGGGCCACGCGACGCCCCGCTCGACCGTCGCGACCAACACCGAGATCTACGACTACCTCCGCCTCCTCTACGCCCGCATCGGGAAGCCCCAGTGCTACAAGTGCGGCCGCCCGATCACCCAGCAGACGCCCGAGCAGATCATCGACAACCTCATGGACTGGCCCGACGGGGTCAAGCTGGCGCTCCTGGCCCCCCTGGTCCGGGGCAAGAAGGGCACCCACAAGGACGTCTTCGAGCGCGTCCGCCGCGAGGGTTACGTGCGCGTCCGGGTCGACGGCGAGGTGCAGGAGCTCAAGGACGTCCTGACGCTCGACAAGAACAAGAAGCACGAGATCGAGGTGGTCGTGGACCGCCTCACGCTCGAGAAGCCCGTCATCCGCCGCCGCCTGGCCGATTCGGTCGAGACCGCGCTCAAGCTGGGCGACGGCCTGATGATCGTGACGGGCAACGGCGAGGACAAGCTCTTCAGCACGCTCTACGCGTGCGCGTTCTGCGGGGTCTCGTTCGGCGAACTTCAGCCGAGGCTCTTCTCGTTCAACTCCCCCTACGGGGCCTGCAGCTCCTGCGACGGCCTCGGGACCCGCCTGGAGCTCGACGACGACCTCCTCATCCCCGACAAGACGGTCTCGCTCAAGGACGGGGCGGTCGAGCCCTGGCGCCGCCTGGGGAAGCGGATGACCATCCGCTACAACCGCCGCCTCCGCGAATACTCGGAGATGTTCGCCGTCAAGCCGGGCGTCGCGTTCGAGAAGATCGACGCCGACAAGCGCCGGATCCTGCTCCGCGGCACGACGCCCGAGGACGAGAAGAAGTACAAGTACTGGTTCGAGGGCGTCGCTCCCAGCCTGATGCACCGCTTCAAGAACACCGAGAGCGAGTTCATCAAGCAGCGGATCATGGGCTACATGACCGAGACCCCCTGCGTGGCCTGCAACGGCAAGCGGCTGAAGCCCGAGGCGCTCTCGGTCCTCGTGAACGGCAAGAACATCCACGAGGCCACCTCGATGACCATCGAGGCCGCGCGGGAGTTCTTCCTCAGCCTCCCGCTCAACAAGGAAGAGCAGGCCATCGCGAAGCTCATCCTGAAGGAGGTCCGCAACCGCCTGCAGTTCCTGACCGACGTCGGGCTCACCTACCTGACGCTCGACCGGAAGAGCGCGACGCTCTCGGGCGGCGAGGCGCAGCGGATCCGGCTGGCGTCGCAGGTCGGCAGCGGCCTGGTCGGCGTCTGCTACGTCCTGGACGAGCCGACCATCGGGCTGCACGAACGCGACAACAAGCGACTGCTGGACACCCTGCTCAAGCTGCGCGACCTGGGCAATACGGTCATCGTCGTCGAGCACGACGAGGACACCATCAAGGCGGCGGACCACGTCGTCGACGTCGGGCCGGGCGCCGGTCTGCACGGCGGCGAGATCGTGGCGCAGGGCGGCATGGACGAGATCCTCGCCTCGAAGCGCTCCATCACGGGAAAGTTCTTCTCGGGCGAGGACGAGATCGCGCTGCCGGCGGCGCGCCGGAAGGCGGACCTGGGCCTGGCGATCGAGGTCCGCGGCGCGCGCGAGAACAACCTGAAGAAGATCGACGTGAAGGTCCCGCTGGGCTGCTTCGTCTGCGTCACCGGGGTTTCGGGGTCGGGGAAGAGCACGCTGGTGGAGGACATCCTCCAGCGCGCGCTGGCCCGGCAGCTCATGGGGGCGAAGGACAAGCCCGGCGCGCACGACAAGGTGCTGGGGGCCTCGCATCTGGACAAGATCATCGAGATCGACCAGTCGCCGATCGGACGCACGCCGCGCTCGAACCCGGCGACCTACACGGGGGCCTTCGACGAGATCCGGAAGCTCTTCGCGATGAGCAAGGAGGCGAAGGCGCGCGGCTACGAGCCGGGGCGCTTCAGCTTCAACGTGAAGGGAGGCCGCTGCGAGGCCTGCGAGGGGCAGGGGACGAAGATTATCGAGATGCACTTCCTCCCGGACGTCTACGTGGTCTGCGAGGAGTGCAAGGGCCGGCGCTACAACTCCGAGACGCTCGAGATCAAGTTCAAGGGCAAGGACATCTCCGAGGTGCTGGAGATGCCCATCGAGGAGGCGCTCCAGTTCTTCGCGAACTTCCCGAAGCTGCAGCGCGTGCTGGAGACGCTGGAGGAGGTGGGCCTGGGCTACATGCACACCGGGCAGGCGTCCACGACGCTCTCGGGCGGCGAGGCGCAGCGCGTCAAGCTGGCGGCCGAGCTGGGGAAGGCGTCGACGGGCCGCACGATGTACATCCTGGACGAGCCGACGACGGGCCTGCACTTCGCCGACATCAAGAAGCTGCTGACCGTGCTCAACCGGCTGGTCGACCTCGGCAACACGGTCGTGGTCATCGAGCACAACATGCACGTGATCAAGACCGCCGACTGGGTGATCGACCTCGGGCCCGAGGGGGGCAACAAGGGCGGCGAGATCGTCATCGCGGGCCCGCCCGAGAAGGTGGTCCAGGAGCCGCGCTCATACACGGGGCAGTTCCTCAAGCCCTACCTGCTCCAGAAGAAGCAGGAAGCAGGAAGCAAGAATCAGAAGGCTCCGGCCGCGGACCCCGAAAAGACGTCGGTCGGATGATCCACCTTACCAACGAGCAGAAGCGGGTCCCGATCCCGGCCGCCAAGGTCCGGCGGCTCGCGGTCCAGATCCTGGGGAAGCGGAACCTGTCCATCGCGTTCGTCAGCAACGCGGCGATCCGGAAGATCAACCGGCGCTTTCTGAAGCACGACTTCGCGACGGACGTGATCTCGTTCCCGCTGGGGACGGACCTGGTCGGCGAGCTGGTGATCTCGGCCGAGTACGCGGTCTCGGAGGCGGCGAAGCGGAGGATCCCGGTGGAGGAGGAGCTCTTGCGCTACGTGGCGCACGGCATCCTGCACCTGCTGGGCTACGACGATCACCGGCCCGCCGACCGGACCCGGATGTGGGCGCGGCAGGAGCGCGAACTTCGTAAAATACTGGCCTTACGAGGCTAGACTAAATACCAACTGGTGTTAGAATTGAGGGCCCGGAGGGAATCTCATGCTCCTCGAATGCTCCCAATGCGCGAAGATGTACCGGGTCCGCGAAGGCTCGGCTGCGGCCCCCACGAAGTGCCCCGCCTGCGGCGGGGTGCTCAAGGTGTCGGGAGGCGGAAGTCCCGCCGCTCCGCCGCCCGCCTCGGGCCCCGACCCGCGCGTGAAGGAGCTCGAAGGCAAGATCGCTTCGCTTGAGCGCGACGCCTCGGCCCACCGGGCCGACGCGGAGCAGCGCGCCCGGGAAGCCAAGGAAGCGCAGGGCAACATCGCCCGCCTGGGCGAGGACCTCGCCAAGGCCCAGGGCGTCTACAAGGACGCGCTCAAGAAGAAGGAAGGCGAGCTCGAGGAGAAGCAGAAGAAGATCGCCGCCCTCGAGGCCGAGGTCCAGAAGTCCAAGGCCGGCGGCGGCCAGCTCGCCGTCCTGAAGCAGAAGGACGCCCAGATCGAGGAGCTCCAGAACCGCATCAGCGAACTGGAGGAGGGCGCGGGGAAGGGCGGCGCGGATCCCGAGAAGCTCGCCCACCTCGAGCACGACCTCGACGAGGCGCGCAAGAGCCAGACCAAGATCGCCGACGAGCTCGCGAAGGAGAAGCTCCACTACCGCGAGGCGCTCCTCAAGAAGGAGAAGGAGATCGAGGATCTCCACGCGAAGACCTCCAGCGTCGAGAAGCAGCTCGTCGAGGCCAGCGGTCGCGCCCAGTCCGGGTCCGGCGACGCGGGCCTGAAGGCCGAGCTCGAGAAGAAGACCAGCGAGTTCAACCGCTCGCAGTCGCGCATCTCTCAGCTCGAGAAGATCGTGCAGGACGGCGAGCAGCGCTACCGCACCCTGCACGCCGAGATGGAGAAGAGCCGCGAGGCCGCGGAGGCGGGCAGCGGGGACGGCGCGAAGGTCCTCGCCGAGAAGGACGAGACGATCTCCGGCCTCAACGAGGAACTCGCGGCCGAGCGCAAGAAGGTCGGAGAGCTCCAGAAGCAGGTCCAGGACCTGAAGTCGGCCCCCAAGGCGAAGGGCGCGCCCGCGCCGGCCGGCGCCTCCCTGGTCGCCGGCGGGAACGTCGACGAGGCCCGCTATCTGGCGCGCGACCTCGACAAGAGCCTGGTCAGCGTTTCCTCGCAGCTCTCGACGCTCGTCGAGCGCGTGAAGCGGCTGCACGAGAGCCTCTACAAGAGCGGCGAGTCGTCCGCGGAGATGCCGTCGGTGAGGGCGCCGATCGCCCAGCCTGCGGCGGAGCCGGAGACCGAGGCGGAGCCGGAAGCGGAAGCGGCCGCCGAGCCCGAGGCCCCCGCGGAAACGCCCGTCGAATCCGAGGGCGCGGAAGCCCTGGGCGAGGCCGCGGCCGAGACCCCGGAGGAAACCGAGTCCCTCCCGCTGCCCGAGGCTGCGACCGAGGAGGAGATGGCCGTCGAGCCCGACGCCGAGCCCGCGGCGGAGGAA